>Ga0208894_1000800_pt1 | contig 20473 bp, 20 predicted proteins | sample ETNtaG_12_FD_185752 | JGI IMG/M metagenome (GOLD analysis project Ga0208894, IMG submission 185752) | Marine microbial and viral communities from oxygen minimum zone, Eastern Pacific Ocean - ETNP201306SV49 (SPAdes) (version 2) | ecosystem: Environmental > Aquatic > Marine > Oceanic ...
AGCACACTATTTTCTCGTGATACGAGGTAGGACACTTACCATAGGTGATGGAATGGGATGCCAAAACTCACACAAACAAGGAGGTACTGAGTTGACAGAAATAACAACAACCGTTGAGATTGCTGATGCAACCGGTCACACCACCCTTCAGTTGACCCAGCGAGAGACTCTGGACAGAGTCGCTGGAATGGAGGGTGCCTGGGTGTTTGCAGGAGACCGAATGGTCCAGCCAACTGAGTTGGCTGAGGCTAATTGGGAAACTGTTGGAACAGTCAGAGTTGTGCCTGGTCTCGTCGGCGGCATCTGAGGCTATGCCCTCAGATCCAGCGCCTAGATTGGCGCAGAAACACGTAAGGCACCGCATGGCCGGTAATTCCGGTCATGCGGTTGCTGCAAATATTATTGAAGGTGAAAAAATGAACATTATAGAAAAACAACTTGAGGAAAAAGAACTAGTAATTTCAGTTATTGGTGCAGGAGGAATCGGCTCACTATTGGTGCCTGCATTAGCGAGAGCTCTATGCGCAGGGGAACTCGTCAAAGAAATTGGACCTGTATTGCTACAAGTCTTCGATGGCGACATAGTGGAGGAAACTAACTTGCAACACCAGAATTTCAATTCAAGTGATGTCGGCTCAAAGAAGGTAGATGCTTTGGTTACCTCAATACGTCATTGTCAGACGTCCGACCTTCGTATTGTAGGAGTTCCAGTTGATGTTCGCACAGCCACACCAATTGTTCACTCCGACATCACTATTGTAGCAGTTGACTCGATGCCAGTAAGGAATCTTGTTCATCGATATTCGGAATTGTGGCTTGATCTCAGATGTCAAGGTGATGGTTTCGTTGCCTTCGATTTCCGAGTAGATAGCAAGGTGGTATCACAATCTACTCCTTTAGAAGCCCCTTCTGCATCTTGTCAATTACCAGGTGCAGTCGAATCCGGCAATATCCAATTTGGGCACCATCTGGCTGCAGCCCATGGCGCTCAGTGGCTTGTTCAATGTTTGAGAATAATCAGTGGTCAAACTATGGCGAGTATGCCAAACCCTCAGTCAGCGAACATTTCGTTCGGAACTCTAGGAAGATTCGAACTTGACAATATCAATCTGAAGCCTAAGCCCTCAAATGAGGCAATTAATCATCCATCTCAACTTATCATTGACTTAGTTTCTAGTGGTAATCATGATGCTTTACCAATCAAAGAAACTCTAGCACATCACGCCTATGCCAAGGATTGGCAATCGCTGTGGAATTTAGCCGACAGCATGGGTCGTGAAGTTAGTTTATTATTCGATGCCGAAGATAAGGTATGGGTCGATATTGGGACAGCAGGTCAAGTTAAGTTGTCTCCTCCCGAAGGTGCTAAAATCCCATTCAAACTTTGGATTCACACACATCCACGTGACGCTTACTGGTCTAGCACTGACTTAGATTCAATTCTGATGTTTAGTAGAATACTCGAACAAGCTCTTGTCCTAGGACACGATCATTGTAAGCGTTCAATCAGAATGCCAACAACCGTTCGCGATAATCTCGAAGATGGAAGCGAACTCTCACTATGGACAGATGAGCCGACGGTGAAGTATGAATCATTAGAGGTGGTTGTAAATGCATCCAGATAGAAATTTGGCCCTCGAACGAGTACGACAGAAATTGGAATCTCGAGAACCGGGTTCAGTTGGTTTAGGTATAGAGAAGATTGTTAGTGCTACAATTGATTCTGAACCAGATGAAGAACTGGTTGACCTTGTTCGTTCAGCAATGAACTCAAGAACGGACCCCATCACCATGCCTGAGTTAGTAGATGGCATTCTGAACTTACACAATTGGCGTGAAAATCAGACCTAATACCCCTCTTGGTGCCAAACCCCAAAAGGGGTCTAACCGGATGCCATTTTGACTTAATCTACCGCATCCTTTATGTGGCGTCTCAGACCGGATAACCAATCCGGCGCAGCGGAACCTGTTCCGTAAACGTTTTTTTTTACGGTAAAAGAAAAAAAAAAGAAAAAAAAGAGTAATTATGGAGTTGAACAAAATGACAGATAAGTGTACTATTTGTGGTCATACAGAGACCGAAACCAAGAATGATGAGATAAACTGTTCAAATTGCGGATTTATTCTGAAGAAGAACCAGTTTGAGCAACCTTGGCAGCAAGGGGAGAGAGATCCTCATCACGAGAATCGTAAAGCAATCAATGGCGATAAGTTAGGTGGTGCTCGATATGATACCTCTAATGATGATGCTCGCAATAGCCAAACCCATCTTCAGATTATTCGAGCAGATAAAACAGATCGTAGAAGAGGTAAGCCCAGTTTCCATGATAAGATAATTGAGGAGATTGAGAGCATGGATATTCCAGTCGAAGCTAAGACGTTAATCATTCAATTATTCAATCGTATAGAGATGTTAGAGCCAGAGGCACTCGGTCGAATTGGTGTGATTCCAAAGGATTGTGCATCTCAGGAAGAACGACGAATACTACGAATTCAAACTCTCATCCTTATCGCAATGCAAACGATAAGTGAACGTGACATTGACATAGGAGTTGCTAGATTTAGAGATCAATGGTCTATTACTAACGCTTTTGAATATAAGGTTCGTAATAAGTGTCAGAAGATTTTCACAAGAGCAGCAGGCATGGCACCAATTTCTTCAAAGAACCCGCAAGATTTGGCTGCCAAAGACAGACGAAGAAAGTTGCATCTAGCAATTAAACATCAGCAAGAGATTCTGCTTCAATCAGTATCAAGAGATTTGGTAAATGAAGCAGTCAAGCGCACTCAAGATATATTGCATGATTGGCAGGAGCCAATATATTCCCCAAATTCCGAAATGATGGGGCCGTATTGTAACAAGAAACCCGAAGCTCCTGTGTTTAATGCACTAAAGATAGTCCTTGAAGAATTAGAAGTTCCTCGAAGAGTCATCAGTGTTTTGAGGCGTAATCTGACTAATCGAAGAGCTCACACTAATGTTCATCAGAGATCTCTTGCCTCAGTTGAAGAAGAGTGAATTGAATCTTTATTCAATTAATCAAGGGACATATCTGTATTGGGTAATAGCGGTACTTCACCTGGTGGATTTCGTTCAAAGTATGTCCACACTGGTCTTGGTAAGAGTCTAATCCTACCTTCAATTTGGATAGTTGGTTCAAGAATCTCAGCTATTTCCTCAACTGCAGCTGCAAGATTCTGTCTAGGGTTATTCATGCGCCTGTAGATTCGTATTTCTCCGAGCCGTTCTTCTTCCTCTTGATCACGTTCCCATCCAGCGTTTCTAAGCATCCTGTAAATCACCATTCGTTCTCCAAGACCATTAGTTGAGAGTGTAGTGTTACATGTATCAAAGCGTAGGTTTGGTCCATTGTTTTGCATTGGAGTGAGTCTCATTCTAGCTCCAATTGGTAGTCTTAGTAAAACACTCCACAACCTTGGAAATGTTTCCGTTGCTCGTCTTACAAGTTGTTCAGCCGGATTTCCTTCTAATTCTTGATGCAATCTATTACGAGTCCTTACATCATGTGTCTTTTCATCTTCCCTTAATCGATTAGCAGCCTCGAGAACAGGGCCTATGGTGTCTATTTTCGTCTGTGAATTTATATCGTCAATTAGTGCTAGAGAGATTGCTCCTAGAGCATCACCAAGTACTAAACCACGTAATTCATCAGTCTCTACAATGCAGATATTGTCCCTCTGCCTTAACGGAACGGTCTTACCATCGATTTTCAACCAGCGAACTTGGAATCGACTATTGTGTGGCCCCGGCCCAGGAGTCACTAACCAAGTCACACCAGATACTCCAACTACGGCAATCGACTTACGCTCTGGCATTAATTCAACATTTTCATTTTCTGCGATTATATTCCTGAAGAACTGAACACCCCTAATGTTCTCTGGATCAAGAATAAATTCAGGTGCAGTTGTAAACAATCCATACTGTATGCATCTCATTCGGATATGGTCTGCGTGCATAGGAGGGGAGAGGATCCAATCACATAGTAGAGCCCAAATTTTTGGGTCCGCAGGAACTTGAATCTTCTTCCACCTCGTCCCCCTTCTAATTCGAAGAAACAATCTACCTTCAGATATCACTAATGTGCGTGTGACAATATGATTATCCTGAGTTAGAGATTTTTCATTTTGCCTCAAAAAATCTTCCCATCTTCTTAGCCACTCTGCACCAGATAGATCTTCTTTATGTATGTGAATGTTGACTTCTGCATTGTATCTATTTGCAAGGGCAATCATATTCCTAGTCCAATTATTAGCCAAATTTTGTTCATTTAACAATTTGACAGCTGGATGAATCGTTAATTCTCTCCCAAATTGTCTCATTCTTCTATTTCCATGCATTCGACCTCCAAACCTTGTGGAATTTGGGTCATAGTAGGATATGGCTACATTGATAGCGAGAATTATTTTCCTCCAATCTACACCCTCTGTGTCATTTTTTTCAAGAGCCTCCATCAAGCATTGATGTGGTATCTTAATCGGTTTCCCATCGATACTGAACCCACCATTACTCCATGACAAGTAACTACCGTCTGGAAGAATTCCACCACGCTGCAGTCGCCTTCTTCCACGAACTTCGATGTATCCACCTGGGCCAAGTTCGATAAATGCCATATCCTCTTGAGAAAGTGACCATGGCGGCGGTGGTTCGGTAATCCATTGAAATGGCTCTGATTCATCTACAGAAAAAATCCAATGTATTGATTGTGCAGGTTGATTTTCTATAATATTCCATAATTCATTTTGTTCCTTGAGTCCTCGTTCCACTCCCAATTCACTAATCATTCTATCAATCAAATCTTCCTCTGGCATCAGGCTAGTCGAATCTCCTGTTATTTCGGGAACCAATATGTTGCAAAGCGAGCACCAATCAGTTGGCCCTTCCATACCGCATCCTCGGCAAATTGCCATTAGGCCACCTCTTCAGCTTGATTTTGATTGAAGTGTGCTTGTAATAGCATACGAATATCATGATTTTCTTGCAGTTGTTGCCATACTTCTTCAGGAATTACAACATCTTCGTTTATTGCAAGCCCTGCTTCTTCATCTTCTGCTTCTTCTTCCCATTCTTCATCCTCCCATTCATCATCAACCCATTCTTCATCATGATCTTCGTGATATTGTTCTATGATTCCCTCCCACCATATTTTTGATGGTTGATTCTTTTTCCTTCCTCTGGGCACTGAGTCATAGATTGAAAGAAGATGTTCAAGGGTGAAGATGCTTCTCTTCGAGACTTCATCATTATGCAGAGCCAATAAATAGCTAGCAGCAATATCTCCACACGGTATGTCATTATTTGCTATACTATCGATACAGAGATTTAGTCCAATATCAGATACAGAAGACAGTGATTCTTTCTCTGGAACGGCGTAAACACTGAATTTTTTTGGTTCGGCAGTATTCAATAGCACATAGTAAAGTCCACTTGTTCCTTTGACCCATATGCCCTTCTTCTCGGAATTAATTTGCAATGGAGACATGGATGAATTCGTATCAAGACTCTCTACTGTTTGACGGAGCCAAATTGCTGATGTTTTCTCACTTGAACTCAATCTCCATCTTTCTTCTGGAGAGTTCCAGCACCAAAATAGTCTACTCATCATCTTCTGTCCATGACTATCTGGAGGTGCAAGAGTCCAAGATATTAGCAATCTCCAGAGATGTGGATCAGTGGGTAATCGAATTGGAGACGGTCTTCCATCTTTTAGAACAAGAATACAAAGATGTCCTTCAATGACAACTAGTTTGGGTGTGACGACCTGTCTCAGTAACCTTTCAATGCCTCTGTTCTTACTAACTGATATATCCAACCATTCATCACAAGCATTTCCACCTTCCTGAGACAATCTCTCAATATCACCGAGTAGAAAGTGCTGCTCTTCCCTGTTAGTTAAGCCAATCTGATCTTCTCGAATCATTGCCATCCACTTTACACATGGATGTGTTATGCTTGACCACTCTGAATGCTCTGCCCCTTCAATAATGCGATGACTTGGATTAAATCCATTCCAGGCATTCATTCTGAACCACTTATTCCATTCAATATCATTCTGTGGATGGAATAAACGTACCGAACTTGACATCGCAAAGAGGAATTTTTTCCAATCTCGAATCCACCCTACTCGATCAGAAGAGGTCAACCACAATGCTAGATCAGAGATGGGCAGTGGACATGGTAAATTGACGCCATCAATTGAAAATTGTCCATTTTCATCAATTCGTAGTTTAGAACCACCAGGTAGTGGTAATTCCTGCGGAAAGATATGTTTTATCATTCTATAATTCATAAAACAATGTTCTTGCTGTGAATTTCGCAGAAAGCATTTCCATTCATTGATTTCATCCTCAGTCCATAATGGAATAGGGCCTCTTCGACTGCGGAATGATTTTGGAAGTTCTGAGTCGATAGTGAATCGGTCAGTCAGTAACTTAAATCTCTGAATTTCGTCAAGTCCACGCCCTTCTTTGAGGTCCTTATTCATTGATGTTATTTCTCCATCAGTTGGGAAATCAATAGTGGGTAAACCGGTAAATCCTCTAGCGAGGGTTGAGCACACAGCGCAGTCATGGATTCCGTTTCTCAGTTGACTTAAGCACCAGCATGGATGTGACATATAGGGGATAGTAGTATCGAAGGTATTTCAAGAACTGAAAATTCAAGGTCAAAATTCAATCATGCCGGGTTAGGATTGAAGAAGTGTAACGCCTCCGAAGTTCTATGGCGGGCGACAATTTAGACCACTTTTGTCCTCGAGACGGTTCCCTATTAATCCCTCCAGAAGACTCTGATTTGGGCGCTTACCTACGCTATGGAGCCTATCACTGCGATACTTGTGCCGGAATGTTACTCAATTCTAAAGCCGCAGAGTCCACCTTCTGTGCGGATAAGTTGAATCACATGCATGAAGGCTTCACAGAAGAAGGAACTGAAGTCGATCTTGACTGCCCATTCTGTGACTCACACATGCGTGTTCGAAAGTTTTCATTTCAGAAAATAGATGGCAAACTTACTGAACCGATTGAGATAGACGGCTGTCCTGTTTGTGCGTCTTTCTGGCTGGATGCAGGAGAATTGCAAAAACTATCACCTCCTGTAAATGGAGAGGGCAGAATTCCTAGAATTGAAGCCAATGCCCTTGCCGTTGTTTTGGAAGTATTATTGCAACTTCCAATCATTCTCCTTTAGAGAACTCCACTAGCAAGAAGTGCTGCGAAGAAGAACATCAGCATACCCATTGCGGCATCGATTAAACTGGCTTTTGCCCGCAGACGTTCTACTCTGTCACCCGTAGTCAGGAAGGTTGCCACAGAAACATACCAAGTTCCATCAATAGTCATCCCAAGAAGTCCCATTCCGAATAGTGTTTCATTACTGATATCAGCCTCAATGAATGGTGTGTATAATGCTAGCATCCAAGCTAGAATTTTTGGGTTTAGAAGAGCGATTGCAAATCCTTGAGCAAAACCAGTTCTACCTGATGGTCCATACTTCTCATCAATATCCTCACTCGATTCCTTTCTAGATGCTTTGAGGAACATTATTCCAAGCCAAATCAGCAGTGCTATACCACCCCATTTGAGAATTATCTCTGTTGATTTGTGCAACGACAGAGCAGTAGCAATACCTGCTGCTGCAAGAAACGCATAGATTCCGAATCCAATACCGTGTCCAACCCCCGTCATTACTCCTTGACGGCGTCCTCCAACCATTGTGTTACGAAGAACTACTGCAAGACTGGGTCCAGGGCTCATCGCACCGAGTATGAACACGGTGGCAAGAGCCACCCATGCCTCTGGTGTCAAGGTAAAGCCGCCTATGCGTCTGCGTACATCTCATCGATGACTTCAGCCCAATTCTCCCGAATTTGCTTTCTGCGGATTTTCAGCGTAGGAGTTAGTTCACCGTGGTCAACACTGAGATCTCGTGGAAGAATTCTGAATTTCTTGATTTGCTCAGGATTGGAGAATTTCTTATTCAATTCTTGAACTTGAGCATTGACTTCAGCAAAAATTTCTGCACTTCCAGTAAATTCAGAAAGATCATGTCCTAACTCTTTCAACTTAGCAATTTGTTCTGCAGGATCCTTTGGAACTTCTGTAGCTCCATCTAGTCCGAATTTATCGCGCAGAATTGCACCTACATCTAGGGTTACCAAAGCACTGCAATACTTTCTGCCATCTCCGATTAACATTACTTGTGATAATAGCGAGATACTCTTCATAGTTTCCTCAACCACAAGTGGGGCTACATTTTTGCCGGCAGATGAAACATAAATTTCCTTCAATCGTCCGGTGACATAGACGTAACCATCTTGGTCAATTTTACCCAAATCTCCAGATTTCAGCCAACCGTCTTCAGTCATTGTTTCTGCAGTTGCTTGCTCATTTCGATAGTACCCAGCCATAATGTGACGGCCATTGAACTGTATCTCTCCCTCTCCCTTTTCGTTAGGATCTGCAATTCGCAGCCCAGTACCTTCGAGGGCCTTACCTACACTTCCAATTCTGTTGTTATTTGGATAATTCAAGGTCGCTCCAGCAGTAGTCTCAGTCATCCCATAACCTTCGAATAGAGGCACTTTCAACTTGTGGAACAATTCAAGAATATCTGGATTTATCGGGGCTGCTCCTGTAATAGAATATTTGACGTTAGAGAATCCAATCTTCTGTTTGGCCTTCTTGCTAACAATTCCACCTAGAATTGGTAGGCCGAGCCAACCAACCTTACTTCCAAGACCTGCAACGAGGTTTGAGTAAACCTTCTCGTAAATTCTTGGCACGCCAATAAAGAGGTGTGGTTGAACTTCTTTGCAGTAATCTATCGAGTGTAGAGGATTGTCGACCACTCTCATGTGAATGGCGTCACGAATCCAAAGATGGTTATCTACCACTTGACCGAAAACGTGCGCACAAGGTAGCCAAGACACGTAACCGTCCCCTTGATCATAACTTGTGATTTTGTGAACACACTCTAATTCATAATCGAAGTTATCGTGAGTCAGCACTACTCCCTTTGGATTTCCTGTAGTCCCTGAAGTATAGATTAGTGCTGCAACATCATCCGGCTTAATGCTGGATAGACGAGTCATTACATCGGAACCAGATGTATTTGTTCCCTTAGAGATAAAATCTGACCATGACATAGCGGATGGATGGTCGATTACATCTACTCCATCCATTGAAATTACAACTTCTACCTTATCGAGGGATCCCATAGTGGATTCCAATCTCTTATGGCACATTTTCCCAGGGTCTCCTCCATCCATTGGATTTCCACCTACGAAAACAAACTTTGAGTCTGAATTTCCAACAACCCATTCGACTTCTTCAGGTGAGCAGGTATGGTAGACTCCAACAGCAGCACCATTGCACATGTTGGCCGCAGCATAGGCAGCGTACCATTCCATTCGGTTGTATGAGTAGATGCTTAATTTGTCTCCGGATTCGAATCCCATTGCAAGAAGTGACTTGGCAACACTCATTGAAGTATTGCAAAATTCTGCCCAATTCATGTTTATCCAGTTCCCGGAATCGTCCTTCCAAGAGATGGCATTTTCGTTAGGGTATTGTTCTGCATTTGAAATCAGGTACTCGGGCGTAGACTTTGCCGACATGAACAAGGACAGAACCTCTGTCGCCTTAACTGTTTACTCGCTAAAGAAAGCCTATTTTTCAGATTCTTAGGGTAGCACTTGTCTAATGTTGGCGCGCCAGTCAGCACCGCCATTCCGATTAGCTAGAGGGGATGCTGGTGAAGGATGCCAACAGCCATCAATCGTCACTTCACTATCTTTGAGGGCTATTATTGCTCTCTTCTCGGCAAATTTCCCAACACCGATTACTCTATCAATTTCTAGGATTTCAACTACTTCTCTAAGATAATCATCACAGCGCTCTAGTAGTTCCTTTGCCGTAGATCCGGACAATTTGTCCGGTGTCAAGTTAGTTGCTCTCTCCCCTGCGAAAAGCATCAATGGGCAATGATTGACAAGAAACACTCTGCTAAAGATACTGCTTGCATCTCCGTAATGCTCAGCAAGCATACCCCAAAGCCGGGTTCCACTAACTTCTTCCTTCGGCCAGTTAAGACCTGTGACTGGACGTTTTGGGTGTGGTGTTCTTGGTTGTTGAACTGGTAGATTTCTGATGCCGAGAAGGTCTCGAATTACGGAGGTGGCAGCAAATGGAATTCCCATTTGCCCCATTCCATGAGGTCCGGGGTTCATTCCAAGAAGTAGTGTTTTTGCACCACCTTCTGAGGACATTTCAAGGTAAGCTCGATGTGGCTCCCATGCATATGCTAGAGGGTTGTATATACAATCAACAGAACCTTCAGCAACTAATTCATCAGCAAAGGTTTCCATATCATCTCGTAGTCTAGCCGCAGCCTCAATCATTTTCTTGACGGCCATAATTCCACCTACTGTTTTACATCGCCGACTGTCGCACCCGAGATGCGTTGTAGCTCATCGGGTTTGATTGGAAAAACAGTATCTGCTGAACCACCAGCACCCCAAACAATTTCGTATTGAAAGAGGTCTTCATCCATCAGAACAGTGCATGGTTTTAGATGTCCAAAAGGTGGCACTCCACCTGGCGAATAACCTGTGTTTTCAAGAATATATTCGGGATTAGTCATGCTAGGCTTGTAGCCGAGCAATCGCTTGATTTTACGCTTACGTTCAACGCGATTAGCACCACTAGTGATGACAACAACTGCTCCATCATTTCCCTCGAAGACAATGGATTTGGCAATATGAGCCACATCGCAACCCAACTGATTGGCAGCATCCTCACTAGTTTTTGTTCCTTCAGCATAGCGTCTCGCTTCAGGTTTGAAGTCTATTTCCGCGCACTGTTCAAGCCAAACCTCATGCCCACCCATGTGCTTCGAAACTAGCATTCGGACTTGATGATTATGCGCGTCGTATTCAAAACATATGGGGGTTCGCCACGGTTGTGAATAGCATGCTTACACCACGCGCGGTTTACCGTTCAGTCATTGCTATGACCTTAGCCACAGGGTTGACTCTGTTGTCAGTCTACACAATTTGGTTGAATGATGGTTGCGATTCGTGGATGCCATTCATCTCGGATACGGATGTCTATCCAGGTACTGATTTGGTTTTCACTATAGGTTTCGCGATCTCTGGAATACTGATTATGATTGGAAGCTGGCAGGTTGGAAATTTCCGTCATAATTGGATGACAGAGTCTGGCATTGAGCAGAAGTGGATTTTCATTAACCGCTTTGGTATGTACAGCGCTATAATCGCCGGTTTTGGCTTGTTAATGATTGCAGATACTCCTTGGGATGAACACATCTATTTGCATATGCTGTATGCCTTCCTAATCTTTGTTGGTGGAATTATATTCATAATTTGCTTAACACTTACAACTGAACCTATGGCTCAAATTGAACCGGAACTGGAGCAACTAAAGAAACCGCGATTAGTGTATTCAATAATTGCAGTCGCTAGTGCTTCTTTGATGAAATTAAATTATTCAAGAATGGTTGGCACACCTCCCAATTTCTCTCATCTTAATCCTTATTTTTCTAACGTAAAACAATGTACTCATTTGGGATATGATGCGATGGCAGAAGCGGCCATTTTTGAATGGCTAATGGTTCTCTTTATTGGTGCTGGAGCCTTTACTATGATTAGAGAGATCAAGATTATTGAGAGCCTTGAAAACAATGCCGAAGAAGAATGAAAATTCTGTTTAGAGGTAAAATTCCTCTCCGCAGATTTGATGATGGTTAGGCTTTCGCGTTTGTTCTATGGAGTTAGACATAGGGCCCTATGAATGGTCTATGTTTGTTCTATTAGCAATGACAATTCCAATCCAGCGCTTCCTCAGCCGAGATGAGCCAGAGATGCGAGTTCCTCTCCGCAATCTTTTGACCGAAATTCGTGAGAAGGGCTACTGGTGGCACATCGGATTATATGCTGCTATGTTTATCTTCAAGGCTTGGATTGACCATCATAATGAGTCAATGAAGGCCCGTGTCGGTGGTTTTACTCATTGGATATATGATCTAGAAGGAGACTGGGTTTTATGGGTTCAGGACACTTTTTCTAATGATTTACTGACCGAATTAATTTGTGCTCATTATCTATTCATGTATCTATTCATGATTTGGTTTTCTCCAATGTATTACATTCTGACCAAAGATGAAATAATGGCAGACAAAGCTGCTCTCAACTATTTCGTAATTTACCTTCTCGCAGTCCCTCTCTATCTGTTCTTTAATGTCGAAGTGTCTAGCAGTTATATCCCCGGAATGGATGCATTGCTCTATCATGATTCATTCTCACTAGAGTTCTTTACTGCTAATGATCCAATGGACAATTCAATTCCGAGTCTGCATATCGGACTACCCATTTCTTTGCTATTTTTGAATCGACTACACTGCAGAAGTATCGGAATAAAAATCAGTGAATGGCGGCATCGTGAGTTTGATATGTTCGTCCTAGCCAATGTTTTCATCTATGCATTTTCAATACAATATCTTGGCATTCACTGGGCTGTAGATATCCTACCCGGAATTGTACTTGCAGTCATCTGCGCCGCCTTTTGTCACGCTATTCAACCACTTGTTAGAGCCCGACCGAAAAATGGCTGGGCATCACTATTACCTGACAAATCACAGATTAAATTTGCAATAATCAGTATTGTTCTGTTTAGTGGATGGATGATTGTTGGAGGAATCGATGGCCCAGGAACTGATGAGGAATTACCGAACTACCGATTTGGTAATGGTGATGTAAATTTAGATACCATCGAGGTTCATTCACTTTGGGATAATGTCGATGTCGAAGTCTCTAATGTTGGCGAGTGGTCTGCTGAAATCATGTTAATCAAAATCGATGCAGTTGAACCTCATACCGATAGAGGGCAGATTGATTGGGATGCGTTTTCAGATCAAGGAACAGTAGTGACTTTGAATTCAGGCGATATGGTCAATTTCGAAGTCTCTACAAAAAGTTTGACAGATGTGTCTGTAATTCTGATGCGTCTTTCTCCGACAGATTCGTCTAGTGATGCTTTGGGTGAAATCCGTATAACTCCTCATTATGTTGATGATGAATTAATTTGGAGCGGCCTAGCAGCAAGTTGGCCCGCCTTCATAATTTTTGGAATCGCCGTAGAGGGACTCCTCTACCGCTCAAAAAATGAAATGTGAAAGGAAACTACCGAAATAGACTCCAGATAGAATTCCATTTCCTAGCCATAGACCTACGCGGAAAGGCGGGAAGTTAGATTTAGCCATTGCACTCGTTCGTGCGAGCCAGAAAAGGAATACAGGTATGAACCAGACAAAGAAGATTATTTGAGGAGCGAAAGCGACTAACATCCCAACATAAATTCCTCCTAGCAGGTCTCCTTTTCTGTCTGTGTCAGCTTCGGGATAGAATGCAAATTGGATTGCTAATATTGCAGAAATTGTAACGGGCCCTATCAATGATCCTTTGACAAAGAATGGGTGCTCTATCATGTAGGGTAGAATACTTGTGACAAATCCTAGTAAGAATGGCCCTAAGGCTAGACTCATTGGAAGTCTGCCACCCCAATTCATAGTTCTCGGCGAGCGCTGGCCCCCCATCAAGGTGCTGAATTGTCCGAAGCGACTCTTTCAAGAGGTGGAAATGAGTCGGCCATTCATGGCGAAGGGTGAAATCGTTGCTGGATGTCTTGCTCCACACCCGCCCCATCTTGTATATGCGGATAATCCAGACCAGAATGAAGCATATTCAGAGGGGGGCTGGGAAACCCTTCGTTGGGGGTATCAGCGTCTTGCTCGAAAGTTGAAGAATATCGATTATGATGTCATGGTAGTTTTCACTCCACATTGGCAGACTTACATAGGTACACATTTCCTAGGACTTCCAAATTTCAAGTCGAAATCGGTAGACCCTATTTTTCCAAACCTATTCCGATTCAATTACGATATTACAGTAGATGTTGAACTATCTGAAGCAATGCATAACGAGGCAGCCGCTTCTGGAATTATCACCAAGATGATGCGAAATCCAGATTTCAGAGTAGACTATGGGACAATAGTCAGTTGTCACTTACTGAACCCGGAATGGGATAAACCAATTGTGACAATTTCGAGCAATCGTAATGCTCACTATTATTCCGCTGAGGTGATGAATGAACAAGCAGCAGCCTTAGGTCATGCTTGTCGAAAAGCAATAGAAGAGAGTGGAAAGAAAGTAGTTCTAGTTAGCAGCCACAGTCTTTCGCATCGTCATTTCACTACAGAAGCCCCTCTTCCAGAGGACATGAGCCGTGAGCACATCTACAATCATAGCAACTATGTTTGGGACATGAAACTCATTCAGATGATGCGTGATGGTAAGATGAAGGAAGTAATCGACATATTACCAGAGTTCACTGAGCAGACCATAGCAGAGACGGATGCAGGCGCATTCACTTGGATGATGTCTGCAATGGAATATCCTGATTATCCTGCTGAAATTTATGGTTATCAATCAGTTATTGGTACTGGTAATCTAGTTGCTTCATGGGATCCAAGTGAAGCATCCAGAGAGTTAGTACTCTAGGTGATATTATGAGCGATGAACCTGAGATAATCTTCGGCATTTACTGCCCACCACATCCTCATCCTCTGCTATGTCCTGATGCTAACGAAGGATATGGGAATCTAAGGTCTGCATTTGAGGAATGTGCTAGACGCATTGAGGAGAGCGGAGCAGATATTATTCTAGTATATTCTACAACATGGCCAAGCATTGTAGGTCATCAGATTCAAGCCTTGGAGAAACCAATCTGGACTCATGTTGATGATGATTTTCACTACCTTGGTAGTATGCCATACGAATTTAAAATCGATGTTGATTTTGCCAATGGAATGAAAGATGCAGCCGAATCTCGTGGACTACATGCAAGAACTGTGTCTTATGATGGATTTCCAATCGACACCGGCTCAGTAGTGGCTTTACAGTTACTTAATCCAGACAATAGGATACCTGCCGTGATACTTTCCAGTAATATGTATTCAAACCGCTCTGAGACAATCGTTCTCGGAAAAGCAGCTCGTGACACCCTAGCATCACAAGGAAAGAAAGCCGTAGTTGTGGTAGTTTCTAGCCTATCCAACCGAATGTTCACAGAGCACATCGACCCGGCAGAAGATCGTATTCATTCACAGAAGGACGACGACTGGAATCATAAGATTCTCGAGTTCTTCGCAGATGGCCGACTAGAGGATTTGAGTCAATTAAGTCGTGATATTCATGGCCAGATTCGAGTCCAAAAAGTGGTTGCCTACAAGCCGGCTTGGTTCATGGCAGCAACCATGGGTCAGCACAATAATTACGATGGCGAAGTTCTAGCTTACGAGGCACTGCATGGTAGCGGAGGAGCGGTCATCACTTTGACTCCATCTAGTGGTTCTGTCGGAGACAAGGAATTTGATGAGGACGACGTCGAGCATTACCGCGGCGATCGAAATGTACTGGACAAGGGGATGCTCGAATGAGCGAGGAAGACGAGACTGAAGAGCAGACTTCCCTCCGTCATCGACTTGAAATGATTCAAAATCTCATTGATGCTCCTGACGAGTTTATTGACAAAATTTACGATAATTATGGTAAATCGATGGTATATTCTGCTGGAGGTGCTCTAGGCGCTGCTGCAGGGATTGCAGTCGGTGGTCCAGTAGGAGGAGTCGTCGGTGGTGTTGTGGGAAAAAAGACTGCAGGCAAGTTCACCAATAACGATGGACCCTTGTATTCAGAGAGAGCACCTTCAGCAGTTGGTGCCTATCCTCATGCTTACCGTGTTGGCAATCTTATTTTCGTAAGTGGAATAGGACCTCGGCAAGCGGGAACCGATGAAATTCCAGGCGGCCCAATTAGGGATGAGGATGGGAATTCACTTGACTACGACATTAGAGCTCAAACAAGAGCGGTGATTGAGAATATCAAGGCAATTTTAGAGGACATAGGAACCTCTCTCGACAAGGTCGTGGATTGTCATTCATTCCTAATTGACATGGATCGTGATTTTGCAGGATACAATGAAGTCTACAAGGAGTATTTCGGAGAAATTCTCTGCTCGCGCACAACAGTGGCCGTTCGTGCTCTTCCTACCCCTATTGCTGTTGAATTGAAAGTAATCGCCAAGATTTGAATTCATACCAGTTCCTATTCTAATGATTCTGCTCGTTCGGCAGTACATCCTGAAGGCGCAATTATTGGATTACACGCTACCGGATTACCGTTAGGAACTTCAACCCAGTAATCAATACCCTCAACCTCGGCAGGATAATCAGTTGAGATTGAGTGAGCTCCTACTGCGAAGGCGGCATCTCTACGAGCAGTGTCATTATTGTCAGCCTCTCCATCCTCTGCATCATCTGCTCGAGAACGAACGATGTAGCCTTCTTGCACTAATCGAGTAATCTCATTTCCCATTCCGATAGGGTCAGTATCAGAATAGATTGCAGCCGTATCACTGGCTTCTTCATTCATTGTGAACATCAGTGAGCCATTTAGTCCAGGGTGTGCTTCTAGATATGCATCTCTAACATCACCATCAGAGAGTAGGATAAACATGGCTTTACCTCGTGAATCATCGAGCAGGGGCCAACCGGTGGTAGTTACTGCCTCACGCAAGGTGGCCGCATCTCCACGTACATCATCGGGTGTAATTGTCTTATCAAGCGGCCAATACGCTGCAATTTCTTCTTCAATCGCACCCAATAAATCTTGCAACTCAATCATTGCATCATTATCCGTACTAGATCGCAACCATTCCTTTGGTTCAATCCAGATGAAAAGAGGCACATGCTGTTCATTTTCGTTTGACCAAGTCAGAAGAACACCCAAGCATTCCTCAAAGGTCGCACAAGTGCTTCGCACATCGTATTGATTGTGATAGACATACAACTGTCCACGTGGATCCCACCAAACATCGAGTTCAAATTGTCTAACTCCTTGTTGTCCCGCTTGCATTCCTAACGGCTCATGTGTGTAATCGTAGGCTCTAATTGTAGGGCCAAATGGCTTGATATGATACGAATTGTGGGTGCCTTTGACTTGGATGTGATTTATTCTCAAAGGTTCAGGTTCCTCATCTGCGCTTGCTCCGAAGATATCCATACATCCAGCAAGCGGAGCTGCAAGCATCAGGCAACAAAGAGCGAGCGCAGTGGTCCTCATACTCATATGTCGAGCAGGGCGAGGACCGAATAACGATTCGCCTCTAATCTACAATATCGTAGATTCAGTGATGATGTCCACCAGGGCCGTGGACGTGACCATGGGCCAATTCTTCTGGTGTGGCGGCACGAACTTCTACAACTTCAACGCTGAAGCGTAGAGTTTTACCTGCCATTTGGTGATTGAAATCAACGGTTACATTTTCTTCATCTACTGCAGTGATTGTTAATGGAAGAGGTCCTTGGTCAGTCTGTGCTGCCATTGTCACTCCAACTTCAAGGGGTATATCTGGTGGGAATTGACCACGAGGTACGACTTGGACTGCACCCTCATCGTGCTCTCCATAGGCGCGGTCAGGGGTCAAGGTGAATTCACGCTTTTCTCCAACTGCAGCACCCATCATTTCTTCTTCAAATCCTGGAATCATTTGACCGTGTCCAACTAGGAAATATAGGGCATCGCGCCCTTCACTACTGTCGAAAACCTCTCCATCTGGGAATGTACCTGTGTAATGCACTCCCGCTACCATGTCTTGTTCAATGACTGATGTCATGTTCAGCCCGCGTAGCGCCCCCTTTCTAACCCTGCGGGTATGTCTTGGTCTGATTTGAGGCGGAAATATTCGCGGTAATGTTCAACACAGGTTGTTGTTTCGACAATAATATGGCGAACAGGAGTCCGAAGGAGTTAGTGGGTATAGTTCTCCAGCCAATGGAGAAGGTTTCTGATACCTTAGAGAGGAAATTGGGACTCTTCTCAGTCGTCATAATCTCACTTTCTGCGATGATAGGTAGCGGTTTGTTTGTTCTTCCTTCTCTTGCATACGCAGAGGTAGGTGGAGGTGCTTGGCTAGCCTACGTAATCGCTGCACTAGTCGTTATTCCGGGTGCAATTAGCAAAAGTGAACTAGCCTCTGCAATGCCTACTTCAGGAGGTTCATATGTCTATATTGAAAGAGTATTCGGGCCATTATTCGGGACTATGATGGGTCTAGCCCTTTGGGCATCATTTCTTCTGAAAGCGGCCTTCGCTTTGATAGGATTCTCAGCTTACTTAATGTTCGTTCAGGCAGAATATGGAGAATATGTGACTTCACTTGAGGCTGCACTTGGTATGCTTGTCATCATCTCAATAGTGAATATCTTAGGAATCAAGCGAGTAAAAATCGTTCAAGCACCAATTGTTGCTATGGCGTTGATACTTCTGATCGGTCTAACAATTATGGCAATAATCAATGGAGACGCTGACTGGTCACGCATTGAACCAACTCTTGAGACCTCTTCTGATTGGATTGGCATGGGGGAGACCGCGGCTCTAGTTTTGGTATCTTATGCGGGCGTAACTAAAGTGGCTGCCATTGGAGGAGAAGTCAAGGATCCCGGTCGAAATTTGCCAGGCGGAATATTGGCCTCATTAGCTATTGGAGCGACTTTGTATACCATTATTGTCGCTACAATGATTGCAGTAATTCCCGATGCGAGTTTCTTTGATTCAAGCGGTCATGTGATAGAAGATCCTGTACGAGTATTTGCCTACGAAGTTGCAGGTCATGATGTTGCTATTCTTGCCGCAATAATTGCAATTTTAACAATGACATCAATGTCTCTAGCAGGGATTCTTGCCGCATCACGGTATCTATTCGCAATGTCGCGTGATGATTTGCTTCCTGAAGCATTGGAGGATGTTCATAGCAGATATGAAACGCCCCATCTGGCGATTATCTTGACTGCAATTATGATGGCTTTTGCATTGATTACTATTGATGTACATGCAGTTGCAGAATATGCTTCAGGCTTCCAGATTATGGCTTATGTTCTGATGTGTATTAGTGTTATGATAATGAGAAAAGCAACCTCTTCACACGCTTGGTATCAACCTAGTTATTCTTCACCCTTCCATCCTATTCTGCAACTTTTCGGAATTGCTTCTGGCTGTTCACTATTGTATTTCATGGGTTCAGAGGCATTTTACGGAGCTGCTACTGCTTTCATTGTTGGCGGCGTCCTGTATTTTGGATATGGCAAGAATCACATTAACCCGAAAATCACTCCTTGGGAGACTTTCAGGCTAATGTTCGTAGACCCCGATGAAGCCGAGCATCGCAGACGATTAACGGCTTTCCATGCTGCAGATACTCACGGCCAGAATCATCTAACTCTTCATGAATTCATATCAGCAATGGATGCTCTCGAATGTTGTGATGAAGGACATACTGCTCTTCGAGAATACTTCCATCATGCTGATGTCGATGGTAATGGTTACATCGACATTGATGTGTTCCTAGAAACCGTCGAAAAACACGGTTCTTATGATTGAATACGCCGTCGATTGTTTGAAGGCTGAAAGGTCGTTCGCCAGTTCCCAGGGAGGCTCTAGTATGGCAATCGCAAGCCGCGCAAAGAAGGTCACAACTCATACCCTTCAGGAGATGAAGCAGGCTGGTGAGAAAATCACTATGCTCACTTCCTATGACTACTCATTAGCTCGTTTAGTCGATGCTGCTGGAATTGATGTCATTCTAGTTGGAGATTCAGCGTCGAATGTTATGGCGGGTAACGAAACTACAGTTCCAATTACACTCGATCACATGATTTACCACGCACAGTGCGTGGTCAAGGCAGTTGAGAGAGCGCTTGTTGTAGTCGATATGCCATTTGGCTCCTACCAAGGTGACTCAAAGACGGCTCTTGACTCAGCAATTCGCATCATGAAGGAGTCCGGAGGTCATTCAGTCAAATTAGAGGGGGGCGCTGAGGTCTCAGAATCTATCGAGAGAATCGTTAGTGCCGGAATCCCAGTCATGGGTCATCTTGGCCTAACTCCACAATCAATCTACAAGTTTGGGACATATAGTGTTCGAGCGAAGGAAGAGGATGAAGCGGCTCAGTTGCTTGAAGATGCAAAAGCGATAGAGGCTGCTGGATGTTTTTCAATAGTCTTCGAGAAGATTCCCGCAGACCTCGCAGCCTCGGTTAGTGCACAACTCAATATTCCAACCATTGGTATCGGAGCCGGTGCAGATTGTGATGGACAGGTTTTGGTTTTGCATGATATGCTTGGAATCACTAAGGATTTCAGTCCGCGCTTCCTCCGTCGTTATGCTGACTTAGGAGATTCTATCGATGGAGCGGTCAAACAGTACATCACAGATGTACGCAACAAGGATTTCCCCAATGAAAACGAATCCTATTGAGACTTCAGAGGATATGGAAGCGAACCTTCAAGGACACCCGATGCTCGATGCTGAGGGACGACCA
>Ga0208894_1000803_pt1 | contig 20438 bp, 17 predicted proteins | sample ETNtaG_12_FD_185752 | JGI IMG/M metagenome (GOLD analysis project Ga0208894, IMG submission 185752) | Marine microbial and viral communities from oxygen minimum zone, Eastern Pacific Ocean - ETNP201306SV49 (SPAdes) (version 2) | ecosystem: Environmental > Aquatic > Marine > Oceanic ...
AGAATCAAAATGCGGATTTAGCTCTGATCCTAGGTCAGAACCTGGATTCTTTGTGTGAAAATGCCATGCATTCTCATTATCACTTAAATTGGTGGTATCACCAGCCATAATCTTATACATGATCTCTTCCTTGTTCCTAGCTTGGGGGCAACCGGCAGCACCGGTATAGCAACTACTGCTATTACTTTCCATATTCACTACACCCGGGCGACTGTACCAATCAAACCAATGCCAATCTGTCATTTTCAGCGGTTCTCCGGGGAATATGTCAACAGTGCCGTCTTGGTCCAAGTCGACCGGATCGGTGGCTCTGGGTGAGTCTAATAATTGGGTAGCCACAAGTCCAAAATCTGTCCCCGGAGCGGGATCACCATTCATGGCATAACCACGAGCTTGACCACTGATACCGTCAAAATCTCCCACCATGGCCATAGAGATTAACATTCTTTCATTATTACGTTCGAATATTTCCCAATAGTATTTCATAAAATCGTCATCATTCGTATGGAGCCCAGAACTAAACCCGTTCATATCTCCCACCAAAACATCTGAATCAAAATAAAAACCGAGAAAGGTACCTTGATAATTAAATCCTTTACCTTGGTTGAGTTTGGTACCATCGGGCATAATCATTCCTTCTCCACATTTTTGTTCACCATTCTCATTCAAAACAGGGTTCCCAAATTCGTCTTCAGCGCACCAATCGCCACTTTCATTTCGAACATTAACCGTCACAAATAAAATATCTTCTGCATAGGATACACCATAAGAATGAGCTTCTGCCATCACACGTAACCCCATAGGATAAGCTGTTTGCTCATACTCATTATTTGTATCCACCATATTACCTCGGTGTGCCCAGCGATCATCAAATTCCATGTATACTTCCATATCCGAAATGAATCGCCCTTCAACTTTTTCCCAACAATCAGGGTCTTTCCTGGATTGTGAACATCCTGGAAGAGTAATGTTGTAATCTTCTGCCCACCAGCCGGGCCAAAATGACTCATTTTGTCCTAAATTTTCATTATACCTAACTGGCCAAGTATCAGAAAATGCACTATGTGCCAAAAGGGGATATGTGTCACTCAGATCGGTGACATAGGTATCACCAAATATGTCCCCATTAAGAACCTCCGTATTGTGAGTATTTACCCGGGCCATTGTAGATGCATGCCACTCGCCATTTGGTGAACTCTCCTGTCGAGAAATCCACGATTCTGCAACATTATATCCATAATACATGTATTCATCATCATCTGTCCACTCTTCCAGATCTGGACCATAATTATAAAAATCAAATTGATCTTCTCGCTGAATTAATTTTGGACGTAAAGCCCAAGGATATATGAATCCAATCTGTGCGGTGGATTTATTCGGATCCAATTGACCAAAAGTAGATACTGCAATTTTTTTTAATTCATGATCAATGGCATATTGATATGGCCCATTGAATAATTCCTTAGATATTTTTTGTGAAATACTATCAGGATACCAGCGTCCAAAATCCCGGTCTGCATCAAAAATAATGCCCACATAATTCGTGTCTCCTTCAAAAAACCAATCGTCATAGGCATCTCCAGACTCCCAAATACCATAAATGGGAATTCCGTCAGGATCCACAATATTTTCCACATTTTCCCAATTGAATTCGAAGGAATTTTTATGACCCGGAACCCCAGCAAGAAATGCAACCGAAGGTAAATAAGAATAACCATTCCATATTCCCATGGGATGTTCATCCCAGTTAATGATATTACCATAATTAGAAATGGCCGTCTGGGCTTTTCCTTGGAGCAAGTATCCAATAGCTCGGTCGTTCATGGGGTTGGTTGGGAAAGGATTATCACCGATCTTTCCGGCTGTCGAATACCGGAATACGTCGGAGTGAATTGAACTTTTCTCTTTAATCTCTTCAGCAAAAAGAAAAGAGATGACAAATATGATAGCTAAAATCCGAACATAAGAAACCATTGCAGGAATCAATTTAAAAGGTCTCGAACAGTATCCAAACTAATGTTCGCACCACAAATAACCACACCTACACGCTTTCCTATTAAATCGTCTTTCTTTTTTAATAATGTTGCTACAGCTGTTCCAGCTGCACCTTCTAATAACTGGTGTTCTTTATCCACATAAGTGATCATTGCATCCTTGATCTCTTCTTCTGTAACCAATACAGTTTCATCGATCATATCGCAGCAGATTGGGAAAGTAATAGAGTTTTCTTCTACACCGCCAGCAGTTCCATCTGATAATGTTGGCTTGGACGATAAATCCAAAACTTTACCTGCTTTTATGGAATGGATCATTACTGCAGAATTCTCTGGTGAACACCCAACCACATGAATATGGGGCCAGATTGATTTTAAAAAGCCTGCAGTCCCGCCAATAAGGCCTCCACCGCCTACAGATATAATGACCGCATCCAGACCATCACATTGGGACTCTATCTCTGCTCCCATCGTTCCCTGACCAGCAATGACATATGGATCATTATAAGGTGATACATAAGTCTTGCCTGTTGAAATAGAAATTTCCCGCGCCTTTGCTTCCGCTTTAATACAATCATTTCCGTGAAATTCTATTTTGGCGCCAAATTGTTTCATATTCTCTAGCTTCGCTGGCGATGCATCATCTGGAACATAAATTGTACAATCGATTCCTGTTTGTCCAGCAGCATAAGCTACTGCAGCACCATGGTTGAGAGAATTTTATTAATGGCTCCACGAGCCTTGAAAGATCCCGTGACCTGGATGCTTTCCAGTTTGAATCGAACTTCCGCTCCAGTCAGATCTGAAAATGCTTTCGAATGAACAAATGGTGTTTTTCGGATAAAAGGTTGTATTTGGATTGCAGCGGATTGAATGGATTTAGGGAATGTCATTTTTAAATCTTAATATTTGTCTTACAATAAATAAAATTATCTATTTTTTAAATTAGTTTTTCCAGAACATTTTCTAATAAATATTAAAAAGAATATTCCAAATTTGCCCGGGCAATCACTGTATTTTTCTTTAAGCCGCCAGATTTTTTGGATCTGTATTCACCATGGATTTTCACACTAAATTGATCGAATATTTTCCATTTAATTCCACTTTTGAAACCAATCCATGACATATCAACTAAGCCAGATCCTTGCGCATAGTTTAAACCTGCTTTTCCTAATATCTGATTTTTAAAAAAAGGATATTCAGCATCAAAATTAGTGGTTAAAAAATCTTGATTCCCCCGTTCACCAGGGCCAGTACTTAGTTCGCTGGAGTTGATAGTCAAATTTAAAGTTGTTTTTAACTGGAAATTATATCGCGTTGATAACGTAAAATTCATAACGTTGGTAGACATGGCCGGATCGACAAAGTTTGTAGTATCACGATCGGTGAATTTGTCTGTTTTATTCACATTAACAAATGTGCCACTCAATGCATGAGACCAAACCAAGTCAAAGCGATGGCTAATATTCATCATTATATTGTTGGTATGTGTATTCTCACGATTATCTGTAAATGTTGAGTCTGTTAATGGGATGAGTTTATCTATCCCATTATCCCTGTCTATAGACCGATAAGTGAAATTGAGTGTAGGTAGCCCCGGACCAGGTAATGCATTTATACCCAATGACATTGTATTCTGTGATTTCAAATTTTCTACTGTTGTTAGTATATCATCATCCTGATGTTTATAACCCATAGTGAGCATCAATCGATTTTGGAGAAGTTTCAATTTATCAGAAATAGAAAATTCACGTTTATTTTTCACGAGATATGGATTGGCCAGGGAATTGAATTCTGGACCTACCTGACTGTACTCCACCGCAAGGTAATTCCCATAAAAGTTTGTGATTGCTCTGCCCCGGTACGCTAAGGAAGGCATAGATAGAACTGCATCCGTGAGGTCAACAGTTGCACTGTCTCCAAAGGCGTTAATATCAATTGGAACAAGTGGTGCTAAGTTGGGGTTAATGATCAAAATATTTTCATAATCTGCTGGATCTGGAAAACGAGACAGGTCAAAACTTGAAAGTTTATTATCTACTGAATCATCGATCATAGTATCCAATTGAGCCAAGGTTAAGGGTCCACCCCAAATATTATTATTGGTCATGCTGAATGCCAATTCGCCATCTAACCTGAGTCGTTTATTAAACAGAGAGATGCCAAGGTCAGTTCCGATAACAAGGTTATCTTTGGGACCATCACCAGCCCAGTTTTTTCCCTCGAGAAAATGGGCCTTTGTTCCTAGATCACTTATAGTATATACCACTCCGGAATCAAGCCCGGAAACGAATCCAGTAGCATCAGGAGAGTAGACAATTTCCGCATTGTTAAGCTCCTGGGTAACACTGTTTGTATCATCTCGGGCTTTCATAAAATTGAGTCCCCACTGGATTTTTTCTCCACGACCTAAAGCCAATCTACCCGCCATCACATTTTGCTTGAACGTGTACCCATTTCTGCTTAATGAAAGAAATTTGGTCCCATCATCATCCGTATCAATACTATATGAATAGGCCTTTTCCAGATCACCTTCAATCGCACGATTAATTTCCCCTTGAACAAAATGGAGGTTAAACCAACTCCATTTAAAATTTGTATTCAACCCCCGGATCCGCTTCCCATTCATTGTAAAGTGGGACAAGCGTGGATTTGAAGCACGATTAATTTCCCCTTGAACAAAATGGAGGTTAAACCAACTCCATTTAAAATTTGTATTCAACCCCCGGATCCGCTTCCCATTCATTGTAAAGTGGGACAAGCGTGGATTTGAATCACCTACATTAATGGTAGCATAATCTTTTAGGGCAATTTCAAACCCTAATACATTTCGAGGTTGATAAAGTGCTTGCTCCTGAGTGGTGATTTTCACATTGGTTTTAAACTTCATCCACTCATAAGCAGAACCTTTAAAATTGACCATCACTTGACTAATGTTTAGTGTTTGATCATCAATTTGATCCATACTACTACTGGACCTTATACGACCAGAATATTTCAGGGTGGGTTCACGCAAGGTTGTTGTAAATGACCAAGTTTTCGGACCTCCTCCACCAATGAAAATTTGAATCTGGTGAAGACCGGGATCTAATTGATCCAAAAGACACGTCACCATATCTTCATCCATATAAGCTAAGTCTGAAATATCTTCACCATCCAACAAAAGTTGAATATTATTCGGGTTAATGCCTTTCATTCCAAAGGTTGATATTGCAATTAAAACATCATGGCCGGAGATCTCTGAGTTAGGTTCAGGGCTCATGATCAATACATCGGACTGAGATAAAAGAATGCTCGAAAATAAGGCCAGAAAAATAATTTGTTTTTTCATTATAGTTATTTTTCTATTGGAATCGAATAATGATTTCTTTGATATTCCCATCTTCATCCTCAACTTCGAAACGTAATTCTTGTGTTGGTATTTCAACATCCGCATCTTCAAATCCTGCCAGGTCATCGGTGGTTGTTTCGTGAACTTCAAGTGAACCTTCTGGTGTTGAAACAGCTGTTTCCCCATTTTCAACTTCTGTGGATTCTCCAGTGATAGTATTTGTCACCTCTATCAATCCTTCTATCAATGTAAATGAATCTCCTATCCCGGGTTGAGAGTCGATGGTCAGTTCTGTGCCTTTTACCGAAGCAACGGATGTAGGCGTGGCAATTCTGAATTCATTCCCTTTTTGTGGAGATATACTTGCAGCAATTTTTCCATATTTAATATCCAAAGATTTATTGATTTGGGTGCCTGATCTTTTCCCAGATACGGTTAAATCAGAATTGCCAAGCATTTTTACAACTGATTTATCGTCAAGATACATGATTGCTACAAATCCATTTTTTCCAGTTAATATTTTATCTTTATCTTTAAGTGGGGTGCCCGGTTTTAAGGGTTGTTTAACAGAATTGGCTTCCTCTATAACAAAAACCTTTCCCTTTACTTTAATCGCAAGAGCAATCTTGGATGAAGCAATTGAAATCGAATATATAGATAAACAAAGAATAAGAATTCGTTTCATTCTGAAACCTCCACAGAAATGATTTCCATAGGACGATAGGTTTCATTTCCATCTTCGTCTTCTGTTGGAATACCCATAGACAGCAAAGCCTGGGCCACAGAAACATCAATAGTCTCACCGTTCAGGGTAATGTTTCCATTGGCACTCATACCCGCTGCTTGTCCACCAGCCCCAAAGATTCGGTCTGCTAAATCGTCACCAATTAAAGACCACAGAACTATGCCTGATGGAGTGGTATCATCCGCTCCCGTATCATCGCTTTCTGAAGATGAAAAATCTTTTACCTTAAAAGACATTATATCGCTCAAAAGCTGCTCCGTACCAGAAGTGGTTGTTAAATCTTTACGAACCTGCCAAACATAGACTTTTCCAGCTTCAAGATCTCCACCATCTGTAGGATATTGGAATGTGGTCACACCAAACCCAACAGGTTCAAATCCCAAGGATTGATCCAATGGTAATCGAGTCACCGATTCAATCGCCTGATCCATGGATGAATGTTCCTGTGATTTGAATTCAGCCACACGGATAAAATATTCACATCCGCTCTCTCCTGTCATCGGATCAATATAATGACAAGGGTCGGATTCCCACTGTAAAACGGGATAGGATGTGTACACTTCGTTAATGGTTGTATCAGATAAAATACCTCCAGGTGAAACTAGTTGAAGTGAAGCGGGATTAGAAATATTTAAAACATCTTCCTTAACAATTTGCTCACCATTTTCAGAAGTTGCTACAACCCGAAACGTGTAAACTCCATCAGGTAATTGCCCAGTTTGGACAATGGCACTGAACATTTGCTCAGCCTGCTCCATATCAAGTTGTTCAGTTATATCAAGGTGCAGTGCAACTGGATTGCCCTGATCATCAAAAATCTGATCAGTAGTTAAATTCAAATCCATATTAGATAAATGTATCGGAGCAGACAGAATAAGAGGTTGGGTTGTTTCAACTTTAACTAATGTTTCATGAACAACACCCAAGGCATCTGAATCAATGATTATTTCAAATTCAATATCCACACCAATCGAATCCGGAGCACCGGATTCGCGACTCAATTCAGATAAAAAAATGGGCATATTGGATTCACCTGTATTAATATCTACCATGCTTAAATAATAGGTGACATAAGGTGTCCAATGCACTTCAAATTCGATTTGGGGAAACGCAAATGACACCCAGCTAAGGAAAATACATACTTGTTTAGAGATTCTTGATTTTTGCATTTTATTTTTCTCTATGATGGTTTTTCTTAATTTGTTAACAGAATAATCAAGTAGAACCTAATACCAGAAATGTTTAAAATCAGTAAAGGATATTATCCGTAAATATTCGTAAAAAAAAAGCCACTGGTATCCAGTGGCTATCTGATTTAACAGAATTTTGAACCTGTCTTGGTGGGCGATGAGAGATTCGAACTCCCGACACCTGCGGTGTAAACGCAGTGCTCTAACCAACTGAGCTAATCGCCCTTGCTTTTAGCCTATAAAATTAAATATTACTATTTGGATTTATTAGATTTTTTTCTTGTTTTTAAAACACCTGCTAAAGCCACTTTAAGTACATCATTAATCTCTTTTGCAAAGTGAAACGTTAAATCTTTTGCCACGTGTTTAGGGACATCTTCAAGATCTTTTCGGTTATGATCTGGCAAGACCACTTCTTTAATCCCTGAACGGTGGGCTGCAGTTACTTTCTCCTTTACACCTCCAATGGGAAGTACATTTCCACGTAAGGTGATCTCACCTGTCATGGCTACTTTTTCCTTTACCGGAATTCCAGACAAAAGTGAAACAAGAGACGTAACCATACTCACACCAGCAGATGGCCCATCTTTCGGGATGGCTCCAGCTGGAACATGAATATGAATATCCGTATTTTCATTGAAATCCGGATCAAGCCCAAATTCTTCGGCATGGGAACGAACAAAAGTTAATCCTGCAGTGGCAGATTCCTTCATCACATCACCGAGTTGCCCTGTGAGTGTCAATCGACCTTTTCCTTTCATTTTAGTTGATTCTATAAACAGGATATCTCCGCCAGCAGCTGTCCATGCCAATCCCGTAACAACACCCGGTTTGGTGGTACGCTCTGCTAGTTCGGAATGAAATCGGGGCGCACCAAGATATTCACCTACTTTTGGTTTGGTAATCTTTGTCTTTTTTGTTTCTTCTTCCACCAATTCTCTGGCTACTTTTCGTAAAACATTTGCAATTTCACGCTCCAGATTACGAACACCTGCTTCACGAGTATATGAGCGGATCAATTCTTTTACAGATCCAGCATCAAAAGTGACTTGTTCTTTCGTGAGACCATTTTCTTTAACTTGTTTTGGAAGAATATGACGTTTGGCGATCTGAACTTTTTCGTCTTCAATATAACCGGTAAACTCAAGAATTTCCATTCTATCTCTAAGAGCAGGTGGTATGGCATCCTGATAGTTTGCAGTAGAAATAAACATGACATTGCTCAGGTCAAAATCTACCTCCAAATAGTGATCACTGAAGGAATGGTTCTGTTCAGGGTCCAACACTTCCAATAACGCAGAAGATGGATCTCCACGAAAATCTGCTCCAAGTTTATCAATTTCATCCAACATGAATACCGGATTATTCGTCCCTGCTTTTTTAATACTTTGAATAATTCGTCCAGGTAAAGCACCAATATAGGTTCTGCGGTGACCTCGGATTTCGGCTTCGTCCCTAACACCGCCAAGAGATAATCGCACAAATTCACGGCCCATTGCTCGTGCGATTGATTTACCTAGAGATGTTTTTCCAACACCTGGAGGGCCCCCAAAGCAAAGAATGGGACCTCTAACTCTACCATCTGGGTCTTTTTTTTGTTTTAAATTCCGAACCGCCAAATACTCGATAATCCGCTCTTTAACTTTGTCCAATCCATAATGGTCGTCATCTAATATTTTCTTAGCTTCTTTCAAATCGATCCTATCATCGGTAGACTCGCTCCATGGTAAATCAGATAACCATTCGATATAGGTCCTAGAGACGTTATATTCAGGAGATTGGGTCGGAATTCTCGATAAACGATCCAATTCCTTCATGGCCACTTTTTCTGCATCTTCCGGCATTTTGGCTGCTTTCAATTTGTCTTCTAATTCCTTGGTTTCAACAGACCCTTCATCTTCGCCTAATTCTTTTTTAATTGCTTTCATTTGCTCACGCAAATAATACTCTCGCTGGGTTTTAGTGATCTCATCATGGACCTCTGATTGTATCTCTTCACCCAATTTGATTCGCTGAATTTCCCGGGAGATCAAATTCAGTGCTTTTTCAATGCGTTTTTTCACATTGAGTTCTTCTAAGATTTCCTGCTTTTCCTGGTTTGATATCGTGATTACAGAAATAGCACGATCTGTTAGGCGATTGGGTTTTTGAATGTTTTTCAACATCCCTGAATGCTCTTCAGTAAGATTGGGCGCCACTTTCATCAATTCGTCAAATGCCTGTCTCAAATTTGTTACCAACGCATCCACTTCCAAGACATCTGTTAGTGGTTCGTCCTCCATGGATTCCACAGCGGCAAAGAAATATGGATCTTGATTCGTGTAGTCTAATATTTTTACTCTTGAAATACCTTGAACAATAGCAGATTTACTATTGTCGGGCATATCAAACACTTTCAATACTTGGGCAAGCGTGCCGTATGCGTAAAGGTCTGAAGATTTAGGATCTTCAATAGACCCATCTTCCTGCGCTACCACCACGATATATCGTTTTTTTGGATCCAAGTCGTTAATGAGTTTTAAACTTCTTTCCCTACCGATATAAATTGGGATTACTTGCTGGGGAAATAATACCGTATTGCGCAATGGCATCACGGGATATTCGTCCGCACCCTTTATATTAAAATTTTCGATTTGTTTATCTGTTAATTTTTCGTTCATGGTTGTCCTTTAGACAAAAATTCTATTCCTTAGAGTTACAAGGATCGTGCCATTTTTGTTCTCATGATGTTTCGACGGCACAAGTCTATAAAGTCTGTTGAAATGGCGCACTATTATAATGACTCAATACTACGAATAAATGTTTCAAAATATACTTTGTGAGAATCCATTGTGGATTTTGGACCGGTTCCTTTAAAATAATACAGACCATCAGGTGTTGCCACAATGGCTGCCAATAGCGCATAATTAGGCATTTCTGTCTTTGTTCCTCTCATACCCATGGACGATTTTAAATATGTTCCTTCGACGTATGAAAAAGTTACATCCATATCCTTTATTTGGCTATTTGATCGTATCGCAGATTCAGAAACTGAATTTTCAGTTTCACTCTTAAATTGGCCATACCACCGGTTTAGGTTAGCATCTATACTGCCACCTATACCTGAAAAAATAACTAGCTCTCCATCACCATCATTACCGGGAAACCTGAATTGGGCCATCCGCATTGAACTGGATGGTTGTTCTTTTTCCCAATCCTTTGGCACTTTCGCCTGTAACCGGCCAATTTGTATGTAATCGGGTTTTAATTTAACTTTTGTTTCTCCACGATTCGCAACTTGAACCACAGGTTCGGAATTTTGAGCAACTTGTGAGTTAATCTCATTAGTGCCTTTGGATTCCTGTCCCATGATATAAAAACTCAATACAGTTCCAACTATTACTGTAAAAAATATAATGATTATTTTTGGTTTCATTTTATCTCCATGGCGATTCTAGCTTGTTCATCGGCATGGTATGAACTTCGCACTAAAGGACCCGATTCTACCACGTCAAAGCCTAAATCCAATCCAATTTGTTTATAATCTTTAAATTCCTGTTCTTTAACATACCTAACTACAGGTAAATGTTTTTTTGATGGTTGCAAATATTGTCCAATTGTAAATATTGTTACACCAGTGTCTAAAATTTGGTTCATTGTTTTTACCACTTCATCAAAAGACTCACCCAATCCAACCATCATACCCGTTTTTGTCCGAAGTCCATTTTTCGCCGATAATCGTAAAACATCCAAGCTTCGAGACCATACTGCCTGACTCCGGACTTGCTTACTGATGCGCTCAACACACTCCACATTATGGCCAAATATCTCTGGTTTCTCATCAAAGACCTTCTCTAAAGATGGTTCATAACCTTTAAAATCAGGTGTTAGAACCTCCACCGTACAATTTTTTACATGGTTATGTATCTGGCGAATAGTTCCAGCCCAAATGGATGCACCATAATCATTTTTCAAATCATCTCGATCTACTGAAGTGATAACCACATGTCTTAAATTCATTTTTTTAACAGCCATGGCTGTGCGAAACGGCTCCATAGGATCATCATAAACTGGTTTCCCCGTTTTTACAGAACAGAATCCACAGGCACGAGTACAAATATCACCCAGAATCATAATTGTAGCGGTACGTCGATCCCAGCATTCATAAATATTCGGACACCGTGCTTCTTCACAAACGGTGTTAAGTTTATTGGACTGAACAACATCATTTACAAATTTGTACCCATTCGTTATTTGAAGACGAATTTTCGGTTTAAATGATTTTTTTATTATTTCAGACATCTTTCTTTTGAAATAAGTAAATCATATACTGGCGATACTTTCTGAATTGGTCACTATCAATCAACTCCAATTGATTCAATTTGGATTCAATTTTAGGTGCAATCATTTTCTCTATTATTGCTGCAGTTTTTGGGTAATTCTTTCTCGAAGAATATATTCCATATTCCATAGCTGGATTAATAAACCTTCCAATAAAGTATTTACCATAGTCCAATGTTGGCATGGTGTTTTCAGTCTGATCAAATTCTCGAATTAATTCAAATCCATGTGCTCTAGCGCTATTTAGATATTTTTCTTTATCATGAGATGACTTTAAATGGAGATTTTTAGTTCCATCTCTAAAATAAACAAAATAATCCGAAACTAATAAATATCCATCAGATTTTAGTGTCTCCCGTGCTTTTTCAAATCCATGATCTATTTTTATATAACAGGCACTTTCACTCTCTAAAATAAGGTCATATTCATTTAAAGGATTAAATTTTTCAAATTTGCAATGATGAAACGTCATAGCCCCATCGAATTTTTCTGCAATAACTGATTTTTGAAATTCATCCGGAGATAGAGCTTCCACTAAATATCCTATTTTCTGAAGATAATCTGCGTTCCCGCCAATGCCGCATCCTACATCTAAAATAGATTTAACATCTTCGGGAATAAAAGAAGCTAAATGTTCGATGTATCGATTCTGGGCATCTTTTATTTCTTGCAACGTGACTTTATCTAAATCAACAGACTCCGGGTAATCCCAAAACCCATAATGGAGATAAGGAGACTGGATAGTTTCAGAATAAAGTTTTAATACGTGATCAATAGGCATTAAAGAACCTGTCTCAAGTCCATTGTTACTAAATAATGCCGAATCCGTTCTATAAATTTTGCACCACCGGCACCATCAATGAGACGATGATCAAATCCAAGAGATAACATCATTATACTTCGAATCGCTATGGCATCACCTTGATGAGATTCCACAACAACAGCTTGTTTCTTAATGGCGCCAACTCCTAAAATTCCCACATTGGGTTGATTAATGATAGGTGTTCCGATTGTTACACCAAATACACCAAAATTTGAAATTGTGAATGTGGATCCTGTTAATTCATCAGCAGAAATTTGTTTATTTCGTGTTCGATTTGCTACATCATTCACGGCCCTACATAATCCCAAGAAATTCTTTTCTTCACAATTAAACAAACTTGGAACCATGAGCCCATTTTCAATGGAAACCGCGAGTCCTATATTAATATTTTTATGATAGGTAACAGACGTTCCCGAAAGGGATGAATTCATTTCAGGGAAATCTTGAAGCGCTTTTACAACAGCATCAACCATAAAAGGTGTATAAGTCAGTTTATACCCTTCTCTCGACAAAAAAGCATTTTCATTTTCATTAACAAAATCCACAATGGATGTCATATCCACTTCAGTCATTACATATACATGAGCTGATGTATCAATACTTTTCTTCATATGGTCTGCAATGAGTTTTCGCATGTGATGCATTTCTTCTGTTCGCCCAGGAAGGAAAGATGAATTAGCAAGCGCATCAGGTGAAGAAGTTGAGGTTTTCTCCACGCCTTGTGTTTGAATAGTCGTATAGTTTTCAATGTAATTTAATACATCTTTTTTGGTTACACGCCCACCACGTCCTGATCCTGATATTTGTTCCAGTTCGTTCAACGGAATACCTTCCTGTGATGCTATTTTTAATACGACAGGTGTATAAAATTTCTTGCCATTCTGTGATTCCGCCGAATCAACTTTTTTCTTTTTTCTAGATGGTGGTTGTTCCTTTCTAATGTGCTTATTTATAGGTTCCGGAGCTTTCATCGGTTTTTTTGATGGTGATGAAATATCAACTAAACTTTCATCCGTTTCGATCCTAGCAATGACAGTTCCAACATCAACCACATCATTTTCTAGCGCCAATATTTCTACAATAATCCCAGCTTCCAAACTAGGAATTTCCGAATCAACTTTATCAGTTCCAATTTCAAGAAATAATTCATCCTTTTCAACAGGATCGCCCACCTTTTTACGCCATTCAAGAATCGTTCCTTCCGTTATAGATTCACCCATCTTTGGCATGACTATATCTACTAACATTAATACTCCATTAAATTATTTAACGCTTCTATAATTTGATCTGTTTGTGGCAGAATTTCAATTTCAAGTACCGCACTATACGGGATATGACAATCCTTGGCAGCGACTCTTTTTATTGGACCATCCAGATTTTCAAATAGATCTTGAGAAACTTTTGCTGCAATTTCTGCACCCACTCCACCTGTTAATGTGTCTTCATGAACAATCAATAATTTTCCTGTTTTTTTAACAGAGCTATAAATGGTATCCCAATCAATTGGGTTAAGCGTTCGGATATCAATCAAATCAATTTGCCCTTGATCCATTTCGCTTATTTTAATCGCTTCAATGCATTTTTGAACCATAGACCCCCAAGTAACGATTGTTAATTCGTCTCCATCTTGAATCAACTTTGCTTTCCCAAAGGGTAAAATATAATTATTATCTGGTTCAGGGGATGATGCATATCCCTGACGATAAAGACCTTTATGCTCAAAAATCATTACTGGATCATCCATTCGGCAAGCCGCTTTTAATAATCCTTTGGCATCAGCGGCATTTGACGGATATGCCACCAAGATCCCTGGCATATGGAAAAAGTAACTATCGATAGATTGGCTATGGTATGGTCCTCCATGAATGTATCCGCCTACAGGAACTCGGATAACAACCGGGCAATTCCATTCATTATTGGATCGATACCTCATAGTAATCAATTCATTCTGAATTTGCATCATGGCTGTCCAGATATAATCACCGAATTGAATCTCAACCACCGGTTTATATCCTGTGACTGCCATGCCAATTGCCGTACCCACTATGGATGATTCTGCTAAAGGTGAATTAAATACACGGTCCTTTCCAAAAGTGTCAGACAACCCTTTTGTTGCTGTGAATACACCTCCTTTTGGATCCGCAATATCTTGACCATAAATTACCATTTTATCATTCCGGGCCATTTCTTCTTTTAACGCATGGTTAACTGCATCAACTATAACCACCTTATTCCCCATAGGGTTTAAATCTGGCTCATCCATAGGCACTTTATGACTGTATATGTGATCTAATGCTTTATCCGCATCAGGGTGTTCTTGTGATTCTGCCCATTTTGATTCCTCATCAACCTGCTTAGAAATTTGGTCTCGAATCTTTACAAAATCTTGGGGAGAGAACATTTTTTCTTGGATACATTGATCTTCAAGAATGGTTAAAGGGTCGCGTTTTCTGTTTTCTTCCAGTTCTTCCGAGGTTCGGTATTTTCGCTGATCATCTGAACTGGAATGAGGTAATAGTCGAACAACATTTGAAACAATAATAGAAGGGCCTTTCCCTTTACGTGCCCGGTCAATTGCTTGTTTAAATGCTAAATTGGTTTCAAAGAAATTTGTCCCGTTCACTTCATAACGTGATAAACTCTTATAACCCGAAGCCATGGAAAAAACCGAGCTTGCGCTTTGCTCGGATTTGTGAGTAGAGATAGCATACTCATTATCTTGGATATGAAAAATGACAGGTGCTTTTGCATTGCTGGCCCAATTCAATGCCTCGTGAAAATCTCCCTGACTTGTGGTCCCTTCACCTGAAGATACGTAAACAACCTCTCTTGTTTTTTCCATTCGGCGAGCCAGAGCGCATCCTACCGCCTGTAGATATTGTGTTCCCGTTGGACTCGATTGGCTCACAATTCTCAATTGTCTATCACTATAATGCTGTGGCATTTGACGACCACCTGAGTTAGGATCTGCTTCACGCGCCAGGAATCCAAGCAGTTGTGCCTTCGAGGTCATCCCCAATCCTAAACAATAAGCGCCATCACGATAGTAAGGATAAGACCAATCTACCCCAGGCCTAATGGCCACGGCTGCTGCCATTTGCGAAGCTTCATGACCAGAACAACCCATATGAAAAAATGCTTTACCTTGCTTCAACATAATCACCATTTTAGTATCCAATTCCCGAGCAAGAACCATGGTCTTATAAATATCTAAAACCTGTTTTTTTGTAAATCCGTGGAGTCGAGCCATTAGCACTCTCCTTTTATAAAATATTTATTGAATTTTTTAATTACCACATTTTTAACATTGTCATTATTTTGGGTTTTCCCCAATAATTGTTCCATGGATGTAACGCCATGATCAAAAATGCCACAGGGGATGATACCATCATAAAATGAAAGATCGGGGTTCACATTCAGGGCGAAACCATGCATAGTCACCCAACGACTAATTCGAACGCCCAATGCAGCAATTTTTTCGTCCCCTACCCAAACACCTGTCAAACCATCATTCCGTTGTGCAATAATTTTGAATTCAATTAAAGTATCAATCAAAACTTGCTCCAAAGTCCGCATGTACCAGCTCACACTTTTTTTATAATTGGATAGATCCAAAATGGGATAACCCACCAATTGTCCCGGACCATGAAACGTAATATCGCCACCACGCTCAATATTGAAAACATCTACCGATTCATCTCGACTCTGGAGTAAATGATCCTTATCCGCATTTTTCCCCAGTGTGTAAACGGGGTCATGTTCTACAAGAATTAAGGTATCTTCAATCTCACCACGGATGCGTTGTTGCTGCATTTCTTTTTGGAGATCCCAAACAGCCTTGTAGGATTTTCGTCCAATGTTTTGAATAAGGATTTGATCTGTTTGTGTTTCAATCATGTTTACTGGTGTATTGCCGATCCAAAAGCATCCAACGCTGCTTCCATTATTGCTTCAGATAATGTTGGATGAGCGTGAATCGTCATGGCAATTTCTTCCCAGGTTGTTTCTAGCGATTTTGCTACACCCAATTCAGCAATAAGTTCCGTTGCTTCAGAACCCACAATATGGGCACCAAGCAATTCACCATATTTTCTGTCAAAGACCAATTTCACAAATCCGGTCGTGTCCCCAACTGCCATGGCCTTGCCACTGGCCTGGAATAAGAATTTCCCAATCCTTACATCATGTCCCGATTCTTTTGCTTGGGCTTCAGTCATCCCCAAAGATCCCACTTGCGGCTGGCAATAAGTGCAGCCGGGAATGTTGGTATAATCTACCGGTTTGGGAGAATGTCCTGCTGTATGATCGGCAGCAACATGTCCCTGCGCCGATGCCACATGGGCCAGCCAAGGCGGCCCGGACACATCACCAATGGCATAGATATTTGGAATATTGGTTTGATTAAATTCATTAATGGTGATTGCACCCCGATCGGTGATAATACCCAACTCTTCTAATCCAATATTTTCAATATTCCCTGTCACGCCCACTGCCAATAACGCCACATCTCCTTCTAATATTTCTTTTTTCCCTTTTTTCTCTATATGGACTTTTACTTTAGTTTTCAGGCTTTCAATCTTGGAAACTTTGGTTTCGGTTGAAATTATAATTCCTGATTTTTTAAAACTTTTTGCTACTTCTTTAGACACATCTGAATCTTCAACGGGAAGAATGCGATCCATCATTTCTATCAAATGCACTTCCGTGCCGAATTCATTATAGTAATATGCAAATTCGCCGCCGATGGCGCCGGAACCGATAATGACCATTTTTTTCGGTGGAGAATCAAGGATCATGGCTTCTTTGAAACTAATGACACGATTCGCGTCAAATTCCATCCCAGGAAATGATTTAGGCCTAGCTCCTGTTGCAAGTATGATTTTATCCGCTTCAATAGTGTCTGTCTTTTGTTTATTCTTCACTTCAAGAGATGTTTTAGAAGTGAGTTTCCCCGTTCCTTGGATATGGGTGATCTTATTCTTTTTAATCAGGAATTCAATACCCTTGCTTAAACGATTGGACACATCCCGACTTCGCTTGATGTTCTTTTTAAAATCAACGGACACTTTTCCCACATTGATGCCATAGGTGCCGGCGTTTTTGATATAATGATACACTTCCGCATTTTTCAAAAGCGCCTTTGTTGGGATACATCCCCAATTCAGGCAAATCCCACCCAATTTATCTTGGTCAATCACACAGGTTTTAAGTCCGAGCTGGGCACCTCGGATTGCTGCAACGTAGCCACCGGGGCCACCGCCCAAAACAGCTAAATCAAATTTTGCCATAATTCTTTTCTACCTTCGCAATGCGTAAAAAATATTTCTCGTACCATATAGCGCGGCCGCGCTTTTTCGCTTTCTTATGTTCCCCATGATTCCGCCAAGAATCTATGGACTCATTATCTTTCCAATAGACTGAGGTAATGCCAAACCCTTCTTCATTTCGGACTGATTCAACACCCAGAAATCCGGGCATCTCTTGGGCTAATTCTACCATTTTGGCCGAGGTTGCTTCATATTCTTCCCAATTCACATTCGTATGTTGGGACGTAAAAATGACGGCATAGTATGGCGGTTCCGGTGTTGGGGCTATACTCATTTGCTGATAATGCTTAAAAATTCTGTTCTTGTTTCTGCAGATTTTCTGAACTGGCCCAGCATCGAACTTGTCGAAGCAAAACTGTTTTGTTTTTCTACACCTCTCATTTGCATACACATATGGACACCTTCCATAACTACAGCTACTCCAATTGGATTCAATACATTCTGAATCGCCTCAGCAATCTGGTGCGTAAGCCTTTCCTGAACCTGTAGCCTCCTAGAAAACATATCAATGATTCGTGGGATTTTTGAAAGCCCAATTACTTTTCCGTTTGGTATATATCCGACATGGACTTTCCCGAAAAAGGGAAGCAAGTGGTGTTCACATAACGAGAAAAATTCCACATCCCTTACAATGACCATATCCTTTGCATCTTCATGGAAAATGGCTTCATTGATAACTTCATCCAGACTTTCGTCATATCCTTTGGAAAAAAACTCCCAGGCTTTTGCCACCCGTGCTGGTGTTTTAATTAATCCTTCTCGCGCTGGGTCTTCACCAATCTCTTCTAATAATGATAAGGTGATTTTTTTCAGTTTATCGTAATTCTTCATTAGTCTAATCCTTCTTCATAAGGTGCAATATCAATTTTGCCTTTCAATGCATAGATTACTCCGTAGATGATAGGAGTATCCATTAAGGCCACCAGGACCTTAAACAAAAATCCGTTTTCCAGTAACTGCATGAATCTATTCCACTCAATTACACCAGTTGAGCATAATAGTATCAAAACAGCCGCAGTATCAACAAACTGGCTTATAATTGTTGAACCGTTATTTCGTAGCCAAAGGTGTTTTCCTTTGGTCAGTTTTTTCCAAAAATGAAAAATCCTTACATCAATAAACTGAGCCGAGAGATAAGCGACCATGGACGCAAAAACAGCCATTCCTTGAAGTCCAAAAACTTTTTGGAAAAGATCGTCTTCAACTGGGGACCAATCTGTACTTGGGGCAGCATTTGCAATAAGAACAATAATCATAACAAAGACACTGGCGATTAATCCAGAGATCACAACCTGATTTGCTTTTTTCTTGCCATAAAGTTCAGAAATTAGATCGGTCGCTAAAAAAGTTATGGGATATGGTAGGATTCCAACAGATATTTCGAAGGTATAAATACCAAATGGTGTCCAGGTAAAAAACTTCTGGAAAATCAGATTACTACTGACTAGGGAAGCAATAAAGATCCCCGCTAAGATTAAATATAATTGATCCTTAAAATTCATTATTTTTCAGGACCGTAATAATCCGTATAGATCGAATGAGTTTCTACAAGTCGAAGACGATGGAGTATACCCTGTTCCATCCTTGGTGCAATCTCCTCCCATGCCCAAAGAAGAATGTTTTCTGAGGATGGCTGTTTTCCCTTAAACCAGTCTATATCTTTTTCAATCTGAGAGTGGTCTAAAATATTCACTACATTTTTTTTCACAACTTGACCCAATTTTTTCAAGTCAACCAGCCATCCTGATCCCTGATCAATGGGTCCGGTAACAGATACTTCTAAAATATAATTATGTCCATGTGTGTTATAATCTTTCCCAAAAACTTCATAATTTTTTTCTTCCGACCAATTCGAGTTTCCATATTTGTGAGAAGCACAAAAACGATACTTTTTGGTTATAATTGGGTTTGACATATTTGTATATTGCAAATAATATTTGAATTCAAAATTACCGCCATTTTATGTCGGGAACAAAGAATATGAAAGTTAAATAGTAGGATCGGTTTTATTAAAATTAAACAGAAGATGATGGACATAGATCCTCTATGGCGCAATCACCACATTGAGGTCGTCTTGCAATGCAAATTGATCTTCCGTGATCAATAACCAAATGTGTCAAATTCACCCAATCTTTTTCGTCAAAGATTTCCATCATTTCTAATTCAATTTTCTTTGCATCTTTTGTTTTGGTGAAATTCAATAATCCCATTATTCTGATCATATGTGTATCGATAACCATAGATGGCACATTATAAATTTCTCCTAGCACACAATTGGCTGTTTTCCTCCCCACTCCTGACAAAGCAACTAATTCATTTAAGCTACTTGGTACAATTTCATCATGTTCCTCAACTATTTTTAGACTGGACCCCTGGATGCTTTTTGCTTTTTGATTATGATATCCACAAGAGTGAATATCTTTTGCCAAATCCATCACAGAACAATATGCAAAATCAGTTGGTGTTCTATATTTTTGGAATAGGTCTTGCGTTACAATATTTACGCGATGATCTGTGCATTGGGCCGATAAGATTGTAGCCACTAATAGTTCATGGGCAGACTTATAATTCAGGGAGCATTTTGAATCCGGATATAGAGCTTGAAGTCGGTTTACGATTTCCCCTGCTCGTTCCTGTTTTTTTACTTTGGATTCTCTCAAGTCAATAATTCGTCTAACAGGTTTGGCATATTTTTTACGATGCTGGAG
>Ga0208894_1000805_pt1 | contig 20411 bp, 24 predicted proteins | sample ETNtaG_12_FD_185752 | JGI IMG/M metagenome (GOLD analysis project Ga0208894, IMG submission 185752) | Marine microbial and viral communities from oxygen minimum zone, Eastern Pacific Ocean - ETNP201306SV49 (SPAdes) (version 2) | ecosystem: Environmental > Aquatic > Marine > Oceanic ...
CGGCACATATCCAGTTCAACCAATATACGCAGACGATGTTGCAAATATTTGTATAGAACAAGGTAAGTTATCAGAGAATACTACCGTTGATGCTGCAGGACCTGAGACATTCGAATACAAAGAATTCTTACAGATTATGAGTGATGCCATGGATTGCCGCAATATTTTTATTCCAATTCCAGATCTACTTACTTTGTTAGTTGGTCAATTTATGGGGTTGCTTTTGCAAGACATAGTTATCACAGAAGCTGAGATTAGAGGTCTCAGGCAAGGACTGACCGCGTCATCAGAGGAACCGCTGGGGACAACCTCGTTTCGAGACTGGGCCAAAGAAAACGGAAATGATATAGGTAGAATATATCGTAATGATATCAAGATTAGAAAATATGTAAAGTAACACCCATGATAAAATTAAAATTAAATCACTCTTTAGAAGATGAAACGATTAAATTAATTCAAGCTGGAAAAAAACATTTTAGTGAAATGTATAATGTAGCTAATGATCCGCAGTTATGGGATCAGCATAATGCAAAAGACAGATGGCAAAAAGAAATATTTTCTAAATTTTTCAATAAAGGTTTGAAGAATGAAAATGGATTATTGGCAATAATAGATAAGAAAAATAATGAGATTATAGGTTCAACAAGATATTATCCCCACAAAGAAAAATTAAGTATAGGTTACACCTTTATTTCACGAAAATACTGGGGAACTTCAACTAATTTTCAAGTAAAAAAACTAATGCTTGATTATGCCTATCAATTCACTGATGAAATTTACTTTCACATATGGAGTGATAACATTCGTTCACAAAAAGCAGTTCAAAAATTAGGTGCAGAATATTTTGGTAATTGGGATGGGGAAGAAAATCATCTTACATATATCCTCAAAAAAAATAGTTGGAGAGGTGATTGCCTTACTTGAGATAAAAAGAAATCATTATAATCACGACACTGAAGGCAATTCGTGATAGACCTCCGTAGTGATACAGTCACACAGCCAACAGAAGGTATGCGAAAAGCCATGGCTAAAGCAGCACTCGGAGATGACGTTTTAGGCGACGATCCAACAGTAATTGAATTACAAGAGAAAGCTGCTAAAATACTTGGAAAAGAAACTGCATTGTATGTTCCATCAGGGACAATGGCAAATATTGTAGCCACTCGAACCCACACCTCTCCAGGAGATGAAATTGTTACAGAAGCCCACAGTCATGTCTATCAGTATGAAGGAGGGGCTTTTGCCGCTCTTTCAGGATGTTCTGTAGCTATAGTACACGCTGAAAATGGACTAATGACGCCAGAACAAATATCAAATTCAATTAGAAAAGCTGAAGGAAGTTTGTCTCATTATCCAAATGGAAGTTTAGTTTGTGTAGAAAATACTGCACAAGGCGGCGGAGGGACGGTTTATTCACAAGATATATTAGATGAAATTTGCAAAGTCGCTAAAGAAAAAGATTGTAAATTGCATATGGATGGTGCAAGACTCTTCAATGCAGTTGTTGCAAGCGATGTCAATCCAGAAAGAATGGTTCGTGATTTTGATACAGTATCAATATGTCTTTCGAAAGGTTTGGGGGCGCCAGTAGGTTCAGTTTTAGTCGGCAATAAAGCAGATCTTGCTCAGGCACACAGATGGAGAAAGATGTTTGGAGGGGGCATGAGACAAGCAGGAATTATCGCTTCAGCAGGATTATATGCACTTGAAAATAACATAGAACGATTAAGCGAAGATCATAGACGAGCAAAGATATTTGCAGAAGCAGTGGCAGAAATGCCAAACTTTTCAATCAATACTGAGAATGTTCAATCAAATATTGTTTTTATTGAGGTTGGGAAAGGGAATACCGAAAAAACAATTGAAAAATTGTCAAAACAAGGAGTTAACATTTTATCTATAGACGATTCGACAATTCGAGCAGTGTTCCATCTTCATATTACAGATGAAGATTTAGAAAATGTAATTGATGCATTTGGAAAAATATAATTAATTTAACACTAATCATTGTCCCCTCTCTTATCAAACCTACAAGGTAACAAGCAGACCAAATGACATCAAAAAGAAGAAGAATATCAGTAAATATAACAAAAGTCGAGCAGCCGCAGGTCTCTCTCCGTTCATAAATTCAAAAAACCATTGGTAATACCGAACATTATTCTTATCATATGAGTCTGGACGTTTTTCAAAAGAAGTAAAGCTTAATTGCGCTAGATTAAAAGAATAAAGAATACCTATTCCACCTAAAATAGACCACACAATCAACATCTCATAAGAAGACGCACCTCTCTCTTGTGTAAAAAGCTTGAAAAAAATACAATAAGTTGTCATTAATCTTGCCCCCCACCTTGTTGAAAAATATGATCTCTGAATTAGTCCATAAATAAACGCCACACTTCCGAAAATAGTAGTGAAAAAAATGAAAAACCCATTACCCGCAACAAAGTCCTGCTGATTGTTCACACCAACTCCAATTTCAAGATCTATAAATCCAAAAGATAATATTAACAATCCATAAAAAATTCCAATATAAGTTCGCATACTGACAATAGCCTGAAGCCTCTTAGGCAAAGTTTCAACAAACTCTTCGAATTTTTCATCTTCAGTAACGGGCCTTGATTTTTCGGAATCAAAATTCAAATTACTTTCTTTTTTAGCATATTGACCTGATTCAATTATTTTCCCGTCTCTTTTTTCTAAAACAGGGAGAAGCTTAGATTTTTGTTTTGGACGTGCAAAGAAAATAGTAAGAGAAACAAGAGTAATTGCTCCTAAAAGAATCCAAAAAAAAGCCTCTATAGTATAGTTCCAGAAAAGAATCATTAAGATTTCCTAATTTTCTGCAAATCTCCAGAAAATCCCAGCGCAGCAATAATTAGTAAAAGTTGTACAGTTAATCTTACTAGATGTCCTTGAGTAGTCAATTTAGTTCCATTATATGAGATATCATTCAGCCACATGTGTAGATTAGCCGGATAAACGGCAAGCAAAAAAAGAACCATAAATCTACTAGTTATTACCCGAGTATCTGGATAAATAATACCCAAACCTCCTCCAATTTCCATCACACCACTCAGATAAACTAGAAAAAGAGGAAATGGCAGATAAGAGGGGACAATGTCAACAAATTTTTGAGGCTCTCTAAAGTGTTCAATTCCAATAAGAATGAAAGGAACTCCATAAACCAGAGCTAAAATATGGACAAGTGTTGCTGACATTATCGCCTGACTTTGTTTAATGCATCTTCAATAGAAAGACGATTTTGGTCTTTGGAATCTCTTTCCCTTAAAGTTACAGTTCCATCTTCTAAAGTTTGATGATCAATAGTCATTGAGAAGAAAATACCAATTTCGTCTGCTCTAGCATATCTTCTACCAATAGAACCCGCCTCGTCGTAATACGCATCCACTCCAACACCAATTGCAGACTTCATTATCTCATGAGCTTTATCATCCAATCCATCCTTTGTCATCAAAGGAGCAACTAACAAATCATACGGAGAAGTTTCTTGAGGAAGTGAAATCCATTCCCTTTCCCCATCACTTTTCCATGAACTTTCTAACAAACAATAAAGAATACGATCTAAGCCAAACGAAGGTTCTACAACATTAGCATAAATCATATCACTTCTTCTTTCAGTTTTTTGAGCCATATATTTTGAATTTAATTCAATTGTTTTCCCATTAACATCTACAGAAAATCCAGGTTTAAGTTCAGCATTCTTAATAGCTTCAAGAATAATTTTGGCATCACCTTTGAATTCTTTTCCTAGTTTTCCAATATCAGGAACCCAAACCTCAGTCTCTTTTTCAGTTCCAGGCACAGGAACTCTAAATTCTTTAGAGGAAGCATTACCGTGTGCAGAAAGGTCGTAATCGCCCCTATGAGCAACACCGACGACTTCAACCCAACCCAAAGAGGTATTGATTTCTCCATCCCAACAATCACTAGAATAGTGCGCCATTTCATTTGAACCATGTTGGCGAAAGCGCAATTTGTTATCAGAAACTCCAATTGCTGTGAGAAAATGTTGAGCCCTAGCTAAATGACAAGCCACCAAAGAAGAACTAATGATATCTGCATCAAACGCTTCTCCTACCGTAGATTTAGTTTTTTTACCATTAGACGCAAGAAGTGTAATTGTAATTTTTTTCAAATCATCAGAAAGTTGAGGTTCATCATTAGGCAAAAAGAAATGTTCAACTTCCATTTGAGTAAATTCTCTCATCCTCAGCGGACCTTGACGCGGAGAGATCTCATTCCTAAAAGATCTACCTATTTGAGCGCCTGCAAAGGGCAATTTCCCTCTGTTTTGTCTAAGAAGCCATGGAAATGCTAAAAAGATACTTTGAGCAGTTTCCGGCCTCAAATAACCCGATAATCCTTTTCCAGCTCCAACTCCCGTTGAAAACATAAGATTGAAAGAGGTCATTTCAGAAAGTAAAGCACCACAACTTGGACAAGCCATTCCAGAAATTGCCTTAGATAATTCATTTCTTGACATTTCTTCACCTCCATCAATTAAGTGATCAGCACGGAATTGTTTACTACAATCTTCACAGTCAACCAAAGCGTCATCGAATTCTCCTAAGTGACCAGAAGCTTGGAAAAGAGCTTCAGGGCCAATCAAAGCACCATCTAATTCTAAACAACCAGCATCTATAACGTAATGATTTCTCCAAGTTTCTAAAATCCTTCTTCTCATTTTGACCCCAACAGGCCCATAATCGATGAATCCTGCTAAACCCCCATAAGCATCGAAAGCAGGTTGAAAAATTCCTCTTCGGGTTGCGAGTGCTATGACCTTTTGAAAGTCCACTTTAGTTTCTCCAGCGAATACCTAGAATTTCAGATTTAGGATTGAAGACAGACTTGTATTCGTCTTCTTCCACTCTCGAAAGTAGAATCCAACCGCTTTGTTCCAGATTAGAATAAGTTGAAGTTCCGTCCTTATTAAACATATCATCCAGCCCAAAACATGCAATTTTGAGGATGGAATGTTCGCTTAAAGAATCAAAATTTTCTTTAATAAATCTAATTTCATCAAACATATTTACACTACAAAGCATGCCATTATCAGTTCCAAAACCAATATCCATTTCCAAATCAATCATTTTTTCAAGCGGAGGTTTATTTCCAAAATATTTATTACTTCTAGGGCAAACAACAATTGAAATTCCTGCCTTTTTTACATTTTCTAAATCTGAATCGGAAGCATAACACATATGAACTACAAAATCAGGATTTAAATCGAGAAGATCATCAAGTTCTTCCCTTTCGTTTTCTGAATGATGTATGCCCACTAAGCCTTCTTTTTTCCGAGCTGCGGCAGCAAGTTCTAAAGAATTCGACACGTCTTTTAGACTACTTATTCCAGCATTCTTACCTGGCAATTCTTCTCCATTCTTAGGTCGGCTCAACAAAACAGCAGTTCCAGGATATTCTATGTTATCAAATACTTCTAAACCTTTTTTTCCACCTTCTCTAAAATCTAAAATTAGACCAGTTCCAGAATTAATAATTTCTTTCATCCCAGCTACAACAGATTTTTCAATATCATTTTTCTCTAACCATTCGTGTTTCCATCCAGAAGGACCGACTAATTCTTCTAAAGTTAAATCTTTTGGAAGAGAATCTCTAGCTAGAGTGTCGCCTAAATGGGTGTGACAATTACGCAAAAGAGGAATAATAATTCCATCTTCACTATCTTTAAAATCAGAATCAACTTCACAATTTTCTAAATTGATAGTTTGATCAACAAATCCATCTTTAGTAAAGACAGGGCCTTTCCAAAACATTAGAGTGCATCAGCGATAGCAGGAGCAACAGAGAATCTAGTGTAAACTCCTTCTAAAGTGTCCGAACTAAGAATATCATCACAAACCCTCAAACGGTTTGCAGCATCCTCGATAAACAATCCATGCGTGCATGCGGCAAAAACTCTTTCTGCGCCACCATCTCTCAATATATTTGCAGCAGTAGCTATTGTTCCGCCAGTAGAAATTATATCGTCTAGAATTACAGCAGTTGTACCTTTAACATCGACTTGACCAGATGTGGTTTCAACAGTCCGACCATCGATTCTGACTTTTTTCATAACATGGACAGGTATTTTGAGCATATCTGCAGCTAAAGTACATCTGTCTCTGGAACCTTCATCTGGAGCAACAACCATTTGGGGTTTGAATCCCTTTAGATAGCGCACAACTTCTCTAGAACCATTGATATCTTTAGCTTCACAACCAAAGAAATCTAGGATTGCAGGCGTATGAACGTTTACCGTGAAGACTCGATCACACATTGTTCCAATAGCTGCGGCAATAGCCCTTGCAGATCGAGCTTCCCCGCTTTGGAATACTCTTTCTTGCCTTGAATATCCCATGTATGGAATAACACAAGTAACAGTTTTTGCACCAGCTTCTTTCACAGCTTCTAAAATCAACAACAATTCTACAATTTTTTTGTCAGGGAATGTATTTTGGACAACGACCACATCTTGATTGGCAACATCCATTAGAATTCGAATGTATCTTTCACCGTCAGGAAAATGACGATTTACGACACCACAAAATTCAGTGTTCATTTCTTCAGCCAACGACGCACCGAGTCGTTGGTGAGTTGAACCACTAATGACGTACATTATTTTCTCAGTAGAGGGGTGATAAAACCAGTTATGGATTTATCCCAAAGAGGCAATTGCCTCAATCTCCATATCTGCAGCCAATGGCAGTCCAGCAACTTGAACAGTAGATCTAGCAGGCGCGGAATTTTCATCAAAGAATTGTGCATAAACACCATTCATTTCTGTAAAATCACCCATATCTGCAAGAAAAACGGTTGTTTTTACTACGTTATCTAAAGTTAGATTTTGTTCGGCTAGTACGGCCTTAAGATTGAGAATAGCCTGCTCAGTTTGAGCAGCCACTCCCTTCTCTAATTCGGTCGCATCATGTTTACGGCCGACTTGGCCACTGAGGAAAACATATCCTCCTGATGCAACACCTTGAGAGTAAGGACCGATCGGTTCTGGAGCCATCGAGCTCATTACGATCTGTTTCATATTGCTCTAATAATCGCGGCGTTATTAGAACTGCGGTATCAAAAATATTATATTTACAAAGGAATTAGCCCATCATGTCGAAATTCATGTATTCTGGAAGTTACACCTCAGAAGGTGTTCAAGGTCTTCTAAAAGAGGGCGGTACAGCAAGGCGAGATGAAACAACTAGAATTGTAGAATCATTAGGTGGAAAACTAGAATCATATTACTGGTGTTATGGTAGTACAGATTTTCTTGCAATAATGGAATTTCCAGACCATACAACAGTAACTGGAATGGCTCTAAATATTGCTGCATCTGGAAAATTTAAGGGAAATATCACGCCATTGATAACCGTTGAAGAAATGGATGAAATGGTGAAGGTTAACTTAGGCGATTACAGATTGCCAGGCCAGTAAATCTAGAATATACCAAAACCCATAATTCGTGGTTTAGCCTCTAACTGAACAATCAAGGGATTTCTCTTAGATGTCTTATTCAAAACAATAGGGAAATCCCATTCAATATTGATTTTATTATCTATTTCAGTAATTCTTCCTACAATAAATTGCAAATCGCTACAGAAATGGACAACATCTCCTACGGCAAGTTCATTTTTTTGAAATACAGCTTTATTCAATTCAAATTGCGATTTTGGTTGTACTTCAAAGCGAATATCGGAATCAGCCAAAATTGATCCTTTACCTAATAAATCTTCTCTGAAGGCACCAGCAGTTCTTAGAGCTAAACCAACTCTATCTCCAAGGTTAGCAATTTCTACATCTAAATCCATAACTTGTAAGGATCTAGCAATTGCATTTCCTTCAGATCCAGCAAAAACAACATCATCATGTTTGTTAACTTTTCCAGATTGTACGTTTCCTACAGCGACCAACCCCACTCCTTTTACAGTAAAAGCTTGATCAACAGCCACGACAAACCCCTTATCATCGTTAGGTTTAATTTTGTTAAGAACTTCAATTAATTTTTCCCTTATGACTACACCATCATTTTCAATAAATTTCCAATTCGAAAGATCAGCTTGTTGAAGTAAAGCTTTCACTTGTTCTTCATCTACCCATTCACCTTCTGAAGGATTTACAATGATTAATCCTTCATTTATTCCAGCACACGCCATAGAGACAATAGCCTCTCCAAAAGCAGCATCAACTTTGTTGACTTCTATTATGCCAAAATCAGAAATAGTTAGTGATGTAAAGAAAGGTTTAGGTTTCTCAGGATAATTATTTGGCCTTAGTATAGAAACAGTCGAGAAAGAACCATCTTCTTTCAAATCTTTGTATACATAATTGTCTACATCTCTCGAATCAGATTTTTTAGCAATAGAACGAGCAACATCGTCACTTCCTACGAATAAAATGTTCAGTACACTCATGAACTAATTCTCTCTGAAATATAATTGAGCACATCAGAAAGACATTGCTTATTATCAAATGATTCAATTCCCTTTTTTTCTTTAATAAAATCAGAAAGGAGTGGTAAACAACGAGTCAATTCATCGACGATAGTTATGTGGGCTGTTTGAGCAGTTCTTGATAGAGGATTCAAATCAATAGTAATTACTTTTTTCCCCATATTAACCAAAGCTTCACAACGATCGCCATCTTCTAATGGAACAAGTACAACGTCAGCAGAACCAATTCCATCAGAACAACATTTTGCCCTTTCAGAGCTTAATCCTGGAATTTTATCGTCAGCATTTTCACCAAAAGCATCAATCCCTACCTTTTTCATCATTTTAGTTAATCCTGCGATTCTCTCAGGAGTTCTGTGAAATAAATTAACTTCAACTTTAGCTCCACTTACTTCCGAAAGTCTTGCAACTTCTCTAGCAGCCAATGCAACAACATTACCATTTACAGAAATAACTGGATTTTTAGCTTCAATTAAAGCTGAAGCGGCCGCCTTTATGGCACTCAAGGCAGGTAAGCAAGTTTGTTCACCTAGTAAATAATCAAAAGCCTCTCCTCTTCCATGGGCAATTAGTCCTTGTTTAGCTACAACATCAGAAGCATCAACTAATTTTTCTCTTGCCAAAAGCGATTTGTATCTTGGATGATCCTTTGGTGGCAATGCCAATTTACATCAATCCAGCATAGAAACAAATACTACTAAGGACTGTAAAAATAACGAGAGGAGGGACAATAAGCCTATCAACAAATCCTCTGTAATATCCACCAACGATAACACCCATCAAAATAACAAAACCAATTCCCATTGAAACTAATAATTTTTCAGCACCATCCCCCACCAAATCACGATTATAAATTGCAATAATTCCAAGAGTAATTGCTAAAGCACCAATCACGGTTCTAAGTTGCGCTCCGAAATTTCTAAGCATATTTTCCCTATCATTTAATTCTCCTTCGAGAGCCCCTAATAGATCTTCATCGAATTTAATAGGATTTATATTCATTAAAATCCCCATAAATGATAAAACTCCGCCAACAATCAATAAGGCCGTACCTTCGTCCATAAAAATTCACGATTTACGTATTATTTAAGACCTACCTACTCTTTCAAAATTATTGTTGAACAGCAATCCAAACGGCGACACAAAATAGTGAAAATCCTAGTATACGGTTTATCAAAACGCCAGATTTAGGGTCGTGAAAGATTCCTTTCAAAGCACTACCAAATGATGCCCATCCAAACCATCCAACTAATTTAATTGCTACATTTAGAACCACAATAATCATTTTCCCAAATAACTCCGTTCCAAAAACAGTTCCAAAGGTCGTCATTAAAATTAGTAAATGAATGAAGGCTTTTCCATTGACAATTTGCAAAACAATTCCAGTACCCATTCCTAATTGTTCATCAGAAATATCATTTTCATCTACCGGCGAAGCAACTGAAATTTGATAAGATAAGTATATGATATATGCAACTCCGATGTATGTAAGAAATTGCAAAAGGTTTTTATTTTCTTCAATAAAAAAAGCCCCAAATGCAACAACTGCACCTAGTAAAAACCAACCAAGAACCATTCCAGAAATTAGCGGTAAACTTTTGTTGAATCCATATTTTGAGCTGTGTGCCGCAGAAAGAAGATTGTTAGGCCCAGGCAACAAAGATACCGGCAAAGTAAAAACTAGCATGGCAATTAAATTTTCGTAGTCCATGATATTAAAATTCCTCAAATATTAGACGATACATAGTACCAAAGGAAAGGCGGTCTATATTTTGTCTTTTATTTTGTACTTTCAGCTTTACTTTTTGTAATATATTCAATCGCTTTCCAAATTAAGAAAAGAAGAACAAAAGGAATGATAAACACTAAGAAAAGAGAAAGAAGAATACAAACAATTGATGCACCAGCTTCCAGTGTAGAAATAATAGGATTTGCTAAGCCGCCAGTAGTTCCAGTTGATACGGCTCTTGTAGCAACAGTCCCAAGCTGAATAACGCCAGCAGTACTTCCACCCACTACAGCAGATAAAATCCATTGAATAGAAGGATCAACATCACCTTCTAAACTTGCTGAAGTCACGAAAATACCCCCTATGATTGCAGCGGGAGTGGCAATAGTATCTAACAAATTATCAATCCAAGGAATATAGTAACCTCCGATTTCCAGTAGTGTTGCAATAGCAAATACAGCAATAGCCCAATCATCACCAACCCAAACATATGAGCCTTCTAGCTCATACAAATCAAATCTACTTGCTACCCCCATCATTAAAGGAGGTATGAAAACACGGAAACCACAAGCGGCAGCTAAGCCCAATCCGAGGCTTAACGATAGAATAATTGGTATAATCTCCATGTATAATTATTTATCAGATAGCAATAATAATTTACGGTAGAGAAAACCGAACTAAATATAAACCTCTTGTTTATTACAATTACAATGACAGAAGATTCACTCCCGAAGAGGAGACATATGAAATTAGGCAATCTTTCTAAAGAACAAATAGAAGAAAATGTTAAATTTATTATGGAATACGTAGGCTTTCCTTTAAATCCAATAAAATATATACCTCTGTTTTTTTCAAATCCTAAATTATCAATTAGAAGTAGAATTCAGTTTATGCTGTTTTTCCCAGGTTTAGTAATATCATTTATATGGATTGAACTTCTTTTATTTTGGTGGATAATAGCTGCAATATCTTCTCTTTCCAATCCAGATATTTTTGGTTTTCAAGGACTAGCGTTATTTGGTTATTCATTCCTAATCGGTTTGATTTTTTGGATGCCTTTTTTAATGCTTGGGAATTTGGTCTGGGTTCAAGAAATTTCAGATAAATTAGATATTAAGGACATAGATGTGAAAGAGGATGAACTTAAACAGAAGATAGAGGCAATGAAATCAAAAGGAATAGATACGACAGACTTAGAAAGAATATTAGACCAAGCCAACGAATCTTCTGAAGAATAAAAAGCACCCATTCAGTCTAAAACCCTATTTCAATAGGGAATTATGGCGACAGCCGTACACGAATTAGAACAGATAGCTGCACAAATTTATAAGCAGCTGAGCGCCGGTAAAGTACCGGAGATGTCAATCCCCACCCGAAGTAAAAATAACATCATTTTTGATGAAAAATCTAAGGTTTGGAAGTATGGAAAATCAGAAACAACCAGAACAGCAAAGAAACTAGATGGAGCATACATGTTGCTTCGAACTACATATTTATTAGATTTCATTAGAGAAATGTCAGGGCAGAGCAAATCTTCTACGTTAAGGGAATTATACTATATTTCAGAAGGTTGGGATTTGGGTAAATTCCATGCTCAAGATGAGTCAAATAAATTAATTGAAGATTTAGAAATAGTTACACATTTTCAGCGTGAAGATTTTAAAATAAGACCCGAAGAAGATGGTGCAAAGATTCTGGGAGATGTTACATTAACTGAAGTTAATCGTAAAGGAAAGCCAATGAGAATAAATTGCCGTAATGATGTGGGCGATACTGGTTACAATATACCTTATAATGTAGAGAATAATAAAATAACTTTTAATGATTTTGGCAATTCAAAATGTATAATTGCAATAGAAACCGGAGGAATGTTTGATAGGTTAGTAGAAAATGGATTTGATGAAACTCATGATGCAATATTAGTTCATATCAAAGGCCAACCAGCACGATCAACACGACGTTTCTTACAAAGATTACACAAAGCTTCAGATTTGCCGTTACTTCTCTTTACAGACGCAGATCCGTGGTCTTATAGAATTTACAGTTCAGTGGCTTATGGTGCAATTAAGACAGCTCACATTTCACATATTTTAGCAACACCAAGCGCAAGATATCTGGGAGTCACGCCTTCAGATATCATAAATTATGAACTTCCTTCAGACGATTTAAATGATAGAGACATAAGTGCTCTCAAATCCATACAAAGCGATCCAAGATTCAAAAGTAAATATTGGAAAGGAGAAATAGAATTACAATTGGAACTTGGTAAAAAATCAGAACAGCAGGCCTTAGCCAAATATGGCCTTGATTTCGTTACGGACACGTACCTTCCTGAAAAGCTGAAAGAGATGAATATAACTTAGAGCACACGAGCGTCAAAACACTCTCCTGACGTTCTTTCAGACATTATGATTACAATAGGGCCTTAGCCATAAGGCCTTTGACATCTTCAATATGTTCTTCAATTGTTTCCTTAGTCCAATTATCAGTTTTAATCGGATCTAAAACTTCTATTTTCACATCTCCAGGATAGAATTGCATAGTTTTTGCAGGCCATATTTTGTCTGCACCACAAACCATAACCGGAACAATAGGTAACCCAGTAGCTAAGGCAAGATGAACAAACCCTTTCTTGAATGGAATTAGTTTTCCATCTAAACTTCTAGTTCCTTCAGGCCAAATCCATATGCTCAAATTTTTTGCTTTGACAAAATTAGATAGTTTAGCCATTGAAGCAACAGCTTTGGCATTATTTCCCCTATCAATTAACAAGTGCCCAGCAAGCCAATAAGCTAGTCCAAAAAATGGAATTCTCAAAATTTCCTTCTTACCAACACCACATCCGCCATAAGGACAAAGTGCCATTCCAATAAAAACATCTAAAGCAGAAGTATGATTACTAACAAAAATAGCTGGTTTCAAAGCATTTAATTTTTCAGAATCAGGATTAATAATTTTAGCTCCAACTAGTCTACTTACAACAGGCCCTATCATTTTCCCACAAAAATTACCAATTCTAACTCTAAGAGAACGAAAAGGAAGAGCTAATAACATCAAGCTCATAGTCGTTAAAGACCAAAAAGTTAACCAAAGAAATCCGATTGTAAATCGAAGTGTAAGAGAGATAGGACCGATCTTTTTTCTTTCGGCCATTTTTGTAATTTTAGTCGTAACTTTCCAAAATTTCTTCAAAACCTTGGGCTAATCGAATATCATTATCAGTAACTCCACCAGCATCATGAGTGGTAGTCGTTATGATTACACGATTATATTCACAAAGAGTCATATCGGGATGATGATTGAGTTTCTCAGCAGCTTCAGCTAGTTTGTTTAGAAAACCCATAGCTTCCATAAAATCTTTGAACATAGTTTCCCTAATCAACATTTTTTCATCAGAATCATATTCCCAAGGCCCCACCATTCTTACTCGACTTGCTATTTCATCATCTGCCAATAAGTCCATATTACGGCTGACAAATTAGCTCTATTTAGGGATAACTCGGCAAACAATAAATAAAACTACTTGAAGGCAGCACTTATTTAGCAAGAGATATTACATTTGATATGGACTTTGCCTTCTATAAACTCTTACATCTTTTCGGCGCATTTTTGGTTTTAGGTGTTTACGCAGCACTAGGCGTATGGGCTATGAATGAACGACCAGGCAGTGAAAATAAATATGAGAAAATGAGCGTGATTGTACACGGAATAGGTCAATTAGTGATACTCATAGGAGGTTTTGCTATGATTTCTAAAATATCACCAGACGGTATAATGAGTTTAGGCTGGGTACATATCAAATTAGCATTATGGATAGCCTTAGGGGGTGGGATAACGATACTCAGAAAGAAACCAGAATATGCTTCATGGATCATAGTTGGAGCGTTAGCAGCAGTAATCATTGCCTCAAGTATAGGAATAAATCATTACACTTGGTTCCAGGAGTAAAGGAAATCCGATGGAAAGAATATCTAAAAATCCAAACATTCTCTGGGCTGTCATTGTTATTATTTTAGCGATACAATTTATTCCACAAATAGGTGATTTTTGGTCACAATATTTTGTAGACCCTATAATGGCAGATTCTAAAGGAGAAGTTGGGGCAAAATACAATATTTACAATACAGTAGCATACGGAATTTGCTTTTTTATTTTATTTATGTTTATACATGAAGTTTTAACCGATTGGAAAATAAAATTAGATGACAGGTTTGTTTTTGCATCAGTTCCGTTGTTAATTCTTGGAGGTGTTGTAAGGGTACTCGAAGATGCAGATTCATTCGAACCCCCAATTCAATTTTTCTTTATCTCGCCTTTGGTTTATGGCGCTCTTGTAATTTACGGTTTATTCGTTCTTGCATTAGGAGTTTGGTTATCCAGAAGTTCTTTACCTTCATTAACTAAAGGATTAGGTTTGATTTCATTTGCAATAGCAGGTTATGGAATGTGGTGGTATTTTGCACCCGGGAATTGGTTGCATCCGTCTACATGGGCTTTATTGGTCTTCTGTGCAAGTGCACTTACTGCAGAATTTTACAGATCTAAACCGCTTCGTGATCCAGTATTGTTTTTTGGAATTACAAGCGCACTAATGGTTCTCTTGACTTATCTAAATCTTGCACAAAACGAAATTGTAAATTCTGAAATGTTTTGGAATACATTAGCTATAGCAAGTTTGATGACACTCATTGTTTGGTTTGTTTGTCAAGTAGTTATAGAAAAACCTTTGAATCCACTATACATTTTACTTTATTTCGGTCACTTTATAGACGGGAGTGCCACATATCTAGGTATAGATCAATATGGATATACAGAGAAGCACGTTCTACCTGATTTCTTTATAGAATATTTTGGAACTTCATTTGTTATGCTACCTTTAAAATTTCTAGTAGTAACTGGTGTAATTTACGCACTTGAATCTGAAAAGAGTAAAGAGGAAGAACCCCAATTAGTAGCTCTTCTTTTGATGTTTCTTTTAGCTTTAGGATTAGGTCCAGGAACTAGGGATGTTCTTAGAATAATGTTTGGAACCTAGTGTTTTTCCTGCACAATTTCTAATAAAACTCCGCCAGTATCTTTAGGATGGAAAAAAGCAACTAGTGTATTATCAGCACCAGATCGTGGTGCTTCTCCAATAGGCTCTAAACCGTTCTTTTTTGCTTTTGCTAAGGATTCTTCAATATCATCAACTTCCAAAGCTAAGTGATGAATTCCAGGCCCTTTTTTGTCGATAAATTTGCCAACAGGAGTATCTTTTCCCATTGGTTCAAGCAATTCGATTTCATATCCTCCAACTTTCAAGTGCGCAGTAGTCACACCTTCAGAATCTACTTCTTCAGTATGGTGCAGTTTAAGTCCAAATGATTCCCATATTGGTAATCTCTCTTCGATAGAATCTACAGCTATGCCAAGATGTCTAATTTTCATCTTCTTCTTAATGCTATAATTAAGCAGCAGATTCCGGCAATCAAGAATCCAACACTTGAAGAATCTTCAGCATCATACTGACAACTTCCATCATCATCGGTTGCATCGGAATTATAATTGTTAGCAGTTTCATAAATACATCCTTCAATAAAAGTTTCATTATTTCCTTCTAGATTTGCAAGGCAACCATCTTCAGGATCAAAGGGGCAGACATCAACATCATTCTTTACACCATCATTGTCACTATCATCAATACATCCGTCTGCATCTGCATCATGGCCAGTAGCATCTTCTTCAGGGCAAGCATCATCATCGTCTGAAATCCCATCATTGTCACTGTCGGGAGATTCTTCAGTGTCATTAGACCCATCACCATCGTCAGAGTCATCGGACCCATCACCATCGTCAGTGTCATTAGACTCATCACCATCTTCAGTGTCATTAGACCCATCACCAGATTCCACAACAGTAATTGAGGCAGTCATTGAACTGTGATAGTCACATTTGTAATTGTATGTTCCAGCTTCAGTAAAAGTAAAAGACCATGTGGCACCAGCGGCTATATTTCCAGAATCAAAGGAAGCTGGCCCATCAGTACTAGTTGCAGTATGCCCCATTCCATCATTATTTGTCCAAGTAACCACATCATCTACATTGATTGTCAAATCTTCAGGATTAAAGTTCATATCGTCTGTAATAGAAATATCATGATCCTCAGCTGAGACTGAGGGAATCATCATCAAGATTACAGATATCATAAGGAAAATTGCTAAAGCAAAAAATTGCATTTTGTTTCTATATATTATTTCTAACATGAATCGTACTTCGAATATTAGTATATAAAATGTAAAGGATGGTGCTCCCGCCGGGATTTGAACCCGGGTGCTCGGCTCGAGAAGCCGAAATGATGGGCCGGACTACACTACAGGAGCTACTCTGACTTTGAACAGTCTAACTTAATAATTTTCGTCAAGCCATTTGGCAGTATCATTGATGGCTTTTCTGCTGGTATACTGTGGATCCCAGCCATGAGATTTCAATTTCTTTATATCCAATCTCATTTTCTTTACATCACCTTTCCATCCTCTTCCACCATCAACTCCGCCAGTAAATTTGTAATCAACATCTTTCAATTTGAGAGCTTTACAAACTTCATTAGCCAAAGTAACAACATCAATAGCATCTTTTGATCCGACATTCAAAGCTAAAAATTCACCCTTTTCACACAATTCACCCGGTGCTTTGGCCAGCATTGCTGAAATACAATCATCTACATGGAAGTAAGATTTGTGCTGTTTACCGTCTCCCAGAATTTCCAATTCTTTTGGATTATCTTTTAATTTATTTACAAAATCATATGTTACACCATGGTTACTTCTTGGGCCAACACAATTCGCAAACCTATAGGCAACTCCTCGAAAATCATATTCTTTACAATATGTTTCAATCAATTTTTCAGCATCTAATTTACTACTTCCATAGGCAGAGATTGGATTTAATTTTGCACTTTCCGGAGTAGGTATTTTTTTAGCATCACCATAAACTGTAGATGTAGATGTGAAGGCAATTCTATCGCATCCAACATTTTTCATCGCTTCCAAAACTCTTTCAGTAACAGTTACATTTTGTTCCTGCATCACTTCAGGTTTAGTAATTCCTAATTGAACTTCAGGGTTTGCAGCTAAATGATATATTAATTTCGCACCTTTCAAATATTTTTCAAAATCATCATTTAATAAATCAATATTTATTACAGTAATTTCTTCAACGGAATCATATAAAAATTCCAATTGCCCTGAAGAAAAATTATCAAGGATTATAACGTGCTCCTCCCGTTTTACTAATCTATCAACTAAATGTGAACCGATAAAGCCAGCACCACCTGTGACCACGACTGTATTTTTCACTCCATCTTCAGGCATTGATACGAGTACTCCGGAATCAAGTTCCGTTGGCTTATTTGGATCAATAAAGTCATATTGGTCATCTGTAAAAGATCCTATAATCCCACCAACTAAATCGCCAGTTGTTTTAGTAATAATTTTTCCAGTGTTATCGGCTACATTAACGACACTTTTTCCTGTATCTCCAGCCACTTTTAGGACAGTTCCTCCAGCGCTTCCGACCATTCCTCCGGCTGCAGTTAGCGGAGCGCCAATAATTCCCTCTTTGTGCAATCCTAGTGTTTGCGTAACATCATCTATAGAAATTTCATCCCAGTGTTGATACATGAAGAAAATAGCAATAAGGAATCCAATGAAGAGAACAGCCACAGCGACTTGTATTGGAGCTAAGATGGCCAATATACCCAATCCATAAACAATTGAAGCAGATAGTAAGAAAGATCCACTAATTGCCCCAATAGCAACAGCTGCTAAATTTTTCTTAGGAGAAAGACCAATAGCTCTTCCCAGAATAGTCCCTCCAACAGCTCCAGAGCCTTGGAAAGGAAACATAACAAATACAACTATACCAATGAAAGAAGCTCTTTCTAGCCACCTGAGAGATCCTAGCATTGCTTCCCCTTTTCGTTGTACTCTAGTAATTCCACTTCCGATGAAAGGTATTTTTTTTGCCAAATCAAAATTCCAAGTTAAGAAAACTCCTACGGCAATATCAACAAATGCAGTAGCAATTGCAAGAGTCCAAGGATCAATTCCTGCAACAATACCGCCAGGAATTACAGTGCCTTTACCAAATGGGGGAACGAAATATACAAGCATTAATTGACTTAAAATTAAGAAATCTCTCTGCGACATTGTCAAGTACATAAATGCAAAGAACCCTCCAGTCATGATGAAAGGCGAAAAGAACCTCAATAAGCCCATCACCGTGTCTTGTCCGCCAACTGCGTAAATCAAAACTCCAAATCCTAAGAAAGCAATAGTATCAAATAAGAAATTCCACCAAAATGTTAATTCTATATTTTCAGCCTTTACAGAAATAAATTCATAATCTAAATTATAGGATATATTTCCAGATGATGACATTCTAAATCCTTGACCTTCAACACTCCCTTGTAACCACCCACCATCTTCACCTGCAGTGCCGGCACCTTGCCCTCCAGTTTCAACAAGAGCTTTACTGAAATAAACCTCAGCACCAACTGCATATTGAGAAGTTATATTTCCATTTATTCGAATCTCAGTTTCGCCTAGTTTAATTCTTGTAAAATCAAAATTTGCAGTATTAGGCGCGTCAATATTATTTTTTATAGTTGATAAATACACAACAAAATCATTAACACTAAGCGAACGAAAAATCACAACATCCATCGAACTTCTTTGGAAAACGCCGTTCTCTAATGAAGAATAAGACCATTTTGAAGCTTGAATGTGCGTGTTGTCAAAATTGGTATTATTAAATTTAGATTGACTAACTAAAAAATGCCGTAAATCACTATTTTCAAACCTACTCGAATCTATTGAAACATTATTGAAAAGGACAATATCAAAGGTACTGTTTGAAAAAACAGATTCTGAAAAAGTTACATTATAAAAAGAAACTTGATTGAATAGACAGTCAATAAAGAAAGTATCTTTAAAAGATACATTGGAAAAAAGTATATTGTCAAAAGTGACGTCAGTAAAAACAGCAGCAGACACCTCTTCATTTTCAAAGTAAATTCCTAAAGGTTTTAGTCCTTCTTCGTCATCTTCAGCGACATATTTTTCACCATTTGCGAAATTAATGTCCAAATCATTTTCATTAAATTTATTATTAATATTAGAGGGGAATAAATAATCGGTAGTTTGCAGTTGTAATTTGGTATAAGAATTAGACTCAATAACTCCCAAATCCTCATGAATAACAGGATATTTCTCACATAATTTTGGTTCGGATACAGATATACCACTACAATCATCTAGGGCGCCAAAATATTCAATTTCTGTAATAGATCCTTCAATTCGTATTTCCTCGCCAGGGGAATAGCTAAGATAGACTCCATTGGGATTTAGTTTTAGTTCATCATCTGTTTCAGTTATTGCATACCAAAGGCCATTCTTTTCTTGACCAACTAATTCTTGGGCCCAACCAGAAAAACTTGCGCCAATTAAAGCAATAATAAATCCAGCAGCCACAAGGTGTTTTGGGGCTTTTTTTAGAAGAGTAATAAATGACCAAAACGCATCAATTACAGCATCAATTTCGTCTTTTTCATGCTGAGATACAACCAAACGACCTTTACCTTCTTTGTTATCTTCGGTCTTTTTAGGTTTAGAAGTAGTTTTTTTGGAAGTCTTACTTTTAGTTTTAATTTCCTTTGGAGGAGTTTCTTCCAATACTTCTTCCTTTTTACTTTTTTTCTTAGGCATTGCTCACTACTTCGTTAAGTTGACAATCAAGTCTCAATAAATAAGATGCTATGTTATCCACCAGAGGCAACTAAGATAACTCTTATTGGTTTTTCAGGTAATTTTGAAACCAAAGGAATAGGCACCATTTTTTCTTCATCTGTGAGTACCAATAAGCTATCAGGATGAAGCTCCAAATGATTTACAAGATCAGAAGCTGTACTATCATCCGGTAAATCTACGGTTTGAGTATTGTTATCTATTGTAACTTTCCACTCCATGAGTATTCAATAAAGAAAGGGAGAATAATACTTACCGTGAACATTAAGACCCAACACATCTGGATATAATTGTAGCCAGGGTCGCATAGTCTGGTATTGCGGTGGCCTCGAAAGCCACTGGGAGCAATCCCTCGGGAGTTCAAATCTCTCCCCTGGCGCCATTTTACTTTCCGACGACGTGCTGTTTGACAGGTTACGTCGCTTT
>Ga0208894_1000811_pt1 | contig 20281 bp, 31 predicted proteins | sample ETNtaG_12_FD_185752 | JGI IMG/M metagenome (GOLD analysis project Ga0208894, IMG submission 185752) | Marine microbial and viral communities from oxygen minimum zone, Eastern Pacific Ocean - ETNP201306SV49 (SPAdes) (version 2) | ecosystem: Environmental > Aquatic > Marine > Oceanic ...
TTCTTGCCACTCCTGCTCTACATGCTGGAGCGTTTGATAATCAACTACCAGTGGTTCGAGTCGGGCTCGTTCTCGGGCAATATTTTCAAGAAGTTTGGGATCAATCGCTACATCGGGGTCAGCGAGCTGTCTCTCCAGGCTTTGAAAACTGGTCTTGGCTGTTTCCAGCTGAGTGATAAGGGTTGAAGAGTCCATGCCCATCAACTCCGGATGTTATTGGTATTGGCACCAAGTGTGGCTTTTGAGAACAGCAGCTCAGGCTTCTTTTGAGCTGCTGTCTTCATTGCTTTTTTTGTCGTCTGCTTTCTTTTCATCTGCAGCAGTATCGCCACTGGCCATGCCGTATTTGCGCATGAAGCGATCTACACGCCCTTCAGTATCGAGGATTTTTTGGGTACCGGTAAAGAAGGGGTGATTGCCACTCCATACATCAACATGGAGTTCTGGCTGGGTGGAACCGGTGGTCATAACCACTTCTCCATTGCAGATCACCTTGGCATCGGGATACCAAGTTGGATGAATATCAGGCTTGGGCATGTCAGGTGTAATTGGAGAGGTGAAAGCAGTATGGGAAGCGGATTAGCGCTTGGAGAATTGAGGAGCTTTGCGGGCTTTCTTTAGACCGTACTTGCGACGTTCTTTGGCGCGGGGATCTCTGCTGAGATGGCCTTCTGTTTTTAGTGGCTTGCGGTTATCTGCTGACAACTCACATAGGGCTCGTGCTGCACCTTGCTTAATGGCGTCGGCTTGACCGGTAAGGCCACCACCATGAACATTGACTAAAATGTCGTATGCCTCGTTTAGGCCAAGAGTTTGTAAGGGTGCCTTCACAGCCGCTAGGTAAGCGGGATTGAAGTTCAGATAGTGGTCGCCGGGACGTCCATTGATAGTGATTGTGCCGTTACCAGGTACAAGGCGTACGCGGGCGACTGAGGTCTTCCGGCGGCCAGTACCCCAGTAGACAACGCTGTTATTTGTGCTGCTCATTGGGCTTTAGCGGCGGGGTTGAGCTGGAAGGCTTTAGGACTCTGGGCGGCATGGGGGTGCTCTGGGCCACGGTAGACCTTAAGTTTGCGGAACAACTGCCTACCAAGGGCATTGTGAGGCAGCATCCCTTTGATGGCTTTTTCTACGATCCGCTCAGGTAGGCGATCCTGTAAACGCTGGAAGGTTTCAACCTTCATCCCTCCGGGGCGACCTGAGTGACGGCGGTAGAGCTTTTGAGTCGCTTTGTTGCCGCTGACTCTGATTTTCTCCGCATTCACCACAACAACAAAATCACCAGTATCGAGGTGAGGAGTGAAGTTGGGCTTGTTCTTGCCGCGCAGCACAGAGGCCACTTCAGTGGCAAGTCTGCCGAGGGTTTGATTCTCTGCATCCACCAGAAACCACTGGCGGTCGATCGAATCTATTGAGGGAACTGAGGTCTTGTTCATCACGCCGGCAGGCCGGTTCGAAGATGCACTATCGCAAGGGATAGGGCTGGGCAGTGAGCATCGGGCACATTAGATCTGAGCCTGATCAAGCTCGACTGTTAACTCTAGCCTTTCGAGGGAGAGAATTCCCCGAAAAGGTTATTTAGGCAATGGTCGCTGGGGTCCATTTGCTATATCGAGCAGCTTCAGAGGTGGTATTCAGCTTGACCCTGAAGTAAATGGAGGTTCTAAAGGAGGATCAGTTGTCCCTAGGTAATACCGTGGCTGGCAGTCATACCAGCCACCTTGAGAGAATATGACTTCTTCATATCCTGCACGCAGCAGGCAAAGTCCCTTGGCTGGTGCTGATTCTTTTACTTCCTGACGTCGTTTTTCCTTCCAGCGTTGCTCAAATGTCTGAAGGTTGAGTCGGTGTTCACCTAAGGCCACCAATTGCCCCATCAACAGTCGCACCATGCCGTAGAGGAAGCCGCTTGCCTGGATTTCAACCACTAATAAATCTCCCTGCCGCTCAACCTGCACCTCTTGAACTGTGGTGCGAGCATGGGCTCTTCGACTGCCTGTTCGTTGAAAGGCGCTGAGGTCGTGTAGCCCTAGGAGCCCATTTAGGGCCAGCTTCATGATGGTTTCATCAAGACGCACGTGATAGCGGTGCCAGCTCCAGGGGGCGAGGAACAGGTTGGGACGACGACCGTTGTAAATCGTGTAGCGATACCTTCGGTAGGTAGCTGAATGACATGCGTGCCAAGTAGAGGGGCGCTCTACTGCTTCACGTACACGAATTGTTTTAGGCAGTCTTCCATTTAGGGCTGCTGGCCAACGTTCTGCTGGTATTGGGCCGCAGCAGTCGAAGTGCACGACTTGTCCGGCGGCATGTACGCCAGCATCTGTGCGCCCGGCTGCAACTGCATGAATGGGTCTGAGCGGATCGAGCTGGGAGATTGCTTCTTCTAGTTCACCTTGAACGCTCACCCCATGTGGCTGACGCTGCCAACCACAAAACCCTGAACCTTCATATTGCAAACTGAGGGCAATTCGTCGGACTGGTGCTGCTTCTGGCACTTCGCTCGTGGGGTTTGGTGACATTGCTGATCAGCACAGCATGTCGGAGCAAATCCCTGGATTCTCAGACCAGTTCGATGATTGCCATTTCAGCGTTGTCGCCGCGGCGAGGCACAGTACGAATGATGCGGGTGTAACCACCTTGACGATCGCCATAACGGTCTTGGGCTTTGTCAAAAAGCGCATGGACCAGTTGCTTGTCGTAGATGTATCCGATCGCGCGTCGCCTTGAAGACAGGCTGCCATCTTTGGCCAAAGTAATCATCCGTTCAGCTTCGTCGCGCAGGGCTTTAGCTCTGGCTTTGGTTGTGGTAACACGACCTTCACGGATTAGCTGAGTGGTCAGCCCGCGAAGCATGGCTTTGCGTTGATCAGTTGGGCGCCCCAGCTTGGGGACTCGACATTGGTGACGCATTGTTCTCGGGTGGGGCTGGGGCGGGTAAGGGAAAAAGTCAGGCGCTAGTGCGGCTCTGAGGGATTGAGATGCCGATGCGTTCGAGGGCTTCAATGACCTCGTCTGCAGATTTGGACCCGAAGTTTTTGATCTCTAGCAGATCCTCATAGCTGAACCCCATGAGGTCAGAGACTGAGTTCACCTGGGCACGCTTGAGGCAGTTATAAGCCCTTACAGAGAGGTTTAGTTCTTCAAGAGGTATCTGTGATTCGGCTGAAGGTTCTGGTTCCAAGCCAGGCTCCTCCACCATGGTGACGGTAGCTAGGGGCTGGAATAGTTCGATCAGTTGGTTGGCGGATTCTGCAAGGGCGTCATCTGGGGTGGTTGAACCATCGGTGACGATCTCTATGCGGAGTCTTTCACGGGTGGAACCTCCTTCTGCAACAGCGGTCTCGTCGATGGTGAAGTTCACCCGACGCACGGGCATAAAGACAGCATCGATCTGCAGTAAATCAATGGCACTGATGTCTTCGTTGTGGCGATCAACGGGGCGATAGCCGATTCCTCGCTCTACATGAACCTCTAATTCAAGGCTGTGACCTTCGTGCACGGTGGCAATTGGGCGGTCACCATCAATTACCTGTACCTGTGATGAAAATTGCAGGTCCTTGGCTTTCACTTGTGCGGGTCCAGCAACTACCAGTCGCCCGATCTCTTGTTCATTGGTTCGACTGTTGACTGAAAGTTGCTTACAGTTCAACAGGATGTCGAGCACATCCTCTCGGACTCCAGGAATAGTCGCGTATTCATGGTTGACACCGGCAATGCGAACGGCAGTGATTGCACTGCCCTCGAGGCCGCCCATCAGCACCCTGCGTAGGGAATTCCCCAGCGTGGTCGCTTGTCCGCGCTCTAGAGGGCCGATGAGGAACACGCCTGTTTGGGCGCGATCATCAGCAACTTGATGCTCGATTCGGTCGATCTGGTATTGCAGCACGGTCTGAAGCGGGGGGAGGGGTGAGGGGCCAGAGGCCAGGGAGTGAAGCGCAGTTGATTTACACGCGTCGGCGCTTGGCCCGACGGCATCCGTTATGCGGTAGAGGTGTGACGTCTCTGATCAGGGTGATCTCGAGGCCGGCTACCTGCAAGGCGCGGATGGCGGTCTCCCGACCTGAGCCGGGACCACGCACAAGCACCTCGATTTGACGCATCCCTTGTTCGAGGGCTCTACGAGCAGCAGCCTCAGCTGCTGTTTGAGCGGCAAAGGGGGTACCTTTCCTAGCGCCTTTGAAGCCACTGGCTCCGGCAGATGACCAGGAGATGACTTCTCCAGCGCTATCGGTAATCGAAACGATGGTGTTGTTGAAGGTGCTCTGAATATGTGCAACGCCGTTGGGAACGTTGCGCTTGGTCTTTTTGGAACCTGTCTTCTTGGTGGGTTTGGCCATGGGCTCGGGCCTGGTAGATACGGGTTTGCGAGGGTCTGCCTAGGCAGGTTGGGAAGTGGTGAGGATTATTTCTTCTTGCCAGCCACGGTTTTGCGGGCCCCTCGACGAGTGCGGGCATTTGTTCGAGTTCTCTGACCACGAACTGGGAGGCTCATGCGGTGGCGACGCCCCCGTAGGCAACCGATATCTTGCAGTCGCTTGAGGGCCATGCCCTCCTGACGCCGAAGGTCTCCTTCAATAGTGAAGGCTTCAGTGGCAGTACGTAGTTTCTGAACATCTCCGTCTTCTAGATCCTTCACTCGGATGTCAGGATTTACGCCGGCTTTTGCCAGGATGGTTTTGGCGCGGGTTAGACCAATCCCATAGATGTAGGTGAGTGCAAATTCAACCCGCTTATCGCGAGGTATGTCGACACCAGCAATCCTTGCCACTGAGAAATTAATTCGAGGGGGAAAAGGTACCGCCGTTGGCGGCGGGAAAGGGTGATGATGATTGAGCGGCCAAAATAATGCTGTTCAATCACCTAGGGGCCAGAGTTTTAGCCTTGACGCTGCTTGTGCTTGGGGGTGGGGCAGATCACCATTACCCTGCCGTGGCGACGGATCACCCGGCATTTCTCACACATTTTCTTGACCGAGGCACGCACCTTCATTGGGTGTGGCTCTCCATATTTCCAAACGGCAATACTACCATGTTGGTCAACTTAAAACCGCTTCGATACTCGATGTGATCGCTTCGATGCTGCCGTGGGCTTCTACTGTTTCAAGTAATCCTTGATGGCGGTAGTGGTCTATAAGGGGAGCGGTTTTTTCGCGATAGACCTCTAGTCGATGTCGAATTACGGTTTCGTTGTCATCAGCCCTTCCGCGTGAAAGTAGGCGTTCGATTAAAACGGCATCGTTGAGTTCTAGTAGTACAACAGCCTGAATTGGTTGCTTGAGTTGTTCAAGCAGTTGTTCGAGTGCTTCGGCTTGGATGACGGTGCGCGGAAATCCATCCAAGAGCCAACCACCACTTTGTGTGTTTAGCTGTTTTTCGACGATGGCCAGCACTAGATCATCGCTGACTAGTTCGCCACGGTTCATCACAGCAGCAGCCTCTTGACCTAGAGGGCTGCTGGCGGCGACTTCGGCTCGTAGTAGGTCGCCTGTAGATAGGTGCATCAATCCATGGGAAGCGCAGAGGCGTTCTGCTTGGGTCCCTTTGCCAGCACCGGGGGGACCTAAGAAGAGGAGGCGTTGCTTCATGGATTTCATCAATGGATTGAAAGTAAAAGGGTGCTTCGTTTATTGGCGTACAAGGCCTTCGTAGCGTTGAGAGATCACATAGGTCTGCACTTGTTTTGCGGTGTCAATCGCCACACCTACAAGGATCAGTAGGGACGTAGCCCCGAGGCCTCGAAAGGTTGTGACGTTGGTAGCGCGTTCCACCGCAGCGGGAACGATTGCAACGGCACCTAGGAATAATCCGCCTAATAGGGTTAGTCGGTTTTGAACTCCCGAGAGGTAGTTCGCCGTGGCACTGCCTGGCCTAATCCCTGGGATTGCTACACCTCCTCGTTTGAGGTTTGTGGCGATGTCAATCGGATTGATCGTCAGTGAGGCGTAGAAGTAAGAAAAGCCGACGATTAGCGCGAAAAACACCAAGGCATAGGGCCATGGATTGGGTGCACCTGGGCTTAGGGCACTTGCAGCTTCTATTAGCAAACTATTTTTAGTGAAGTTCGCAATTGTCATTGGCAAAAAGATCAGTGCAGAAGCGAAGATGATTGGCATCACACCACCGGCATTGAGCTTCAAGGGCAGATAGCTCTGGCGGTTTGGTAGCAAATTGGCACCGCCTATTTGACGTTTTGCGCTCACAATTGGCAGGCGCCGTGATCCCTCCTGCACGAAGATGATCCCTACGATTGTTACTAGGAAAACCATTACTAGTACTGCGATGCCGATTACATCGCCGCGATCACCAGTTTGGGCTTTCTCAATTGTTGAAGCGAGTGCTTTTGGCAGGGTGGCAACGATGTTGAGGAAGATCACCAGGGACGCGCCTTGACCGATGCCTCGGTCGGTGATGATTTCGCTCAACCACATCACGATCATCGAGCCCGTAACTAGTGCCAGTGCTGTCTGCACAATGGGGGTGAGCCCTTCTACGGCGTAGAGGTTGTTTTGGTGAAGGACTAGGGCGAAAACCACACTTTGTACGAGTCCCCAACCAAGGGCTACATAGCGAGTGATCTGGGCGATTTTGCGGCGTCCGGCTTCACCTTCGTTTTTTTGGAGGTCTTCGAGTTGAGGCAGGGCTGCAGTGAGTAACTGCAGAATGATTGAGGCGTTGATGAATGGCAGTATCCCCAGGGCGAATATCCCCAAGGTGGAGATTCCTCCGCCAGTAAAAATATCGAGGAATCCTATAAGTGAGCCTCCCTTTTGGAGGAATGCTTGTAAGTTCTCTGGATTAATATTTGGTAGTGGGATGTAGATCCCGAGACGAATAAAAAGCAGTAATCCCAGGGTGGTGAGCACTCGGCCACGCAGTTCTGGGTTGAGCACCAGCTGGCTTATTACTTCAGCGGCACTGGGGTTGCGACCCCGACTGACGAGCATGTACGGAAGGGATTTGGGTGGGTTTGAAGCAACAAAGCCGTCCGCAGATCGAAGAATTGCTGGACGGCTCAGATATTAGAACTGCAGGAGCATTCCCTTGGCAGAGCTTTAGTCAAGGATTTCGCAGCTGCCTCCAGCGGCTTCAATCTTGCTGCGTGCTGTGGCAGTGAATGCAGAAGCCTGAACAGTCAGCTTGACCTTGAGATCTCCATGCCCAAGCACCTTTAAAGGGTGTTTAGGACTGGTGACGACACCTTGCTTGACAAGGGTATCGAGGTTGATGGTGCTGCCTGCCTTGAGTTCATTGAGGGCCGCTACGTTCACCACAGTGAACTCCTTCGAGTTCACTATGGTGAAGTGCTTGAGCTTGGGTACGCGCCTGTAAAGGGGCATTTGACCGCCTTCAAAGCCCGGGCGGGTAGGACGACCAGAGCGGGATTTTTGGCCACGCATGCCGAAACCACAGCTTGCACCTTGGCCAGCGGCAATACCACGACCTTTGCGCAGCTTGCGGCGCCGAGCCCCAGTGTTGGCCTTTAGAGAGTCGAGTCGAAGAGTAGTCATGGGGAATCAGGAGTAGATCTGCTCGAGGGAGATCCCCCGTTCCTTTGCGGTTTCCTTGTGGGTGCGGAGACCGGCTAGGGCCAACATGGCAGCCCTAGCATTGTTTAGAGGTGTTTTGCTGCCGAGGCGTTTGGCTAGCACGTTTTTGATGCCGGCTAGTTCAAGAACTGTGCGGATCGAACCACCTGCGATCACGCCTGTGCCTGGAGCGGCGGGACGGATTAGTACGTTGGCAGCTCCATCACGTCCATTGGACAGGGTGGGGATGGAGTTGTGACGCGTGAGCGGAACTTTTACTAGGTGTTTTTTGCCATCGGCGACACCTTTGCGTACAGCCCCGATCACATCGCCTGCCTTGCCTACACCAACTCCCACTTGGCCACGTTCGTTGCCGACAACGACGATGGCCCTGAAACTCATCTTTTTGCCACCTTTTACTGTTTTAGAAACGCGACGAATCTGAACGACTCGTTCTTGCCATTCGGAATCGCGCTCCTGGCCACGGCGGTCGCCACGACGGCCACCTCTGCGCTCACGGTCGCCTCCGCGGCCACCACCGCCACGGCGTTGCTGTTGTTGTTGCTCCTTTTGCCCTGCTGCTGCTGCGGGGACATCAGCGGCTGAGGGGATGTCGTTGGGAGTGGTCTTGGTGTTGGGTTCGGTCATGATGAGAGCAGGTATCAGAATTGAAGGCCCGCTTCCCGGGCGGCATCGGCGAGGGCTTTCACTCTGCCGTGGTACAGGTTGCCGCCGCGATCGAAGACCACCTGTTGGATGCCCTTGGCGAGGGCGCGTTTAGCTACCAATTCTCCGACGGCGATGGAGGCGTCACAGCTACTGCCGTCAGCCTTAAGGTTGCTGCGCAAGTCTTTGTCAATGGTTGAGGCTGCACAAAGAGTGTTTTTAGCCTCATCATCGATGACCTGAGCATAGATGTGGTTGTTGGAGCGGAATACAGCCAGGCGTGGACGCTCTGCGGTGCCATTGAGATGACGACGCAGGCGACGATGGCGCTTCTGGGTCTGCTGCTTTCGGGAGAGGATCGACATGGTGGGGTGTGCGGGTGGAAGTCAGGCAGACCTCTATTTCTTGCCGGATTTGCCGGCTTTGCGCAGGATCCGTTCGCCCGCGTACTTAATGCCCTTGCCCTTGTAGGGCTCGGGGGGGCGAATGGCTCGGATCTTGGCGGCTTCATTGCCTACTAGTTCTTTATCTGCCCCAGAGACGGTGACGTTGGTGTTGTTCTCTACTGCGAAGGTGATTCCCGCGGGAGGGTCCATTTCAACCGGGTGGCTGAAACCAGCACTCACTACAAGTTTTTTGCCTTTGACTTGTGCACGGGAGCCCACTCCGACGAGCTCTAGCTTGCGTGTATAGCCTTCGCTTACGCCTTGAACCATGTTGGCGACAAGCGAGCGACAAAGACCGTGACGCTCACGCGATTTGCGTTTCTCACTGGTGGGTGTAATCACAAGTGTGTTTTCAACTTGAGAGACGCTTACGCCCTCTGGGAGTGTGCGGTTGAGTTCTCCCTTGGGACCCTTAACGCTGACCGCAAGCCCATTAAGGGTTACGACCACCTTGTCGGGGATGGGAATGGGATTTTTACCAATACGAGACATGGTTTCAGGTTCCGGGTCAGTACACGTAGCAGAGCACTTCTCCGCCAACGCCCTGTTTTCGGGCATCGCGGTCGCTCATTACGCCTTTGGAAGTGGAGATGATCGCCATCCCTAGGCCACCAAGGACCTTGGGTAGGCCACGCGTGTTCTTGTAGATGCGCAGACCTGGCTTACTTACCCGCTGCATTGAGCGGATGGTGGGCTGGCGGTGCTTGCCGCTGTATTTCAATTCGAGGACTAGATGTGTGCGTACACCTTCACCTTCTTCGCTGATTTCAGAGATGAAGCCCTCTTGTTGCAGCACCTTGGCAATGCTGCGTGACATGCGGGAGGCAGGAACGCGGGTGGTCTGGTGACGTTTTTCACTCGCATTGCGAATGCGGGTGAGCATGTCTGAGATTGGATCGTGGTTGGCCATAGTTTCAGTCGTCTCCGAAGAGGGGTTAGTTGCTGCGGAACGGCATTCCCATCTCGCGGAGGAGGGATTGGCCCTCTTCATCCGTACGGGCGCTGGTCACGATGGTGATGTCCATGCCCCTGATGGCTTCAATTTTGTCGAAGGAAATCTCAGGAAAGATGAGTTGCTCTTTGACTCCAAGTGTGTAGTTGCCACGGCCGTCAAAGCTCTTGGGGCTTACACCCCTGAAATCTCGGATCCTGGGCAGGGCAAGATTGATCAGGCGCTCCAGGAAGGCGTACATGCGCTCCCCACGAAGGGTTACAGCACAACCGATTGCCATCCCCTGTCGGATCTTGAAGCCAGCAATGGCCTTCTTCGCCTTAGTCACGACAACTTTCTGGCCAGTGATGGTGGCCAGTTCGTTAACGGATGCCTCTAACGACTTTGCGTTCTGGGCGGCCTCACCAAGTCCCCGGTTGACGGTGATTTTTAGCACCTTGGGGACTTCGTGAATATTGGAGAGACTTAGGTCTTTCAGCAGTTTGGGCTGAATTGTCTCCCGATAGCGCTGTTTGAGTGACATGGCTGGAGGGAAGAGTGCTTCTGGACTTGGTCAGAAGATCGGAGAAAGGAAGGGAAGGCGGTGGCTGGGGAATTCTTGATTGGGATGCTCCCTGGCTCTGGAGTTGTGATTAGTCGATCAATTCTCCAGTTTTCTTGAGTCGGCGCTTTTTGCTGCCATCTTTTTCGACAACCAGCTCGACACGACTAGCGACCTTTTTTTTGCTCGAATAGAGCATCACGTTGGAGGCATGAACGGAAGCTTCTTCGCTGACAATCCTCCCGCTCTCTCCCTCTTGTGTGGGTTTGACGTGACGGGTGCGAATGTTTACTCCCTGCACAATGATGCGGTTTTCAATCGGCAAAGTGCGGAGTACTTCGCCTGTTTTGCCTTTGTCCTTGCCTGTGATGACTTGGACGGTGTCGCCTTTACGTATGCGCATCTTGATGCGCTCAGTGGGCTTGGCTTTGTTTTTTTGGCTTGTGGTGGTCATTTCAGATCACCTCCGGAGCTAGGGATACGATTTTGGTGAAATTACGCTCGCGAAGCTCCCTCGCTACTGGCCCAAAAACACGAGTGCCACGAGGGTTTTTGTCGTCGTTAATAAGCACGGCAGCGTTGTCGTCGAAGCGAATTGCGTTGCCGGTATCTCGTCGCAGTGTTGCCTTAGTGCGAACCACTACGGCTTTGACCACTTCGGACTTTTTGACGCTCATGTTGGGCATCGCATCTTTTACGGCTGCCACGATCACGTCGCCTACATGTGCGTAGCGGCGGTTTGAGCCCAGCACACGGATGCACTGGATGCGTTTGGCACCACTGTTGTCGGCAACAGTAAGGAAGGATTCCTGTTGAATCATTTGGATACCTCCTGAGCTTTGGGGCTATTGCTGAGGACTTCAGCAACCGCCCAACGCTTTGATCGACTGAGAGGGCGTGTCTCAGTTATTCGTACGCGATCACCGACGCGGCAGGTGTTGTCAGCGTCGTGAGCTTTGTAACGGGTGGTGCGGCTGACCGTCTTCTGGTAGATGGGATGAGGAAAGCGGTTTTCTACCGCTACCACTATCGTTTTATCCATCTTGTCGCTGACGACGGTGCCGATCCTTTCCTTAAGTGCCATGGGTTCTAAGAGGGGGATCAGGAGGCGGCGTTGGAGCGGAGGCGCTCCTTCTGCACCGTCAACATCTGGGCCAGCTTGATGCGGGCCTCTTTGAAACGGTGCGTGTTGCTCAGCTGCCGGGTGGCTTGCTGAAAGCGAAGATCGAACAGTTCGCGGCGGATGCCATCAATTTGTTCGGTTAGGTCTGCGTCGGTGAGCTTGCGCACCTCGGCGGTGTCGGGACGTGCCATCGTCAGGAATCCACGGTGAGAGCGGGCTGATTGGCAGGTTTGGAGCTGCCAGCAGGCTGTTGTTGATCGTCCAGGCTCAGGAACTTTGTCTTTATGGGCAGCTTGTATTGCGCAAGACGCATCGCTTCGCGAGCAATGGCTTCGGTGATTTCCTCACCGCCCATCTCAAACAGAATTCGACCTGGCTTGATCACAGCTACCCAGAATTCTGGGTTGCCCTTGCCTGAACCCATGCGGGTTTCGGCTGGACGCATTGTGACTGGCTTGTCAGGGAAGATCCTGATCCAGATATTCCCGCCTCGTTTTACGTAGCGGGTCATGGCCCGGCGGCTGGCCTCGATTTGACGCGAGGTGATCCAGCCACATTCTTGGGCTTGCAACGCAAACTGACCAAAGGCAATGGTGTTGCCCCTGGTAGCAACGCCACGCATGCGGCCTCGTTGCTGTTTGCGGAATTTGACGCGTTTTGGACTCAGCATGATTTAGGGCCTCCTGATCAACTCTCGTTTGAGCGATCTTCGAATTGTTGGGGCCGCCGGTTGGCCCTACGCCGTGGGCTTGCGCCCACTGGCAGTGGCTGGGCTTCATCGCCCAGTACTTCTCCTTTGAAGATCCAGACTTTGATGCCAAGAACTCCGTAGGTGGTGCTGGCTACTTTGGTGGCGTAGTCGATTTCGGCGCGAAGGGTGTGCAGAGGCACACGGCCTTCACGGGTCCATTCGGTGCGAGCGATCTCAGCGCCGTTGAGACGACCACCTACTTGGATTTTCAAGCCGAGCACTCCAGCACGCTGTGCCCGTTGCACAGCCATGCGGATGGTGCGGCGGAAAGCGACTCGCTTTTCAAGCTGCTGGGCGATGTATTCGGCCAGCAGGAAAGCATCGGCATCGACTCGCTCTACTTCGACCACGTTGATTCGAACCTGTCGGCTGTTATCCCCGATGGTCTTTTGGATCCCGGCGCGCAATTCTTCGATGCCACTGCCCTGGCGGCCGACCAACACACCTGGGCGTGCAGTCTTCAGTTCCACTTCGAGTTGGTCTGCTTTGCGGGCAATCAACACATCGCTGATGCCTGCGGCGCCGTACTTCTTATGAATGAAACGACGAATCCTGTCGTCCTCTTGAAGGAGGATCGGGTAGGTCTTGTTGGTCGCATACCAGCGTGATCGGTGTTCCTGGGTGATCCCCAGGCGTAAGCCGGTTGGATGGATTTTGTTTCCCATCGGTCGGGGTCCTCGGGGTTCAGGAGTCGGTCTTGGCCGCCACAGCAATGCTGATGTGGCAGGTTTGTTTTTTGATCGCGAAGGCGCGACCCTGGGCTCGGGGTCTATAGCGCTTCATGGCGGGTCCCATATCGGCGCTTGCCTGGGATATCACCAGCGAGGCTGGATCTAGACCAAGGTTGTGCTCTGCGTTCGCTACAGCAGACCTCAGCACTTTTGTGATGGGGCCAGTGGAGCGGTAGGGCATGAATTCGAGCATGATCAGTGCATCGCGATAGCTGCGACCACGGATTTGATCGAGGACCCGCCGCACTTTTGATACAGATCCGCGGATAAAGCGACCGTGGGCCTTGGCGATAGTTTCCGTTGGGGATGACGTCGTCATGGTTTCAGCGGCCTCCTTTTTTGTCTTTGATGTGGCCTTTAAAGGTGCGGGTGGGAGCGAACTCACCGAGCTTGTGACCAACCATCTGCTCGGTGATGAACACCGGCACATGGCTTCTACCGTTGTGTACGGCAATGGTGTGGCCGATCATCATCGGCAGGATGGTGGATGCTCGAGACCACGTCTTGATCACTGACTTGTCGTCGTCAGCGTTTTGCTTTTCAAGCTTGCGGAGCAGGCTGTCAGCAATGAAAGGGCCTTTTTTTAGTGAACGTCCCATGGCGGATTAAGTGAACGGCAGAACGGTTAGTGACATCAGGAATCGCGTCCTCCACGGCTCCGTTTGGAGGTGCGGCGACGTTTGCGGAGAATGAATCGGTTGCTGGGCTTGTTCCGCTTGCGTGTTTTTAGACCGAGGGCGGGTTTGCCCCAAGGTGTCACCGGGCCTGAACGGCCAATTGGTGCACGGCCTTCACCACCACCGTGAGGGTGGTCACAGGGGTTCATAACACTGCCGCGAACTTGAGGGCGACGCCCTAGCCAACGGCGACGACCAGCCTTGCCAAGGCTGGTGTTGCGCACTTCTGAGTTGCCCACTTCGCCGAGAGTGGCGTAGCACTCATGGCGAACAAGGCGGACCTCGGTGGAGGGCAGCTTGAGAGCAACGTAGTCACCCTCTTTGGCCATTACTTGTGCACTAGAACCGGCTGTACGTGCCATCTGTCCACCACGACCGGCATAAAGCTCAACGTTGTGAACGCTTGAGCCGAGAGGGATGGCTGAAAGGGGTAGAGCATTCCCTGTCTCGATAGGAGATTCAGGGCCAGAAATAACTTGCTGCCCGATGCTGATCCCAGCCGGAGCAAGGATGTAACGCTTCTCGCCATCGGCGTAGAAAAGTAGCGCTAGGCGAGCCTTGCGATGGGGGTCGTAGTGAATTGCCGCGACTTTGGCGGGAATACCGTGCTTGTTGCGACGGAAATCGACCATTCGGTAGAGGCGCTTGTGGCCACCACCACGATGGCGGCAGGTGATTACACCTCTGTTGTTGCGACCCTTGCGGCGATGCTTGGCCACCACAAGAGAACGTTCGGGTTTGCGGCCGGTGACCTCACTGAAGTCTGTGACCACCCTGGTGCGGGTTCCTGGGGTGTAAGGGCGGAAGGTACGGATTGCCATGATGTTTCAGACCCCTCAGGACTCAGGGAAGAGTTGGATCGTGTTGCCTTCGGCAAGTCGCACCACGGCTTTCTTTACCTGGGCTCTTTTGCCGGTAAAGCGACCTACTCGACGGCTGCGCCGCGGTGGATTCATGGTGCTGATGCCGACCACACGGACGTCGAAGAGTTGTTCTACGGCCGCTTTGATATCGGGCTTGGCAGCGCGATGGTCAACCTCAAATGTGTACTGGTTCTTTTCCAGAGCACTGGTAGCTTTTTCGGTGATTAACGGACGACGGATCACATCCGCCAGCCGTCCGGTGAAACGTTCAGTCATCTCCGTAAACCTCCTGAATCTTGGCGAGTGCCTCCTCGCTGAGCACCAGAGAATTGGCGTGGAGCAAATCGAAGACGTTTAGTTGATCGGCGGCGATCAGCTTCACCTTCTCGAGATTGCGCACGGAGCGACGAATGATCTCGGAGGGAGAAGAAAGCACCACCAAAACTTTGGCATCGGCGGCTATGCCTAGTCGGACCAGTGCATCTGAGATTTCACGGGTTTTAGGAGCCTTAAGGCTGTCGCCGAAGTCTTTTACTACCACTACATCCTCTACACGGGCCATTAGCGCAGTGCGTAGGGCCAGGCGACGTTCCTTTCGGTTCATCGTCAGGTTGTAGGTGCGTGGCTTTGGCCCAAAGATGATTCCACCGCCTGGACGTAAGGGGGTGCGAATCGATCCCTGACGGGCCCGTCCGGTGCCCTTTTGCTTATAGGGCTTGCGACCACCACCGCGAACTTCAGCCCGGGTGAGGGTGCTTGCAGTTCCCTGGCGGCTATGGGCCTGCTGTCTGAGTACTGCACGGTGCATCAGATCAACGGCAGTGGTCTCTTTGGCCACTTTGAGCTCAAGGCTTGTCTTGCCTGTTTCTTTGCCCTGCCAGTCGCGAATAACACATTCAGCCATCACTTACCTCCTTGTCCTTGAGCAGGCTTGTTGCCTACACGCTTGGCGGGTTGGATGTTGAGCAGAGCACCGGGCTTGCCTGGTACCGAGCCTTTGATTACCAGGAGATTGCGGTCGCTGTCCACTTTGATGATGGTTAGTCCGCGAGTGGTGCGCTGCTTGCCGCCGTAGCGACCAGCCATTCGCTTTCCTGGATAAATCCGACCTGGTGTGGTTCCAGCACCGGTGGAGCCTGGCTCTCTATGGTTTTTGGAACCGTGGGTCATCGGACCACGGCTGAAGCCGTGGCGCTTTTGATAACCAGAGAAGCCTCGACCCATAGTGTCGCCACTGACATCAACCTTTTGGCCAGCTTCAAAGCTGCCGACGGTGATCGTTGCGCCCAGTTCTAATCCGTCAAAACCCTCGACGCGATATTCGCGCAGGTGCTTCAAGAGCGCCTCACCAGACTTGGCGAGGTGCCCCTTGGCGGGCTTGTTGATCAGCTTTTCGCGTGTATCACCAAAACCGATCTGCACGGCGGCATAGCCGTCGGTGTCAGAGGTCTTTAGTTGGGTGATGCGGCAGGGACCTGCCTCGATCAGGGTGACCGGGACGGCTCTGCCTTGTTCGTCGAAGAACTGGGACATGCCCAGTTTCTTCCCAAGGATGCCGATTGACATGGAAGGTAAAAGCGCCAGCGTGAATAACCTCCGCCTGTAGATCCAGTCGGGGGTTTGTAATTAGCGCTGATTAGGGGTAACGCAGTCGTCGCCGAAAAACCTGAGACCGTCAGAAACGGTGGATGAGGCAATTTCGGATAGGGCTAGCGAGCGAATCAGCTGGCTGGGACTTGGCCGACCTTTTGAGTTGGTTAGTTTCCCGGCAGTCAGGGGGATTAATCCCTTTGCTGCTCTGGCCTATGGATCCGGCGCAATCGTCGGACCTGCTTCACCTTCTGGAGGCCCGGCTAGCGGACGGGCACAGATTTGTGAAGCAAACAAATACTTTACATCACTAGACACTCACAGAGAATGTTCTCCAAGTCAGCTGCCAGACTCATTGCCTCTTGAGTTGTCGTCATGCCTCTAGTGCTTTCTGGTCGGGGGTTTCGCCGTGACCTGGAGGCATGCGGGTGTCTGGCCATGTTTGTTCCTCTTGAAGGTGGCACCGAAACCCGTTTGCTTCGCCGACTTAGGGCCGCTGGATACCGTACCCAGCTCAGTTCAGCTCGTGGGCTTGGGGATCCGGAGGTTTTTCTGTTTCAGATTCACGGTATTCGGCCTCCCCATCTCGGGCATCAGAGCGTTGGGCGCAATGGAGCTGTAGGTGAGGTTCAGCAGGTCATGCCTCAGTTGGGCGAATTATTTGTAGGTAGTGCTCCTGTGGTGCTTTGGCTTTTGGAGGGGCAGGTGCTCTCGAGATCCGAGCTCCTGGCACTTTGTGATATCTGTAAGCGTGAGCCGCGTTTGCGGGTAGTTGTTGAGATGGGTGGTGCTCGCAGTCTCCACTGGCAGCCGATGAATACTTTGCTTGAGGCCTGAACGCTATTCCTGTTGGTTCTTTGCAGCAGAGCGCTTTAAGCAGTGAGCTTGCCTTGACCAGTGGGTCTTGGGTGAAATTGATCTGTGGTGCTAGTAATCAAGATCTGCTTGCCATAACTGACCTTTGTGCGGTTTTTGCAGCTGCAGGTGTTCACTGTGTTGATGTAGCGGCAGATGCTGCCGTGGTCAGAGCAGCTCGTAAGGGGCTTGACTGGGCGCAATCGCGGGGTGGAATTAGGCCATCGCTGATGGTGAGCATCAGCGATGGCAAGGATGCCCATTTCCGCAAGGCTTGGTTTGATCCTGCGTGTTGTCCAATTGATTGTTTGCGCCCTTGTCGGCATGTCTGTCCAGCTGAGGCTATTGGTGAGCAAGGGGGGATTCAGCTAAGTCGTTGTTATGGCTGTGGAAGATGTTTGCCGACTTGTCCTCTAGGCCTTATTGATGAACATGATCAGCGTCTTGAATTAAAAGACCTTGGTCATCTATTGGTCTCTGTCCGTCCAGACGCTGTGGAGATTCATACTGCTCCTGGGCGGGCCGAGGCTTTTGAATCCACTGTTGCGGCGGTGATTGCGGCTCAGGTGCCTTTGCAATGGATGGGAGTGAGTTGCGGCCTTGAAGGGCATGGCCTCACGGTTGAGGCTTTGGCGAGTGAGTTGTGGCAGCGGCACGGTTGCCTAAGGCGTTTTGGGCAGCGACCCCTCTGGCAGCTTGATGGCCGCCCCATGAGCGGCGATGTGGGTCCAGGCACGGCTCGGGTCGCTGTGGCGCTTTGGCGGGAGCTTTTGCCATGGGCTCCGCCTGGTCCGCTACAACTGGCGGGAGGTACAAATTCCCATACGATTAGATATCTATCAGGCGATAATGGCCCGGCAGGGATTGCCTTCGGAGGCATCGCTCGCAAGCTCTTGCAGCCCTGGTTGCTCGAGGCACAGGCCCGGCATGTGAGCTTGAGGGAATGGCCAGAGGGTTGGCACGCTGCTCTTGCTCAGGCTAAGAAGTTGGTTGGTCCATGGCTATTGCGTCAGCCTGGGTCTCAATCCTGCTAGATAGGCGGGTATGGCTACCACCTCTGCATGGTGGTGGCTGAAGGCCATGAAGCCAAAACGTATTACCGATGATCTAGATCGCTTGCTGGAGTTGTTGCCTCCTGCGGTTCAGCAGGCTTTGGCTAAAACTGAGAGCCGAGAGCAGTTGCTTGAGGTGGTGTTGGATCTCGGCAGAGTGCCAGAAGCTCGTTATCCGGGGCGAGCGCTGGCTTTAGGAGATCAGTGTCTTACTCGACACGACTTGCAAGCCACCGTTGATCGGTTGGGGCAGTTCGGTGCTGATAACCGCGCTGGTATTGAACGAACCCTGCATCGAATCAGTGCTATTCGCAATCGCCAGCGAGATGTAGTGGGTCTCACCTGCCGTGTGGGAAGGGCCGTTTTTGGCACAGTGGAGATGGTGAGGGATTTACTTGATAGTGGTCAATCGCTGTTGCTGATGGGGCGACCTGGAGTGGGTAAGACCACGGCGCTGCGTGAGATTGCCAGGGTTCTTGCTGATGACCTGCAGCGAAGGGTTGTGGTGATTGACACCAGTAACGAGATTGCTGGGGATGGGGATATTCCCCATCCCGCTATTGGACGGGCTAGGCGCATGCAGGTTGCCCTGCCTGAGCATCAACATCAGGTCATGATTGAGGCGGTGGAAAACCACATGCCGGAAGTCATCGTGATTGATGAGATCGGCACGGAATTAGAGGCCTTGGCTGCGCGCACTATCGCCGAAAGGGGGGTGCAGCTTGTGGCTACTGCCCATGGCAATGCTTTGGCTAATTTGATTAAGAATCCAACCCTCAGTGACCTTGTTGGCGGGATTCAGTCCGTCACTCTCGGAGATGACGAAGCACGGCGGCGACGCACGCAGAAAACTGTGCTTGAGAGAGCTGCGGAGCCGACATTTCCAGTGGCAGTTGAAATGAATTCGCGCCATCGCTGGTCGATTCATGCCGATGTAGCTGCCACTGTTGATCTATTGCTGCGCGGACAGTCGCCTCGCCCTCAGTTGCGTGAGCTGGGTTCAGATGGATCGGTGCGGCTGGTGGATGCCGAGCCGAGTTGCGCTCTTTCACCTCGTACTCGTCCTGCTCTGGCGGCTATCCCTCTTCCTGATCCCAAGGCACCTTCTGCTCGTGTTGCTTCACCTGCTCAAAAATCTGCTGCCCCAGTTGAGCGATCTGATCAAGGAGGTTTGCAGGTGCTCTGTTGTGGGATCACTCCCCAGCTTGTGGATGAAGCCATTCGTCGTCATGGCTGGCCCGCTCGTTGGGTAGATGATCTAAATGATGCAGATGTTGTGCTCAGTATCCGTCAGGGACTTGGTCAGCAGCCGGCTTTGAGGCGTCAGGCTCGTGACTCTCGTGTGCCGATCCTTGTTATTAAGTCCGATACCTTGCCGCAGGTAGAGCGTGCTTTGGAGCGATTACTGGCACGCCGCTCTGGCTCGCAGGATCCGCCTCTCCCTTCAGGTTCTAAGGCGGGCGATCGGGAGGATGCTCTGGCTGCACTTGAGGAGTGCCGGTTAGCAGTGGAAAAGGTAGTGCTGCCCCTTGGAAGGCCGGTCGAGCTATTGCCTCGCAGTGAGCAGGTACGTCAGATGCAGGTTGATTTGGTGACGCGTTATCGCCTGCGCAGTGATGTTTTTGGCCAGGCAGATCAACAGCGATTGCGGGTTTATCCCCCTTGAATTCGACTCGCTTTATCAGCATGCATTGACGAAGGACACTCTGCTGTGAGTAACTATTTGGATTCCAGTGAAGTCAACTCTTTGAGGCTGATGAACTGGATCAATGGGCCGTGGCCAAGTGGTAAGGCAGCGGGTTTTGGTCTCGCTATTCCTAGGTTCGAATCCTAGCGGCCCAGTTTTTCAAGACTTTGGTGAATTCTCGCCCTTTGTTGGTTTTCGATTTCGATGGGGTCATCATCGATGGGATGGGCGAGTACTGGTGGAGTGCGCGCCAAGCTTGTATGGAGCTAGTGGGTGGAGACTTTGGTCCTGAACCGTTGCCTGAGTTGGTTCCTGAAGCTTTTCGCTTGCTTAGGCCCTGGATCCATCAAGGTTGGGAGATGGTGCTGCTAGCTGCAGAACTGTTGCGCTCTGATGGGCCCTTGCTGCAGCGGGGAGTCAAGGCTTTCTCGGCGGATTACCCCTTGCGATCTCAGCAGGCTTTGGAGGTCTGGGGGTGGCGACCAGCTCAGTTGCAGGAAGCCTTGGAGCATGTGCGGCGTAGGGCGGTGGCTTCCGATCGGTTGGTTTGGTTGGCGCTCCACCGCCCTTTCCCTGGTGTGGTTGAGCGCCTGGGTCGCCTTCAAGATGAAGGGGTCGACTGGGCGGTTCTCACGACTAAGGGGGCCGAGTTCACGGCTGAGCTGTTGAATTGCTTTCAACTCATGCCAAAAGGGCTATATGGCCATGAGTCAGGTAGCAAGCCTGAGGTGCTGTTGCGATTAGTCGCGGAGCGACCTCTTCGCGGTTTCGTGGAGGACCGTCGCGCCACCCTCGAGACGGTCCTCTCTACACCCGGAC
>Ga0208894_1000812_pt1 | contig 20276 bp, 19 predicted proteins | sample ETNtaG_12_FD_185752 | JGI IMG/M metagenome (GOLD analysis project Ga0208894, IMG submission 185752) | Marine microbial and viral communities from oxygen minimum zone, Eastern Pacific Ocean - ETNP201306SV49 (SPAdes) (version 2) | ecosystem: Environmental > Aquatic > Marine > Oceanic ...
AAAGACCTTGGCCATACTGACATTTGTTGGCTTAATTCTGGGAGGTGGATTTGGTTGGATCCAATATCAGGACCTTCTCAAAAAGCACGTGTCTTTGCAAGAGCGATTTGATCTACTTGAGTCTCGCCTCAGTAGTACTGATGAGTCGGTCACTCAATCTGGGGCTGCAATGCAGATCAATATTAGTAAACATAAAGACGAATTAAAAAAACACTGGAGTGAGATCCGAAAGCTCTGGGGTGTTGCTAATGATACTAATAAGACCAAAATTGCGAATAATAAAAAAGATATTTCCTTTTTAGCTAATAAACGAATTGCCCTTCAAGACTCTATTAATGCACTGGAAAAGAAAATCGCTAAGGAGAGTTCTAGTATTAGTGATGTGAGTATTAATTATTTGGCTTTAACTGAAGAGCTTGAAAAAGCCAATCAAAATCAACGTGACACGATAGATCAGTTGAACCGTCTGAGAGCCGCCTTAGCTAAAACTGACCGTGAAATGACAAACAATGCTGATGCGATTGAGGCAATGGACAGCTTTCGCCGCAGTATGACTCAGAAAATCTATGAGCTAGAGCAGAGGCCTGTTTCGATTCAGCCGACGACAAAACCCACAGTGTCCGTTTTAAATGAAGCAGAATCATCTGAGCCTTGATAGAGCTGCACTAAAGAGCTGATTGTTAATTTTTAACTCTGGTTACCCAGAACCCTATGGCCAATACTTTTTACTGGCATGACTATGAAACCTTCGGAGTTGATCCTGCAAAAGATCGGCCTTCACAGTTTGCTGGTCTGAGGACGGATGAAGAGCTGAATCCCATTGGCGATCCTTTGGTGATTTATTGCCAACCACAGCGAGACATCCTGCCATCTGCCCAAGCTTGCCTCATTACTGGTATTACCCCGCAGTTGGCGATGGAGAAAGGAATTCCAGAGCCAGAGTTTATTCACGCTATACATAGAGAGCTATCGTTGCCTGGTACTTGCGGCGTTGGGTATAATAGCATTCGTTTTGATGACGAGGTTACCCGATACGCCTTGTACAGGAACTTTTTTGACCCATACCAGCGTGAGTGGAAAAATGGAAATTCACGATGGGATATTCTCGATATGCTGCGCTTGACGCGGGCATTACGACCTGAAGGCATAGAATGGACGGATCACGAGCCAGGGCGACCCAGTTTTAGACTAGAGGATTTAACGGCAGCCAATGGTATCGCTCACGAAGCCGCCCATGATGCTTTATCTGATGTTACTGCCACCATTGCTATGGCCAAACTGGTTAAGCAAAAGCAACCTCGACTATTTGATTATGTGGTTAATCATCGTAGTAAAAAAGTGATAGCAGAAATGCTTAATCTCGAGGAGAGAAAGCCTTTTTTTCACATTTCAGGGATGCTATCTAGGACCAATATGTATGGGGCTATAATGATGCCCCTGGCGAAACATCCAACCAATAGCAATGGTATTATTTGCGTTGATTTGTCGGCAGACCCGGAGCTTCTAATAGGTTTGGAAGCGGATGAAATTGCCCGCAGGGTATTCACAGCGAGCAATGATTTAAGTGAAGGTGAAGAGCGCATCCCGCTCAAAGTTATTCACGTTAATAAGGCGCCGGTAGTAGCTACTCATAAGCTCATTGATGGGGCAACTGCAAAACGTTTGAATCTTGATGTAGATCGTTGTGAAGAGCATTGGCGAAGGCTCAATCAGGTTGATCTAGCAACCAAACTACGTTCTGTCTTCAGTGAACGCACGTTTACGGATAAAGCAGAGGCTGAACAACGGTTATATGATGGATTTTTGCCTAATAGTGACCGCCCAATACTTGATGAGGTGAGAAACGCGACCAGTGAAAATTTCACTCAACAACGGTTTCATTTTTCAGACAGCCGCTACAACCAGCTATTAGTAAGTTATCGTGCTCGCTACTTCAGTGAATCTCTTACAGAGCAGGAGAGTCAGAGCTGGATAGAAACTTGTCGTTGGCGTTTGACTGATACTTCGTCTGGTTACATTACAGTTGAGCAACTTTTGGCAGAGGTGAATGAATTGCTGTCAGGTGATGATTTGACTGAACAAGAGCGGACTATTTTAGAGTCTTTAATTCAGTGGACTAAAAGTGTTGATGATGAATTTTCATCATCGAACTAGAGTGCAGAGACGAAACAGGCTAAAATCCCTCCCACTAACTTATTGCTCCGAGGTTAAACCTTGAACTTTACCGGCGCGCATATTCTCTCAATCAATCAATTCCAGCGTGAAGATGTAGATCGCGTATTTGCTGTGGCTGATAAAATGGAGCCCTATGCGCTGCGAAAGCGCGTCACCAGGGTGCTAGAGGGTGCGATTCTTGGAAATATGTTTTTCGAGGCCAGTACCCGAACGCGTGTAAGTTTTGGTTCGGCATTTAATTTGCTGGGTGGTGAGGTTCGTGAGACTGCGGGTTTCGAGAATTCAGCACTAGTGAAAGGCGAGTCATTGCAGGATACGGCAAGGGTTTTGTCGGGGTTTAGTGATGTTATTTGTATGCGTCACCCCGAGGCGGGTTCGGTGGCGGATTTTGCTGCAGCTAGCCGTGTACCAGTGCTTAATGGCGGTGATGGGGCAAATGAACATCCGACTCAAGCACTTCTTGATCTCTACACTATCCGCAAAGAAATGTCTGACAAAGGGCGTGATATTGATGGCTTAAGTGTTGCCATGATTGGCGATCTTCGTCATGGTCGAACAGTCCACTCTCTCAGTAAATTATTGTTGTTATACAACGATATTCGAGTGGTGTTAATTTCACCAAAAGAGCTTACTTTGCCCGATTCTATTGTTGAATCAATGCGCGCTGCAGGTGTTGATGTCACTGTATCTCACGAGTTGACGCAGAGCATTGCAGATGTTGATATCGCTTATTCAACACGGATTCAGGAAGAGCGCTTTTCTAGTAAGCAGGAAGCGGATCTCTATCGTGGTAAATTTCGACTCAATCAGGCCATTTACACCCAGTATTGTCAGCCGAATACTGTGATTATGCACCCACTGCCGAGGGATTCCCGAAAAGACGCAAACGAGTTAGATAGCGATTTGGACGACAATCCTAATCTGGCCATTTTTCGTCAGACAGACAATGGGGTTCTCGTGCGGATGGCACTATTTGCTTTAGTCCTAGATGTAGCTGACAAAGTGGACGATTTTTCACATGATGTGCACTGGTATAATTCCCGCCAAAGTCCAAGTAACAGTTAGATAACTTTAATTACTAGTCCACTGACAATGAATGATTTCGACGATATTCGTCCGTACAATGACAGCGAAGTGCCCGCGGCTTTAGCACGATTGATTGCTGATCCTGAACTGATGGATGTTTTATTGTCCCGTCAATTCCCATTGCTCACTAAAGTAGCTCCTGACCTATTTAATTTTCTAGCCAGGCCATTCTTGAGCCGGAGCCTTCTTAAATTGACTAGGGATGTTTCTACGGTTAGTGATTTTCAGGAACATATGACCAAGCGTTTAAGGGAAGTTCTGGATAGAACGACTGATAATTATCAGTTCTCCGGTCTAGACAACCTTGATTCAGACAAAGCCTATTTATTTATGAGCAATCATAGAGACATTGCTTTGGATCCAGCGTTGGTCAATCTAGGCCTGTCAATAGCGAAGCGGAACACTGTGCGAATAGCCATTGGTGACAACCTGTTAAGCAAACCCTTTGCTTCAGATCTTATGCGTGTCAATCGCAGTTTTATTGTAAAACGCTCGGTAACTGGTCGCCGAGATAAGCTTGAGGCTCTAAAGCATCTATCTCGTTACATACGTTATAGTCTTAGAACTGAAGAGGTGTCTATTTGGATTGCACAGGCCGAGGGAAGAGCTAAAAATGGTTGCGATAGAACTGAAACAGCTCTACTGAAAATGTTAGCGCTGTCTAAAGAATCAGATCAATCTTTTGCACAGGCTACCGGGGAGCTGAATATTATCCCAGTAGCTATTTCATACGAGTACGATCCCTGTGATGCAGATAAAGCATGTGAACTTTATGCCCAACAGGAGGGAATCTCGTATACCAAAGACCCATTTGAAGATCTCGACAGTATTCAAAAAGGGTTCGTTGTTTATAAGGGCCGGATTCAGATTACCTTTGGTGAACCTGTTACTGACAAATATGAGAATGCGGATCTTTTGGCCGCTGAAATCGACCGCCAAATACACCTTTATTATCAATTGTTTCCAACGAATATTATCGCCTGGAAAATGCACTGCGATACTGTAGATAAGAAAATCTTAGATAAATTGAAAAGTCAGTGGCCAGATGAAGACTGGACTTTAGCCGAGGACAGATTTAATTCCCGCATTAATGCTATGCCCCTTCATTATCAGGCAATCGCCATTGCCGCCTATGCGGCTCCCGTAAATAGTCAATTGCAATATTCTATGCCTGGTCAGGAGTCCTAAGGATTGTTGGATTCTGATGTCAGAGATGAGATTCAACTGGGCTACCGTCAATTCCTTGAAACGCGAGGCTTGCGTCCACGGTTGGGACAAAAGCAAATGGTTGCCGCCATTGCTAACAGCCTTAGTCATGATGATGCAGACAAACGTCTATCAGTCATTGAGGCAGGTACCGGTACCGGAAAGACAGTTGGCTACCTAATTGCAGCCCTACCTATCGCCAGGGCACTTAAAAAGACTGTGGTCGTCTCAACTGGCACCATCGCGTTGCAGGAACAGTTGGTTAACAAAGATATCCCAGAACTACTAGAGGCCTGTGACTGGGACTATAGTTTTGCTCTAGTTAAAGGGAGGGGTCGTTATGCCTGTAATCTGCGGATGGAACAGTGCCTAGACTCAATTAAAGCCAAGGATGCAGGTATTTTCTTATTTGAAGATGAGCAGCAATTTAATCCTAATGCACAGACTGAGAGCCTATATCGGGAGATGTGGGATGCCCTTGAGGACGGTTCTTGGAATGGTGATCGGGATTCTTGGGATACTCATATTAGAGATATGGAGTGGCGAGCACTAACGGTTGATCGTCGGCAGTGCACTGGACGACGTTGTCGATTTGTCAATCAGTGCCCTTTTTTCAAAGCGCGAGGCGATATCGAAGAAAGTGAATGTGTTGTTGCGAATCATGATTTGGTGATGGCAGATTTGGCCTTAGGAGGCGGAGCGATATTGCCGCCGCCAGAGGATTGTATTCACATCTGTGATGAGGGCCATCGGTTAGGTGACACGGCAATTCGTCATTTTGGCGCTGAGTGCAGGATTAACAGCACACTGGCATGGTTAGAGAGGATTCCAAAACAATGTAAAGGGCAGGCGCCAATTTTTTCCAAGGATACTGCTCTTGCAGAACAACTGCCGAGAATTGAAAAGGAAGCGGCTAAGATAAGTGAGCTCCTAACCATCGTCTATCCTCTTATGAAGGACCATTTAGATAAAGCTGAGGACTATGAGGGACAGTTTCGCTTTGCTCATGGTGATGTTGGCGTTGCTGTTCGAGACATCGCTGCGCAAATAACCCTTCATACGAGTGGTTGGGTAGGTCGCCTTGAGGTCTTAGAAGATACTCTTAGTGAGGCCTTGAGTGACAAACAGTACCCCGTGGCAATGCCAGATATTGAACTTTTTTATCAGCAAGCAGGTACCTGGCTTTCTGGTGCCGAGAGACTCTTGTCTTTATGGGATAGGTTACATCGAGAGTTAGAGGATGATGGAGTCCCCATGGCCTGCTGGTTGAAGTTAGATGATACCACCGGGGGTAATGTAGATATTTCTGTTAATGCTAGTCCTATACAGGCAACGGAGATTCTGAAAGATCGACTTTGGGGGAGTTGCTATGGCGCCGTAGTCACTTCTGCCACTCTTAGATCTCTGGGCAATTTCAGCACTCTTCAACGAGAGACAGGGGTGCCCGATTCGGCCCATTTCTTGTCTGTCGCCGGTGCATTTGATTACCTTAAATCTGCAGTATTGAGAGTTCCATCTGATGCGATAGAGGGGAACGCAGTTGAAGAACATACTCGCTATATTGTTGATAACCTGGCATCCATGGTTGAAGATAAAGCGGGCACTTTGGTTTTGTTCTCATCAAAAAGGCAGATGGAGCAAGTGTTTGATGAACTTCCTAATGATTTGGCTAAACTGATTCTAATCCAAGGTCAGTATTCAAATCGAGAGATGGTGAGACTGCATAAAGAGCGGATCGATCAGGGTAAAACGAGCGTTTTATTGGGCCTCGCTAGTTTCGCTGAAGGGGTCGATTTGCCTGGTGACTATTGTCGGCATGTTGTTATCGCGAAGTTACCTTTTGCCGTGCCAAATGAGCCTCTCCAGGAAGCTCTGGCGGAGTGGATCGAATCTCGGGGTGGTAATTCATTTTTTGATATATCCCTCCCATTGGCTTCGCTTCGACTCATCCAAGCATCAGGGAGACTCCTGCGTACTGAAACGGATACAGGAACAGTATCTATTTTAGATAAGAGGCTAGTCACCAAGCGTTATGGAAAGCAGTTATTGGACGCTTTACCGCCTTTTCATCGTGAAGTAGGTCATTGAACGGATGAAAGAGAGATATGATCGAATAAACGTTATGTTAGATGCTCTAGAGGCCGAACTTAGGTCAGCTAACTTATGGGATGCTGAAAAACCGTCAGAGGAAGATTTAAGCAGTATAGAACCCTTCGCTGTTGATAAGCTTTCATTCAACCAGTGGCTACAGTTCATATTTATACAGCGCGTAAGGGCGACCTGCGAACAAAAAGGCAGTTTACCGGGAGTCTGCAGCATATCTCCAATGGCTGAGGAGTTTTATCAGGCGAAGGAGGTTGATGCTAGTAAGATAATTAAACTTCTAGCTAGCATCGATGACTTAATTACGAACGCTTAGGCTTTTTAGTGTAGCTTTTTTTCTTTTTCTTCAGCGGGCCGCTTCCATCTGTGGTGCCTTTATTGCCCTTAAATACGGGTTTTGGAGGTTTTGGCTTGTCTGCGGTACGCTTATTCTTCACATTGCGGGAAATAGTCTTCTTCTCATCATTTTCGAATTTACGTTTTCTCGGAGCTCGAGGCTCAGGTATAGCGTCACTCTTGTTGCGGTTAGAGCTAGAAGAGCCTTCCCCTAGCACGCTGATGCGCATAGGTTTTGCGCAGACCCGTACCTTTTTAAGATGATTTAACAGCTCTTTGGGCATTCCTTCGGGCAGATCGACGGTGCTATGGTCATCATGTAGTTTAATTTCACCAATATAACGACTATCAATATCCGCTTCGTTAGCTATCGCACCGACAATGTTGCTGGGTGTAATCTTATCGTTGTTGCCTACCTCTAAACGATAGGTCACCATTTTCACGCCATCTCTTAAATTGTCAGCTTCTTGGCGCACAGCCTCGCGCTTTGGTCGCGTGTCCTGTTCTTTTCGTGAATCGCGACCTTCAGCCTTTTGACCGCGATATTCTTTGCGTTCACCTCGATCTTTATTGCGATCTCGTTTTGAGTCACGTTCCCTCTCTCGACTGGATGGCGCTTTGATTGTTTCTAGTTTTGGGAATAAGGGTCGCTCTTTTTGATTTTCAAATGCTAGGGCCGCCGCCATATCAGCTATATCTAGTTCATTTTCTTCAGCTAACTGTTGTACTAAAGATTTGAACTTGTCCAGCTTGGGTAATTCCATGGTTTTAAGAAGTTGTTCAGTAAACTGCTGAATACGTTGCCCACTTACTTCTTCGTTACTTGGCATGGCCATTGGTTTAATCGTCTGACGAGTTGATTTTTCAATAGAGCGCAGTAAACGATTTTCCTTAGGGGTAATAAATAATATCGCTTTGCCATCTCTACCTGCGCGTCCTGTTCGTCCAATACGGTGGACATAAGATTCATTGTCATAGGGAATATCAAAGTTAATTACGTGACTAATACGCTCGACATCTAATCCACGAGCGGCGACATCAGTAGCAACAACGATATCGACCTGACCCTTTTTGAGACGGTTAATCGTTCTTTCCCGCAAAGCTTGGCTGAGATCACCATTCAGAGCTGCTGATGAAAACCCTCGAGCCTCTAGCCGCTCAGCGATATCAACAGTTGATGATTTAGTCCGGACGAAAATAATCATGCCATCAAACGCTTCAACCTCAAGCACTCGGGTTAAAGCATCCATCTTTTGATGACTTTTACAGGTCACATATTGCTGCTCAATGCGCTCAACAGTTTTAGTTTTATTTTCAATACTCACCGATTCGGCATCACCAAGGTATTTTTGGCTAACGCGGCGAATGGCCGGTGGCATAGTCGCTGAGAATAACGCGCGCTGACAATTATCAGGAGTTTTAGATAAGATTGTTTCTACATCATCAATGAACCCCATGCGCAACATCTCATCAGCTTCATCAAGGATCAAACCTTTCACTTGACTCAGGTCAAGACTGCGTCGGCGCAAATGATCTAGCATGCGACCGGGAGTTCCCACTACGACCTGTGCGCCGCGTTTGAGCCCTCGTAACTGCCCACCAATATCAGCGCCGCCATAAATTGGTAAAACGTGAAACCCTTTAATGAACTTGGCATAGCTTTGAAAGGCTTCAGCTACCTGAATAGCCAGCTCTCGGGTTGGTGTGAGCACCAAAATTTGAGGAGACTTTTGTTTGTCATCTAGTTTACTGAGAAAGGGCAAAGCAAAGGCAGCAGTTTTTCCTGTTCCAGTTTGGGCCGTACCTAACAGGTTCTTTCCTTCTAAAAGAATGGGAATGCTTTGCGCCTGAACGGGTGAGGGTTGCTCATAGCCAAGTTGTTTTACGGCTTTGAGGACAGGGGCAGAGATACCCAATTCAGTGAAGTCAGTGGACGACATTAATTTACCTGTGGCTTGGGTTTTTGAGGCCCTGGTTGCGAGGCCGCGGAGTATACGCCTAAGTTGTTCATTTTTATAGTGTATTTGAACTTCATTTACAGGAGACGCATAAATGCATCAATGTATGCTTCTTAGTGGTTAGAGGCGCAAAAAACCTTATTTTGAAGTTTGGGATATTACTGTGACTCAATGTATCAAGCGTTAAAAACTCGGACGGAGAGCGTAAGTTTTTTCGTGATTATTTTGTGAACTAATACCGTCTATGGCTTGGTTAAGCTATTCATTAAGAGTATTTTGGGTTTAAATACCTGCCTACAAGTTGGTTATACCATCACTGGGAATGTTTAATGAGCGAGCTACATCTTGTGCGTCATGCACAGGCCTCTTTTGGATCGGACAATTACGATCAGCTGTCGGATTTAGGGCATCATCAGTCAAGGCTGTTAGGCGACCACTTTAAGTTAAGAAATGTGACCTTTGATCGGTTTATTGTTGGTGACATGCACCGCCATCATCAAACTATGAATGGTATTTGCGAAGGGATGGGAATTGATAGCTCTCAACGTTTAGTGTTGCCGGGACTTAATGAATATAACTTTGTTGAACTAACAGAAGCCTATGGTAAGACCTATGGCGATAATCCTCTTTTTCAAAAGGCCATGGAAGATTCTACGGATAAAAGGAATTTTTATCGATTACTCCGTCAAATTTTAACTGCATGGACATCAGACAGTATTCCTGAGGTTGCAGAAACGTGGTTGCAGTTTAAATCCCGGGTAGAAGATGCTCAGAATCAAATTAAAGCGATGTCGGAAACTGGAGATAGTATTTTAGCGATTGGTTCTGGTGGATCTATAAGCACCTTTGTTGGATTGGTCTTGGGTATTCCTGATGAATCTGTATTTGATTTAAACTTACAGTACAAAAATACGGCGATTAGCCATTTCTTTTTCAATCAAAAAAAGATGACTTTGACAGGCTTTAACAATATCACTCATTTTGATAATAATGAGATGGAAAAGTACATAACCTACGGGTAGATTTTCAATTAATAAAGGATAGAAGTAACTATGACAGAATTTGATATGAGCGGAAAAGTAGCTATGGTAACCGGTGCATCAAGTGGGTTCGGCGTGCATTTTGCTAAGATCTTGGCTCAGAGAGGAGCCAAAGTCGTTGTGGCGGCTCGACGCGTTGATCGCCTTGAATCATTGGTAAATGAGATCAAGGCCTCCGGTGGTGAAGCTCTGGCCGTGGCCATGGATGTTACAAGCTCAGACTCTATTGTGTCTGCTTTTGACCAGGGAGAGGCAGCATTTGGGACCATTTCCGTGGTTGCTAACAATGCAGGTGTGGCGGAAGCTAAAAGTGCACTGAAAATTGACGAATCGGGTTGGGACAAGATGATCGATACCAACTTGAAAGGAGTTTGGATTGTTGCCCAAGAGGCCGCCAAAAGAATGATTGCGGCAGGGATGGGTGGCGCTATTGTGAATACAGCCTCTATCTTGGGCCTTCGAGTGTCTTTTGGGCAATCAAGCTATTCAGCCTCCAAAGCTGCTGTAATTCAGCTGACTAAATCTTTGTCATTAGAGTGGGCGGGTAAGGGGATCCGTGTCAATGCCTTGTGTCCAGGTTATTTTTTAACTGAGATGACTGCGCCGGTATTTGCATCACCCGAGGCACAGGCGTATCTTAAATCATCTCCTGCTCGTCGTCCTGGTGAAATGGATGAGATGACTGGACCGTTTTTATTGTTGGCCAGCGAAGCAGGCTCCTACCTGCATGGTGTTGCTTTGCCTGTGGATGGCGGTCAATCTATTGGAAATATGTAGAATTTTTCAACTAACCTCATTTAAATGGATAATTTATGACTCTTAAAGATAATCGCCGAGAGTATGACTATGGAAAACTATCTCGGGATTCACTGAATACTTGTCCATTCGAGCAGTTTGACTCTTGGATGCAACAGGCATTAGACGCGAATATCATCGATCCTACAGCCATGTGTCTTGCAACCGTCGATAGAGGGGGTAAACCTTGGCAGCGTGTGGTCTTATTAAAAGATTTTGATGAGCGTGGGTTTGTTTTCTACACTAATTTACGTAGTCGAAAAGCGCTAGATATAACTTCAAATCCACAAGTGAGCATTCAATTTTCTTGGCTTCAGTTGGATCGTCAAGTAATCATTGGGGGTAGCGCCGAACCCGTGGAAAATGCCGAGGTAGACGGCTATTTTAATAGCCGTCCACTGTCTAGTCGTCTAGCTGCTTGGGCATCTGATCAAAGTAGTCCCATTGCTTCGCGTGGTGTTTTGGAAGAAAACTTTAAGGCGATTCAGGAAAAATTTTCCTCATCTGAGGTTACTGTGCCTGACTTTTGGGGAGGGTATAGAATTATTCCTGAGGAGTTTGAATTTTGGCAGGGTGGAGAAAAACGACTTCACGATCGATTTTGTTTTTTACGGCGAGGAGATGATTGGGAAATCTCTAGATTATCCCCTTAGTAATCTATCTGGATGATTACAATGGTTCGCTTCCCAGCGGGAGTTATGACCGTGACTTCTGAATCCACGGATTTGCCGATTAGCGCTAGAGCTATCGGCGAGTCTATGCTGATCCACTGTTTAGCAGGGTCGATCTCATCTGAGCCAACTAAACGATAGGTGATTTTCTCAAGACTGTCTTGATCTTCAACAGTTACCCAGGCTGAAAAAAAAACCAGCGATGGATCCCTTGGTTTGTCCTCAATAATGTCGGCTTCTTCAAGACGCCTGGTCAAATAGCGAACCCTACTGTCTATCTCGCGAAGCCGGCGTTTACCATAGATATAATCACCGTTCTCTGATCGATCACCATTTTTAGCAGCTTCATGCACAATTTGAGTGATTTCAGGGCGCTCTACTTTCCATAACTGTCGAATTTCAGCTCGAATATTCGCCGCACCCTCTGCTGTTATATAGGGAGACCGTTTAGGTTGAGGCGGTCGATAGCGTGACATTTGTTTATTGGTTTACCTCAAGATCGAAGACCTGGCGATAGAAATTCAGCTCTGACTCCATAGCATGAATAATATTGTCTGCTTTTCGAAACCCATGGCCTTCATCATCAAATGTTACATGGGCAACTTTAATTCCTTTTTGTTGCAAAATATCAACCATCATTTCAGCTTGATTGGGGGGGACTACCTTATCTTCAAGGCCCTGTAAAAAAATGACTGGGCAATTTAGACCTTCAGCATGATGAATGGGCGAGCGAGTCCTATACTCCTCTTTTTGCTCTGGATAAGGCCCAATTAAACTATCTAGGTAACGGGACTCAAATTTATGAGTATCAGTGGCTAGCGTCTCAAGATCACCGATGCCATACAAACTAGCGCCGGCTTTAAATGTATCGGTGAAGGTCAAAGCTGAAAGTACAGTATAACCTCCGGCACTACCACCGCGGATAATACAGCGGTCCAAGTCAATTTTTCCTTTGCTAGCGAGATAAGTCATTGCATGTTGTGTGTCTTCAACATCAGCCAATCCCCAAGCATTGACTAGTTCTTGCCGATAGGTGCGACCAAAGCCGGTACTACCGCGATAGTTGATATCTACAACAGCAAAGCCTCGGTTTGTCCAGTACTGTATTTTAAGATTTAGCCCGCTATCCGTTGCGCCGGTGGGGCCACCATGGCAGATAGCAATCGCGGGTGGTAAGTCGCTATTGTCAGCACCATGTAGGGTATTAGCTGGAGGGTAGTAAAAGGCATGAACTATTTTCCCTTCAGCACTTGGGAAAAAGATCGACTCAGGTTGTGAGAGTTCCTCTGTATCTATTGGCAGTAACGCTGGTGAGTAGACAACAGTCGGACTTGATGGAGGTGTAATACTAATAATCTCCTCCGGGATGGCCGCGGCTCCGGCTACCATGCAAACATTATTACCATGACTGCAGATGCCATGCATACTGGTGTATTTGCTAGCAATGGGAGTGAGCGTATGTGTTTTAGTATTAATAACTCCGGTTTGCCATATGCCATCGCTTGTCCAAGAGCATCCGATAAGGTGGTCATCAAGAAAACAATAGGTACTCATCCCTAGTTGCCATAATGGAGTAGCAAATTCAGTTTCACTGGCAAAGACTGATTCACTATGATCCAGATTAAAGCGATAAATATTCCACCAATTGTTTTCATCTGAGACAAAATATAGTTGGTTATCTGGAGACCATTGAGGTTGAAATATTGCCTCGTTATTATTTTCGCCAGCAATTAATTGATGATTACTAAGAGAGTCATCTATGTATTGGGCTCGCCACAATTGCGTCGCATCCCAAGGCATTTGCGGATGATTCCATTGAATCCAACAAAACTGCTGATTATCGGGACTCAGGCGCGGGTAGGCATAAAAGTCAGCACCAAAAACAAGTCGCTCAATGACAACGTTCTCTCTATTGAATTTGATGCTTGCGATATAATTTTCAGGTTCTTGGTTTTCACGATGGTGTTCACACACAGCAATTATTGCGCTATTAATCTCATCAATTATTAGGTCGGCAAATCTCCAAGGTCCTTTGGGTGTAATCGCTTTTGGTGTCTTATTGCTGGTCAGATCGAGTTGATAAATACGTTGATCGGCTGCGTTGACGAAATAAAGTATGTCTTTAGCTACGGTATACGCCGCACCACCGTATTCATGCACCTTACTAGAGTGGCTAAACGGGCTAGAGAAAAGATCAATAATTTGGCCATTAGCTTGTTTGCACATAATGACACTGCGACCTGCTTCCCATGGACGGCTTTCTACCCAAAATAATCGATCGCCATGAGATTGCACCCAGTTCAGACTGGGAGCTGCGCGGGTGATGAGCTCGGCACTTATTTTTGAAGGCCAGCTACCGAAGGGCGTAGTGATTTTTGACTTCTGCACCCTAACCCCCAGCTAATTTTGCGGTTAGACCGCGTTTTTCCAGCTCGATCTTAAGTATTTCACGGTGGTCACCTTGAATTTCAATCATGCCATCTTTGACTGTTCCGCCCGTGGAGCATTTTTGCTTGAGCTGCTTGGCCAGAACTTTTAGCTCTGATTCAGACATACTAAAACCAGTTAATGTTGTAACACCCTTGCCTTTGCGTCCTTTTGTTTCTCTCCGAATACGGACAATACCGTCTCCTTGAATGGTTTTAGAGACCACTGATTCTGTGATCCGACCAGAATCAGTAGAGTAAACGAGACGAGAGTTTTTAGTACTCATTATTCAGTTATTTCCTTGCTATTTAGCAGTAGAATTTTACCGATATGTTGATTACTCTCCATCAAGGTATGACCTTTGTGAGCGTCTGTCATCTTTAGTCGACTATGAATAATCGGCTTAAAATTGCCTGAGGCAATCAGCGGCCAAACTTCAGATTCAACACCGGCGGCTATTCGCGCTTTGTTTTCTAATGGTTGTGCACGCAGAGTAGAACCAGTAAGTACAAGCTGCTTTAGCATAATGGGCATCAGGTCTACTTCAACCTTTGAGCCGCGTAAAAAGGCAATATTTACTATTCTGGCGCGAGGAGCACAGGAAGAAAAATTCTTCTGCACATAGTCACCACCCACCATATCCAGTACTACATTTACACCAAAGTCTGTGAGCTCTTTACAGGTTTGAACAAAGTCTTCCTTGTTGTAATTAATCGCTTTAACTGCGCCAAGTTTTTCACAGGCAAGACATTTTTCCTCGGTTCCTGCAGTGGCGATAACATTGACACCAAGACTTGAAGCCATTTGTATGGCCGTAGTGCCAATACCGCTGGAACCGCCATGAATTAATAGCCATTCACCGGCTTTTAACGCGGCGCGCTCAAAGAGGTTGTGCCACACGGTAAAGCAGGTTTCTGGCAGTGCAGCGGCATCTTGAAGTGCGAGGCCTTGTGGAATGGGGAGGCACAAAGACTCTTCGGCAATTGCATATTTAGCATAGCCACCACCGGATAGTAGAGCGCAGACCTGATCACCAACCTTCCAGCGGTTGGTAGCTGACCCCACAGACACTATCGTCCCAGATACCTCCAATCCTGGAATGTCTGTCACCCCTGGAGGTGGTGGATAGAAGCCCATGCGTTGAAAGACATCAGGACGATTTATGCCAGCTGCAGCAACCTCAATTAATACTTGAGTACCTGAAGGCTCTGGTATTGGTCTTGAAGTGGGTTGAAGTACTTCTGGCGCCCCAGGTTCGGTAACTTCGATACTGATTTGACTAATAATAAGACTCCTTTCAATTGGGTCGATTTTAAGATGAGAGTTTAGCTGTATTTGGCTTGTTAGCTCAATCTACTAATAATTGACTGCAGTTATGGACGTTTCAGTGATCTTATAACTTTATTTAAAATTCTTCCATCAATGACAGTCAATCCCAAACCGATGCAGAGCATGCCGATGAAATGCTCGATATAGAGGACTTCGTCTAACACAAGCCAGCCTAACAGGCTTGCGGTTATTGGGACCAAGAGGGTAACTAAGACAACATTGGTGGCACCTGCGGAAGATAATATACGAAAAAATAAAATATAGGCGAATGCCGTTGATAAAATAGCGAGGGATAAAATTGCTAGCCAGATAGAGATACTCGGATTGGGTATTTGATCTGGTCTCTCTATGAAAAAAGTTAAGGGTATTAATATAATAGAGGCGGCCGTTACTTGTCCAATGACAATTGTTAGCGGAGATATACCCATTGCTTTGAAGCGGCGACCATATACGGTGGCGAATCCATAGGAGATGGCGGCTCCCACAACAGCTAGCTTCGCTGTACTGTCTGAATTTGTGCCAGCTAGTACCGACGGCCCGATTAATAGTATGACGCCCAAAAGTCCCATAATCACTCCAGTTAATTTAGCCGGGGTGATATGCTCGTCAGATAAAAATATACCTGCGATTAGCACAGTAAATAGCGGTGTTGTTGCGTTGATAATAGATGCTAGTCCCGATGCTATGTGAGTTTGTCCCCAGACAATCAGGGAGAAGGGGATAACATTATTAAGTAAGCCTAAGACAAAAAATGTACCCCATAACTTTAAAGATTTTGGGGCTTCACCACCAGTAACGAGCAAAAAAGTCCAAAGCACAGCCGCGGCCAAGCCAACACGCATGGTAACAATAGTCAGTGGAGGGAGTTCTGAAATAGCGATTCCGATAAAAAAGAATGAGCCGCCCCATAGGCAGGAGAGTAGCAACAGCATTGACCAGTCTTTGGCAGACATTCTTTGATTGATCATGATGAGTATTCCAAGCCTTTTACGCTATTTAAGTGCCAATAAAAATGTTGGGATACTTTAGCATTAAAAAAAGATCGATCTAGAAATTCTATAGTATGTTTGGATGGTCATTGGTTAGCCGCTAGACTTTTAATGTTCTATAGTTTGATCTCGGAGTATCATCTGGACTCGTTTAACTTTTTCTATCAAGGTAAGGATCATGGTTGATTTATCATTGAGAGACAGAATTTATCAAGTTATCTTTGGTACGGACACAGTTGCTGGTCAACGCTTTGATATTATTCTGATCTATCTTATTTTGGTGAGTGTTTTAGCGGTTGTGTTGGATTCTATTGCTGGGATACATAGTGATTATGGTTCTTGGCTATTTCGGTTGGAGTGGGGGTTTACAGCGCTTTTCTCATTAGAATATTGTCTGCGTATCTACTCATCGCCAAGGCCATTGCGGTATATATTTAGTTTTTATGGTTTGGTTGACCTACTATCGATTGTACCAACCTATCTGGCATTAATTTTTCCTGGTGCAAGTTACTGGCTAGTCATTCGTCTTTTGAGGGTGTTGCGGATATTCCGGGTATTCAAGTTAGTGCGTTATCTAACCGAGGCTAATCTTCTACTTCGGTCAATCTATGCTGCGCGCCGCAAAGTATTAGTATTCTTTTTAGTCGTCCTCATACTCAGCATTATTTTTGGTAGTTTGATGTTTTTAGTTGAGGGTCCTGAGAATGGTTTCACTAGTATTCCGAGAAGTATCTATTGGACTATTGTGACCATTACAACCGTTGGCTATGGCGATATTACTCCGCAAACGGTGTTTGGTCAGATTATCGCTACCATGGCCATGTTGACCGGTTATAGTATTATTGCCATCCCCACGGGTATATTTACTGCTGAAATAGCGCGAGAAATGGGAAGTCAAAGTAACAATCGCCAATGCAATGTTTGCGGCCGAAATGGGCATCATCTTGACGCAGAATATTGCCATCAGTGTGGCGTTTCGTTGCCAGAGAGAATTGTTAAAGATTAACTTTGTTGATTTTCTGAAATAGTAGGACGGTAACTTAAGGCTTCCTGATAATGCCGAGATATACAGTTATGCCCCTTGATGGAAATTCAAAATGAGAGTTTATAATTTGCGCTATGAACGCGGTCCTTACTTTCTTTAACAGAGGTTTCATGAAGGCCTGCTAGGCGAAATGCGGGGAGTCCGTTGGATAGATGCACTTCTACAAATACTAAAGGGGCATCGATACCCGATTTGGCGCGACTTTGAATCACTGCAAGAGTCATTCATACCTCCTTGTATGAAAAGACTACTAATAATTATCCTTAGTTAATTAAGGTCGCGTTAAACTTTATTTTTGGTGATCAGGGTTTCAATTTCCGCTATCTGTTTTTCTAGGACATCAATTTTCTCACGAGATCGCACTAGAACTGCTTGCTGACTATCAAACTCTTCACGAGTTACTATGTCTAAGTTGGATAGCGTCTTATTAATTGCCGTACGCAAGAGTTGGTGCATCTCAGCACTCATTGCCTCTGCGCCTAAAAGAGTTTTCTCAAGATGAGATTGAAACTGACTATAAATATCTTCGCTTTCCATTTTTCATGCTCCAGTCATGATCACTATTATTCAATGTTTGGCGATCATTGTCAGCTTATTTTGACATATTAAAGTCTTCTTTTCGGTGGATTCAGAGATTACTGTTTTGGTGCATTGCTATGAACCAAGCAGTGAGTTATCGCACCAATTTAGCGCATAAAGCCTGCTTTTTGCTCATAAATCCCGGTATGGAGACGACTTTTAAGACTTGGCACGCAATATGCAACGGCATGGATACTGACCGAAAGGTGAGATACAAATCAATTGACAACACAATCTTGGGAGATTACTAAATGAAAGCAATGAAAACTGCAGTTCTGGCTGCAACTATGATGACAGCAGCTACAGGAATGTCCGCCGAAATTTCAGGAAACGTAGCACTTGGGTCCGAATATTTTTTCAGAGGCGTCGATCAAGCTGGTGGAGAAGCGCTGTCAGGCGGTTTCGACGTCAATTTTGAAAATGGTATTTATGTGGGCACTTGGGCTTCGAGTATTGATTTTAGTAACGGTCCAGAGCTTGATTATTACGTGGGATATGGTGGTGACCTAACTGAAACAGTGAGCTTCGATGTGGGCTACTTATTCTATGGTTATCCTGGAGATTCGACCTTAGATTTTGAAGAATTATATGGGAGCTTGTCCTTTGGTGATGCGACCGTTGGTTTTAACTTTTCTGACGATTATTTCGCCTCCTCAGGTGAAACTACTTATGTCTATGTAGATTATGGCTTTTCTTTGGGAGAGAACTGGAGCCTAGGCCTTCACTACGGAACTATCTCAGCTGATGACAATGCCGCCTACGACGAGGTTTTTGGCGACACGGTAGATGATTATTCGATTTCTCTTAGCACTGAAGTCAGTGGAGTCGGCGTTGACTTTAGTTTTATTGATTCATCAGGAAGCGGTGCCCTAGATGCTGATGCTGAATTTGCAGTTACCATCTCAAAGTCGCTGTAAGCGCTGAGGTATTTTCTTTTAAAGCAATATGAGTGGTTTTAGCCACTCAATGGAGGATTCATGAAATTAGTTACTGCAATTATTAAACCTTTCAAGCTGGATGAAGTTCGTGAAGCGCTCGGTGAATTAGGTGTTTCAGGCGTAACGGTAACAGAGGTAAAAGGTTTTGGTCGACAAAAAGGTCACACTGAGCTGTATCGAGGTGCTGAGTATGTTGTCGATTTTTTACCAAAAGTGAAAGTCGAAGTGGCATTGACCGACGAGTTGGTTGAAAGCGCCGTTGAAGCTATCACTAAATCCGCAGCAACAGGCAAGATTGGCGACGGTAAGATTTTTATCAGCCAACTTGATGATGCTATTCGAATCCGTACCGGGGAAACCGGTCCAGAAGCCATCTAAATTAAGGAAGAACAATGAACGAGATATTTGAATTACAGTACGCGCTCGATACATTTTACTTTTTAATGTGCGGCGCATTGGTTATGTGGATGGCAGCGGGCTTTGCCATGCTCGAGGCGGGTTTGGTCCGCTCTAAAAATACTACCGAAATATTAACCAAAAATATTTCTCTTTTTGCGGTCGCCTGTACCATGTATATGGTCTGTGGATATCACATTATGTACGCTGACTTGGGCGATCTTTTGTTGAGAGGCATCACCGGAGATGGTGCTACAGGCATGGAAGAGCCAGCTACTTATGCCCCCTCTGCTGATTTCTACTTTCAGGTAGTCTTTGTTGCTACAGCAATGTCGATCGTGTCAGGAGCAGTGGCAGAGCGAATGAAATTATGGGCATTTTTAGCTTTTGCAGTTGTGATGACCGGCTTTATTTATCCGATGGAAGGTTCATGGACTTGGGGTGGACAGTCCGTCTTTGGTTTATATACCTTAGGCGATCTTGGTTTTTCTGACTTCGCGGGTTCGGGCATCGTACACATGGCCGGTGCGTCCGCAGCCTTAGCCGGCGTTCTCTTATTAGGAGCTCGAAAGGGCAAGTACGGAGCGGATGGTTCAATAAATGCAATTCCTGGTGCCAATCTACCCATGGCCACCTTAGGAACCTTCATTTTATGGTTGGGCTGGTTCGGTTTCAACGGAGGATCGGTTCTTGCTACCGCTTCAGTTGAAAGCGCGAACTCTGTTGCGGTGGTATTCTTAAATACTAATGCTGCTGCAAGTGGCGGATTAATTGCTGCCCTTATTGTTGCTAGATTCATGTTTGGTAAAGCTGATTTGACGATGGCCTTGAATGGCGCACTTGCAGGTCTCGTCGCTATTACCGCAGAGCCATCAACCCCCACCGCTTTACAAGCAACTCTATTTGGTGGATTAGGCGGTGTCTTAGTGGTCTTTAGTATTGTGGCTCTTGATAAGCTAAAGATTGATGATCCGGTAGGTGCTATTTCTGTTCATGGTGTTGTTGGTTTATTAGGACTGCTATTAGTGCCGTTAACGAATGAAGCCTCAACATTCTCTGGTCAGTTAATTGGGGCCACAACTATTTTCATCTGGGTATTTGGAGTCAGCGCGGTTGTGTGGAGTATTCTAAAGTCTACCATGGGCATTCGCGTCTCTCAGGAAGAAGAGTTTGACGGAGTTGATCTTTCGGAGTGCGGAATGG
>Ga0208894_1000821_pt1 | contig 20149 bp, 18 predicted proteins | sample ETNtaG_12_FD_185752 | JGI IMG/M metagenome (GOLD analysis project Ga0208894, IMG submission 185752) | Marine microbial and viral communities from oxygen minimum zone, Eastern Pacific Ocean - ETNP201306SV49 (SPAdes) (version 2) | ecosystem: Environmental > Aquatic > Marine > Oceanic ...
CTACAACCTATTATTCAAGACGCAGCTATATTTCACAACAGAGTTAGCTATCATGATTGGCAGGGGATGTCGACTGAGGTTGAAGAATGTGAAAGTTTAGCTAAAAGTCTTGGCGCTAATAAAGTAATGATATTGCGCAATCATGGGCTATTGACTTGTGGAGAGACAATAGGGGAGGCTTTTATGCTAATGTATTATCTGGACAGAGCCTGTAAAAATCAAGTTGACACTCTTTCCATGGGGCAAGATGTCATTGGGCCGTCTGACAATATAATGGAATATGCAGCAGGTCAGTATGATGATCCTCGATTTCAATTAGGCAAACATGAGTGGCCAGCTCTTTTAAGACTATTAGATGATAATAAATCGATATATAATCAATAAATAAAAACATAAATTTAAAAAACTATTTTGAATGCTGGATAAAAGAAATTTTTATATAAATGGTCAGTGGACTGCTCCAATAAAATTGAATGATTTCCAGGTAATTAATCCGTCAAATGAAGAGCCCTGCGCAATTGTTTCATTAGGAGGTGTCGCAGATGTAAACTCAGCTGTAAAAGCAGCGAAAGAAGCTTTTTCAAGTTGGAGCCAAACTTCAAAAGATGAAAAAATTTCTCTCATTCAAAAATTATATGAAATTTATAAATCTAGATGGAGTGAAATGGCAGAATCGATTTCTTTGGAAATGGGAGCTCCTATTGATTGGGCTAGTACGGCACAAACATCATCTGGAGCTTCCCATATAAAAGACTTTATAAAAAGGTTAAAAGAATTTAAATTTGAATTATCTTTTGGCAATGAATCAGATAATTATATTGCTTACGAGCCAATTGGTGTTTGTGGTCTAATTACTCCGTGGAATTGGCCAATCAATCAAATTACATTGAAAGTTATACCAGCTTTGGCCGCTGGATGTACGATGATTTTGAAACCTTCTGAGATTGCGCCACTATCAGGAATGTTATTTGCAGAAATGCTTGATGAATCGGGGTTTCCACCAGGTGTTTTTAATTTAGTTAACGGCGATGGACCTGGTGTTGGTACACAATTATCCGGTCATCCTGATATAGATATGGTGTCATTTACAGGATCAACAAGAGCAGGAAAATTAATCACAAAAAATGCCGCAGATACAATTAAAAGGGTATGTTTGGAGCTTGGCGGTAAGGGAGGTAATATTGTTTTTGAAGATTCACATACTGAAGCAGTAAGAGAGGGCGTTAGAAATGTTATGAGTAATTCAGGACAATCATGTGATGCTCCAACACGTATGCTTGTTCAAAAATCAATCTATGAAAGAGCTGTGAAAGAAGCGGCAGATGAAGCTAATATAATTAAAGTAGATGTTGCAGAAAAAAAAGGAGATCATATTGGCCCAGTTGTTTCAAAAACACAGTATGACAAAATACTGAATTTGATTCAAAGTGGCATTGATGAAGGAGCAACTTTAGTGGCAGGGGGGACAGATCGTCCGGAGGGTTTGAATAAAGGTTATTTTATTAAACCTACAATATTTACTGATGTTTCAAACAATATGAGAATAGCAAAAGAAGAAATATTTGGGCCTGTTTTATCAATAATACCATTTGAAGATGAGGAAGAAGCGATTTCTATAGTTAATGCCACTTCTTATGGTCTAGGCAATTATGTACAAACTCAAGATAAAGAAAAAGCAAGACGAGTTTCTAGACAATTTAGATCTGGCGGAGTGTATATTAACGGGAAAAGCTCTGATCCAGGAACTCCTTTTGGAGGTTATAGACAATCAGGAAATGGTCGAGAAGGTGGTACTTGGGGATTAGAAGAGTACCTAGAAGTAAAAACAATTTGTGGTTGGAAGTAATATTTTTTTTATATCCGTTCGATTTAGATTAATTTCATATTTCTATTTTTTTTAAGTAATTTAATCTAGATAAAATTTCATCTCGATCACTATAATAGCCTTGTAAATGCCGGAGCCCTGAATTCGGATCAAATTCTGTTCTTCCATGTAATATTCTTCGATTATCAAAAGAGAGAATATCTCCGGCTTTTATTCTAAATTTAACTGCAAATTCATCATCATGAACTAGTTTTGCAAATTTTTTGTATGCAAAATAAAATTTTTCCATTTCATTTGGCGGGCAATCCATAGCAGCCATTGTTGCTACACTGAATCGTATTTCGCTAAAATCGTTATCTTTTGTCAGCTTTATCATTGGGGAGTGAAAAATACGAATTTTGTTTTGGGTATAATCATTGTCTTTAAATTTTACGTGAGTTTTAGCTAATATTTCAAAGGCGCTAGGATCATTTTCTTTTAAATATTTTGCAACATGGAAACCATCTATAACCAATGATAATCCGCCCTTGGCATCATTAACTAAGCAATGTAAAAATTGATAGCCAGGCATATATTCATAATATGGTAAATCACTATGATTGCGAAGGCCTAGAGACGTATAGGCAGTATTATTTGGTTTGGGAATATTAATTACATCAAAAGGCGTGCCAAAAAATGTTTCTCTTATGTGGCTAATTCGATGTAAAATTTTTAATGCAGATTTTTTTTCTGTAGGAGCGTTATGTAACAGTGAAAAACCATAGTGGTGCAGTTGTTCCATCCATTTAATTAACCCCTCATCACTATTCATTACCTCTTCACACTCTACAGTTACTTTTCCCATATCATCTTTAAGTCTGGCATCCCAAAGAACGTAAGGAGAAGTATAAGGTTTCTTATTATTGATTGTATAGCAATGGTTTCTTAACCAAAGAGGATCAAAATGACTTGTATGTTCACCTTCACTCCATTTGATTTCTAATTTTCCATCCTGGGTGATGGAGTAGGTTTTAGGATGAATATTATTTGATACAGTTAGTAAATTAAAGCTTCTTTGTCTCGCAGTGGGATGCACTCCATACGGACAGTTATCACGAAGCCACATAAAATGAAAATTACTTTTCTCTCCATCATTCCATTCAATTTCTAATGATTTGTCATTCTTTGAAACGTTCTTTATTGATACTGCTTGAACCATGTGTCTATATATTAATATTATTACTTTTTTTGGATCATAAATATCAATTTGTAAATCATAATTATGAAACACAATAAAACTATCCTAGGAATATTTTTTATGATTGCTGCAATCTTTAGTTTAGGTATTAATGATATATTGGTTAAAGGTTTAAGTTTTAAATTTCCTGTGTGGGAAATAGTGTTTTTTAGGGCCTTTAGCGGAGTGATTATATCCTTCATTCTAGTTTTTTATTTTGGCTGGTCCAAATTAATAACAGCAAAACCAATTGGACACGCAATTAGAGCTTTTTCATCTGTAGGAACTGTAGTTTTGTTTTTTTTCGGAATAAAATTTTTACTTCTTGCAGAAAACCAAGCTATTTTTCATTCTTCACCAATTATTGCCACCATCTTAGCAGTACCCATACTAAAGGAAAAAATTGGTTTTCATCGTCTATTTGCAGTTTTGCTTGGTTTTGTCGGAGTTTTAATAATATTAAAACCAGGAACTGATCTATTTAATATCTATTCTTTAATTCCAATTGCAGCAGCATGCTTTATGGCACTAGCATATCTTTCAACAAGGTATTTGATGTCAACAGAATCCAGTGTTGCAATTATTTTTTACTATTCCATTGCACTGCTTTTTGTATCTATTTGTTTTTTTCCAAAAAATTTTATATATCCTTCACTGATAAATTTAATTCCTCTTGTAAGTCTTGGAATAATTGGATCTTTGGGTCATTATTTTTTATCACAAGCAGCAAAAAATGCTGAAGTTATGGCCATTGCACCTTTTGAGTACTGCTCATTTATTTTTGTTACTATTTTAGGTTATTTGTTTTTTAATGAAGTGCCGGATATCACCGTTTATATCGGTGCAATATTTATTGTGATTAGCGGCATCTACATTGTATACCGAGAACAAAAATAAATCGAAAAAATAGAATAATTTCTAAAAAAATTCATAAAATGCCGTATATATTTTGTGATTTGGGTTATTATGGCAAACTACTATTTTTTTTTATAAAACCTGCGAAATTCATAATATTAGCCATTTTAAAGGTTGTTTTTTCTATCATTACACGTTTAATGGGTAAATTATTTAAATAATTTCATTAGGAGGATATTTATGAAATTCATAAAAAAATTAATCTTATCCCTCGCTTTCATTGCAGGCATTTCACTAGGTGCATCTAGTGCAAAAGCAGCATGTAGCACTCACTTAGGTGATTTTGACTGGGATAGTGCAAACATCCACACTGCCATTGCTACGTTTATCATTGAAAAAGGTTATGGTTGTGATGTTGAAGTAACTAAAGGAAGCACTACTCCAATAATGGCAGCCTTCTTTGATGGTCAAATTGATGTCATTACTGAATTATGGGAAGATAACTTAGTTGAATTGCTAAAACCTCATTTTGCGGATGGTAGTATCATTCACATGGGCACTAATACACCTGCTTCTGAGCAAGCATTCTGGGTAGATAGAGCTACAGCTGAAGCACATGGTTTAAAAAGTGTTGAAGATATGAAAAAACCTGGCGTTTGGGAACTTTTTAAAGATCCTGAAAATCCATCTAAAGGTAGAATGACAAGCTGTATTTCAGGCTGGACTTGTTACACAATTAACTATGTTAAATTAAAAGAGTATGGTCTTGATGAGCTTTATACAAACTTTGATCCAGGCTCAGGCGGCGCATTAGATGCAGCTATTTCTGGTGCTTTTACTAAAGGCAAACCAATATTTTCATATTATTGGACGCCAACCAGCTTGATGGGTAAAGCAGAAATTGATATGATTAGATTGGAAGAACCTGCTTATGATGCTGATTGTTGGGGAGCTATGTCTGTTGTTGTTGAAGATATCAAAGCAAACGGTTTTGAAGCATATAAACCTTCTTGTGCTTGTGAATATAAAGATATGGCTTTAACCAAGTCAGTAAGAGCAGATTGGGCAGCAGCAAATCCAGATATTGCAGCAATGATTAAAGCTTATGCGTTACCTACAGAAAAAGTTAATGAAATGTTAGCTTACTATGTAGATGAATCAGGCGGCGATATGGAAGCAACAGCTATACATTTCTTGTCTAATGAATCTGTGTGGGAATCTTGGGTTTCAGCAGATGTAGCCGCAAAGGTTAAGAGCGCGCTATAAATAGTTATTATTTGTTATATATTTAAACCAGGGGTATTACCCCTGGTTTTTTTCTCATCATGATAAAAATCATAAAAAAATATATCAACTATATATACCTAATACTTTTTGCTGGCTTGATAGTTATCAGCTATCTTTCTTCAAAAAGAAAACCAGATAGCGTTACAGAATTATTTACTGATTTTGGCTGGTTGAACGATTTCCCAAAATGGCTTGATGCTCCATTCATGGTTTGGATAAATGATGGATGGAGGGCTTTTAGCGCAAAATACGGACTTATCTTTGATGCCATTGGTTATGCATTACTTCGGGCTTATTCAATCACAAAAAATTTTTTAATTGATGTACCATGGCCATTAATCGTTCTAGGAGTTATTTTACTAACTTATTTTGCAAGTGGAAAAAAAATAGGAACAACTATTTTTGTTGGTTTTTGTATTTTTTCAATAGGTTTCCTAAATCCACGTTTTTGGGACAAAGCTATTGAAACAACTACAATTGTTTTTATTGGTATACTTCTTTGTTTAATTGTTGGTCTTCCTGTAGGCATTGCGATGGCAAGAAATCCAAGAGTCAGAAATGCAATACTACCTGTGCTTGATCTAATGCAAGTCATACCAAGTTTTTGTTATTTAATACCGGGTATAATATTATTTGGACTTGGAGCAATTCCAGCTATCATAGGAATTTTCATATATGCTTGTCCCCCTTTGATACGTCTAACAGATTTGGGAATTAGGTTAGTGGATAAAGAAGTAATTGAAGCTGCCGAATCTTTCGGTGCAAATAAAAAACAAAAACTGTGGGGTGTTCAATTGCCACTAGCTCTTCCAAATATTATGCAGGGAATAAACCAATGCACTATGATGGCGTTAGCGATGGTTGTTATAGCTTCTATGATAGGTACTAGAGGACTTGGCGATGAAGTGCTTTTAGGCCTTCAACAATTAAATGTGGGATCTTCATTAGAAGCGGGACTTGCAATTGTTTTATTGGCAATTGTCTTTGATAGGATAACTCAAGCTTATGGTGAAAAAATTCAGGAGAGAACTCAACCTGCAAAAAAGGAGAAAAATAAATAGATTATAATGGCAAAGATTGAAGTAAATAACGTATATAAAATTTTTGGAACAGAACCAATGAATGTTCTTCCAAGCGTAAAAGAAGGAGCAACTAAAGAAGAAATTTTAGAAGAAACAGGCCACACAGTTGGATTAGATAATGTTTCTATTTCTGTTGAGGAGGGGGAGACTTTTGTATGCATGGGTTTATCTGGTTCTGGAAAATCAACCTTAATTCGTCACTTAAACAGATTAATTGATCCAACTGATGGTGAAATAATCGTTAATGGAACTAACGTTATGCAGCTTTCAGAAAAACAACTGATTGAGTTTCGGAAGCATGAAATGAGTATGGTCTTTCAGCGCTTTGGTTTGTTTCCACATAAGACAGTTATGCAAAATGTTGCGTACGGTCTTGAAATTCAAGGCAAAGAAATCAATGAAAGAAATAAAATAGCTATGTCTCAAATAGAGGCAGTAGGTCTCCAAGGATTTGAGAATCAATATCCAAGTCAATTGTCCGGAGGCATGCAACAAAGAGTAGGGCTTGCGCGCGCACTAGCTACCAATCCTGGCATTTTACTAATGGATGAAGCTTTTAGCGCACTAGATCCGTTAATTAGAAGTGATATGCAAAAGCAATTACTTGAACTTCAATCTGAATTAAAAAAAACAATATTTTTTATTACGCATGATCTTGATGAATCTCTTAAACTAGGGGATCATATTGGTATTTTGAATCACGGCCGTCTCGTGCAAGTTGGAACACCTGAAGATATTATTATGAATCCCGCAGATGACTATGTAGAAGCGTTTGTTAAAGATGTGAATAGAGCCAAAGTCCTTCGTGCTAGAACTGTGATGGTAAAACCCGATAAATTTAATGGTAAAGACGTTAAGTTATCTGAATCCTATAAAGTTGATGAAGATACTTATATTGAAGAATTTTTGCCAAAAGTTCTCCGGGATAGATCTACAATTGTAGTAGTTGATAATAAAGGTGATACCAAGGGTTATATTACTGAAAAAGAATTGGCTATTTCGCTGAGTAAAACCAGCCACAATGAACCAGCTAAAACTTCTTAATAAAAAAATAATAATTTCAGCAGCAGCCGAGGGAATTGGTTGGTCAATTGCGCAAGAATGCATGCAGAATGGTGCGATTGTTTACTTAACTGATAAGAATAATGAATCTTTAGATAAAATTTCAAAACACGATCTATATGAAAAACAATTATTTTTAGATAGAGTCAATGCTCATGACGCTCAGGAAGTTGAAGATTATTTTAATAAAATAGAGAATAAAGTTGATAGTGTAGACGCGCTTATAAATAATGTTGGAATAGCAGGTCCTACAGGTAGATTAGAAGAGTTAAATATTAATGATTGGAGGGAGACAATAGATATTAATATCAACAGTCATTTTTATTACACTAAGTTTTCAATTCCGTTGATTAAAAACAATAATGGAGGATCTATAATTAATTTATCCTCTACGGCAGGATTATTTGGATTTCCTTTTCGCTCCCCTTATGCAGCAAGTAAATGGGCAGTCATTGGCATGACTAAATCTCTTGCAGTGGAGTTAGGAGAATTTAATATTCGTGTCAATGCCATTTGTCCAGGGTCCGTTTCTGGAGATAGGATGAAAAGAGTTATAGAGGCAAAAGCCAGATCTCTTGGAGTTAAAGAAGAAAGCATACAAAAAGATTATGAGTCAATGGTATCGCTTAAATCTTTTGTTGATAAGAAGGATGTTTCTAATATGGCAGTTTTTCTATTATCTGAAGAGGCAAAAAGAATTTCAGGACAAGTAATGACAGTGGATGGCAATACTGAAAGAATGAATTAGTGAATCGATACGACTATGTGATTTTAGGGGCCGGCTCTGCCGGTTGTGTTCTTGCAAATCGATTGTCTGAAGATCCACGAATATCAGTTGCAGTGATTGAAGCAGGACCATCAAGTGATACATGGAAAGTTGATATGCCCAGCGCTTTATTATACACGATGCATGATCCAAAATATAATTGGAAATATTATTCAGAGCCAGAGCCTTTTTTAAATAACAGAAAAATTTTTTGTCCGCGAGGAAAAATGATTGGCGGAAGCTCGTCCCATAATGGAATGGTTCACGTAAGAGGACATGCTCAGGATTTTAATCGCTGGGCTCAAAAAGGATTAACTAATTGGAGCTATAATCATGTTTTACCATATTTTAAAAAATTAGAGACCTGGTCAGGAGGCGATAATAAATATCGCGGAGGGGATGGTCCACTACAGGTTTCTAAATCCAAAATAAATGAAAAGTTTCCTCTGTACCAGGCTGTTATAGATGCAGCGAAGGAAGCAGGATATCGTTATACAGAAGATTCAAATGGGTTCATGCAAGAAGGTTTTTGCACTTATGATGTTACAATTAAAGATGGAAAACGATGTGACATTGGCAAAGCTTATTTGAAAGAAGCATCAAAAAGAAAAAATGTAGATATTTTCATACAATCTCATATTCAAAAAATTATTGTCGAGGGTAAAGTGGCAAAAGGAGTTGAGGTAATTATAAAAGAGAAAAAAGAAAAAATATTCGCTGGTAAAGAAGTTCTCCTATGTTGCGGATCAATTAACTCTCCGAAATTATTACAATTATCTGGGATAGGAGATGCAAAGGATCTGCAACAAGTAGGCATTCAAGTGATGCATAACTTGCCCGGTGTTGGGAAAAATTTACAAGATCATTTGGAGATATACGTACAACATGAATGCAAAAAGCCAGTCACGTTATACGGACTTTTTAATAATCCGCTTATGAAGCTTTATCACGGCGCTCAATGGTTTCTTTTAAAAAAAGGATTATTGGCACATTCACATTTAGAATTGGGAGGATTTGTTGCAAGTTCCTCAGATTTTGATCATCCAAATATTCAATTTCATTTTTTCCCATCCCTGGTTATTAATCACGGTCTTGAAAATCCAGACAAGCACGCTTTTCAATTTCATGCTAGTCCGAATAGACCTACGAGTCGAGGATGGATAAAATTGCGATCTTCCAACCCCAGTGATTTGCCTATTATTCAGTTTAATTATCTTGAAACCGAAGGAGACAGGCAGCAAATGCGGGAATGTGTAAGAATATCTAGAAAAATTTTTAGTCAAAAATCTCTTAATGAATATTTGGGAAAAGAAATCCGTCCTGGACTTGACATTCAAAACAATGAAGAATTAGATGAGGTTATAAGAAATGCATCAGAAACGGCTTATCATCCTTCATGCACGAATAAGATGGGAATTGATAGTATGTCAGTAGTTGATGCTGATACCAAGGTTCATGGTTTGAATAACTTGCGTGTTGTAGATTCTTCGATTTTACCTGATATTATTAGCGGCAATTTGAATGCTTCCACTGTTATGATTGCTGAAAAAGCATCAGATATGATACTTGGCAAACCAGAGGCAGAACCAGTTGAAATAGATTTTTTTACGGCAGCCTAATTTAATAACGACTGGAAGGCTCCCAAAGATTAATTTTTTCTTCTTTTGCAAATTTATCTATTTGTTTTAATTCAGATTTTGTAAATTTTAGATTTTTTAAACTATCCAAACATTCATCTAATTGTTTCACTGTCCTGGAGCCAATTAAGGCTGATGTCATTGTCTTATGACGTAAGACCCACGCTATGGCTAGTTGAGATACGGTTTGTTCTCTATTTCTTGCTATTTTTAACAAACCTTTAATTTTTTTTATATATGAATTAGTAATTGTATCTTTATCCAGAGAAGAATTTTCTGCAGCACGTGAATTTTTTGGAATATTATGAAGATATTTTTCAGATAGCATACCTTGGGCAAGGGGTGAAAACACAATACATCCAATTCCTAATTTTTTTAAAGTTTTTAGCAAGTCTTTTTCAACCCACCGGTTGATCATAGAGTATGAGGGTTGATGTATTAAACACTTAATACCTCTTTCCTTTAATAATTTATTCATGCGTATAGTTTGTTTTGATGAATATGATGATATTCCAACATACAAAGCTTTTCCTTGGTATATGGATTGAGCCAAGGCATCAGCAGTTTCTTCAAGAGGAGTTAGAGGATCAAAACGATGAGAGTAAAATATATCTACATATTCTAGTTGCATGCGATCTAGACTTTGATCTAAACTTGCCATTAAATATTTTTTAGATCCCCATTCACCGTATGGCCCAGGCCACATATCATAGCCGGCTTTAGTGGAAATAATTAATTCATCTCTAAAAGGCCTTAAATCTGAATTCATTAATTTACCAAAATTTGACTCTGCTGAGCCATATGGAGGTCCATAATTATTTGCTAAATCAAAATGGGTAACACCACGATCAAAGGCTCTGAAAATCATTTTTTTTGATTCATTTGACATATTTTTCCCTCCAAAATTATGCCATAAGCCAAGAGTTATTAGAGGTAGTTGAAGACCACTTTGACCACAACGTCTGTAACTAAGTTGATCGTATCTTTTTTTGTTGGGTAAATAAGACATTAAATTTTTTTATATTATTTTAGAGGAATTTTATTATATTTTACAATTTTAAGATTAACTTAAATTTTTACAAGCATTTTACCAATATTTTTTCCATTGAGAAGATCAAGAAAAGCTTGAGGGGCGTTTTCAATACCTTGAACTACGGTCTCCTTCCATTTAATTTTATCATTGGAAATCCATTTATTCATGTCATTTTCAAAATTTTCCCGATCATTGACATGATCAAAAATTAAAAATCCTTTTATCGTAAGTCTTTTTACTAACACATGGGCCATATTTTTTATGCCTTCACCAGGTGAAGTGGCGCTCATTTGTGATATTCTTCCACAAATGATTATTTTGCCAAAGTTTTTCATTCTAAAGATTGCCGACTCTAAAAAATCACCTCCTACATTATCAAAATACAGATCATACCCATCAGGGGCCAAAGATTTTAAATGCAAGACTAAGTTTTCTATTTTTTTATAATTAAAAGCATGATCAACGCCTAATTGATTTTTTAACCATTCAACCTTTTCATCACTTCCAGTACTCGCAATAACTGTACAACCTAAATTTTTTGCAATTTGACAAACCATTGATCCAACAGAACCAGCGGCAGAAGAGACCAACACAGTTTGATTCTCCTTTAATTCACCTATTTTAAAGAGACCTATGTACGCGGTATGCCCAGTCATTCCAAGAGGGCCAAGGTAAGTTTGTACAGGAAGATTGATATTTTCAATTTTTTTTAATTTTGTGTCTTTTTCAACAAAACAATCTCTCCATCCATTTTCACTTAATACAATGTCACCTTCAGAGAAATTACTGGAATTGCTTTTTTGAACATTGCCAATAGCAGCTCCCAACATAGGTTTATTTAAATCAAATGGTGGCAAGTAATTTTTTCTTTCAGTCATTCTTGCTCTCATATAAGGGTCAACTGATATCCACGCATTCTTTACGAGCACGTCATTACTATCCTCAAGATTAATTTCTTTTGTATTAAGTGAAAAATGAGATAAATTTGGGCTGCCAGCTGGAATATATTCTTTAAGAGATATAAATTTTGAAGTTATAGTCATAATCAAATCTTATATTTATTTTTTAATTTTAATAGATCAATTAAAAAATTATCACGTATTGTTGTTAATTCTTTTATAGATTTCCCCTTAGATTGTTTCTTTGCTCCTTTTATAATTCTGTTACTTAATTTCTTTGTTAGTTTAGGAGCTTTTAGTTTAGTCCATGGAAGTTTAAGTGCTGGACCAAATTGTTTTAACATATGTCTCATCCCTAGTTTCCCCCCAGCAAGATGAAAAGTTAAAAAAGTTCCCATCAAAGACCATCTAAGTCCAGGTCCGTGAATAATGGCCTTATCTAAATCATCCGTTGAAGCTAAATTTTCATTAATTATATGCAATGACTCTCTCCACATTGATTCTTGTAATCGGTCAGATAAATACCCTTCAATTTCTTTTTTAACTATAAGTGGCTGCATTCCTAAAGAACGATAAAAAATTTCTGATTTTTTTATAAAATTATTTTTTGTTTTTTTTCCTTTTACGAGCTCAACTAGAGGCAATAAATAAACAGGATTAAAAGGGTGGGCAATGATGAATCTAGCAGGATTTTTACACGCAGATTGTATTTTTGTGGGCAATAATCCAGAAGAACTTGAAGCAATAATGGCATTTGGTTTTGACCACTTGCTGATTTCTTTGACGATCTTCTTTTTTATTTTTTCATTTTCCGGTCCATTTTCTTGGATGAGATCAGCATCTTTCACTGCTTCTTTAATTGATTTTTTTAAAAATAGTTTTTTTGTTGATATCGTGGAGGTCTTATAAAAATTCTTTAGCGATTTAGTAGTTCTCTTTATTTCATCCAATAAAAATTTTTCTTGTTTTAGGTTTGGATCAAAAACATATACTTCTTTTTTTTTAGCCAACAACCTAAGAGTCCAGCCAGATCCTATAACTCCAGTGCCAATTATGGCAATCTTATTAATAGGCGTTGGCATTTAATTTAAAAATGTTTTTTTAATTTAAGTTTTTCTCTTGTTTCAGATGGTGTGAGTATTTTAGCGCCAAGATCTTCAACTATGCGAACAGCTTTTTCGACTAATTGACCATTAGATGCAAACACACCTTTTCCAAGATACAGGTTATCTTCAAGTCCAACTCTGACATTGCCACCTAAAAGAACTGCTTGTGCGACCATGGGCATTTCCATTCGGCCAATACCAAATCCCGCCCACATACCTTCTTTGGGGACCATATCAGCCATTGTTTTCATAGAGCTAGTAGTTGCTGGCGCACCCCAAGGAATGCCTAAGCAGATTTGGTACCATGGAGGATCATCGATAAGACCCTCTTTATATAATTGATTAGCGAACCATAAATGACCCATTTCGAATGCTTCCATCTCTGGTTTGACACCGAGATCCTTCATTTTTTTTGCTGCTAGACGCAGTTGAATTGGGGTATGAATAAAAGTCATATTTGTGTCACCAAAATTTAAAGAGCCACAATCAAGGGTGCACATTTCAGGAAGCAACTCCTCGATATGTTCAAGTCGATCTAGAGAATGTATCATATCCGTATTTTTTCCCACCGGATTCAGAGGATCCTTGCCTTCTCCGACCTCAAAATCACCACCCATGCCTGTCGTAAAATTAATTACAACATCTGTATCGCTTGAGCGTATCCTATCAGCAACTTCTTTATAGTATTCAATTTTACGGCTTGGAGCACCATTAGGTTCCCTGACATGTATATGGGCAACAGCAGCCCCGGCCTTTGCGGATTCAATAGCGGCATCTGCAATTTGTTTCGGCGTAATTGGCAGGTTCGGATGCTTTTTTGCTGTGTCGCCTGAACCAGTTACTGGACAAGAAATTATTACATTGTTGTTCATTTTATGCAATTGTAGTATCCTATTTTATAGGGACCAACAAGTGAGTATTTTTTTAAAAACAGGAAGAGTCAAGGCAGAGTGGGCAGATTACAATGGCCATATGAATCTTGCTTTTTATATTCATTTGTTTGATTCAGCTTGGGAAACACTGCTTGAAAAATTCCATATCGGCGAAGAGTCGGCCATCAATCAAAAAAAAACAACATTTGCTGTTGAAGCTCACACTACTTACGACAAAGAAGTGAAAGTAGGGGATGAAGTTGACTTGAATCTACTTTTTTTAGATCGTGATAAAAAAAGATTGGTTTACAAATTGGAAATGCAAAGTAAGCAAGAGCAATATCTAGCATCCACGACAGAAGTTTGCTCCCTTTATGTTGATTTAAACGAGAGAAAAGTAACTGAATTTGAGCAAGAAAAAGAAGATCTGATTGATAAGTTTATAGATGAGAATAAAAAGAATTTTAATCCAGGCGAATTACATTTAATTGATAAACTGAAAAAATAATTACAAGTTGAGAACTTTAAACTTTGTATACATACCAATGATGTATAATTAATTAAAAAATTATGAAGTTTTAATTTCTATGGAAAACTACAAATACATTCAAGATAAGTTAAATAATGGTAAAATCGTTATTCTTGATGGTGCTAATGGATCAGAATTAGAAAAAAGAGGCGCGCAGATGGATAGGGCAGGATGGTGCGGTCCGGCATCAATCACTCATCCAAAAATCTTAGAAGATATTCATAAAGATTATATTGCAGCGGGCGCGGAAGTTATCACAACCAATACATTTTCATCAGCACGACATGTTCTTGAATATTCAACTTTTAAAGACCAAACAGTTGAAATAAACGAAAAAGCGATGGAGTGCGCCATTTCGGCTAGAAATCATTTTCCTGATAAAAATGTGTCTATTGCGGGTTCAATATCATTATCCTTAGTAGCAGATATTGTAGATGGAATTAATGATCCTGCAGAATTTCGAGATAATATGAAACTTGCTCAAAAAACACGAGAAGTAACTGAATTTACAGAAGAAAGTATTCGAGAAGATAGTTTTAATTATAATAAAATTTTAAAAAATTTTAATGAACAGATCAGTATTTTTAAAAAATATAATATTGATCTGATAATCTTAGAAATGATTATTAACCCTTCTATTTGTAAGCCAGCTATTGATGCTGCTTTAGCTTCAGGATTACCTGTTTGGTTAGGATTAAGTTGTGGTGAAGAAAGTGAAGAAGGTGATTTACTTGCTTTTGAAAACACAAAGATGAAATTTTCTGAAACTTTAAATACGATTACTAATGATTTTGATGCTGTTTTACTTATGCATTCAGAAACAAAAAATACCACAAAAGGATTGCGAGAAATAAGAAGTAAGTGGAATGGCCATCTAGGTGCTTATCCTCACAAAGGCACATATGTTCGTCCGAACTGGATTTTTGATAAGAACTATACTCCTGAGATGTATTCAGACAATATGCAAGGCTGGGTTAATCAGGGAGTGAGAATAATTGGCAGTTGCTGTGGCATGGGCCCGGAATACACTTATGAATTAAAAAGAAGATTTAGTTAAGCCTACTTTATTTCAAAATCATATGTGTAAAAATCAGTGTCTTTTACATATCCTAAAGATTCATAGAGAGACTGACCAATAAAATTATCTGTTGCAGTTGATAGTTGTATTCGTTTTGCATTAATTTTTTTTGCATATTCATGCGACTTAAGCATTAATTGCCTTCCAATTTTATTTTTTCTTTGATCTTTTATTACATACAAATCATATAGAATTATAATTTTTCCCAGATCAAGAGAACCAAAAGTTTCATACAGTTGCACAAAACCAACAGCTTCATTAGTTTCATTTATGGCAATAAAAATTTTTGATTCTTTTTTGTTTATTCTTTCTTTGATATAATTAGTTGATTCAATTAAGTTTGAATCATATTTATAAAACTGTCTGTACAAATCAAATAATTTACCTACCTTTTCAATATGGCAAACTTCTGCATCAATAATTTTAAATTCCATAAGTTCCTTTCCTTATAAAACTTCTTATGATGCCAACAAGTAATGAAAAAAATGTAAAGATTATCAATGAATAAATAAATCCAATGTTTCCTGCGTAATCCATCACTGACCCAATTATAGCGGGACCTAAGAATTCCCCTGATTCATATACTATTATAAAAACAGAAGTTGCTATTGAAAGTTCAGCAATGTTTATACGTTCACCAAGATAGGCAAGTGTAACGGTATATAGGCTAACACTTGCAGTTCCCCATAAAAGAACTGAAAGAAATAGGAGAGGTAAACCAATAGTATAGTTATGCAATAAAATTGGCCAAATTAAATGAAATACCAATAATACAATTATAAATTTTCTTTTATCTATAGTGTCTGCTAAAGTTCCAATAAAAGGTTGAGAAATTACACCTCCAAATAAACCAAAAAAAAATAGATATCCAATTTGCTTATCAGAAAATAATTCATTGATCATATAGGCGGGAAATAAAGCTCCAAATGTTGAATCATTCACACCACCAACAAATATTGCCAAAAATATAAAAGGTGCGATTTTGATGAAAGAAAAATTAAGTTTTGTTTCTAATTTTGGGATAAGAACATTCTGAATATGTTTTTTTATAAGAACAATAACTGGAGATCTTATAATCATTAAAACAATACAAAGTATTATTGGGAAAAAACCTTGCGTACCAAATAAACCAACTAATAGAGGACCTGCGGCAAAGCCAACAGTAATGGCAGAATTATAAAAACCAATTGCTTTCCCTCTATTTTTATTATCAGATACTAGATTAACCCATGTATCCATTGTCATCCAATTCATTCCAGCTAACACACCCATAATAAAGTGATTAATTGCTAAATTAATTGGATTAAAAAAAACAAACATCAAAATTACACATACAGTTTGTATGGTAATGGCAAGCAACATAGTTATATACAAACCAATTTTATCCAAAACAATTGAAACAATAAATCCAGCTGACATTAGACCAAAGGAAAAGCAGGCCGCTATTATTCCTATCGTTCCTTCTGAAAAACCTTTGTATTTTGCAACAATTACAATAACTGTAAAAAAATAACCAAGGGCTATTCCAGTGAAAAAAGCTGCAATTGATAAATACTTTACGCTTGGATTGATACTTTTAAAATCAATATAGTTTATTACTTTTGAAAACATAGATTGTTATTTCGACCATAAGCCTTCTGCCTCAAGTTGTTTTGTAGCATTGGTGATGGCTTGATATAATTTATCGACAAGATCATCTATTTGCTCTTTTGCAATAATGAGAGCAGGAGATAACACGCATATATGATATATAGGTCTAATTATTAATCCTAGTTTAAGAGATTCTTCATCTATTCGTGAAGCGATAGCTTTATCTAATAATAATGGATTTTTGCTATCTTTATCAATTACACATTCAATGCCTGCCATAAGACCCATCCCTCGGACATCGCCAACAATAGGTATTTCATATAGTTTTTTAAGTTTTTGATGAAAGTAAGGAGCAATTTCTCTTACATGCTCAAGAATCTTATCTCGTTTCATTATTTCAATGTTTTTTAAAGCGGCAGCACAAGAAACTGGATGGCCTGAATACGTAAATCCGTGAAATAACATAGAAGAGTCTTTGCTGATTTGTGCAATTAATTTATCAGAAATTAAAACGGCTCCTAAAGGTATGTATCCAGAAGTAATTCCTTTCGCTGTTGTTATAATATCTGGAGTGATATCAAACTCCTCATGGGAACAAAAAAAATGTCCAAGTCTTCCAAAAGCTGTAACCACCTCATCAGAAATATATAAAACATCATATTTTTTACAAACATCCCAAAAACGCTTGATGTAATTTTTAGGAGGAACAATACAACCACCTGAAGCAAGAATCGGTTCAGCAATGTACGCAGCTACTTTATCTGATCCAATTTCTAATATTTTGTTTTCAAATTCTTTTACTTTTTCATCACAAAAATCTTCTACGGTTTGATTATCTTTTCTTCTATAAGGATTAGGAGAGCCTAAATGATGAATAAAATTTTTTTCAAAATCAAAATTATTTTCATCCCTGTCTTTTCCCGTAATGGAGGCAGTGAGGTAAGTGCTTCCATGATACGCGCGATCTCGTGAAATAATATGTTTTTTTTCAGGCCTACCTAAAAGATTATTATATAGCATGACAAAGCGCAGAGCAGTTTCATTCGCACTTGATCCATCCGGAGTAAAAAAAACTGTATTTAGATCACCAGGAGATAATTCACATAAAACGGAAGCTAATTCTGCTGAAGTTTCATTTGATTCTGAGAAAGGACTACAGTAGTCCATTTTTTCAACTTGAGTTTTAATACTCTCAGCTATTTCTTTATTGCCATGACCAATGTTATTGCACCACATTCCACCAGGTCCATCAATGTAACGCTTTCCATCTTCATCATATAAATAAATATTATCTGATTTGACTATCAACTTTCTGTTGTATGTTCCGCGATCTTTAAGATTTTCATAAGGATGAAGGATTAGTTTATCTTTTTTATGAATGTCGCTAATATAGTCATTTTTCATATTATTTCCTAAATTAAGGCTGGAACAGCGTTTCGTCTTTCTAAGGTAATAAATTGTTTTTTGACTACTTTGCACTGCGCCCAAATTTTTCTATATTCAAGCTCTTCAGGATGATAAATTTCTGCAAGAACTTTTGATCCGAGTTTCATAAATTCTTTATCAACATAACCCATAGCAATATTTGATTTAAGAGAAGGGGACCACATAGCCGCAGTCACTATACCAATATCTTTGTTTTTCGATTCATTATATAACACTGAACCAACAGCTGGCTTATCTCCTTGCACATCCAAACCGATAAGTTTTTTTTCTACACCTTTGTTTTTTTGTTTAATCAATGCTTCTTTCCCAGAAAAAAATTCTTTATCCAAATTTACCATCCAAGCTAATCCCAATTCATAGGGTGTGCGCATTCTATTTGGTCTCAGAGCGTGTTCAGCTGCTATTAAATCAGCGTTTACTACAATAAATCCAGCTTCTACTCTAACCATCTCCAAAGCGTCTAACCCAGCAGCTAATATCTTATAATCTTTATTAAAAGAAAATAGAGCGTCCCAAACATTGTGTGCTTGGAGAGGTTCACACCACAATTCATAACCAAGGTCACCTGAAAATCCTGTTCTTGAAATTGTGATCTCTTGATTGTTAATTGTGAATTGATCAAAACAAAAAGGTTTCAAATTCTCAATGTTTTTTGCATTTAGCATATGTAAAATTTTACACGAAAGAGGACCTTGGAACGCTAACGCTGCTATTGAATGACTTATATCTTCAATTATTACATCAAAACCGATTGCTGTATCCTCAAACCAATTTAGATTTCTCTCTCCGCTACATATCCTAAAATTATTTTCATCAAAACAAAAAATAGTTCCATCATCAACGACAAATCCATCTTCATTACACCAGAGAGCGTAGACAACTTGTTTGGGCTGAATATTATCAACATTTCTGGTTATTAATTTATTAATAAATTTTTTAGCATCTTTTCCTTGCACACTATATTTATGCATTGGCGTTATATCTATAACACCAGCCGTATTGCGTATGGCTGTGTATTCTAATTCTGCTGAAGTGTATTGTTTTGCTACTTTATAGCCAGCCCATCTGTGCCAATCATGCGCATAACACCTCTCCTGTGTCTTTGCGTGGAAAGGTGTTTCTAAAAGCGGTTGTTTATAGGAAATATTAGTTTGATTCATTTTTTATCTCCCATAATTTTCTTTGCGGCATTTCTGCCATTGATCCCAGTAATGCCACCTCCTGGATGTGTGCCTGCGCTACAAAGATATAAATTTTTTATTGGCGTTGCATATTGAGCAGAACCATAAAATGGTCTCATCATTAGCATCTGATCTATTTCTAAGTCTCCATGGTGCCAATGACCGCCCGTTACATGATATTTTTCTTCAATTTCATTAGGTGTTAACAATTCAGCATTCTCAATCTCTAAGTTAGAAATAAATGGTTTCAATGAATTTATGCTTTGTTGAATAAGACTTTCTTTAGCGTGTGTAGTGTTTTTAACATAAGGAACATAATAAATATTTGCGGCAATAACATTTGCACAATGATGGAATTCAAAACATAAATTTTCATTATATTTATCATATTTAATGGCATTAAAAGATCTTTCTATATAATTGATGCCAGGAGCATAAATAAATTTTGCATTCATTTTTTCTTTTTCAATATTTTTTATTATGGGTTTGTCTTTTAAAGTGATTGAGAGTTTTGCAATGTTCCCTTTAGTTCTAATATTTTTTGCTCTTCTTATAAAATCTGTATCAAGAGGCTCTGTTCCCAACAAATCAAAATATGTTGTTTTGGGATCAGCATTGGAAATAATTATCCCTGCATCAATTTTTTCTTCATTCTTTAAGATCACTCCCGTCGCTTGATTATTAG
>Ga0208894_1000824_pt1 | contig 20136 bp, 17 predicted proteins | sample ETNtaG_12_FD_185752 | JGI IMG/M metagenome (GOLD analysis project Ga0208894, IMG submission 185752) | Marine microbial and viral communities from oxygen minimum zone, Eastern Pacific Ocean - ETNP201306SV49 (SPAdes) (version 2) | ecosystem: Environmental > Aquatic > Marine > Oceanic ...
GTTATTAATGATTTCGCAGATCGAAACATCGATAAATATATTAAAAGAACAAAAGATAGGCCTCTTACCTCAGGAGAAATTTCTCCAAAGTCGGCACTTGTGTTATTTGTTATGTTGCTATTCATTGCGTTAGCTTTAGTTTTGCAGACAAACCAACTGACAATTCAGCTTTCATTTATAGCGCTATTACTTGCATCGCTATATCCCTTTACAAAGCGATGGACTAATTTTCCACAGTTGGTTTTGGGCGCCGCATTTGGTATGAGCGTACCAATGGCATTCAGTGCACAAACGGGTTCATTGCCCTTAACCTCAGGAATTGTATTTCTTGCAACGCTTGTATGGACATTGATCTATGACACGCTATATGCAATGGCAGATCGTGATGAAGATATCAAAATTGGAGTGAAGTCAACCGCTATTGTGTTTCAAAAGTACGATCAAATCATTATCACTTTGTTACAAATCTTGCTAATTTCAATTTTTATTGTGATGGGTAATATATTCAAATTGGACCAAATTTATTACTTTTCTTTAATAATTATTGTTATTTTTATGATTTATCATCAATTTTTAATGAGAAAACGTCAAAATGAGCAGTATTTTAAGGCCTTTCTAAGCAACAATTACATTGGTATGACTGCGTTTGCAGGCATTTTCTTTTCAGTAGCATTCTAAAGTCAAATTTTGTTGTTTTTTTGCAACTTTTAGTCAATTTTTAGTCATTTTTGCTTATTTATTGGTTTTTTTTCATCAATAAAACTTGACACTCAGATTTCATTACTATAAAAAGTGCACCAATCGGCAAAGATGCTGGTTATCTTTATAACTAATGGAGAGAAAATATGTTAAGTAACGTAACTGGTTGGATAAAAAAATTAACTGAAGCAGGTGTTGGTCTTGTAGCACTTGCAGTTGTTGTACAAGTAATCTTTGGTTCAAGTGCTGCATTCCTACCTGGCGATGTAGTTGCTAGACTAACTGATATGATTGGCGCACTAGGTGGTGCTGGCTTAGTTGGCCTAGTTACAGCAGGATTGTTGTATACTATCTTTTCTAAGTAATACATATTAGCTCAATAAAAACCCGCTGAAAGGCGGGTTTTTTTTGAATTTTTATATATATTAAAGGTGCACCATTGAATTTAGTCAATTTTTCTTCAGTTTTGTCTTTAGAAAACTTGACACGTTGATTTTGATACTATTAAATGTGTGACAATCAGCTTTAAATCTGGTTACCTTTAAAACTAATGGAGAGAGATATGTTAGATAATGTAATAGGATGGGTAAAAAAATTAACAGAGGCTGGTGTAGGAATTATCGCACTAGCAGTTGTTGTTCAGATAATCTTTGGAAATCAAGCTGCATTCTTACCTGGTGATGTTATTGCTAGACTTACTGAAATTATTACTGCACTAGGTTCTGCGAATTTAGTTGGTTTAATTGCAGCTGGCTTGCTTTATAAAATCTTTACTAAGTAATACATATTGACTCAATTAAAAAACCCGCTTAAAAGCGGGTTTTTTATTGAAGGTTTGCTAAATCCCTCGAAGTAGTTCGTTGATGCCAACCTTTGACCTTGTTTTGGCATCTACTTGCTTAACAATAACCGCACAGTAGAGAGAGTAGCTTCCATCTGAAGAAGGAAGGTTGCCTGAAACGACCACTGAACCTGCTGGAATTCGACCATAACTAATCTCTCCAGTCATCCTGTTGAAAATTTTTGTAGATTGCCCAATATACACACCCATTGAGATAACAGCACCTTCCTCAACAATTACGCCTTCAACCACCTCTGACCTTGCACCAATAAAGCAATTATCTTCAATAATTGTTGGGCTAGCTTGTAAAGGCTCTAAAACTCCGCCGATACCAACGCCACCAGAGAGGTGAACATTTTTACCAATTTGTGCGCAAGATCCTACTGTGGCCCATGTATCAACCATTGTCCCTGAGTCTACATAAGCACCAATATTGACATAAGACGGCATTAAGACTGTATTTGCAGCGATATAAGAGCCTTTTCTCGCAGTAGCTGGAGGGACGACCCTGACGCCTGAAGCTTGAAACTCTTTTAAAGTAGTCTCAGTATATTTAGATGGCACTTTGTCAAAGTACTGGGTAAATCCAGAAGGCATGGGTACGTTGTCTGCAAGTCTAAATGAGAGAAGTACAGCTTTTTTAAGCCACTCGTTGACTACCCAATCACCAATACCTTTTTGCTCTGCAACTCTTGCCTTTCCCGAGTCAAGCAAATGTATTGCCTCATTGACAGCCTCCTTGACTTCAGAACTAGCTGATTCTGGCGTGAGATGGTTGCGATCTTCAAAAGCGGCTTCAATAATATTTTTCATAACTCTTAACTTAAAAAAAAGGGAAGATTATATCATTTACAGCGCTTTTAAGGCTATCTAATGTTCGTGATGATGGTTGTGATGATGCTCATAAGTCGCCATCAAATCATTAATTTGATCAGCAAATAAGTCATTAAATTTTTCGTCTTTCAAAATTGACTCTGGAAGGCCTTCACAGCAAATGTGATGATACAAACACAAAACTTGTGTCGATTCTTTCATAACTCTATGAAGATCATGAGATACCATAAGAACGGCACAGTTTTGCTGTTGATGTATATCCTGAATTAACTTGTAAAGCTGCATTTGTCCATCAACATCTAGATTTTGAGCTGGCTCATCGAGTATTAAAACATTTGGCTTGTTGAGAAGCGCTCTCGTTAACAATACTTTTTGCAACTCACCACCCGATAAGTTTTTTAAAGGCGATTGGAGCAGGTCCTTTATTCCAGTTAGTTCAAAAGTCTTGAACATAAACTCAGAATCAATTTTTTGATTTAAGGTCAAAAAATCTTTTACAGAGATTGGTATAAAAGGATTAGCTGAAAAAGTTTGTGGTGTATAGCCTAGCCTAACATTATCCGTATAAGTAATGTCACCAGAGTCCTGCTTTATGACGCCCAATAGGATTTTAATTAAAGAGCTTTTTCCAGCTCCATTAGGGCCTATCAATGTTACAAATTCACCCTTATGGAGTTTAAAGCTAACATCATCAAGGACGTTTTTACCATTATGGCTTAGGCTTATATTGTTAAGTGTAATGAGAGCATCAGGCATCTGTATATTTTATATAACAATTGATATACAGACTCAATATATAGAGTTTGAAATAGCAAATTGATAACTGAGTTTTCAAGAACAAAAAACCTAGTTTAGATGTAAAATTTAGACATGACTCAACCACTCATTTTAGTTGACGGCTCAGCGTTTTTATTTCGCTCATACTTTTCAACTATATCTCAGAATCTAACCAATGATAGTGGTTTTCCTACGGGCGCAATGTTTGGCGTCGTGAATGCCATTAAGCACTTACAAAGAAAGTATCAAGGCGCTAAACTTATAATGGTTTTTGATGCAAAAGGATCCAACTTTCGTCATCAAATGTTTCCTGACTACAAGGCAAATAGGAGTCCTGCACATGACGACTTAATCGTTCAGATCGAACCCTTGTATAAAATTATTCGTGCAATGGGGTTTCATTTTTTGTGTGAAGAGGGTGTTGAAGCAGATGATGTCATTGCTACTCTCTCAAGATTTGCTGCTCAAAATGATATTGAAACAATTATTGCAAGTGGCGATAAAGACCTTTTCCAACTTGTTGGTGGAAATATTAAACAACTAGATATGAAAGGTAGGCTATATAGCGAAGCTGATGTTGAAGAAAAGATGGGAGTAAGGCCTAATCAAATATTAGATTTGTTGGCTCTAACAGGCGATTCTTCTGACAATATTCCAGGGGTACCAAGTGTAGGACCTAAGACCGCAGCAAAGTGGCTTGAGCAATACTCGAATATTGAAGGCGTCAAAGCGAATGCTGAGAAAATTGGGGGCAAGGTTGGAGAAAAGCTGAGGGAATCTTTTGATTTATTGGACCTTTCGTATCAATTAGTGAAGCTTAAGTTTGATGTTCAACTGCCTATTGATATTCTAGAAGATGAGCCTGGAGAAAATACTGAAGAATTGATTGCACTGTACAAAGAGTTTGGGTTCTCTATGTGGTTAAAGCAGCTAGATGAAAAGAATGAGTCTGCTCAAATTGATTCACAAGAAACAGAGATAACAGAGTCTCCCAACATAGATGCCAAAATATCGATAGATGACTATACAAAATCATTGGTACTTACTGAAGATGAATTTACTTTGTTATTATCAAAGTTATCTTCTAGTAAATCTTTTGTATTCGATCTTGAGACAAACAGTCTTGATTATATGGAGGCTGAAATTGTTGGATTCGTTTTCCTTATTGAAAAGAGTAGTTATTACCTCCCTGTAGCTCATGATTATTTAGACGCTCCGGCTCAGCTTTCAAGATATATGGTGTTGGATTCCCTAAAGTCAATTTTAGAAAGTGAAGTGATAGGCAAAATAGGCCAAAACTTAAAGTATGATGCCCATGTTTTAGCAAATGTGGACATTGAACTAAATGGAATCATTGATGACACAATGCTTAAATCTTATTGCTTAGATTCAGTAGCAAGTCGCCACAATATGGATGACTTAGCCCTGCATTATTTAGGCCACACAACAATCCATTATGCAGATGTTGCTGGAAGTGGAAAAAAACAATTAACTTTTAATCAGGTGAGTATTGATGAGGCAATGCCTTACGCTTGTGAAGATGTAATTATTACAAATGAACTTAATAATTTATTTGAGATGAGGCTTCAAGCCTTTCCTAAGCTTATTGCTTTATATAAGAGTATTGAAATTCCTTTGATCAAAGTCATGCTTAGACTTGAGAGGAACGGCGCACTTTTAGATGAGGCATCCCTATTTAATCAGCAAGTTGAGATAAAGGCTGAGATGGTTAACATTCAATCAAAGGCATTCGAGGTTGCAGGTAATGAGTTTAATCTGGAGTCACCCAAGCAAATACAACAAATTTTGTTTAGTGAGGAGGGTTTTGGACTTGAACCAAAAAAGAAGACAGCCAAAGGCCAACCGTCTACAAATGAAGAGGCATTAAAGTTACTGGATCATCCCTTGGTTGATTTAATTCTTTCCTATAGAACTCTGACAAAGTTAAATTCTACCTACCTAGAGGCACTGCCTAAACAAATTAATAGAAGAACTGGCCGTTTGCACACTTCCTACCATCAGGCTGTAACTGCAACTGGAAGACTTTCATCATCAAAGCCTAATTTTCAAAATATCCCAATAAGAACCGAACAGGGCGCTCAAATTAGGTCTGCCTTTATCGCCAGTGAGGGAAGTGTCATACTTGCAGCCGATTACTCTCAAATTGAATTGAGAATTATGGCTCATATCTCAGAGGATAAAAACTTAATTAAAGCATTTAATAATAATGAAGATGTTCACCGTTCAACAGCTTCTCAGGTTTTTGATATAGAGATTTCTAAGGTAACTAAAGATCAGCGTCGAAAGGCTAAAGCCATTAATTTTGGTTTAATTTATGGAATGAGCGCATTTGGTTTAGCTAAGCAAATTGATGTTTCAAGGACTGAAGCCAAACAATATATAGATGGCTACTTTGATAATTATCCTGGTGTTCTTCAATTTATGAATGAGACAAAAGAGAAGGCGAAATCTCAGGGGTATGTAGAGACAGTTTTAGGTAGAAGGCTTTATTTGCCTCAAATTAACTCGAAAAATAAAATGCAGCAGCAGCATGCATTGAGAACTGCTATTAATGCTCCTATGCAAGGCTCTTCTGCCGATATTATCAAAAAAGCAATGATTGATATTCAAGATTGGATTGATATGGAAGATCATGAGATCAAGATGTTTATGCAAGTACACGATGAGTTAGTATTTGAGCTTGATGCTGAAAAGGCTGATGAGTATGCAAATAGTCTAAAATTAATGATGTCAAATGCTTTAAAACTCCGCATCCCACTAGAGGTTGATATTGGTATTGGGTCAAACTGGCAAGAAGCTCACTAGCGTTAAAGTAGATGTTTTAAAGTAGACGCTGAAAGTATAATTTGAGAATAGGTTGATACTAATTAAATACTTTTCTAAAAAAATAGAAATCATTCGCAAGATTATATGAAAGAGCAATTACAAGACTTACTTAATAAATGTATCCAGGATCTTATTAATAAAGGTTTAATTAGTGAGATGCCTTTGAAAGTAAGGCTAGATCATACAAAAGACAAAAGTCATGGTGATTTTGCAACTAATGTGGCACTGTTGCTTGCAAAACAGGCCAAAACCAGCCCCCTTGAATTAGCAAAAATTATTGTTAATCAATTAGGGGAAGCAAAATTTATTAAAAAAACTGAAATAGCTGGCCCTGGTTTTATTAATTTTTTCCTTTCTGACGAATCTAGTACTTCAATAGTAAATGAGATTATTGAGCTGGGTGAAATGTATGGTAAATCAGAAATTGGTAAAGGCCAAAGTATCCTGTTGGAGTATGTTTCAGCCAATCCAACTGGACCACTTCATGTAGGTCATGGAAGGGGCGCAGCTTATGGCGCCACTGTGTCTAATTTATTAAGAAATATTGGTTACAAGGTTGATAACGAGTACTACGTAAATGATGCTGGCAGACAAATGGATATTTTAACTGTGAGTATATTTTTACGTTACTTGGCGCTTTGCGGAGAGACAGTAAGGTTTCCTGATAATGGCTACCAGGGTCAGTATATAAATGATATTGCCGTTGGTATTTTTGATAAAAGTGGTGACTCTTTTAAAAAGAGCACAGATATAGTGTTTAAGAATATTTGTAAAGATGGCCTTGAAGGCGGAGACAAAGAGTCTCATATTGATGAATTAATTGCTAAAGCAAAAGACTTATTGGGTGGCAATTTTCAGAGTATTTTCCGAGTGGGTATTGAAAGTATACTTAGTGGTATAAAAGACGATCTGGCTGATTTTGGTGTGCACTTTGAAAAATGGTTTTCTGAACAATCATTAATTGATAGTGGCCTCTCAAAATCATGTATTACTAGACTTAAGGATAGTGGACATATTTATAAAAAAGATGGTGCACTTTGGTTTGAAACATCAAGCTATGGAGATGAGAAAGATCGTGTTGTCGTTCGTGACAATGGAAATCACACCTATTTTGCCTCCGACATCGCTTATCACCTTGAAAAATTAGATCGCGGTTATAACAAAATTATCAATGTTTGGGGGGCGGACCATCATGGCTATATCCCCAGAGTCAAAGCCTCTATAGAGGCCTTGGACCATAACCCTGATAAATTAGAGGTCCTATTGGTCCAATTTGCCAATCTATATCGTGGTGGCCATAAAGTACAAATGTCAACTCGCAGTGGCTCTTTTGTAACACTTGAGGATTTAAGAAAGGAAGTAGGCAACGATGCCGCTCGTTTTTTTTACATCCTTAGAAAATCAGAGCAGCACATGGATTTCGATTTAGATTTGGCAAAATCAAGAACAAATGAAAATCCAGTTTTCTATATTCAGTACGCACATGCCCGTATTTGCTCTGTTTTTAGACAAGTTAATGAAAAAGGCGTTAAGTTAAATCTGGCTGAAGCCGACTTATCTCTACTAACAGAAGAAATTGAAAAAAATATTCTAAGAGAGCTTAGTCGCTATAAAAGTGTTATTGAGTCTTCAGCGGTTCAGTATGAGCCTCACCAACTTGCATACTATCTTCGTGACTTAGCTACCCAGTTTCACAGCTACTATAATGCTTGCACATTTATTTTGGAGGATCAAGACCTTACTCAAGCTAGATTATCACTAATTCAGGCAGCGAAACAAATCTTAATTAATGGACTTTCTATTCTTGGGGTGGGTTCTCCTGAGTCAATGTGAATGATCAAAAACAAAGAGACCAAGCTTTAAATATAGATGATTCATTTATTGTTCAGGCCCCTGCAGGGTCAGGCAAGACTGAGCTTATAACGCAGAGATATTTAAAATTATTAGGTTCTGCTGAAGAACCAGAAAATATCTTAGTTATGACATTCACTAATAGGGCCGTGGATGAGTTAAAGCTCCGCATTGTAAGTGCTTTAAGTCAAGCAAAGATGGAGCCACCTGCAGAGTCTCATAAGCTTATAACATATAATCTGGCTTTACAAGTTTTAAGGCAGTCAAAGAAGAGAGACTGGGATCTTCTTAGGCACCCTTCACGACTTAAAGTCATTACTATTGATTCATTATCGAATTTGATAGTGTCGAGGTTTCCCTCTCTTGATCAATTGGTTCCCCACAGAACGATAATAGACTCCTATGAGTACGACTTTATCTATCGTCAAGCGGCAGAAAACACCTTGCTCTTGATTAACGATGATGAGTACAAATCAAGTATTTCCTCAGTCTTACTCTATCTTGATAATCATGTCGATAGGTTTTATCGCTTGATAGAAGAGATGCTTGCTAAAAGAGAACAGTGGCTTCCAAAGCTATTCATTGATGGTGCTTTGGATATTGAATCATTGGAGAACACCTCGCAAACTTTAATTGCTGATTATCTAGAAACTCTTAGAGGGATTGCGCAAAACGTTCTTGGAGGTAAATTCTTTAGTTTATTAAAGGTTAGCAAGAGAGAAGATATTTCTCAGATCTCCAAACTTCCAGGGTCAGGTTTTAACGATTTAAATGATTGGAGAGCTATTGCTGAAATTCTAATCACTAAAAGTTCAGGCACCTGGAGAAAGAAAATTGATGTAACAATTGGATTCCCAGCAGAAATGAAAGTGGAAAAGGATCAATTAAAAAAGTTTATTGATACTTTAGATTCTGAATTTGAGCTTAAAAAAATGCTGAGTAATCTATCTAATTTGCCAAGCGTTCATTTTCCTGAATTTACAAAAAAATCTATTACTGACATAGTTCAGGTATTAAAGTTAAGTGTTGCAGAACTAAAAGTTATTTTTGATGAAAAAGGTCTTCAAGATTTCTCTGAAGTCAATTTGCAGGCAATAAATGCCTTAGATACGCGAGACGAATTGAGTGACATCGCTTTGTTGCTAGACTATCAAATTAAACATATCCTTGTGGATGAGTTTCAGGACACCTCATATTCACAATTAAATATAATTCAAAAGCTTGTCGAAGGTTGGCAGCAGGATGATGGAAAAACCATTTTTTTTGTTGGTGACCCTATGCAGTCTATCTATAAGTTCAGAGAGTCACAAGTTAGAATATTTATTGAGGTCGTCAGAAGTGGTATTGCTAACCTGAATATTAGACCTCTGGTTCTAAGTACTAACTTTAGATCAACTCAAAGTATTGTCAGTGAAAATAATGATATTTTTGCCAACATTTTTCCAAATGATGATGATTTAATTCTAGGCTCTATTCATTACTCAAAGTCTAATCCATCATCTGAAGTAGAACAAAAACAAGCTGTATCCTTATATCCATTTGGTCCAAATCAGGACCAAGAAGAAGCCGAAGAGATAGTAAAAATTATTAAACAAACCCTCATTAAAAATCAAGAGAATGAAGTAGCCGTCCTTGTCAGATCGAGGCCTCATTTAGGTAAGCTTAGTTCAGCGCTTCAAAAAAATAACATTAATTTTGAATCATTAAAAACTGAATCACTTCGATCGAATCTTTTTACAAGGGACTTGTTGAGTTTAACAAGAGCCCTTCTAAGTTTGAGTGATAAGCTTGCATGGCTTTCAATTCTTAGGGCTCCATGGTGTGGTCTGAAACTAAGGGACTTATTAGTTCTTAGTAGCTCTTCAGACCAAACAATTTTTAATCAATTAATGAATATGGAGTCGGTGCAAAATTTGAGTACTGATGGTATCAAAAGGGCTCAACACATCTACTTGGCTACAAAAGAAGCTATTTTTTCTGAGGGAAAATTTTCATTTGTTGAGCGCTTTTCATTTACATTAGAAAGGCTTTGTAAAGACAATAAGTTAGAAGAGCAAGAGAAAAATATCAAAACCCAGTTTCTGAAATTATTAAATCATTGTGAGTCAAATCAAGTTTTGAATATCAAAACGATTGAGTCAATGCTTCAAGATTTATATGCACCATCAAGAAGTGCTAATGTAAAGTTGATGACTATTCACCAAGCCAAGGGTTTGGAGTTTGATACAGTCATTATTCCTGGACTAGGCAAAAAGGGCAGGAATGACAACCTTCCATTAATTCAAATTCAAGAGTTTTCAGATAATAATGTTTTATTAGCTCCGTTAAAGCCCACATATGAGGATACTGAGAGTGAGACATACCTATACTTGCAGCATCTAAAAAAGCAACAATCTCACTTTGAGTTAATGAGGCTCCTTTATGTCGCGATGAGTCGGGCAAAAAAAGAAGTTCATTTATTAGGCGCTTTATCCAAAAGTGGAAAGCCTACAAGTGGTTCATTTTTGTCATTATTAGGTAGCTACTATGAGGACAATTTAAATAATAAAAATGTTCAAAATGAAGTTATTTCAGATATAGAAACCCCTTCTAAACTGGTTCGTAATAAAACTTTAATACCGCCTTTAGTCAGAAAGGAAAGCTTTATAGATGAGTTAAATAACGCTCCAAAAACTTTTGATTTAATTTATCAAGGTACCCTAGGCACTATCGTCCACTTCTATCTGGAGCATGCTGAATTTAAACCATCATCTTTAAGTATTGAGGCAATGTTAAGAGAGAGGGGAGTGCCAACAAGATTGCTCAATTCTCTATCTAATAAAGTAATTGGCCTTCTAAGCAACACGAAGCGTGATAAAAACTTTGAGTGGATTTTTAAGTATAGAGAATCAACAGAGGTCGAGTCAGAATATAGTGACTCAACCCAAACCATTGTTGTTGATCGATTATTTGTTGAGGACGGGGTTTTGTGGATTATAGACTTTAAAACTGCTTCTCTAAATGAGGGTGAAAATCTGAATGCATTTATAGAGAGGCAAAAAACTGCTCACCAGACGCAAATCAAAAAATATAGGGCCGTTCTTGAAAAATCTTATCAGCTTCCATCGAAATCTGCACTCTACTGCCCAGCAGTTAGTCAGTTAATATTTCTTTGATTTTATTCACTTAGAAAAATTGCTGGACAAAGCATTCAATTCCTCCTATGATGACATCCAACTCTTAAAAAAATTATAAATATGTCAAAGCAAAGTAATGATGTTGGCTGGATAAACTATACCCAGAAATATGGTGATCGTGAAATACGAACTGTGAATCCAGATATTCAAAGTGGTTCCACGGTGTTATTTAATAATTTTGAGGATATGCAGTTAGCTCTGGAGGGTAATTATCCAGGGGTAGATTATGGAACACATGGCTTGTCTACTCAAAAAGCTTTTGAAGACGCAATATGTAAGCTTGAGAATGGTCACAGAACATATGCATTTCCATCAGGCATCAATGCAATAACGAATACTTTAATGGCTTTTACTCAGAGTGGTGATGAGGTTTTAGTTTGTGATAATGTTTATGGCCCAACCTCAAGATTTTGTCGTAAGATTCTTGCTAAATATGATGTTAAAACAACGCATATTGCATCTAATATTGGATCTGAAATTAGTAACTATATGACTCAACAGACTAGGTTAATATTTCTAGAGTCTCCAGGTTCAAATACTTTTGAAATTCAAGATATTTTAGAAGTTGTCAAGGCTGCAAAAAAAGCTGGCATCATGACAATCATTGACAGTACCTGGGCTACTCCTTTGTATCTAAAGCCACTTAATCTTGGGGCTGATATTGCAATTCAATCAGTCACTAAGTATATATGCGGCCACTCAGATGTCTTGATGGGCTGTGCAACAGTTAATAAGAAGTATGCTGATGAGTTTGCAAACTATTTTAATACTGTTGAGAATTACACTAATCCTCAAGATTGTTATGTTGCGCTTAGGGGCCTTCGAACTCTTAAAGTTCGATTGGAAGCTCATGAAAGGTCAGCAAACGAGGTAGCTAGGTGGCTTGATGAACAAGATATAGTAGATTCTGTCATTCATCCTGGCTTAGAGTCACACCCTCAACATGCTTTATGGAAGAGAGATTTTTCAGGATCATCAGGCTTATTTTCATTTACCTTCAAAGAGTCTTATAGTGCAGAGAAAATTGCTCTATTTGTTAATTCACTTGAAATGTTTGCTCTTGGTTTTAGCTGGGGTGGCTATAAAAGCTTGCTAACTGCTAGACCATACAAGAGAGATGGTCAATGGGTCCATAATGGCAAGCATTTAATTCGTTTAAGTATAGGGCTTGAAGATACAAACGAGCTGATTGAGGATTTAAAACAGGGCTTTTCACATTTAAGCTAGGGTAACTCCTGGTAATTTATGATTCAACCCTTTTGTCGTTAATCACAGTGATACGCTGCATATGCCTGAATTCAGGCAAGTAGTCGCATACTGCATAATGCTGGGTTATTCGATTGTCCCAAATGGCAACAGAGTTATCTTCCCAGTGAAACCTTACTTGGTACTCAGGTTTATTAATGTGTTGATATAAAAACTGCAATACATGGTCGCTCGGGCCTTGATTTTCATTAACGATATTTCGTGTAAATGACTGATTGACATTAATATATTTAAGGCCAGATATAGGGTGAGTCTCAATGACTCTATGGACTGCTGATCCAACAGTTTTGAGAGCATTATTAATTGACTCAATGCCACCTTTTTTATAGTAATTATTGCGAAATGTTCCCATATCATGAATAGCCTCAAGGTCTTCTAGGTATTCTTTCCATCCCTCTGGCAACTGATCATATGCTGCACTCATACTTGCCCAAAGTGTATCACCACCAAACTTAGGAACCTTCACGCCATGCAGTATACTTGCAAAAGGAGGGTTTGATTTAAAAGTCAAATCTTTATGCCAGTCGGCAGTATCAGGTTTATTATTTGCATCATTTTTCAGTAAAACAATACTTTGATAACCATCTACATGAGGATAAACGGGATGCCCTGGATCAATTTCTCCAAGACATTCTGCTAATTTAAGATGTGACTCTGGTGAAAGGTTTTGATTTCTAAAAAAAATGACTTGATGTTTAATTAGAGAATTATATATTTGCTCAACCGTATCGTTATTTAATCCATTGTTAAGTGATACGCCTGAAATCTCAGCTCCAATGGATGGCGTTAGTGGATTAACCTCAAACATTTATAACTCCGATAAGATTTTGTTGCATTATAGTAGAAAAAAACTGATTTGAATTAACCATTCTTCTTTAACCACCATAATAGAAGAGCCAATTGCATAAAAAGTAATGGGATAACTGAAAGAAGAACAACTTCCCAGCTAAAATTAAATACAAACCATCCTGCGGATAGTGCAGCAAGTGCTTGCAGACCGAAAACTAGAAAATCATTGACAGATTGAACTTTAAACTTTTCATTCTCATTGTAAGATCTTGGGAGTAAATTTGTACCACCAATAAATAGAAAATTCCATCCCAAGCCAAGAAGCACCAAAGACCACCAATAATTAGTAAGTGCATGGCTCGCAAAGGCAATGATTATAGATATAAAGAATAATATAACGCCCAAAAGCATCATTCGTGTTAAGCCTATATATCGGACTATGATTGCAGTGAATAGGGAAGGAAGAAACATTGCAATGACATGACTTTGAAGAACTATCTTGGTATGGTGAAGTGAGTGACCATCCATGACATGCATACTGACAGGGGTCGCAGTCATAATGAAGCTCATGACTACATATCCAGTGGTTGCTGCACAAACAGCAACTATAAAAGAACCTTGTTTGACAATCTCTACTAGGGATCTTTTTGATTCATCCACTTGCTCTTTAAACTTAACAGCTGGCTGAAAAAAAGTCATCAACATGAATGCAATGACAAATAGAAAAGCTAACAGAACAAAAGATCCTACAAAGTCAGTGTCAAAATAATTTTTCCCTAAAGTAGCGACTTCGGTTCCAAGAAAAGCTGAAATTAATCCACCAAGTAGAACAACTGCAGTTGCTGCTGGTCTTTTTTCAGGCTCAACGCTCTCAATTGCAGCGAACCGAAATTGCATCATTGTTGCCACACTAGCACCGAGACAAAAACTTGAAAAACTAAAAAGAAAAAACATTTCTTTAGTAATTGAAAAAATGCAAAGAGCAATCAACAAAATTGTATAAATGCAGGCACTCAAAAAAACTTTTTTTCTGCCAAATATTGACATAAGCCTTATCACAGGAATAACACATACCGCAGTTCCTACAACAATAGTCGCAACAGGCAAAGTTGACAGGCTTTTTACTGGAGAAAGGTTACTACCAATAATTCCTGCGACAAAAACGATAAAGACACTGAGAGACATAAATAAGGATTGACAAGCCGTCAATATCCATACATTTTTTGGCAGATTTAACATTAATTTATAACCTTTATGAAGTAGACGTTATTTCTTAAGAGGGCGTTTCCATTTACTAATAGTCGATTGTTTATTTCGACTCAGTGTGAGTTGATCATCTGGAGTATTCTGGGTTATCGTCGAACCAGCACCAATTGTTGCATTTTCCCCGATAGTTACCGGGGCAACTAACTGACTGTTTGAACCTATAAAAGCACCATCCTTAATCTCTGTTTGAAATTTATTAACACCATCATAATTACAGGTAATGACCCCAGCACCAACATTTACGTCACTACCTATTTTGCTGTCACCAATATAGCTTAAATGTGAGACTTTTGAATTATTCTGAATGGATGATTTTTTTACTTCAACAAAGTTGCCAATTTTTGAATGATTGCCTATCTCTGTATCAGGACGAATTCGTGCAAAAGGACCAATGCTAGTATTCGATCCAATGATAGAATTTTCAATAATTGAATTAGGTAATATATGAGCATGATCACCGATTTTAGAATCTTTTATGATGCAGTTCGGCGAAATTAAAACATTTTTACCTAAATCATTGTCACCCTCAAACACGACATTGACATCTATAACGCAGTCATTGCCAAAGTTCAACTTACCTCGACAATCAAAGCGTTTTGGGTCCATGATAGTTAGACCTTTTGACATTAAATCATTGGCCTGATCCTGTTGGTATACTCTTTCAGCTTGCGACAATTGATTTTTGTCATTGATTCCCATTACTTCTGTCACACTTTCACATATAAATGAAGCAATATTAACATTATCTTTGACTGCTTTTTCAACAATATCGGTCAGATAAAGTTCGCCTTGAAAATTATTGGGTTCTAATTCTGCTAGATACTTTTTCAATAGTGAGCCCTGAATAGCCATGATTCCAGTATTAATTTCTGTAACTTTAATTTGGTCTTTGCTAGCATCCTTTTGTTCAATTATTGACTGAATAGCATTATTAGAATCTCTAATTATTCGACCGTAACCAAAAGGGTTTTCTAATTCCACACTTAAAAGTGAAAAACCAGAGGGTTTTGCTTTGTGGATTAACTTTTCGAGAGTTTCAGTTTTTATAAGTGGGACATCGCCATATAAAATTAAACAGATTGCGTTGTCATTGATATGTGGAATTGCTTGTTGAACAGCGTGACCTGTTCCAAGCTGCTCTTTTTGATTAACCCAGTTAATATCGTCATTTGAAGTTGTTTGTTTGACAGATTCTGAGTGGTGACCAATGATTACGTTGATAGAATTTACTAAAGGTTTAGATGCATCAATAACGTGCTGAAGGAGACTCTTGTTGCCAACTTTGTGGAGGACTTTGGCCGTCCGAGAGTTCATGCGAGTGCCTTGTCCAGCAGCTAATATAATGGCAGTATTCATTATTTTGGGGCTAAGTATATATCTTGAAATTCATATTACTATGAATTAATTAATTCAAATTTTTGTATAATGTTACCCTTTAAGCTCTAAGACTCCAAGTTTAATAAATATTTGTTATATGGCTGTAATATTAGTCTATTCAATAACCAAATTTTTTTTAAGTTGAATTCACCCAAATAAGATGAGAAAAAAAATTATTGCTGAGTTACTTGGTACTTTTATACTTGTTTTTGCTGGAACTGGCGCTATTGTGATTAATGATATTGCTAATGCAATCGGGCACGTTGGTATTGCCTTGACATTTGGATTTGTTATAGTTGCATTAATATACAGCTTTGCCCATGTCTCTGGTGCTCACTTCAATCCAGCGGTAACAATCGCCTTCTGGTCAATGGGTGAATTTGAACGAAAAAATGTTATTCCTTATATTTCAGCACAAATAATTGGCGGAGTTCTAGCAAGCTTGTGCCTTTACTTATTGCTTTCTGAAAGTTTTAATAATCTTGCAGAAGTCAGTTATCTTGGTGCCACCATACCCAGGGGCTCTGTCTCTCAATCTTTCGGTTTTGAATTTATTCTGACCTTTATTTTAATGATTGTTATTTGTTCATCAGCTGTTCATGGAAAAGCTACAAAAGATTTTGCAGGATTGGCAATTGGACTCACAGTAGGACTTGAGTCGATGTTTGCTGGTCCAATAACTGGAGCCAGTATGAACCCTGCTAGAAGTATTGCTCCTGCTATTGTGAGTGGAAATCTTGAGCATCTATGGCTCTATATTTTTGCGACTATACTGGGTTCAGTATGTGCCGCTTTAGTTTTTATGAAGTTTTTTAAATCTGATGCTTAAGATTACAAATGACTAAAAAAGTTTTAGTTTTATGTACAGGTAATAGTTGTCGAAGTATTATTGCAGAGGCTCTTATTAATAGTGAGTTTGATGGAAAAGTTAAGGCATACTCTAGTGGCGTTTCAGCTAGCGGCAAGGTTAATCCAAATGCAAAAAAAGTACTTCAATCAAAAAAAATTTGGAATGATGATTACCACTCCAAGGTCTTAGAGGAAGTAATGCTAATTTCTTTTGATTTGGTAATTACAGTCTGTGAGAATGCCAGTCAAAACTGCCCAGTATTTCCTAACAATACTCAGCTGATTCATATCGGATTTGAAGACCCATATGGGCAGAGTTATGAAGCTTTTGAGCTTTGTTTTGAGCAAATTAAGAACAGGTTGTTGCCACTTGTAAAATCTATTTTTGAATAGATATTATGGTATATTTCACTTGTATAACTATGGAGTAATTATTTGACTAAAAAAGGCAATATATCTGGTTTATTTGGAAAGTCTCCAATAAGTCCATTACAACAGCATATGAAACAAGTGCATTCCTGTATTAAGGAGTTTGGCATTTTTGCAAAAGCTGCTAATTCTGAAGATTGGGAAAAGGCCAAATTAGCGCAACTTTCAATTGGTAAAAAAGAGCAAAAAGCAGATGTTCTTAAGAAAAAATTAAGAATGAATTTGCCTAGTACATTCATGATGCCATTTTCTCGAAGGGACTTGTTGGATGTTCTCTTAATTCAAGATTCTATTGCTAATATTACAAAAGATCTTGCTGGATTGATGATGTCACGTCACATGTCTTTTCCAAAAGAGTTTGCAGATGACTTTTTAAAACTGACTAAGCTTTGTATCCAAACCTCAGCGGCCGCTCTAGTGGCTATTAATGAATTAGATGAGCTCTTAGAAACTGCATTTAGTAGTCGAGAGCGAAAGATTGTAGACACAATGATTCAGCAGGTTAATGATTTAGAGCATGAGACTGATGTTGTTCAAGATGAAATTCGTAATAAGCTATTTCTAGTTGAATCTTCTCTAGCGCCTGTCGATGTTATGTTCTACTACCGAGCGATTGAGTGGCTTGGTGAGACAGCTGACGCAGCCCAGAAAGTTGGCTCGCGTTTTGAAGTAATGTTGACTAAATAAAGGTAGACTTTCATGGATATTATTGCAAATTACGGCAATGTATTACTAATACTAGCAATTGTATTTGGAACATTTATGGCTTGGGGTATTGGTGCAAACGATGTCGCAAACGCAATGGGTACATCAGTAGGTTCCGGCGCTGTTACAATCAAACAAGCAATTATTATTGCAGTTATTTTTGAGTTTGCAGGCGCAATTTTAGCTGGCGGTGAAGTTACAGCTACAATTCGTAAAGGTATTTTAGATGCGCAGTTATTCACTAATGACCCACACTTATTAGTATACGGCATGATGGCATCATTGTTAGCGGCCGGTAGTTGGTTGTTAATTGCTTCGTCTTTAGGTTGGCCAGTTTCTACAACGCATTCTATTGTAGGCGCGATTGTAGGATTTGGAGCTGTTGGAGTGGGTATTGATGCTGTTGCTTGGAGCAAAGTATTTCAAATTATAATAAGTTGGATAGCTTCTCCAGTGTTAGCTGGAATTATTTCCTTCGCCCTATTTAGAAGCCTCCAAAATTTAATTATTGATACTCAGGATCCTTTTAATAATTCAAAGAAGTATGTGCCGTATTACATGTTTCTAGTTGGTTTTGTAGTTTCTTTAGTAACTATATTTAAAGGATTGAAGCATGTTGGTTTGAGTTTTAGTACATCTTCAAGTTATTTGTTGGCATTAGGTTTTGGCCTTCTTGTGGCAATTATTGGCTCTCTAATGATTCGAAAAATACAGCTTATTCCCGATGAAAACAAAGATTTCTCCTTTGCGTCGATGGAGAGAGTTTTTGGTGTACTTATGATTATTACAGCTGCGGCAATGGCTTTTGCTCATGGCTCTAATGATGTAGCTAATGCTATAGGTCCATTGGCAGCGATTTACAGTGTTATTGAAAGTGGTGGCGTTATTGGTTCCAAGAGTGCACTTCCATTGTGGATATTATTAGTTGGAGGTGTTGGTATTGTTGTTGGACTTATTACTTATGGCCATAAAGTAATTGCAACGATCGGTACTGGAATTACTCAGCTTACTCCATCGCGTGGTTTTGCTGCAACACTAGCAGCTGCAGCAACAGTGGTTATAGCATCAGGAACTGGAATCCCCGTTTCAACAACACAAGTATTAGTTGGTGCGGTATTAGGTGTTGGCCTTGCTAGGGGAATGGCTGCTTTAGATACCCGAGTTATTAATAGGATATTTTTGTCATGGATTATCACTTTGCCAGCTGGGGGCTTTATGTCGATTTTATTTTTCTTTGCGCTAAAAGGCGCCTTTGGCGCATAACCCAAATGATTTTAGTAACATAGTTTGTATTATAAATATATTAAGTGAATTATTATGACACTAGAAGAAGTACAAGCAAAGCTTGAGACAGGGCTAGAGGGCTCAAAAGTATCTATGGAGGGAGACGGCTGTAACTGCTCAGCAGTTATTGTCTCACCCATCTTTGAAGGGATGTCATTGCTTCAAAGGCAAAGATTGGTTTTAGGTCTTGTAAAGGAAGAAATTAAAAGTGGCGAACTCCATGCTTTAACAGTTAAAACATTTACCCCAGCAGAGAGATAGTATATAATTCACCCTTTTTGAAAACTTGATGATATAAAGCTATGCAAACAGATATTCACCCTTCATATGAAACAATTAAGGTCGTGTGCAGTTGTGGCAACTCATTTGAGACGCGCTCTACTTCAGGTAAAGACGAAATTCATCTTGATGTTTGTTCAAGCTGTCATCCTTTCTACACAGGAAAGCAAAAGATTATGGATACTGCTGGACGTGTTGAGAAGTTTAAGTCTCGCTACGGCGCTTTCAAACGTTAAACTCAAATTGATTCACTCTTAAAGCCACAAATGTGGCTTTTTTTGTGTCAAAAGGAAACTTAAGATTAAAATTTAAAATTGATATAATCAACTATTTTGAGACAATATAATGGCATTTGACTACATTAATGCGTTGCTAAAGAAAGAGGTCACTCGAACACCAATTTGGGTGATGAGACAAGCAGGACGTTACCTACCAGAATACCGTGAAACTCGAAAAAAAGCAGGTGATTTTTTAACGCTATGTAAGTCAAGCGATCTAGCCTGTGAAGTCACACTTCAGCCGCTTGAACGTTTTGATTTAGATGCGGCAATTCTTTTTTCTGATATTTTGACTATTCCAGACGCTATGGGTCTTGGACTTCATTTTGTTGAAGGGGAGGGTCCAAAATTTTCTCATCCACTTAGCTCACTTGCAGATATTGAACACTTAACTAAACCAGATGTCTCAAAGGATCTATCTTATGTGAGTGAAGCTGTCTCTGTCATTAAAAAAAATCTTAGAGGAAGGGTTCCACTAATTGGCTTTACTGGTAGTCCATGGACGCTTGCTACTTATATGGTTGAAGGCGGGTCAAGCAAGAACTTTTCAAAGGTTAAAGGCTTGATGTATGAAAATCCAAAGCATATG
>Ga0208894_1000841_pt1 | contig 19732 bp, 20 predicted proteins | sample ETNtaG_12_FD_185752 | JGI IMG/M metagenome (GOLD analysis project Ga0208894, IMG submission 185752) | Marine microbial and viral communities from oxygen minimum zone, Eastern Pacific Ocean - ETNP201306SV49 (SPAdes) (version 2) | ecosystem: Environmental > Aquatic > Marine > Oceanic ...
ATCTTGGAAAAGGGCTGCCGGAGTGGATCACAGTAACACGAAAAATTCTAGACAAGCTTTCAACTGACGAGGCTAATGCCATTGCTAATGGTACCGCACAGACTGTTTATAAGGTTGGATTATAGAATTTTCTAGCTATTAAAAGTAAAATTAATAACCAGTATCTAATTGTCATTTAGTAATTTTGTCATTTTGAAGGTTTGCTAATAAATTTTATATTGGAAGATATTTTACAAAATTTGATTATCTCCTACATCTTAACTATGCATGCACAAGCCCAACTTCTTTATTCTCATCACAATAAAATGAGTGAATGACTCTAGTTTTCATCAGATCCCAATTTATTTCCACACCTAAACCAGGCTTTTTTGGTGCGTACATATAGCCATCTTTATTAGTTCTTAAAACATCGTGCATTCCAAACTCAAATGTTTCATATGGCAAAGGTTGTTCGTAAAAAGAACAATTGTTAGAAGATAACATTATATGTAAATTAGCCACTGAAACCAGTGTGTAACCCCAAGACATAATTTCACAACAAAGCCCACCTATATCCGATAAATCCATGGCTTTTTTACCATTGGTTATACCGCCAATCATAGCCATATCCGTTCTTGTAGCAGACCAAACCTTATTATTTATTGCTTCAGCAAACCTTTGCAAATCAACCACCCAATTACCAGAAGGAATTATTTTAATTCCAACACTGTTAGTAATTTTTTTATATCCTGCGAAATCATAATCTGGAAGAGGCGCTTCAAACCATGTAAAATCTAATTTTTCTAACTCCTTTGCTACATACAAAGAATTTTCTAGGTCATAATTATTTTCAGCGTCCAACATAAATGACATTGATGGAAAGGCTTTTCGCGCTTCTTTGGCTAATTCCAAATCTTTTTTTGGAATGCACCAGGTGTGAAACTTTACTGCTGAGAAACCCTGATTCTTCATTTGATCAATAATTTTTAAATATTCGTCAATAGAATCATACATTACCGTACTAGCGTAAGATTTGATTTTATTACGTTTTCCTCCTAACAATTTGTAAACTGGTTTTTTAGAGTATTTTCCAAATATATCCCATAACGCATTATCAATTACCGCTTGAGCACCTGGCGGTTGAGGAAATACTCTTGGTCTTAAATCAAACAAGATTGCCTCCCTATCTAAAGGATCTCTTCCAATTAAAATAGGCAACAAATGTTTTAATGATTCTGCAGTATATATATCATAATCGAAATAAGTTGCATTCCAAACAGCAGCTTCGCCAATAATATTACTATCGGTATAAACTCTAATAATGGTATTACTTTGATAAATCTCAGGAATATCTTCTGACCAAGTATAATGAGTGTCCTCAGGTCCAATTACAAATACTTCAATTTTTTCTATTTTCATTAATTAAAAAGTAATTGAAACACCCCCATCCACTAGTAATGTTTGGCCTGTTACATACTTACTGTCCTCGGAACAAAAAAAATAAACTGCTCCAGCGATATCATCTGGCTGACCATATCTTTTCATCGGTAATTTTTCATATTTTAAATAAACATCTTTAAACCAATCGGTGTCACCTTCAAAAACCCCGTCCTTCATAATTGCCATTGGAGTGTTAATGAAACCAGGAGCAACGGAGTTAACAAGTATGTTTTTTTCTGCCAATTCTACGGCCAAAACTCTCGTCATATTTATTAATCCCCCTTTAGCGGTATTATATGCTAGACTTCCTTTGTAGCCTCTTATTCCCTGTATGGAAGTAATCATTACAATTCTTCCACCATTAGCTTTCTCAAACAGTGGCAATGCATGTTTGGAACAGAGAAATGGTGCATCCATATTAATTTTCATCGTTTCCCTATATTTTTCATATGTTTGATCTTTAAGCAAATACCCATCTTCAATGCCCGCATTATTAATGAATATATCTAATAAGGACCATTTATCTTTAGCAAATTTGAAAAGTTTTATTATTTCTTCTTCTTTCGATAAATCAGTTTTATGAAAAGAAATGTTACCTTTGTCCCGATCCAATTCCTGGATTAAATCCAATGCAAGTTCTTCTCTAAAATCTGAAATAATAATTTCAGCACCCTCGGCGTACAATCTTTTCACTATTCCAGCGCCAATGCCTCTTGCACCACCGGTAACAATAGTTTTCTTATTTAACAATCTTTGTTCCTTATACATATTAATACATTATCCTTTTTTCAGATCTAGATACAATTGTTGCAATCAGCAAAACTAAAAAAGATGTTAATATGAGTATTAATGTTACTGATGCATTAACTTGCTTAGAGAATCCCACTCTCATTTTTGCCCATAATTTAATTGGCCATGTCGTATCATTTCCTATTAAAAATAAAGTTATCAATGTTTCATCCAGAGATATGGTAAAAGCAAGTAATCCGGCTATAATTAGTGAGAGTTTTATATTTGGAAGCAAAACATACCAAAAAGCCTGTAATTTACTTGCCCCCAAATCATAAGCAGATTCCATCAGTGAGCTTTTTAATGTTTCTAATTTATTTAATATAATTTTAAAAACAATTGCAAGCACAAATATTGTGTGTCCAATAACAGCAGTGTTTACTGATCTAGGCAAACCTATCTCTCTAAAAAAAATTAACAAAGACAGTCCCGTTATTATAGGAGGCAATAAAAAAGGTAAAAAAATAATAAATTGAAGTAGCTCTTTCATTTTACCTCTACTAGTATGATAGTAATTGGCAAAATAAAATCCAATAACAACTGAACAGACAACCGTTACACTTCCTACGTATAAAGAGTTTAATAATGATTCCAGTATTTGTTTTTCGAAAATTAATTTTGTATATGGTTCATAGGAAAAAGATTTCCAATTAACCAAACCTTTTTTTGTTTTGTAAAACGAAAAAAATATTGTCATTACAATTGGAGCATATAATGTTGTAACAACTAGAGTTGTTAATAACGCCATCATATATTTTGTTACATTTTCTAGTCTTGTCATGATTTTCTTTTTTTGGTTAAATAGTTGGTGAGCGCTATAATAATAACAGAAACAAACAATAATATGCTAGCAAGGGATGCTCCAAATGGCCAATTAAATGCCATACCAAAATTACTATAAATTATTTTACCATATGTAAAACCTGAAGTCCCGCCAACCAACTGAGGTGTTACAAAATCCCCTAATGCAAGTATAAAAACAAAAATTGATCCCACCACCAATCCTGGAAATCCAATTGGAAATATGACATATCTAAATGCCTGGAAAGGTTTGCAGCCTAGATCAAACGAAGCTTCAATTATGTTCGTGGGTATTTTATCCAAAGAGGTAAATGTTGGAATGATGATTAGAGGTAATAATATTATTACAAGGGTGATGATTACTGAATTTTGATTCCATAAAAAAAACTCTAGTGGCTTTTCGATAATATCTAGCATTTTTAATACTTTATTTATTAATCCAGAGTAACCAAGAATAGATCTCATCATATAAATTTTAATAATGTAACTCATAAATAATGGAATAATTAGCATCAAAAGAATTGCGTATTTAAATTTTCCGGCGTAGCGAGCCAAAAAATATGCAACAGGATAACCAAGTAGAATGCATGAAAACATAACAGTTAGTGCTAAGAATATAGTTCTAACAAAAGTATTTATATATATTTCATCAACAAAAAATTCCTTATAATTAGTAAGACTAAATTCATGATTTATATCAAGTCCGTCTACTGTAAAAAATGAATAAGATAAAAAAGACCCAAAAGGAATAAGGATTAAAAAAATAATTAATATAAAGCTAATGATGGTCCATATTGAGCTACTGAAATAATCGATTACCGATTTCATTATAGAAAAATGTTTCCAGCATTAGGGTTGAATAAGATATGAACTTTTAATCCAGGGGATAAAGTTTTAGATACATTTGAACTAATATTTTGTATTTTTATTTTTTGTTTTGAATGTTCACTTATTAAATTTACTGTTGAAACTGATCCTTTAAAATTTATTTCATCTATAGTCAGTTCAAGACTATTTTCTTTTTTTTCATTTATTAAATTAATTTCTTCCGGCCTTATTCCAAAACTGACATTGTCTCCAATTTTTATATCATTGCTTATTTTAGTTTGAAAATTACCAAATTCTGAATTAAGTAACGCTGTGTCTTGAGTTATATCCTTTACTTCACACTTAAATAAATTACATTCCCCAAAAAATGTCGCTAAATAAGGCGTATTAGGTGAGTAGTATAATTCTTTTGGTGTCCCAACTTGTTCGAATTTATTATTGTTTAATACAGCTATTCTATCTGATAAAAAAATTGCCTCTTCTTGATCATGAGTGATAAAAATAAATGTAATTTTAATTTTTTTTTGAATTTCTTTTAAAAATAATTGCATTTGTTTTCTTAATTCTGCATCTAGTGCCCCAAGGGGCTCATCTAAAAGTATAACTCTTGGTTCGCAGATGATTGCTCTTGCTAAAGCCACTCTTTGTTGTTGCCCACCAGATAATTCTTGAGGCATTCTATTTGATAAATTTTCTAAACCTACAATAGATAAAACTTCCAAAACTTTTTCTTTAATAGTGTTTTTATCAATATTTTTAATTTTTAATCCAAAGCCAACATTGTTAAAGACGTTCATGTTAGGAAATAAAGCATAATCTTGAAAAACAGTGTTAAAGGGTCTTTTAAAAATAGGCTCATCGTTTATAATTTTATTTTCAAAAATAATTTCCCCGGAGCTAGGCTTAGTAAAGCCTCCAATCATCCTAATAATCGTAGATTTTCCAGAGCCACTTGACCCAAGTATTGTAAAAAATTCATTATTTTTGATTGATATGTTTATGTTTTCAAGAACTCTAGTACTTCCAAAGGATTTATTGATATTTTTTAAATCAAGTATAATTTCAGCATTCTCATCCATATCAATATAAAAATCAGTAGTATTTTTTTATGTATCTAATAAGTATGTAATATATACTTGTAAATAACAATTTGTATTTGAATATTCATTTTATATGTGATTAAATTCAATTGTTAAGTATTTGATAAATTTAAGTGTTCAGGAGGAATTATGAAAAACTTATTCAAATTAATTTTTTCAACTTTATTTTTCATTTTGTTTTCATTTTCTGCTTTTGCAGCAAACGAACTAAGTCTTGGTTGTTTTGAAGGTTATGCAGAACAAGAATGGATAGATGAATTTGAAAAAAAATACGATGCTAAGGTAAAAGTAAAGTATGTAGGAAGCGTTGATGAATTATTTGCCCTTACTCAAGCAAGTAAAGGTGAAGATTTTGATTTAGTTTCAATTGATACAAGCTTGTTTCCTAGATATCATGGTGCAGGTTTACTAAAAGGTTATGATAAAAGTAAGCTTTCTAATTTTGGAAACTTAATGCCAGCGTTTCAAAATGTAAAAGAAGTTGAAATTGATGGTGGCTACTATGGCGTTCCAATTTCTTGGGGATCCCTTGGATTAATATATGATGTTGATGAATGGGGTGAAGGAGGAGTTGATTCTTGGTCTGTAATGCACGATCCGGCTAACGCAGGAAAAATGATTATTCTTGATGACACCAACAACAACATAGTTAATACCGCTATCTATTTGGATATGGATAATCCCTATAACTTATCCGAAGCTGAGATGGAGCAAGTTAAGCAAACGCTTATTGCTCAAAAAAAACTTGTTGTGACTTACTATGCGGGGTTTGATGAAGGTAATCAAATTTATGACGGTGGAGGAATTTCCCTTATGTTTTCCATGGGAGAGTTTCAGGAAGTTGCTTTAAAAGATATGGGTCACAATGTTAAATACATTATTCCAAAAGAAGGTGGAATAGGTTGGCTTGATACATGGGCGATGACTGCAGGAGCAAATGAAGATTTAGCACATGCTTGGGCAAACTTCTTTATTGAAAAATCTACTCAGGAATTAATGAATGAGAGATATGGTTACGGAACAGTAACTCACGAATCTCCAGGACTTGATTATGCCGATAGATTAAACTGGTTACAACCAGCTGAAGATTTTGAATGGCGTAATAGGGTTTGGAACGAAGTTAAAGCCTCTAACTAACTAGTTTATGTAACAGGGGCCTAATGGCCCCTGTTTGTATTAGTATTATTTTATGAAAATCACAGATATCGAATGTTATAGTTTATTAATACCTGACTTTGATGCAGATGCATGTAGTTCCGCTCAAGATAATCTTATAGTTAAAATTCACACTGATGAAGGATTGATAGGGATTGGAGAAACAGATACCAATCCATGGGGAGTAAAAGCAATTATTGATTCGCCTGGAACTCATGCGATGGGAAGAGGCTTTAAAGAATTATTAGTTGGAAAAGATCCTAGAAACGTTGAAGGTCTCTGGCATGAAATGAATGAAAAAACTATGATGACAACAAGGAGAGGTCTGGGGATATGCGCAATCGGAGCAATAGATATGGCCTTATGGGATTTGTGTGGAAAAATTTATGGTCAGCCAACATGGAAATTATTAGGAGGTTCGGTTAAAAAAGAAATCACACCCTATGCTTCATTATTACCTGAGGGCCACAATCTTAAAGATTATTCTGATAGTCTTGTAAAAAAAACTGTTAAGGCAAAAGAACTAGGCTTTAAAGCAGCAAAACTAGAGATTTGCATTAAAGGCCCTTATTCACACAACAATATCCAAGCTGAAGATGATAGAGAGTTTGCCAATATGGTGCACAAATGCAGAGTAGCCGTTGGTGATGAAATGATTCTAATGGCAGATGTTGCTTATGCTTGGGAAGATTGGAAAACAGCATTAAGAGCTCTAAGAATGGTTGAAAAAGATAATCTATATTTTATTGAAACACCCCTACCTATTGAGGACTTAAAAGGCACAGCAAAACTATCCAATAATTCTCCAATCAGAGTTGCTTCAGGAGAAATGCTTCAAACGCGCTTTGAATGTTTTGAAACTATTGATAAGGGGAGAGTTGATGTTATTCAGCCTGATGTCGGGAGAGTTGGCGGACTGACTGAAGCCAAAAGAGTATCTCAATATGCTCAAGATAAGGGCGTCCTTGTTGTTCCGCATTGTTGGAAGTCTGCAATTGGCATAGCCGCATCCGTTCATTTGTCAGCAATATCTCCAACATGTTCTTTCATTGAATTCTTGCCTAGAGAATTAGCAGAATCGCAATTAAGAAAAGATTTGGTTATTAATGAACTTGAAGTAAGAAATGGCACCATACCTTTGCCTGATAGACCAGGTTTAGGAATTGAAATTAACGAGAACAAACTATTAGAATTTAAAATATAAGAATGTTTGATTTTGATATCGTAGATACAAAAACCGTTTTGGGAGAAAGTGGTTTTTATTTGCATAAATCCAATGAAATTGTTTTTTTAGATTTATTAGATCCTGCACTTTTTATTTATTCACTAGAAAATAATTCTTATTACAAAGAAAAGATCAAACTGCCCAAACCTTTGGGAAATATTTATCCGCACAATAATGGTAATTTTTACCTAAGCTGTTTCAATGGTTTATATAATTACAATAGAAGAACTAAAAAAATTACTAAGGTCATTGATGTTAGGAAAGATGATGAACTAAAGCATATTTCATATAATGACGGAACAATAACCAAAAATAAATTGTGGATTGGTTTGTGCCATCTAAAGGAAACTGAAGATCTTGGGTATTTTGGATATCTTACAAAAAATAATTTTGAAGTAGTAGATAGAAAATTCAAAGTATCCAATGGACCAGCAATTGATGAAAAAAATAACAAATTATATTTTTCTGATTCTTTTAATTCAAAAGTATACCAATATAATTTAAAAAATTTTGAACGCAAAACGCTTATTAAATTGAAAAAGAAAGACGGCTTTCCCGATGGCATTGCTTTGGATAACAATAATGGACTATGGGTTGCACATTGGGCGGGGGCAAAAGTCAGTAGAATAAATTTGAAAAATGGTAAACTTGATTTTTCAATTAGTTTACCCGCACTAAATATTACAAGTGCCACATTTATTGGCAAAAACTTAAACCATTTATTCATTACATCGGCAAAATACGGCGTCACTGGAAAATTGCTAAGAAGGTACCCTCACTCAGGATCGAGTTTTATAATTAAAACAGATTACAAAGGTGTTAAAATTCCTTACACAAATATAAATTTCTAAATGCAACTTGGTATTTTAGAAAACGATAAATTGTACCTTGAATACTGCCCAGATGTTGGAGGTTCAATATTTAAGTTTCAAGCCAAAGTAAAAGACAACAATATTGATATATTCAGAAATTTTAAAAAAAGAAAAATAGGTAAATACAGCTCATATTTTTCAGGTTATTTTTCAACTGTACCCTATTTCGGAGCCATAAGGAAGCAGTCGCTATTCTATAAAAACAAGTATATTTCTTTAAAAAGAACCCATCCACTTGAACCAGAAACCATACATGGAGAAGGTTGGGTTAATAAATGGGAAGTGGTTAATAGAAATAAATCCTATGTATCACTAAAATTTTTTCATGATGGCAAAAAAAGTTTTCCTTATAAGTATGAAACTATACAAAAATTCAGATTAGTTAAAAACTGTCTAGAAATAAAAGTTTCAATTAAAAACAAGGACAAGAAATCTTTTGATTGTGGAGTTGGTTTTCATCCTTGGTTTAACATTAATATAAATTCTAGGATTTTTTCAAATACCTATAAATATGTTGAAATTGACAAGAACAATAAAATAAAAATTAAAAAATTATTAAAAAACAACCAATCATTTGATTTTAATAAAATCAATATTGATGAAACTTTTATCAGCTGGAATGGCAATACAAAACTTATTTTAAATAAGCTATTAACGGTTTTTATACAGAATAAGAAAAATGTAAAAAATTTACATATTTATTCTCCTAAAAATGAAAATTTTTTTTGTGTTGAGCCAGTGACAAACACGCGAGACTCTTATTTTTTTAAAAAAAACAATATAAATTACCATGGTTTAAAAAACTTAAAACCGGGAAAAATTTTTGAAGCAGCTGTGATTTTTAAAATTGTAGTTTAAGCGACTTGGTATTTTTTTATTGCATTCCTATTTAATTCTATACCCAACCCTGGCTTGGTTGGCGGCAAAATTTTGCCGTCAATGTATTCAAAACCTTCCGTTGCCAGTTCTTTTCTTAAAATTTCAACACACAGTTGCGGCGGTAGGTATTCAATGAAAGCACAATTTGCCGTGTTGAAAGCAAAATGAGCAGTAGCGGAAATAGAAACAGATGTTTTCCAACAGTGTGGAACAATTATCCTCTTATGCTCTTGGGAAAATTTTGCAATTTTCATTGCCTCAGTTAATCCCCCGCAACGGCCTACATCGGGCTGAGCCACATCTATTTTTCCATTAATTATTAAATCTTCAAACTCATAACGAGTGCTTAACCATTCTCCAGCAGCTATTTTCATTGGTGCTTCATCATGCATGCGCGCATAGCCTTTAATGTCATCAGTCCAAATAGGTGTTTCAAGGAAATAAATATCAAACTCTTCCCAATCTTTAACAATTGGTAACGCTTCATCCGCATTCAACCAACGATATTGCACATCTATCATTAATTTAATATCTGGACCCAGAGCTTTTCTGACAGCAGCCACTACCTCCGTGGCTTTGTCATCATTTTCATTCAAGCCACTATGCGCATATGGGCCATTAAGTGTAACTTCTGATTTAACAGCCCTAAAACCCAAATCTTTTGCTTTTGTTGCCCATTCGACTAGTGAGTCTTTGTATTCTTGGAAAGAGTGTCCAACAGGTTGCAAGGATGCATAGGGAATTACTTCATCTTGTTTTTTTCCACCCATTAACTCAAAAACTGGCTTATTTTCATACTTTCCCATGATGTCCCATAAGGCCATATCAACGGCACTGATCGCGTTGACACCAGCCCCCCTTCTTCCAGTCATTGCTGTGCCCACATATATTTTTGACCATAGATCATCTATCTTCAGAGGATCAGAGCCAATCAAGATATCTTTTACGCACTGATCCATGGTATGTGTACCAGGGGATTCAATAAAAGCTTTTGCAACCCATGGACTAGTGTCACATTCCCCATAACCCTCGATACCCTCATCGGTCTTAATAATTACCAGGCATGTATCTTGTGCAGATGACGTTAAATTTGGATCATAATTATCTGCCAATAAAACGTATGTTTCTACATCTGTAATTTTCATTTTTTTTAATAAAAGTATTATTTATTCCTTAAAATTAGAATATTTTTTTTCAATTTTTAATTTTAGATCAGCAACAAAATTTTCATCAATAGCCTTGTCATGAGCAATGCTGTGCCATAAACCAATTTTATTTATATATTCTTTCATTTTAATTAAAGCGTTACCCATTTCTTCCCATGTGATATCCATAGACTCAGGCCGAATATCTACCCCAGCTCTAATTATATAATCTATCATTTCTTCAGCTTTATAATCATGAAGAAGGGATCCAACATAAACACCCATGTTTACTGGTTGACCGTGAACATAGGATCTTTTTGTATGATACTCTAATGAATAAAAAACAAAATGATCTGTTCCTTCTATTGGTCGTGGGTTCCATCCGAAGTTATGAAAAGCTGGACCACCCCATGAGTTAGCATTCATTAATCTTCTAATACCTTGATCGTTTACTTCTTTAATGTCGTCAATTCCTTCCAACATATAGTCTAATACTGACTGCGCTTCATCTACAGCATTTTGATCATAGGGCCACTTACTTTCACATTTGCCAATTCTGTCCGCATACTTCCAGTCTAAGTGAGCTGTGTGATAACACATTATTTCACAAATTCCGCTTCTGTTAAAAATTTTTGGTGCTTTTTTTATAATATCATAATCTACATAAATGGCTTCAGGTACTGTCCAACCAATATAGTTTATATTTCCATCAATACGTGAAGCAAATCTATGTCCAAATGCAGCATTCACCGACATTGAAGTTGGAACTTGGAAAAGTTTTTTATTACTTTTCCAACTAAAAAACTTTGCATTGTCTAGAGCTTGGCCTCCACCAATACCAATAACTGCATTAAAGTTTTTAATTTTTTCATAATCACTCTCTAAAGTATTTATATCTAAGTTTTTTACTAAATGTACCTGAACATTTTTTGTAAAAAAATTTGAGAAATTGTCCCATAAATCTTCCATAGTAACAATTAAGGTTTCTTCCGGAATAATAATATTTAATTCATGTAGTAAATTTCTTCCAAAAATTGTTTGAAAGGTTTTATTATTTTGCAAAAACCCTGGTTTATTTAATGCATTCATACTCTATCCTTTCACTGACCCTAATGTTAATCCTTTTACAATGTGTTTTTGTGCAAACGCTGCAAATAATATCATAGGTATCATTGATATTATGGCGCTTCCTGTCATCCCCCCCCAATTTATTGAAGCATAGCCTCTAAAAGAAGCCACTCCTACAGTTATTGGTTGCGCATCAAAAAATGTTAAACCAAGAGCTATTGCTAATTCATTCCAGACCCATATTCCATTCAATATAGCTGTTGCAACAATCCCGGGTATGATGAGAGGTAAATAAATTTTATAAATTGCTTGAAACGGATTGCAACCATCCAGGTAAGCCGCATCATCTATTTCTTTTGGAATTTCTTCAAGAAAACTTCTAAGCATCCAGATGGAAAAAGGAAGAACATGAACCTGATAAATCAAAGCCATACCTATGTAAGTGTCGTAAATGCCAATAGACTGATAGATTGCAAACATGGGCAATACAAATAAAAATTCCGGCAACATGTATGCTAATAACAACCACTGCATAAAAGCAGTTTTAAAACGTATCTGATATCTTTTAAGAGCGTAGGCGGCAAAAATAGCTATAATAATTGATAAAGTTATACTTATTAAAGTAATAAAAACTGAATTAAAAAAAGTATCTTTGAATAAATCGTTATCCCATAAATCAATATAGTTTTGTGCAGTTGGATTAAATAACAATTTTGGAGGTTTTGTGAAAGTTTCTCCTTTTGACTTTATGGATAAAAGAAAGAGCCAAGTGATTGGTATTATGGTAACTCCAATTGCAACAAAACTAACAATATAAGCAGTTACAAGGTGTTTATATTTATAAAGTTTATTCATCTATATATCCTTATTAAATCTTGAATAAGTTATAGTTAGAAATATTACTACAATTGAAAATAAGACCATTATAGTCATAGATTTGCTCATCTCTAAAAAACTGTAGGCAACCCTGTATGCATATGTCTGCAATGCTTCAGTTGCAAGACCTGGACCTCCCCCTGTTGTTCCCCAGATAATATCAAAAACTTTAAGGGTATCTATAGATCTAAAAATTAAAACTAAAAAGAGAAGTGAGCGTATCATTGGCAGTCTAATGTATCTTGTAATCTCCCATTCACTGGCTCCATCCATTTTGGCTGCTTCAATAGGTTCACTTGGAATACTTTGAAAACCGGCAAGAATAATAATAAAAACAAAAGAAGTTTGCCACCAAACATCCAGCCCAATAATTGTTGGCATGGCAGCGTCATATGAACCAAAAAAATTAGATTTAATGCCAATGAACGAAAGGAAATAGGGGACAATACCAAACATATTATCTAAAATAACCTTGAATAACATTGTAACTGAAATTCCAGAAATCATTAAGGGAATCAAAAGTAAGGTTCTAATTATTGTAGAACCATATTTAATTCTGTCGATATAGATTGCTAACAAAACACCTAAAATAATTTCAATTAAACAAGCAAAAAATGCAAAAACAAAAGTATTTTTAATTATGATCCAAAAATCTTTATCCGTTAAAAGAAAAATATAATTTGATATTCCTACAAAATCTTTTTCATTGCCCCATCTCCAATTAAAAAAACTGTAATAGATTGAGTAGCAGATTGGATACAAAGAAGTAAAAGCTAGTATCAAAATACTGGGCAAAATAAAAAAATAAGGTGTCTGCTTCATTTTAATTTAAAAAGGAGGGGAAACTCCCCTCCTTATTATAGAACTAAATAAGTTATAATTACATATTTTTGAAATTTGCATTTCCTTCCGCAGTAGCATCAGCACTACTAGCTCCACTATGAATTCTCAATATTACATCCATAATCTCAAGCGCATACTTATTAAAGTCTTGAACCGGTACTACAGAAGTTCTAACTGTTTTCATAGACTCAAGAGTTGCAGATACATACTCAGAGTTTAATGTACTTGTATAAGCATCATTTTCCCAAGTTGAAAGTCTTCCTGCACCTCCGTGGTAAGTTCCAATTACTTCTTCGCTAGCTTTATTGGTCATATATTGAATGAAATACCATCCTGCTTCTTTTTCTTGAGCATTAGCTCCCATTCCAATACCCCATTGCCAGTTAGCAGTGTATGAAGTTCCGCCTTTTTCTTGCGGAGGTAGAGCGATATAACCAGTATTTCCTTTTGATGCTGGGCAGTCATCTGTTTCAAACCAAGGACCAAACAAGGAAGCATCGGCAAAGAACGCAGCTTGACCTGCACAGAATGCATTTCCTGCTTCATTCCAGTTGTAAGATAGAATGTCACTTGGTCCTGCAGCCATCAGTCCAGCGTAATCACTTAGACCTTTTTGAATGGCAGGATCATCAAGTCTTGGTTTGCTCCAATCGCCGTCAAACCAAACTCCATATGGTCCTTCAATACTTCTAGCTCCCCAGGCATTAAATACAAGTCCTGAAATAGTGTCAATGTTAGTATCAGTTCTAAGTCCACGCATCACTGCACCAGCAACATCTCCGCCAGAGTCTGCTTTTACCTTATTAGCCATGTCAATTAGTTCATCCATAGTTTCAGGAAGTTTACCCCCTAGATATTTATTAACATGATCTTTGTTATAAAAAACGATGTAGGATTCAAAAGACATAGGTATACAATAATAGTTCGAACCTGGTCCTCCTGGGAAATTTGTTGCATTTAAAAATCCAGCAGGAAAATCATTAACATCGTAATCAGGTGATGTTGAATCACTTAAAAAACCATTCAATGGTTGAAGCAAATCAGCGCTATATTGGTTAAAAGCTGTAGCGTCCATAGGACAGAAATGTGCATCAGCACCTTTGCCTCCTCTTAAATTAACTTCCAATCTATCAAAGAACAGATCTTCAGCTAGTGCATTGACTTTTACTTTGATACCGGTGTCTTTTTCAAATTGTGGTATTAAAGATCTTACCCCATCTAATACCGGGTGCTCATTCATTAAAATTGTAATTGTTTTTCCTGAATGAGCCTTCCAATCAAAAGCATTCGCTATGCTAAATGAAAATAGTATTGATGTTGATATAAAAAATAATATTAATTTTTTCATTTACGTCCTCCTTTTAAAAAACTTAAGCTAACGTTAATACGAAATTAATACTAGTCTAGTAAAATTATTGAGAGAAATTTAAGAATATTAGCTATTTTGCGAATATTACAAGTAAAAAAAGGGATTTTTTTATCAAAAATTTTGACTAATAATTATGTATTTAAATCTTTTACCAACTTGTATATCCTCCATCTACAGAAATGATAGAACCAGTACAATAACTTGAACTTTCTGATGCAAGGAAAAGTGCTACGCTAGCTATTTCACTTGGTTCTGCTAATCTTTTCATGGGCGTCATTTCAATCCAATATTTAAACCAGTGTGGCTTTTTTCTACCCAACAGTGTCATTTCTGTTGCAACATACCCAGGAGCTATAGCATTAACCCTAATATTGTATTTTGACCATTCACATGCAAGTGATTTAGTAAGTTGATGTACAGCGGCTTTACTGGCATTATAACTGGCTTGGGGTTGGGGTTTATCAACTATTAGACCAGAATTTGATCCAATATTAACAATAGTTCCTTTTTTTTGTTTAATAAATATTTTTCCAAATTCTTTACAAACATAAAACATACTATTTATATTGATGTTAATTACTTTGTCCCATTCTTTTTTTTTAACTTTTTCTGCTTCTTTATTAAAACATATACCTACACAATTAACTAATACATCTAATCTTTGGTATTTTTTTAATATAAATCTAGATAGAGATTTAATATTTTTTTCAGAAGTGGAATCTAATTTATAATATTCTATGTTTTTATTATTAATTTTTTTTAATAATTTTTTTGATTTTTTGCTATCGATATCAGCAATTATTACTTTAGAGCCAGCATCCAACAAAGATTTGCAAATTTCAATACCAATACCACCAGCTCCTCCAGTAACTAAAGATATTTTATTATCTAGTTTAAATTTGTTTAAGTAATTCACTATTATTAAAATAGACTATATTTAAGTTTGATTCCAATAGAATTAAAATTTATATTTTATTTATATATTTAAATAATGAATCATTTTTATAAAAAAAATAAATTAACACCGATTATTAATGTCTCAGGTTTTATGACTAAAATAGGTGCTTCAATATGTAAGAATGATAATATTAAAGCTGCAAAAGAAATCTTACCTTTTTTTGTCAATATTGATGAATTGCAATTACTTGCCTCAAAAAGAATTTCAAAACAATTAGGTTGTGAAAGTGCTGTTATTACAGCTTCTTCATCTTCTGCATTAACTGAATCAGTTGCAGCAACTATAACAGGTAAAGATTTACAAAAAATTTACAAACTTCCAAATACTCAAGATCTAAAAAACAAAGTCCTTATACAGCAAGGACACCTTACAAATTATGGAGCAGAGGTTGGGCAGGCAATCAGGCTTTCAGGCGCTAAAATTCTGAAATGCGGCTCTAAACTTTCTTGTCACAATGAAGATGTTATTAATAAGATTAAAAAAAACATTAATAGCATAGCTTGTGCAATGTACGTAGTTTCTCACCACTGTTCGGATTATAATTCTCTAAATATCAAGACATTTATAAAAACATGTAAGAGATTCAAAATTCCTCTAATTGTAGATGCGGCATCTGAAGAATATATGGAGGATTTTTTTATTGCTGGTGCTGATATGGCAATTTTTAGTTCTCACAAATTTATGGGATCTCTAACTGCTGGAATAGTAGCAGGAAAAAAGAAATATATTAGGAATGTTTACTTGCAAAATTTAGGGATAGGAAGGGGGATGAAGGTTGGCAAGGAAGGAATATACTCTTCAATATCAGCTGTAGAGAATTGGTATAAAAGAAATACGAAAAATGATTTATTTAAGCAAAAAAAAATCATTAGTTATTGGTTGAAGTATTTGGATACAAAAAATTATCAAGGAATTGGTTATGAAGTTATACCTGACCCAACTGGAAATAAAATTAATAGGCTCAGAATAATTGTTGATAGCAAAAACTCTAATTTCAGCGCTCAATCACTAGCTTATTATTTAGAAAAAAATAACCCTTCAATTTATGTTAGAGATGATTTGATTCATTTAAATCATTTTGAATTAGATACATGTAATCTAAAAATAAATCAGGAAAAAATAGTTATGAGAGAAATGAATAAAATTATTAAAAAATTAATTAATAAGGAAATTAAAAATAAAATTAATCAATCGATGTATAAAAAACTTTCTATAAAAAGTTGGCTAAAATGGCCTGATTAATTGTTTAGTTCAATAATTGCTTCAATTTCTACTGGAATATTATTGGGCAAAACATAGACCCCAAGAGCACTACGCGCATGCTTTCCTTTTTCACCAAAGTATTCAACAAATAAATCTGAACACCCATTAATCACCTGTGGTTGCTGCAGAAAGTCCTCAGTGCAATTTACCAGACCAAGAATTTTTACAATTTTATTAACTTTTTCAAACCCTATATCATTATTAATTACTGATAGTAATGAAATACCAACACGTTTGGCTGCATCATAAGCTTGATCAATATCTAAGTCTTTACCAACTTTACCAGTAATTAATTTTCCATTATCATCAAAAGGGCCCTGTCCTGAAATATACGCTAGATTACCAGTAAATCTAACATTAACAAAATTTCCAATAGGATGAGGAGTACTAATAAACTTTAGATCCATAATATACCATTCTTATAAATATTTTTTGCAGATAAAGCCAAGATTATAATTAGCTATTATAAAATATATTGTTTATCTATGATAGTATCAGAAATATATTATTAAAAATTATACAAAATAATGAAAACAAAAGTGTGTTCAGTGGGTGAATGTATGGTTGAGATTATCAATGATAAAGATAATTCATATTTTCAATCTTATGCTGGAGATACATTTAACTTTTCTGTTTATTTATCTAGATTAAAATTTAAGGTAGATTATTTGACTGCAGTAGGTAAGGACGAATTTAGTAAAAAATTTGTAAAATTTGCTGAGAATGAAAACATTTCTAGTAAATTAATTCATATAGATAATAATAAAATTATTGGATTACATATTGTTAGAAGCAAAAAAAATGGTGAAAAAAAATTTTTTTATTGGAGAGATAATAGTGCGGCAAAAAAGTTTTTTAATAACTTAGATTCAAAATATATAATAAGTAAATTAAAATCCTACCAATATATATATTTTTCAGGAATTACTTTATCTCTTATAGAGGACAAACATCAAAAATTATTTTATCGAATTATAAACACATTAAAAAGGCACAATATTAAGGTTATTTTCGATATTAATATAAGAAAACCAAGATGGAAAAATTCATCAACATTAAACAAAACATTAAATTATTATCTTCCACTAGTTGATATTCTATTTGCCACAGGGGAAGATATGCTTCAATGGAAAAATAATAATAGTTTGTCTAAATTTACAAAAATCATTCATACTAATAAAATTCAACATGCTATCTATAGATTAAATGAAGAAAAAAATTATGTCTTTATTAACAACAAAATTTATAAATCAAATAATAAAAGGCATAAAACAATCGTTAATAGTGCTGGTGCAGGTGATGGGTTTAACGCTCATTATATTGCAACGTTCTTTAAAACGAATAATGTTAATCTTGCGCTAAAACAAGGCCATAACGTTGGAAGTAAAATCGTCAAACATAGGAGCGCAATAATTCCATGAACATAGATCTAGAATTAATAAATAAATTAAAAGAGCAAAAAATATTACCAATAATTAATTCCGTGAATTTTAAAGAAGACCTATTAAAGTTTACCTCTTTATTAGACGCCAATAAAAAAATAAAAATCATTGAAATCACACTTAGGGAAAGTCACTCGTTAGAAAATGCCATTAAATTAAAAAAACGTTTTCCAAATCTAATAATAGGTCTTGGATCCATAATTAATAAAAAACAGTATGAAGAAGTGAAAAACTATGATTTTAGTTTTTTTGTATCACCTGGAACCATTTATGAAATGATTGATTCAAAAATTGAAAATTATATTCCGGGGGCAGAAACTATTAGTGAGTTTAATTACTTGGACAATAATGAAATAAATATTGTTAAATTTTTTCCAGCAACTTTAAGCGGGGGAAATTTAAAATTAAAATCAATTGAAAATGTCTATAAAAATCTGACATTTATTCCTACAGGGGGAATCAACAAAAGTAATATTAATAGTTATATAGATTTAAAGAATGTTTTGTGTGTTGGAATGTCAAATATTCCTGATATTATTGATTTTTTTAACACTTAATATTTTGCCCTCAGATATTCTGCCGATTCAACAAGTTTTTTTAATTTAGCACGAGTGATTTCAATGGGCACATGACCAAAACCACATTCACTTGTTAGAAGAATTCTGTCAGGAGTAAAATATGCTAGCAAGGGCTCTGTATATTTTTCCACTTCCTCAATTGTTTCTGTGTTGTCTATTCTTTGATCAATAACCCCTGCGGAAATTGAACCTTCAAATTTCCATTCCTTGAAAATATCCAACATCGCATAATGCAAACTACAGTGCTCCAAGTGTATCTCATCGACTTTCAATATTTTAAAAGCTTCAATCATATCTGTGTATCTTCCAAAATACCCTCTTTTGCGGTGAGCATTTCCACCGCATACATGCAAATTAAATTTTATTCCCGGAAATTGAGCAATTATATAATTTAATATTTCCGCACCCCATTTTGCTTCAGAAACATTTTCTGTCCATACCGGTTCATCAAACTGTATATATGTACAGCCTTCATTAACTACTTTTTTTAATTCTTCTATTAATACTTCCGCGTATGCTTTCGCTAAGGCAACATTATCAGGATAAATATCTGTTCTTTCATTGACGCTAAACCGGGCCAACATATGTGGACCAGTAACTGTTTGCTTAACAATTATATTACTAGGTGTACTATTTCTTGCCATTCTCCATTTTGCAGCCAAATTTGTTTTAAGGTTTTTAATTTCGCCTTTAACAACGGCGCATTCAATTCCAAAACCTTTGGTTCCATGGGTTTTACTAAGATCAACCCCTTTCATCGAACCTCCAGTTGAAAAATGTTTGTATTTCTTGTTTGTCGAATCCACCCCATCAAGTCGCAATTGGTAAAACCAGTACATATTTTCTCTGTAGCACTCTCCATCAGTGATAATATCTAGCCCTAAATTTGCTTGTTCCTCTGAAGCCCATTTGATCATTTCCAATGCCTCTTCGTCACTTACACTTGGTTTTCTCAGCGTATCTTTTTGGGACTGTTGTCTTGGATAGCTTCCAGTAACTGTAGTGAGAAAATTCGCATTCATTTACATACCCTTAAGTTTTTTTGATTCTTGAACTTCTTCAATAAGGCATTTTACACCATCTGCAAAAGATCTTGGATTGAAGTCAATTTCCTTTCTTATT
>Ga0208894_1000843_pt1 | contig 19695 bp, 19 predicted proteins | sample ETNtaG_12_FD_185752 | JGI IMG/M metagenome (GOLD analysis project Ga0208894, IMG submission 185752) | Marine microbial and viral communities from oxygen minimum zone, Eastern Pacific Ocean - ETNP201306SV49 (SPAdes) (version 2) | ecosystem: Environmental > Aquatic > Marine > Oceanic ...
GTTCAATGAAATCAGCGGTGGAGAAAAGCAGCGAGTGGTAATCGCTGGAGCTATCGCTCAGGAACCAGAGGTAATGATTCTTGATGAGCCTACCTCCGCCCTTGATATCAAATACCAGATTCAAATCCTCAACATCCTCAAACAACTCAATGAGGATAAAAATATGACTGTTGTTTTGGCCATGCACGATCTGCACTTGGCCTCAAAGTTTTGCCGCCGCCTGGTCCTTCTCAATGAAGGCGAAGTCTTCCAGGATGGAGCACCCGAAGAAGTTTTACAAAAAGATCATATTGAAAAAGTTTACGACATTAGGATCCAACTGGTTCGAAACCAAGATGGCAGCATCATGATTTCACCGGACACGTTATGCATTCAATAAACCTCACATTAATGACTCGAAAAAGATTTATGGGCACTGTCAGCACATTCTTCTTTTTGTTTCTCCTAACGCTGATAGTTACGCCGTTGATAGGCCCGACCCAAATTGACTTGGGAAAAGCGCTTTTTGGAGATATGGCATTTGGTGAAAATGTAGATGCCAACATCCTATTTCTCGCTCGCATTCCACGAATTCTTCTGGCAGGACTCGCCGGTGCCGGGCTTGCAGTCTCAGGGGCCGTGCTCCAGTCTCTGCTGCGAAATGACCTGGCAGCCCCATTCACCCTGGGAGTTTCGAGCGGAGCTTCGTTGGGTGCGGCAATTGTAATCAGCCTCGGTTGGTCCTATACGGTAGCAGGGTTCTCCACGGTTCCCATCGCTGCATTTCTTGGTGCGCTGGGTGCCATTACGCTTGTCTTTAGCCTGGCCCGCACGCGCCACGGAGAGTTCCCGACCACGGTTCTCCTTTTGGCGGGAGTGACTGCCAACTTTTTCTTTGCGGCCATGGTCATGTTTATTCATTATTTATCTGACTTCACCCAGTCGTTCCGCCTCGTACGCTGGTTGATGGGTGGCCTGGACATCGCTGACTACAGTACGGTCCTATCCGTTTGTCCCATGATATTTATCGGCTTTGGTGTGCTCATGTTTGTTGGGCGTGATTTGAACCTGATTAGCACAGGAGTGCATTCCGCTATGAGCCGGGGCGTTGATGTTGCCAAAATTCAAAAAATTGGGTTTGTCATGGCCTCACTCATCACCGGGGCGGTGGTGGCAGTGGCTGGTCCGATCGGGTTTGTCGGTTTGATTGTGCCACATATTATGAGGTTGATCGTCGGCCCAGACATGAGGTTGTTGCTTCCCTCGTCTCTTTTTTTCGGAGCGAGTTTTCTTATTATCTGCGATACGGTGGCCCGGACGATCATCGCACCGGTAGAGATTCCCGTTGGGGTTATCACAGCAATGATCGGTGGGCCCTTTTTTATCTGGCTGTTGAAACGACCTAAAAATTAATGGAGAAGTAATTCGATTCATGAAAAAACAACCCCCAACCGATCCAAAAAAACGAAAAGGTTTGATAATTGTTAACACAGGGGAAGGCAAGGGAAAATCCACTGCCGGCTTCGGATTAGCTCTTCGTTCGGCTGGAAATAAAATGAACGTCTTTGTCATGCAGTTCATGAAAGGCGACTGGAAATCGGGCGAACGTAAGTCGTTCGAAAAACTCGCACCCTTCATCGAATATGAAGCCCTGGGTGACGGATTCACCTGGGACACGAACAACCCGGAAAAGGACAGGAAAACTGCCAGCAAAGCCTTTGCCATTGTTAAAGAAAAAATTACTAGCGGAAAGTACCAGGTAATTCTCTTGGATGAAATTAACTACGTACTTCATTACGGCTTTCTCCCTCTGGATGAAGTCCTAGAGGCCCTGCGCGACAAGCCGGAAAACGTACATGTAATCTGCACCGGGCGTAATGCTCCAGACCAATTGATCGAACTGGCCGACCTCGTTACGGAAATGCGCTGCATCAAGCACCCATACAAGGACCAGAATATTCCGGCCCAAAAAGGAATTGAATTCTAATGAACTGGATCACCGCAAACCTGAATACCAATCCACTCAGGGTCACATTGATCTTTTCGGTGTTCCTGCATGCCACAGGATTTTATTTCCTATCGAGCCTCACCTTTGGTTCTGCAATCAGGGTTCCGAAAACGATTCCAATCACGGTCAGGCCTCTAACCAAAAAGAAGGAAATAAAACCCTTGGAGGTGGCCCGCGCACCTCAACCGACCCGAAGCAAGTTAGCTCAGTCTATCCACCCGGTTTCCACACCCCCGAAAGAAAAACTTTTTCAACACCCAACCCCAATGCATGAGAAACGTAATCGGACACAGCCGAACCGGGTCATTCCACAAGCACAATCTCCAAGGGACCTGGACCGGGTTTCTCTGGCCTCAATTGAGAACCTCGCTTCGCCACCTAGTCGATCTCAAAGCAGGTCCCGCCATACGATTTCCATGGCCACACCAAGAGGACCGCAGAGCAACCACCTGTCACTGGAAAACAGCAGTTTTTCCGTAAAGTCCACGGTGGTTTTACCGGCCTCCGCAGAAGAAATTTTGCAAACCAATTCGTTTCAAGCCCGTGCGCCTTCTGGTTCCAAGTTCGATATCTCACAGACGCTCCCATCGACCCTAGCAATTTCAGAAAACCCGCAAGACCGGAACATCGTGTTCGCTCCTCAAGTACGTGCGGCTTCTGGTTCCAAGTTCGATATCCCACAGACGTTCCCACCGACCCACGCAGTTTCAGAAAACCCGCAAGACCGGAACATCGTGTTCACTCCTCAAGTACGTGCGGCTTCTGGTTCCAAGTTCGATATCCCACAGGCGTCCCCACCGACCCACGCAGTTTCAGAAAACCCGCAAGATCAGAGCATTGCATTCGCTCCTCAAGTACGTGTGGCTTCCGGCTCCAAGTTCGATATCCCACAGACGCCCCCACCGACCCATGCAGTTTCAAAACGACCGCAAGATCAGAGTATCGCGTTCACTCCTCAAGTACGTGCGGCTTCCAATCTTAAAATCGATGCCTCTCAAAAGTTCACACCCGCTAGCTTACTTGCGGATAGAGAAGGGGGAGGAAATAGCAGATTCACCTCCACTGCCCGAACCGCCGCTTTAGATTTCGGGTTCACCGAGGAATCTCTAGAAGCTCCCAAAGCCACTGATACAGCAAAAAGTGCACCACCCGGCTTCGATAGATTTTCAGCGTTGGAGATTGGAAAACTCCGCCAAGGCTTTCGCAAGCAAATACGACACAAAGTGGGGAAGGCCAAATACTATCCGAGAATGGCTCAAAGATTGGGTTTTGAGGGGAAACCGGTAGTTTCTTTCACCCTGGGAGTCAAAGGGGAACTATTAGATTTAAGACTCGCCCAAGCTTCCACCTATAGTTTGTTGAACGAGGCCGCCCTGGAGACCATCCGGCGTGGAACTCCCTACCCGCCCATTCCCGGCCCCCTCGGGAAGAAATCCATTTCTTTCGACCTTCCCATTTTATATACGCTGGAGGACTAATGTTACGAATCGGAATTTTATTCATGTTTCTTGTTATATCTGTCGGGTTCGCAGCCCCCACAGTCAACGGTGAAGTATTGCAGGTTGATAGCGATTACGACGGGAAAATGGATCAATGGCACCATAGATCCGACGATGGTAAGATCATCAAAATCGAATTCGATAAAAATGGCGACGGTAAAATAGATCAGACTGATATTTACGAGAAAAACAAGGTCCCGGTTCGAGTCGAATGGGATCGGAATTTCGACGGGGACATGGACCAGTTTCAGTTTTACCGTGCGGACGGATCGCTCGAACGAATAGAGAAAGATTCGAAGTTTTCCGGAAAAGTGGACCGGAAGGAAAACCACAACCCCAGTGGCCTTCTGGAGAGTATCGAGATAGACCGTAACCGTGACGGAAAAATGGACGGGTGGCAAACCTTCAACGACCAGGGAAAGCTTGCCCGCGCCAGGTACGATACGAATCACAACGGTAAAGTTGACCGCTGGGAAGTTTTTACTTCGGAAGAGGTCCCCTCAGAAGCCAGGTTTGACACCAACGGGGACAGCAAGCCCGATCAGTTTCAATACTTCTACCCTTCAGGCAAACTGAAAAAGGTCGAGTTCGATACCAATTTGAATGGGCAAGTAGATCGCTGGGAGTTTTACAATAAAGAGGAACACCTTGAGCGGGTCGAACTGGACCGCAACCACGATGGTAAACCGGATGTGGTCAAACAAAAATAGCTGGAGTTCTTATGAAACGGTTTCATGTCGGGGTGCCCCTTTCAATAGCTGCTATTTTAATTTTCATAGCTTCCTGTGCTCCTCAACCCAATAAAAAAGTTCCGGCCAAGTTCGAAGCCGGACAAAAGTATTTTCACCAAGCCTGTTCCAATTGTCACGGGTCCGATGCCTTAGGCAAAAAAACCAAAGCTCCCGGGTTCATCGACGAAGAATTTCTTCCGGAGGCCTATTCGGATGACGAAATCCGCCAGCAGATCGTTGACGGATCAGACAAAATGCCGTCACAACGCAATAAGGTCACCGACGCAGAAATCGTCGAGATCATTAAGTACCTTCGCTATTCACAGAAAGCCGCCGGCCTGAGCGCAAGTGATGACGAGGAGGGCGAGGAAGCGGAGTCCTCCGCAGGATGATCCGTACCCCACGAGAGCCGAACGGGCTTTATCCTTGGCGCTGCAGCGCCCCACCCTCCGACCGTTGCTAGAATCGGTTTTTGAAATTTATTCTAAAATAGCCTCGGTTTAAGCAAGCAACGTACGCAGCAGAACTAAAAAGTGACAAAAATCGAACCGCCCGTTAGACTTGACAGGCTTTAGGTTTTTGGCTAGATTGACCGGCTTCATAAGTGTCTCAAAATAACCCATTTATTTCCTGGAGTATTCCCATATGTCCGGTAGCAAAGATTATGTCCAACAACTTTTTGCCAACCGCCTAGGCGGCAATCAATTCGGCAAGGATACAAAAATATACAAGTTTGAAAAAATTAAGCGCGCCAAGCGCGCGGCTCTGGAGGCTAACCCAGGAAAAGAACTATTCGACCTCGGTGTGGGCGAGCCTGACGAAATGGCCTTTCCCGGTGTGGTCAAGGCGCTTCAACTGGAGGCTGAAAAACCAGAAAACCGAGGATACACCGACAACGGAATTCAAGAGTTCAAGGTGGCCGCAGTCAAGTATATGGAAAAGGTTCTCGGTGTTAAAGGGCTCGACCCTGACCGACATGTGAATCATACAATAGGTTCAAAACCGGGACTGGCGATGATACCTTCCATCTTCATCAACCCCGGCGACATCACCCTGATGACCGTCCCCGGTTATCCGGTCATGGGAACGCACACCCAATACCTAGGGGGTGAAGTGGTCAACCTGCCTCTCACCAAGGAGAACAAATTCTTACCTGATCTAAAATCGATTGATCCTGGCGTGGCAAAGCGAGCTAAGTTGCTTTACATTAATTATCCAAACAACCCGACGGGAGCCAACGCCCCCCGCAAGTTTTACGAGGAGGTGGTTGACTTCGCCAAAACAAACGATGTAGTGGTAGTGCAGGACGCTGCTTATGCCGCATTGACCTTCGACGGCAAACCCACCAGTTTTCTATCGGTTCCAGGAGCCATGGATGTCGGTGTGGAGCTACATTCCCTTTCCAAATCGTATAACATGACCGGGTGGAGAATCGCGTTCATCGTCGGAAACGAACTCGTAGTCAAGGGTTTGGCACACGTCAAGGATAACATCGACTCCGGCCAGTTTGCCGCAATCCAGAAAGCCGGGATTCATGCGCTGGAAAATCCGGATATTACCCAGAAAATCCTAGAAAAATACCGGCGGCGATTGACGCTCCTAGTGGATGCCTTGAATTCCGTCGGATTCGACGCGGCCATGTCAGGAGGCTCGTTCTTCCTTTACGTGGAAGCACCCAAAGGGATTAGAGGGGGACAGCGGTTCGAAACAGGTGAAGACTTCTCGCAATTTCTCATCAAGGAAATGTTGATCTCGACCGTTCCATGGGATGATGTTGGAAGATTCACCCGCTTTTCAGCAACATTCACAGCCAAAGACCCGAAGGAAGAAACACGCATCGTCGCAGAAATTAAAAAACGGCTATCATCGGTTGAATTCGAATTTTAACCGAAGCATTCCCGCCAAGCCATTGTACAATCCTTTCCATAAAAGCGAAGCGGTCGCTCACACCGGCTATGGTCTCCGCATTTCCAATGCTGGTTAAATGAGGCACCTTCGTCCGGGAACCAACGACTGCTATTCTATATAGCCGGTAATCTTCCTCACCTCTGAGGTTTATCCGTTTCATGCCGCACACCACCTACATCGGGATTGGGTCCAACCTGGGTACTCCAGAAAAAAACTGCACCGACGCCATTAAAAAATTAGCTACCCATCCAGACATTTTCCTGAAAGCACAGTCTCCGTTTTACAAAACCCGCCCGGTCGGACCCATCGAACAGAAATGGTTCGTCAATGCCGCACTCAAAGTGCAGACTCGGCTGAGTCCGCACGATCTACTTGGAACCTTATTGAATACCGAAAAAGAAATGGGAAGGGTTCGAAAAGAAAAATGGGGGCCACGCCTCATCGATCTCGATCTTTTGTTTTACGACAACCTTATCCTGAACAGCCAAGGCCTTATCCTGCCCCACCCAGAGATTCCCAACCGCCGGTTCGTTCTCACTCCCCTTTGCGATATTGCAGAAGACCTGCTTCACCCCACCCTGAAAAAAACAGTAAAGGACCTTCTCTATGAACTTACCGATGATGCGGAAGTGAGCCGCCTCCCCGATCTAACCTGAACGGTCGAGATCGATAACTTCCACTGACGTCAGTGCCTGTTCCACGAGCTTTTCCCACGGAAACAGCGCTTCATCCGCTTCCAGATCCTCGATCTTACTGCGCGTGGCCGGGTGATCCGGCATGAATACCGAACAACAATCCGGGTGTGGTTCAACACTGATGTCATAGGTTTCGATCTTTTTTGCCCGGGCGATGATCTCCTGCTTAGGTATCCCAATCAAAGGGCGGAACACACTCATAGGAACCACGCATGAGACGGCAGCCAAGTTTTCAAGAGTCTGCGATGCCACCTGCCCTAGGGATTCCCCCGTAACCAGTCCCTGGTACCTATTACGTTCGGCGAGCACCCCGGCGATGCGATACATCATGCGCCGATAAAGAACCACCCGATTGGGAGCACTGCAACAGTCACGGATAGCAACCTGAATATCCTGAAACGGAACGACGTATAGTCGCCCTCCTCCCTGAAACCGATTGAGCACGCGAGCTAGCCGGGTGACCTTATCGTATCCCCCACGGCCCAAAAAAGTCCGGTTATCAAAAAATATCGAATGGACACGGCATCCTCTGCAAATGAGCATGAAGGAGGAGACCGGACTATCTATCCCGCCAGAAAGAAGGCTGAGCACTTCGCCGGAGCTTCCCACCGGTAGACCACCCAGTCCGGGCGTTCGATTATCGAACACCATTGTTTCCTGCGGGCCGATTTCGATTTCCAAAACAAACTCCGCATGCGCGATATCAACCGAAAGCCCTTTAGGTGCGAGAGACTTCATAATGCGCGATCCCACCTCAAAATCAATCTCGGTTGAGGTGCTCGGAAACCGTTTGTCCGAACGCTTCGTGCGCACGCAGAATTTGAGGGAACCATTCGATTGCAGTCGAGGCAGAATCCACTCAATCCCTAGTGCAGCCATTTCATCAAAGTCAGGTTCCACCAACACGCCCACACTGAGCGAGGCAATTCCAGGAACACAACTCAATCGCCGGACACACTCTTCGGCCTGCAACCCTGCAACGCGGACCAACAATCGCCCATGGATTTTATCAACCCGTATCCCGCCTATTCCTCCCAAGGATTTGCGAACGTTGCCGAGCAGACGGTTCTCAAAGAATTTCCGGTTCTTCCCTTTCAGTCCAATTTCGTCGTAACGAATCAGTATGGTTCTGGAGTCAGTCATCTTTCGGCAAGCTTATTATGAAAGGTGGGGAATAACACTTCATACGCTTGAGCAAATTCCTCTAGAAATCGGTCGACCTCCTCAACCGTATTGGTCTTGGAAAAAGAAATACGTAAACTGCAACGTGCCTCTTCCTCAGACAACCCGATTCCTGTAAGGATTTTTGAAGGTTCTTTCGAATGTGCACTGCACGCACTTCCCAGCCCAACAAAAATTTCTTTTTCCTCCAAATGATGCAGGAGCACTTCACCCTCCACAGGAGAAAAGCTAAAATTAACAATAGCGGGCGATTGCCGAGCCACATCATCAACGGAAAGCGAGTTGAATCTGATACTAAGAGAGTCAAGGCGGCTGGATAAATCAATCAGCCCTTCGATGAGGTGGCGGTTAAGTTTTCGCAAGTGCTCGAGCGTTTCATCAGTGCACTCCACGGCAACCTTCACCGCCTCGGCCATAGCCCGAATCAGTGGAACCGGCAAAGTTCCCGAGCGGACTCCGTGCTGCTGGCTTCCTCCGTGAACGATTGGCTCAAGGGACAGCCTGGAGTCGTAGATCAAAAGCCCGATCCCCTTCGGTCCGTGACATTTGTGTGCTGAAATTGAGTAACCCGCAAGCTCGCCCCACAGGGGGGCGTCAAGTTTCAATTTGCCGACAGCCTGAACCCCATCCATAAACAACCGGGTAGCAGACGATCCCCTCTTCAAAGCATCGGAAATTTTGATTGGATCGTTCACGGTTCCGAGTTCATTATTGATATGGGAAAGGCACAACAAGCGGACCCGGTTTTCGTTCAGCATAGAAACCCCCTTCAGATCGAGCCGTCCTTCAGTTTGAAATTCAAGAAGGGAAAGTGAGTTATTGCCGAATGATTCCAGGTAGCTCAACGGTTCACGTACGCTGGGATGCTCCAATCCAAGGCAGGCCGCCCTTTTGTCGGGAAAACACAATCCCTTGATGAAAAGGTTGTTGGCCTCACTGCCGCCGCTAGTGAAAATAATCCGGTGAGTGGAGGGGATATTCAAGGCGCGGGCAATATCCTCCTGCGCCTGTTCAATCTTTCTGCGCGCATCGAGTCCTATGGAGTAAACCGTCCCCGAATTGGCAAAATCAGAATCTATCGATTCCTTCAGAACACCCGTTACTCGGGGATCCATGGGAGTAGTTGCGGCGTTATCCAGGTAAATCATACTTTTCTATACCGCAAATAAGATTCAAGCCTGGTAAGGAGGCACGAGATCTTGCTCCATACCCAACTGATTCAGGATTTTAGCAACAACAAAATCGACCAGATCATCCATGGTCTTCTGTCCAGAGTAAAATCCTGGCGATGCGGGCAGGACCAGCGCCCCGGCTTGATCAAGAGTTAGAAAGTTTTTCAGATGAATGGTGCTGAACGGAGTTTCCCGTGGAACCACGATCAGCTTCCTTTTTTCTTTCAACACCACATCGGCAGCCCGTTCCACCAAGCTCGTGGACACACCAGATGCAATTCGCCCAATAGTTCCCATGCTAGCGGGCACAACAACCATTCCATCAGTATAGAACGAACCGCTGGCTATGGACGCGTTGATTCTGGAGTTTGTATAGACCGTTACCTGATCCCCGGAAAAATAAGACAGGCTTAAGCCCAATTCCAGGTTCAGCAGCTCTATTCCCCGGTCGGAAGCCACCACATGCAATTCAGCGCGTTCCTTAAGGGCGTCGAATAGGCGCTTCGCATAGCAAACACCACTCGCCCCTGTAATCGCCAGTATGAACCGTTTCATTTTATTTTATCAATCCAATCAACTCATCGATTTCAAGAAACAACTGTCCATGAATAACATCAGGCGAGGAGACACCGTCAACCTTTCGAATATGCGGACCATGAAACGATTCAAAAATATTCTGAACCTTCACAAGATACTCCAACCTTTCAAATGAACTGTACCCATCTCGGGACTGTTCGATTCGCTTCAAACACTGCTCTGGGGGAACGATGAACAGATACGCCAGATCAGGAACCGGTGCAAACGCCTCATTATCCCGGCAGATAGCCTCCGGATCAAACCCCAAAGCCCCTTGATACGCGGCGGTTGAATAGTAATACCGATCCAAGAGAACCACCTTGTTTTCTCTCAGCGCAGGAAGAATATTCTTTTCTACATCCTCACGCCGGTCCTCAATGAACCAAGTCAACTCCTCTTTAGGAGTGACTGCGCCGCGCCCATCGGACAGGATTTTTCTTATTTTCTGCCCCCAGACACCATCAGTCGGCTCCCTTAACCGAATCACAGGAACACCGCACTCCCTCATTCGGGTTTCCATTTTCTGGCACTGCGTACTTTTACCAGTACCGTCGATTCCCTCGAAAACAATCAACCAACCGCGTTTGAGTTCCAAATTGTCTCCATTATCTAGCGGGGGGGGCGCTGCGAACAGTATAGCAAAATTCGAAAAAAGAAAACCTCCAACCCCGCCAAGCCGGAGTAGATGGGGCTGGACTTGCTCCGAGATCGAAATCTGGTGCAATAAAACTTGTCATATCTCTTTTAATTTTAGATAAGGACTTATTTTTTCTTCACTCGATTTAGCATGAATCGATTAAGACAAAAGTTCTGCTTGTTTAAACTTTCACTACAAGTTAAAAAAAACGGAGCACTGAAAACCCCGACCCCTCACCCGGTTGGTTGAAATCGTAGCGGATTTATACAATAATAGAGACCACTCCCTCGTAAATTGCTTTAAACAAACAGCTAAGGGTCTTCCAACCAAGCAAAGGAAAAGCTTGGTTTGGATAGAGATAGGAAAAGGAGGCTGGAAAGTTGAAAAGATATTTTAAAGTTCTAGGTTGGATTTTTCTGGGCGTGTTTCTGCAATTTAAGTTCAACGCCCTGTACGGGATTGTTTTTCTGGAAAACCTCAACTTTCACGACCGTACCTACTACGTTAAAGTGAACCTGGTTCCCGCAGATGAAGCCGTACACCTACTTCACGTGGAAACCATCGTCCATCACTCACTGGGTTCAGACTACTTTGCTAACGTGTACATCCCAGATTCCTACCAGGTGGTAAACAAGGAACCCTATACGGGAACCGAAGCAATGCAAGGCTACCGGGCTTACAAAATGAATATGAAGCGAAAATATCGAGATGTATTGAGCATCGAAAGTTTTATACTTGTTCCATCCATTCCCGGAAAAAACATTCCGTCGGCCCCCATTCTGGTTCACTTTGAAAATATGAAGCAACGACTGCATGACGACGGAACCTACAAACTGTCCACCGTCGGTAAAAATATCAGGTTGGAAGGCCCCAAAATGGTCGAAGCAACATATCCGCAAAAGTTGGGCATGTAACTCTCTGAGCCCGCGCGGGATAACTAGACATGCAAACTCGTTTTCGAGAATTCAAAGACTACTACAAAATCCTTGGGGTTCCTGAAAACTCCCAGGATCCAGAAATTAAAAAGGCCTACCGAAAACTGGCTCTGGAGTACCATCCCGACCACAACCGCGATGACCCGAAAAGCGAGGAAAAATTCAAACAGCTCACCGAAGCCTACGGGGTGCTGACTGACCCGCTCAAGCGCCGTGAGTATGACCGCTTCCGGGCCGACTACCTAGCGGGCTCGTACGACGAGTCCTCCCAGTTCCGGTATTCCCAGCAGGATATTTTTGAGGAGATGTTCCGCAAGGGATTCGGCAAGGACATTTTTGAAGAATTAAACCGTGAGTTTTCTCGATCCGGGTTTCGTTCCGGCAATGCCTTTTTCCAGTCCACATTGCTGGGCGGAACGCTTGGTGGAATCACCCGCATCCTCGGAATGATTCCGGGTCCGATCGGTAGAGTCAGTCGTCTGGCGCACATAGTGGTCCCGTCATTATTGGCTCTCAAGAAAATGCGGGATGCTCGGGCCGCTGCGGAAGGACGCGAGCCCAAAAAAGGCCCAGATATTTTTGGCGCCGCCAAGGGAGTATTCGAACGTGGAAAAAACTTGGTCCAATCGACCAACCCGCTCGACCTCAGTGTGTCCATCACTATTTCCTCAGCGGAGGCTTTGGCGGGAACACAGAAAAAAGTCTCCTATCAGGTCGACGGAAAAACGGAACAGTTGATGGTCCGCGTCCCACCCAAATTTCCGGACGGCGGCAAACTACGCATCAAGGAGAAAGGACGTAATAAAAACGAGAAACGAGGAGACCTTTTCATTCAGGTTAAATCAGGATCTCCACAGTCATGACCAGGGATGAGGTCATCCTGTTCTGGCGCAGATTCTTTACCGACCTTCTGCTCGGAACTTTTGTCAACCTGTTTCTGTTTGGCGTGATCGGGCTTGCCTTGGGTATGGCCGGCCTTTACATAATGGACCATTTCTTTCTGGAAGAGTTAGGATGGAGCGGATGGATCGTGTGGGCAGTCCTCTTTATTGCTTTCGGCTGGTACGCCGGATTCGGCATTCTACACGGGCTGGGTGCGTGCATTATCCACACCACCAAAACGAAACTTGCGGAAGCCCTGACTGGACTCCACGGCCTACTTGACCTGTTAACCCGCGATGTGGTTGAAAAAATTCCACGGTTCAGCAAAAACATCCCACGCAATCAACTGGAAGAAACGTTCGATGGGATCGGAAAAAACTTTCTAGAACAACTACGCCTCAAGAGAGGGGTTACCGCGCTTTTCTCTCGCATCTTGTTTGGGACGATCCTGAAAGTTCTCAAATTCTTTTTCCTTGATGATGTAGTTGAAGAGTTATCAAAAAAAGAATCTGGCGATATCACATCCGCCGACATCGAACACGCCGTCCGACGTGTAGGGGTGGAAATGGTGGCGGCACCGATCCTGGAAAATTTTATTTTACTTCAAATTATAAACCTTGTTTTATTTGTCTTAAGTTTTGCAGTTCCAATCGGTGTCCTGCTACTGTTTTAACCTGCTTTTCTCACTTAACTAGGTGGGGGTTTTTCCTGGGCAAACCAAAACACGGTTAGCTTATTGAGGCACTACCGGAGGGGGTTGCGTCGGCAAAGGCAAAGTGCATTTTATGCTGATTAAAGGGTTCTGGCTAACGTGCTATCAACTCTTCTTGACGGTGACCCAAGTAGAGGAGCCCATCCGATAATGAGTAGTTATCAGGGAAAGTCATGATCTCGCGGTTTATTTTTTCCTGCAGCTCACGGTACAGCACTTCGGCCTCATCTGTACCCAGCCCAACTGCTCCCTTATAAGAATAACCCAGGCTAAGATCATGGTCGGGAGGGGTGTAGAGTTCGGTGATGTTCCACTCGGATGGGTTCTTCTCGATGGGCGTCCCCTTCTCCAGATCGAACTGGGAAATGATGCAAGAAAACCCCGGCGAATCTAGTAGGCGGCGGTTGTTAAGGACGAAGTCTACAGATTCCCTCGCTTCTGCTTCCGTTTCCGTGGGAAATCCTGTAATCAGATAAAAGTGCATGGCGATGCCGATACGCAAACATTCTTCGACGGTCTTGTCGATCACCTTCACATCGACTCCTTTCTTCATCGAGTCGAGCACGCGCTGGTTATAAGACTCCAATCCAAAAATCAGTTTTCGGCATCCGGACTGATAAAGCAATTCCACCCGGTCCTCTTTAAGGAGGCTTTTTTCAAATTTCAACTCACCTGTCCACTTGATATCGAGTTCGGCATCGACGATCTTTGAAGCGAAGGTACGCATGAAGTTAATCGGCAGGGCTTCATCGGTGAAGAAAAAGTAGTTGCAGTCGTATTTTTCTTTCAGGTTGCGCACGTCACTGACGACGTTTTCCGCGTAACGCACGTGGAAATCCATGTGATCAAACGGAATCGAACAGAACGCGCACCGCTCCCAGTAACAACCTCGTGACCCCATAATGGGCAGGCACCGCTCGGGCGACAGGTACAGGTCGAACGGCATCCCGTCAAAATCAGGTGTGGGCAACTTGTTCAGGTCTTCCTTTGCAAATGGACGGTTAACTTTTACCTTCCCCTTATCTTCCCACAGCAGATTAGGAACCTTCGATAAATCGCCGCCACCCCGGTACTCGTTGACCAAGCTCAACAGCGGGCTCTCCCCTTCGTGCACGATGATGCTGTCGATAAATTTAAACACGGGCGATCCGTCCCGTTCTATGCGATCCACCAGCTTGGTAAACACACTGCCGCCCACAGTGATATGTATGTCGGGGGCAGACTGCTTGACCAGGTAGGCCAAAGTGAGGCCAGGGATGATCTGCTCGACCGAGGTGATGGACACACCGAAGATGTCGATATCCTCCTTTAGGATCGACGGAACATAGTGTTCCTTATAGATGTCGTAGAAAAAGTTTTCGTTGGGGTTGTTGAAGGATTCGAGTATCTCGCTCGTTGAGTACGGAGAGTAACGCAGTTGGCTACCAATAGCAGTCAACTGAGACGGATAGTAAGGAGAGAGTATATTGTCGAGCCATACGTCGATGATCTTGAGGCTCTCCATATAACGTTCGAGTCTATAGAAATCCTCGCAACGAAGCGATTGTTTTGCCGCGTCGATTTCGTCCTTAAGCGCGGGGATAATCTCTTCCGCTTCACGCAGTTTGGTGTATTTCTCTCGCTCGAACTGGGAGTGGCGCGGTTTTGATCCAAGCTCATTCAACTCATGGATGATCCGCTCATAAAGTGGCTTGGTTTTTTCCCACGTACACAGGTGGTCTAGAAGCTCAATCGCCAGATCCCTTTGCTTCACGTCGTGGATGCCATGCTGATGCAGGTATCCCTTGAGACTGGGCAAGCTCAAATAAGGTTGAGATGGATGCCATGAAGAAGGAAAAACAAGATAAACCATGACCACCGAACCCTGAATCCGTTAAAATGCTGGAAGCGTTGAAAAAAAGGCCGGAACTTATGGCTTAGGCGCCATAAATACCAGCATCACCAGTTTGTCTTGAGTATGATTGACCACCCCATGGTCTTCGCCCGACGGCGCGATAGTGATCTCATCGGGACCCATTTCCTTCTCTTCGGACCCCACAGTCACCTTTCCCCGCCCCTCCAGAACGTAGTACACCTTGTCGGAGCCGTCATGGGAATGCACCTTCTGCGACTGACCTGGTTCAAAACAATATACATCACAGAAAAAATTCTCCGTATCAAACAGGCTCACTTTCTTTAACTTTTCCGGATTAAAAATCACCCGGTCCCGAACCTTTAAAACATCCATAATCATCCCATCCTAAAAAAAGTAAGAAGCCCGAGCCCAATGTTTGCTGCCCCATCACCATGAGAGAGCTCGGGGCGGAACAATATTTAACGTTAACATTTCATATAGTTACGCGGATTCTACCACAGAACCCAGATCGACCCAAAGGATTTGGGACTTAGATTGCGTAAGATCAGGCGGTATATTGACTTCTAGATCAATATCTTCTATTTTTGTACACCCTTTAAATATGATCGTTTCTAGGCCAGACGCTCACCGCAGAGAAGGCGACAGGTCGTGATGGTATTTAGGGGTTGTAACGAAATGGAAAACGGGACGTGGCGCAGTCTGGTTAGCGTACTTGACTGGGGGTCAAGGGGTCGGAGGTTCAAATCCTCTCGTCCCGACCATTTTAAGGGGCTTACGGTTTTATGCCGTGGGCTCTTTTTTGTTTTGTGTCAACTTTGCGCCGATTTTGGCTTTTACTTCCCCCCTGCCAGGAAAGCAGAAACCACGTGCCATATAAAGGAGAACAAGACAACCAGGACTCCAAATATCAAGAGCCGTCTGTTGATTTTTTCTCGCCGCTCTTTTTCCCCGCGTTCCTTGGAGTCAATTTCGGGCATCGTTTAGTTCTTTCCGCATTTTTTCCATCGTTTGCCAACGAACAAAGAATCTTACGTAATGAATCGAAGCAACGATCCTGCTAATGGTGAAAAATAATATATCAAAATCAGTGACAAGAAGAGGTCTAAGGTTTTAGATGACCACACTCAGGTAATTATGCGAACCCACCGCAGGAATTAAAGAAACCCCTTTTCAGAATATGCAGCGACACAAAGCGCTTGGGTTCAACACGCCCTGCCCCCTTCTTACAAAACTTGGTTAATGACACTATTTCCAAGTTATAATTAAAAAAACGTTTAATGACAATAAGTTGCCGCCCTACCTGTAAGCTTCTGCCCGTTCACCCCAACCATTTAAAAATTGCTATCCCCTCTCATTTACTGTTAAATCCGCTCAGGTACCATGAAATCAGCGCGGCTATTAACCAAACGACCCTTTGGAAGTCTTAATATCGACTATTGGATTCCCATGAATTTGGGGCATCGTAATTCCATCTAGAGTAAAACAGTTCACTTACTGTCCACCTGGGAGGGAGAGCCATGGAACAAGATATTATTTCGCTGACGAACGGCGGGGATGTTCTTTTCATGATGCTAGGAGCGGTCATGGTATTCGCCATGCATGGAGGGTTCGCTTTCCTTGAGGTGGGAACCGTCCGCAAAAAAAATCAGGTCAACGCTCTGGTCAAGATTCTGGCCGATTTTTCAATTTCCACTGTTGTCTATTTTTTTGTTGGATATTCTATCGCCTACGGAATTTACTTTTTCCAGTCAGCAAGCGGGCTGGTGGGAGACAACCAGGGCTACGAACTAGTCCATTTTTTCTTTTTACTGACGTTTGCCGCCGCGGTTCCCGCCATCATTTCAGGGGGGATTGCCGAACGCGCAAAGTTCTGGCCTCAAGCCTTGGCTGCCGCGATCTTTGTGGCCATCGTCTATCCGATTTTTGAGGGAATGGTCTGGGGACAGATATCTTTTCTTGGGCAGGATGATTCCTGGCTGACCGGACTGACCGGTGGCATTCCCTTCCACGATTACGCGGGATCGGTGGTGGTGCATTCTATGGGTGGATGGATCGCCCTGATCGGAGTTTATATTCTCGGTCCCCGGATCGGGCGTTGGGATGATCAGGGAAAAAGTCGTCCCATCCCTGTCAGCAATATCCCCTTCCTGGCACTGGGGAGTTGGATGCTTTGCATCGGATGGTTCGGGTTTAATGTAATGTCTGCCGCCACCCTGAAGGGAATTTCGGGCCTGGTCGCGGTTAATTCTCTCATGGCGATGGTCGGTGGCGTTCTTGTGGCATTGATGATCTCCAAAAATGACCCCGGGTTCATTCATAACGGAGCACTGGCCGGGTTAGTTGCAATCTGTGCTGGGTCGGACAAGGTGCATCCTTTAGGGGCCCTCATCATCGGAGGGTTGGCAGGGGCGATTTTCGTCAAAGGCTTCTATTGGGAGCAGGAAAAGCTCAAAATAGACGATGTCTTGGGCGTCTGGCCACTCCATGGAATTTCCGGAACCTGGGGGGGGATTGCCTGCGGTATTTTCGGACAGGAAGCCCTGGGCGGGTTGGGCGGAGTCAGCGTTATTGGCCAGATAATCGGTTCGGTTGCGGCCATCGTGGTGGCTGTTGTCTTTGGATTTGTAGTCTACAAAACGCTGGATGCCTGTTTTGGACTCCGTCTGGAACCTGAGGAGGAAATAAGAGGATCGGACCTCTCTATACATAGCCTAGAGTCTAATCCTGAAGAAGCTGCCTCCCGATTCTAGTAGGGTTGTCAGGTCAAAAACCATTTGTCTGATGATGAGGTTTAAGCGCTTTTTAGAAAATCGCTATCCAACTTCTCGTTGACAACCAGAGCACATCCTGGGTAATCGGAATCGATTCTACCCCCCGAGTGCCCCGGATTGCTCTAGAATGGCCGTATCTCTCCCCCACCCCTTGACAACCCCTCTGTAAGACAGTGCAATTATTTAAAAATAGTCAGGAACTACAACGAGTTATGCCAAAAAAAAATGAGTGGGATGATCGCCAACAAATCAGTTGACAGTAAAACAATCTAGCTTATATACTTCGACCTTCGACCTGCCGTAAGGACCGCTGGGGGTTTAAATTTTCGATAGTTAAACGGCTTCATGGTCTAACAACACCCTCCCCCTACATTGGGTAAAAGCATAACTGAAAAGAGTTGGAAAATCCTTCTGATTGAGGGCTTCTGATTATGGGAACAGACGAAACTGGGATCGCCAACCCGGAAGACAGCCAGGAAGAGGAAGAGAAAGAAATAGACTTGGCTCCAGTGCATGAGATCATGGCGGGTTTTCCCAGCATTAGCCGGCGCTACCTCATTCCTATGTTACAGAAAGTCCAGGGGATTTACCGATACCTCCCGGACAAAGCCATGCAGCTGGTGATGGAAGAGATAGGGATGACCCGGGCCGAGTTGTACGGGGTGATCTCCTTTTATCCCCAGTTGCTTACCACTGAACCTGGTAAATACATCATCAAGCTCTGCTATGGCACCGCCTGTTACGTCAAAGGCGCGCCAGTCATTGAAGACAAAATTCACGATTCCTACCACATCCGCCCCGGAGAAACGGACAAGACCAAGTTGTTCACCCTGCAGACCGCTTCGTGCTTGGGCAACTGCGGTGCCGCACCGATGGCTATTATCGGTGAGGATACTCATGGAACCATCGATCCGGAACAAACTCTGGAGATGCTTGGCGCATATAAACTGGAAGACGAGCCCGAAGAAATGGTCCAGGAGATATCCGGAGAATGAGTACTGCCGTCAGGAAAACCATCAACTTTAAGATCAACGGTAAAGATGTTTCTGCGCCCGAGGGAACGCTTATTATTGAAGTCGCGAAACAGCATGGATTCGAGATCACCAACCTTTGCTACAACCAGAAACTAAAGCCCTTCGCTGCATGCCGCACGTGCATGGTTGATGTGCGCGGCCCCGACGGAAAAAAAGAAATGGTTTACTCCTGCACCCAACCGGTGGCGGAGGGCATTGAGGTATTAACCAAAACGGAGGAAACCGACCGCTATAACCAAGCCTGCTTGGAGATGCTCCTGGTTGAGCATCCGCTGGACTGTCCGATATGCGACAAATCGGGAGTGTGCCCGTTACAGGACAACACCGAAGCGCTACAATTACAAAATGGCCGGTTCGAGATACAGCGACGCAACGAACCGAGCGACAAGTCAAACCCCCTCATCGAGTTTTACCTCAACCGCTGTATCCTGTGCGGATTATGCGTCCGAGCCTGTGATGAAATTCAGGGTGTTCAGGCGCTGGACTTTCATCAGCGAGGCATGAAATCCATGATCGGCACCGCCAACCAGGAACCCCTGGACTGCGAGTTCTGCGGCCAGTGTATTACTGTGTGCCCAACTGGGGCACTCATGGATATGTCTTCCCAAGCTCGTGGACTGGCCGCCCTGTTCAACCGTAACCACACTATTTGCGGGTATTGTTCCTGGGGATGTACAGTGCAACCCGAGACGAAAAAAAACCAAGTGGTCCGTTTCGTCGCCGACGAAGGACAGGGCATTGGTATCAACGAAGGCAATCTCTGCGCTAAAGGCCGCTTTGGACATGGCATCATTCATAATGAACAGCGCATCCAGAGTCCGCTCATAAACTATGGCGGAAACTTCAAGGAAGTCAGCTGGGGTGAAGCGCTTAAAAACATCGCCGACCGGATCCAGGCCACGGTCAACCGCAACGGACCAGAAGCAGTTGCGGGTATCGGCGGAGAAAAACTGACCAACGAGGAAAATTACCTATTCCAGAAGCTGTTCCGAGGCCTGTACAGCTCCAATCAGGTCACCAACCTGACGCATTTGCGAGCCCCTTACCTCAATCAGTTTATGGTCCGGTGTTTTGAAAACGGCATTCAGTCAAAGCCTGTGACTGAACTGGATCAGGCCG
>Ga0208894_1000845_pt1 | contig 19676 bp, 13 predicted proteins | sample ETNtaG_12_FD_185752 | JGI IMG/M metagenome (GOLD analysis project Ga0208894, IMG submission 185752) | Marine microbial and viral communities from oxygen minimum zone, Eastern Pacific Ocean - ETNP201306SV49 (SPAdes) (version 2) | ecosystem: Environmental > Aquatic > Marine > Oceanic ...
TAGTCCTCCGTTTGTTACTGGCTTAGGTAGAGACCGTCGAGATGGAAATCGTGAGGATTACCGCAATCTCCTTAAAATGGGACAAGTTCTAAACATCATTCATGCCTCCGGCGGTTATCCCGTTGAACCAATGGATTTGCATCCTTCTGTAAGGCATTTATATGCAACTCATGATTCTTTAACTCTCTCGGACAAAATTCCTTTCGTTTACAGTTTGAGCAGACAACGCAATATTGATGCTATGGAGATGACCCGCATCGCCCGAGGTGTCAATGAAGAACTTTTTGACACCCAACCATCAATTTCTTCTGTAATCAACGCCAGCACCCCATTGCGTTACGACACTGTAATGCTTCACGGAATCCAAGAAATGTCTGCACGCAACCAGTGCATAGTTATTACTCCCTTTACTTTGGCTGGAGCAATGGCCCCAGTAACTGTTGCCGGTGCGCTTGTTCTGCAAAATGCTGAAGCACTTGCCGGCATTGCTTATACACAAGTAGTTCGGTCAGGAGCACCAGTAATTTATGGTGGTTTTACTTCAAATGTTGACATGCGTTCTGGAGCGCCAGCTTTCGGAACCCCAGAATATTGGCAAGCTTGTCTCATAGGTGGACAACTCGCAAGAAGATACGGCGTGCCATATAGATCTTCAAATGTGAATGCTTCAAACAGCACTGACCCTCAGTCCGCTTATGAAAGCGTCATCTCAATTTGGGGAGCAGTTATGGGTGGAGTGAACTTGATGATGCATGCCGCAGGCTGGCTTGAAGGCGGGCTGTTGACATCGTACGAAAAAGTAGTCATTGACGCCGACATTCTCAACATGGTTGCCGCCATGCTTAAACCGATCACCATTGATGATGCCAGTCTGGCTGTTGAAGCTATCGCTGAAGTCGGCCCGGCTGGACATTTTTTTGGGTCGCAACACACGCAAGACCGGTACAGCACTGAGCATTTTCAGCCAATGGTTTCTGATTGGAGAAACTTTGAAAGTTGGGATGAATCCGGACGCGTTGATGCTTTCGATCGAGCAGAAAAGTTGGCGCACCAAATCATTGACGCTCATCAGGAACCAGAAATGCGTGAAGAAACTCGAGAAGAACTTGATGACTTTCTAGAGCGTCGAGTCGCTGAGGGCGGCGTAGAAACCGATTACTGAATTTACCTAGGAGAAAATAATGAAAACCAGCACGCAAGTTGTGGTCATTGGAGGTGGCGTAGTCGGCGCAAGCATTCTTTACCACTTAACCAAGGCAGGTTGGACTGACGTAGTTTTAGTAGAACGCAAAGAACTAACCGCCGGATCAACCTGGCATGCTGCTGGAGGCATGCTCACACTCAACGGTGATCCAAATATTGCTGCTTTGCAGCGATACACCGTACAACTTTATAAAGATATAGAAGAAATATCAGGTGTGAGCTGCGGTATTCACCAAACTGGTGAATTGATGTTGGCAGACACTCAAGAACGATTGGATTGGCTGCGCATGATACATGCGCGTGGACAATATCTGTCTATGGAAACTGAAATGATTTCTGTCGCTGAGGCTAAAGAGATGCTTCCAATTCTTGAAGAGAAACATTTCGCCGGAGCCATGTGGGACCCAGTCGGCGGTCACGTAGATCCATCAGGTGTTACTAATGCATATGCTGCTGCAGCACGAATGGCTGGAGCAGAGGTTTATAGAAATACGTGGGCTCACGACCTAATTCAAAAAAATGATGGCACCTGGGATGTAGTTACTGAACAAGGAACAATAAACACTGAACACATTGTCAACTGTGGAGGTCTTTGGGCCCGTGAAGTTGGACGCATGTGCGGAATTGAGTTACCAATTCTGGCGATGGAACACATGTACTTACTTACGGAGGAGATACCTGAAATCAAACCCTGGCTTGAAGCAACAGGAGGATTCGGTTTTGGCGCCGTAGATTTTGGTGGCGAAATCTATCTACGCGCTGAGGGCGGTGGCCTTTTACTTGGAACCTACGAACAAGCATGTGTCCCCTGGTCTACTAAAGAAACGCCATGGGATTTCGGCTCCCAACTCCTTGCTCCTGACTTAGACCGACTTACTCCTTCATTCGAAGTAAGTTTCGCTCATTTCCCAATTTTCAATGAGGTCGGAATTAAGCAAGTAATAAACGGTCCATTTACGTTCGCTCCGGACGGAAATCCACTAATTGGGCCTATACGTGGCCAAAAAGGGCATTGGGTGGCTTGTGGCGTCATGGCAGGTCTAAGCCAAGGCGGCGGTGTTGGTTTAGCTATGGCAAATTGGATGACTACAGGGGACCCAGGTTTTGATATTTGGGGCATGGATGTAGCTCGTTATGGCGACTGGACTACCCCGGGCTACACACAAGCGAAAGTTATGGAGAATTACAGTCGACGGTTCCAAATTTCGTTTCCTAATGAAGAACTACCCGCAGGACGTCCGTTGTATACCTCTCCCATTCATGAACGCTTAACAGAGGCAAATGCCGTCTGGGGAGCAAGTTATGGGCTTGAGAACGCATTGTGGTTCCAAGAAAAAGGAAAGGAACCAATTGAAGATGTCACTTTTAAGCGTTCGAATGCTTTTGGTCTCGTTGGAGAAGAGGTTCGTGCCGTCAGAGAAAAAGTAGGGCTGATGGAAACAACAGGATTCGCAAAGCATGAGTTTTCCGGATCAGGAGCAAGAGAGTTTTTAGAAAAACTCGTCACTAACAAAGTTCCTTCTGCAGGACGACTTACTCTCGCCCCCATGCTCAACGAGAAGGGCATGCTGATAGGAGATTTCACTATCGCAACTTTGGCCGACCCGTTTACTGAAGAAGAACGTTTTCTCATCTTCGGGTCAGGTGTAGCAGAAGGGTATCACCACCGATGGTTCACAAGTCATTTACCCAGTGACGGATCTGTTTCCTACCGAGTTCTAAGTCATGAAATGACTGGACTTTCTATTGCCGGGCCACTTGCTAGAGATGTCTTAGCTTCGTTGGTTGAAGAAGATGTTTCAAATGAGGCATTCCGATTTTTAGATATTAGACCAATGAACGTTGGTATGGTCCCCGCCATAGTTGGGCGTATCTCGTTTAGTGGAGATCTCGGTTATGAGTTTTGGGTACCAGCTTCTTTGCAAGCGTCTCTTTTCGACTTACTAGTTCAAGCTGGAGAGCCACACGGAATGAAACTATTTGGACTACATGCTCTGAACTCTTTACGTTTTGATAAAAACTTTGGAGGTTGGGCTACTGAATACCGACCTATCTATAACCCGTGGGAAGCAGGCTTAGAGCATTTTGTAAAATTAGACAAAGGAGACTTTATTGGCCGGGAAGCAGCTTTAGCCGCTAAAGAAAAAGGTGTTGAGCGTAAGTTGACTGCTTTTACCATCGATACTGAAGATGCTGATGCAGTCGGCGATGAGCCGATCTGGGTTAACGGTGAAGTTGTCGGATGGGTTACTTCTGGAGGTTACGCACACTGGTCGCAAGCATCATGTGCGCTTGGTTACGTCCCGGTAAATACAGAAGGAACATTTGAAATTGAAATTCTCGGTAAGAAGCGTCTCGCTACCCCATTAGACGAACCGCTCTTCGATCCTTCGGGATCAAAAATGAGAAGTTGAGAGTTTGATGAGCGCTCAAGAGAAAATGCGTCAGTTAGCAAAGGACCCACTAGTTCAAGCCGCTCTTTCAAGCGGCCATAGAATCGTGATGGGTCCTGGAGAGCCCGCCTTGACCGAGTGGGCTGCGGCAGGTTTATCTCTGCCTGATCTTGAAGAAATGCGAAATTACCGAGTGAATCGGATTAGAGAACAATTAGTTAAAAACGATGTTGCTGGCGCTTTACTTTTTGATCCGTTAAATCTGATGTATGCCACTGATTCTCCGAATATGCAACTATGGGTAACTCATAATCAGGCAAGATGGGCATTTGTTGCTGCTGATGGTCCTATGGTCCTTTGGGAATTTAGCGACTGTGATTTCCTTTCTGGTCATAACCCTCATGTGTCGGAAGTGCGCCCCAATACCTCTTTTACCTATTTTTTAGCTGGAGATCGCGCAAACGAACAAGCAGAAAAAATGGCAAAGGAAATACACGCTCTCATCAAAGAGCACGGAGGAGGGAACACTCGTTTAGCTGTTGATGTGATTCCTCCACAGGGAGCAGCAGCGTTAGAAGCCACTGGCCTAACTCTCACTAATGGAATGCAGATCATGGAAAGAGCTCGAGCGGTAAAAGGTAAAGATGAGCTTTTAGCAATGAGATGTGCAATTGAGGCGACTCGTATCTCCTGTCAAAAACTATTTGAAGCCATCACTCCTGGAATTTCTGAACAACAAGTATGGGGAGTACTTTGGGCTGAAATGCTTGCACGTGGTGGCGAGTGGATGGAGTGTCGTTTACTTTCAGCAGGTCCGAGAACAAACCCATGGTTTCAAGAATGTTCAAGTTATGTCATTCAAGATGGTGATTTAGTTGGCTTTGACACAGACCTCGTTGGCTCTTACGGGATGATGACTGATATTTCTCGGACATGGATTTGTGGTGATTCAAAACCAAACGCTGCACAAAAACACACACATGGACTGGCTCTTGAACAAATGACAAGAAACATAGAGTTACTTACCCCTGGACGCTCATTTCATGAGTTAACCCACAAGGCCTGGTTTCCCTCTGTAGATGATTACCGCCATTACAGTTGCCTTTTCCATGGGGTGGGTCAATGTGATGAATGGCCAAGCATTGGTTTCCCCGCAAGTTGGGATAGTCACGGCTATGACGGTGTCCTCGAACCAGGGATGGTAATGACAGTCGAATCCTATGTAGGCCCCTATGCCGGCGGCGAAGGGGTCAAGTTAGAAGATCAGGTTTTGATTACTGAAACTGGTTATGAGAATTTAACACCCTGGTCTTTAAGTCTCACAGAGTTCTACTAATTCAGCCATTCACAGAAAACGATGAATTAGGGTTAATTTCTCGATTTCTGGAATAGAAACCAAGGTCCATCTCTAACCCGGTGTAACGGCCGTTAACTTTTATCGGCTCAGAATCGTGATCATGACCTGCTTCAACTGCAGTAATAAGTTCCGCCATGCAGTGCCCAGCTACACCTGCATTTTTGTATTGATTCCCGCTTGTACCGATAGCCACATAGAAACCATCAAGGTCCGTTCGGTCATAGATAGGTATCCAATCATCGCTGACGTCGTAAAGGTCAACCACTCCTTTTTTCTCATGTGGAAGACCGAGCCCTTCTACTCTTCTCGCACAACGTAAAACTTGGGCTTCCCATTGGTCGTCACGGATTTCTTGATCAAAATCATCAGGATCTACCCATTCTTTAACATCACATTCTGGGTCTTCACTACCAATCAAAATATTGTTACCGACCGCGGGACGAAAATAAACTGCTGCGTCTCCATCTGAAATATGCAAACCATCTGCTTCAAAATCGAAACCTTCAGGAGAGGGCACATGATGAACTTCGTGACGTAACGCCTTGGTTGTTATGTTCATGGTTCCTGTAAGTCCTGCCAAATCATTGATGAGGTAAGAATGAGGGCCAGCTACATTAATAACTACTGGAGATTCAATTTCTGTTCCGTCTTCCAAACCCACTCCAGTGGTTTGATTATCTGCACGGTTTACGGCTACGACTGTTTGTCCAAATCGGAATTCAGCTCCGCAAGCTTCTGCTGCTCGCTGCAAATTGTGTGATGAAAGTTGTGGGTCACTTACATAACCTGACTCAGGAGTAAACAAGGCCCCTTCTATATTGTCTATTGGATCAGCCCAAAAAGACTCATCCTCGGGCCTACTAGGTGGGCCAAGTACACCATGATCTAATATCGGTAAACGCTCTGAAAGCCGATTTAAATCCCAATGCTCATGCGGGATATTGAGTTCTTCCAACAGAGGCGTGACTTTCTGATGGTGCCCATCTGGAGCTTTAATGAGAGCTGTTCCGGTTTGTCTAAATCCAATAAGTCCTGATTCATCTACTTCCGATCCGCCTAGATAGTTCTCCCAATCAGTCCAATAGTGCATTCCTTCATAAGACATAGCTACGCCTTGATAAGTGGAATAGCTGAATCGAACAATCGCACATGAATTTGATGTAGATCCATATCCAGCTACCGGCAGTTTGTCGATATTGCAGGTTTTCCATCCTCGTTGAGCTAGTTCATAAGCCACGGCGGAACCAATTACTCCTGCTCCGATAATTACAGCGTCATATTGATTTTCTGAACTCATTAAAATTTCTCCGTAGTGCTAGCGGCCTATAAATTTAGCAGGACGTTTTTCTGCCCATGCCAGCCCTGCTTCACGAACGTCTTCAGTTGAAAAATTGCTTGCCTGTGCGGAACCCTCAGCTTCTAAAGCCTGACTCATTGATGAAGTTGTTCCATTGTTTAAAAGAGCCTTACTAAGCGACAAAGACAGAGGAGGTCCCGCTGCTGTTCTTTCAACAATGTCATCTACATAGGCGTCTAACTCAGCATCAGGTATAACACGATTAACTAGTCCGATACGATCAGCTTCAACTGCATCAATTACTTCTGCAAGGAACACAAGTTCTTTTGCTCGATGAAGCCCTACGCGCCTCGGCAAAAGCCATGATCCGCCAAAATCAATTGAAAGCCCCCTACGGGCAAAAACTTCCGAAAATCTCGCATTATTTGACGCATATATAAGATCGCACCCTAAAGCGAGATTTAGTCCTGCTCCTGCAGCTACGCCTCTTACTTTTGCTATCACTGGATGCTGTATGTCATAAAGAGCTAACGCTGATTCTTTGATTCGGCGAAGATTACGAAGTGGTATCGTCGTTGAAGCCGCAATGGCTTCATTCCTTTTACCTCCAACATCTGCTCCGGAACAGAAATTTCCTCCTTCGCCGGTTACCACAACAGCGCGAATTGAAATGTCTTCATTAATTTCGCGACATGCTTTTCCAAAGTCAGCAAACATCGCAGCCGTCATTGCATTCATAACTTCAGGGCGATGAATCGTGATTGTGACTATGTCAGATGCACGAGTGATTCGTAGTTCTTCTGTTCCGCCATCAAGGGGAACTTTTTTAGTTTCTTCCATATATGGAAGATAACCGCTTAAAGAGAAGTAGTACCAAGCGGCACTACTTTAGCTTTCTGCCAAAGCCGCTTGATCTGCTTCTTCTTCAGCAGAACTATTCCCAGCTTCTAATGCGTCAGAGTCGTCATAGTCCATTTCCCGTCTGAACTCATCTAAGAGTTTCTTTGACGATGAAAATACAATGTAGCCAGCGACTAGCACTAAGAAAGCTCCGTTACCTGTAACAATGAGGGTTTCTGAGACTCGAAGAAGACTAGCGATCCAAACGAGTCCGATAAGACTCACCCCTAGTCCCACTCCGGCAGCAAGCGTGCTCCACCGCCATCGATAGTGTTCTTCTTTTCGTAGAAGCCCAGCAGCAGGAATAACGAAAAGTGCGGCTACTGCTATCCCAATGATTGAAAGATAGCCAAGTCCGCCACCCTCTTCGGTGTAACCATCATGAATTACCTTGTTAGATAGTCGTGCATCATTAAAAATAGACCCGATTGCTAATGTGTTTAGCGGACAAGTCGACGCGTCGGCATCACATTCTGCTTTTAGAGCCGCTACTTCTTCTTCTTGAGCTGGTGTTAGCTGTCCTGATCCTCGCTCATCAAACGTCCACCCAGCAATTGAACCTATATAAATAAATAAGACAGCAGTAACTACTGTAATGATGCGGCTCCAACTAACTGTAAGTGGTAGCGGTCGAAGAGCAGAATAAGGAGCTGTCCATAGCGCATATATTGAGCCGAGGACTGCAACAATGCTAGAAGCTAAAGCAAGATAGATGCCTATCCCATGACTGTATGACACTGTTCCTTGAGCAGTATTAACCAAAAGATAAGTTAAAGAAACAATAAGCATCGCTACCGAACCTACGACCACCCCATCAGGAGAGAACCATCGGTTACCAGAGCCAGCTTTTCTAAAAGAAGTAGCTACTGCAAGTATGAGGAAAAAGCTAAGCCCGAAGACCACATACCCTGCCCAAGATCCACCAGATGCTTGTAACCCGGTGAAGGACTGGCCAGTAAGGTCTAAGTCTGTGTTTCGAGAGTGGCCGCTGAGAAGGCCAGAATCTTTACCCCAAGTCAGGAAAGTAGAAACGAAAGCAACAACTCCCGCAACTCCAGCGGCGGCATAACCGATGCGCTCCTGTTGAGTGAGTTCTTTATGTTCTTCTTTTTTCTTCTCATTAGTTTTCTTCGCTGCTGAAGCTTCAGCTTCTTTAAGTAGCTCTTCAGGATTTGATCGAGTGGCCCAGGCCTTCCTTATTCGAGCGTACAAATTACCCGTGTCAGAATCTTCAGGTTGTGATAAGCGGTCAAGAACTACAGCAACAATGAACAACGCCAAACCTGATGAAGCTGCTTGAGAAACTGAGAGGTTTTGTACTGACTTGTATACCAAACGTCCAAGGCCGCCTGCTCCCATAATTGCGGCAATACCGAGCATCGAGATTGAGAGGAGAAGGGTCTGGTTAAGTCCTGTCATAAGAGCGGGGCGAGCTAATGGCAACTGAACATCTGTAAGAACACGCATTTCTGTTGCTCCATAGGCGCGACTGGCCTCTACTACGTCTTCGGGTACTTGCCGGATACCTAAATTTGTTAGGCGAATCAACGGCGGTATAGCAAAGATCATCGTAACCATGGTTGCTGGTACGACTCCGATGCTGAAGAAGAAGATAATTGGAAGCATGTAGACAAAAGCGTGCACTACTTGCATAGCGTCAAGGATCGGCCGGACTGCATTCCATGCGGAATCAACTCGTCCACAGAGAATCCCTAGCGGAATGCCTATTAATGCACATAGAACTACAGCTACGAGGACCATGCCGATTGTTCGGATTGACTCAATCCAATAATCAGCACCCAAAAGACCGCAAAGTCCAAGTGCTAAACCGGCTGTAACTCCTACGCTTACTGATCGGACTAGACATCCGATAATGAAGATAATGAGTACGGCACCCCACCAGGGAAGCCATTCAATTAAGAAATTATCTACAAAGTTTCTGAGCAGGAACTCAAATGGCCATTTAATAGCATCAAGGAGCCAAGCAAGATTCGCATCAATCCAATCCACCATCTGGTCGATCCATGCCCCAAATGGTACTTCCCACTGGTCAAGTATTGCGTTGTCCTGTATACCTATTTTGTCTTCGGCCTCAGTAGCCCAATTCAAGATGCGACTCATAGGAACACCTCCCGCTCGAACCCATCAATTAACTGCTCTACACGTCCCATTTCTTCCATAATCTCTCTGGGTTCCAGCTCACCAACTAATCGTCCTCCTTCATCTACTACAGCTATTGGAAGTCCTCTTCCGGCAGCCGCATAATTATCGTTAAGGCGATCAGTTGCTGTTGTTGTTTCATAGTCTGTGCGAAGGACACTGCCTAAATCTGTTGTTCCATGCGCGAGAGCAGTACCTGCGTCTTCTTTTGTGACTAAACCAGTTGGGCGGCCTTCTGCATCACAGCAAAAACCTCCCCCCCTGTTTTCTAGACGGTCTAAGGCGGCTGAAAGCGTAGAGTTGGCTTCAATAACGACAGCATCCTGCATAACTTCATCTACAGTTATTACTCGTCCTTGATCCACATCTTGAACGAATTCAGCGACATACCCATTTGCTGGTTCTGTGAGAATCTCTTCGGGTGTGCCGATTTGAATAATGCGACCATCACGCAGAATGCACACACGATTTCCAATTCTTAACGCCTCATTTAAGTCATGGGTGATGAAAAGAATTGTTTTATGTAATTGATTCTGAATGTCCATAAGTTCATCTTGCATTTGGCGGCGGATAAGGGGATCCAAAGCGCTAAATGCCTCATCCATTAGGAGAATCGGGGGGTCACTACATAGTGCTCGAGCAAGTCCTACTCGCTGTTGCATACCTCCGGATAATTCGCTTGGCATGTTGTAGGCATAAGATTCAAGTCCGACCATTGAGAGAGCGCGGATCGCTGCTTCCTCTCTTTCCGAGTTAGACACTCCTTGGACTTTTAATCCATAACTGGTGTTATCAATAACATTTCGGTGGGGGAAAAGTGCGAAATGCTGAAAAACCATTCCAGTTTCTTGACGGAACGCTTGTAATTCTTTTCCATCTAACTCCTGGACATTCACTCCATCCACCATGACGCGGCCGGATGTTGTGTCATGAAGTTTATTTACGGTACGAATAGCTGTTGATTTACCTGAACCCGACAAGCCCATTACTACAAATATTTCGCCCTTATTGACCGAGAAAGAAATGTCATCTAGGCCTACAACGTGACCAGTAAGTCTTTGTACATCGTCTTTAGGCACTCCGTCTTTAACTAAGTCAAATGCACGCCCTCGAGGATCTGGTCCAAAAATCTTATAGACACTCTCCAGTGAGATAATTGGTTCACCAAAATCTGTCATCAGTCCCCCTATTTTTCTGACTTAAAGCCACTAGATATCAATGCTTTAAACGAACTTAGCAGGTGTTGATACCTCTATTGCAAACTTGGACTTCAACTAGGAGATAATTCTTCTATTCTTTGTGTCAAAACGTTAGAAGGGCGGGGCTTAAAAGCCCCGCCCTTCCTGTTAACAATCGTTCTGACTAATTAACCAGCAGCTGCAATCCATTCAGCTACTGTGTCAGCGTTGTCGGCCATCCAGCCAGCGGCAAGCTCTTGCACATGTGCTTCAGAGCCGTCACCATTGGTTTGATCAACCTGAAGTATTGAAATATCCAAGATAGATGGACGTATTTGCGTCAATAATGATGCAAGATACGGATCACCTTCAAGGAGGTCAATACGGGCTGAAACCTGAATATCGGCAGCTTCCCAACCTAACTGACAAGGTTGAGTACATTCATCAGCGCCAAGACCAGTAAAGCCTTCACCCTGAGAATGGTTTTCGCCACCATCTTTGCCAAGTGGGTTTGAATCATCAAGAACATTCTCGACGCTCACCCAAACAACATCAACACCAGGAACCATCTGAACTACATAAGACGCAGGCGTCCATGTGTAGATAATGGCTGGTTCACCAGCATTTACTTTGTTCATAAACTCAGCGAACAGAGCGTCATAACCAGCTTTGGTTTCAACAAAGTTGTCCCAGCCAGAGAAAACGATCATGTTCTCAATAATGTCGTCACAGGTCCAATCCTCAGGACACCCAAGAATTTCACCTACGCCGTCGCCATCAGAGTCGAACTGTGAATACAGAGACTCGTCAGCGTTGATTTGATCGATAGAAACGATGTTGTTGGCATCAGCCCATGACTTAGTCAACAGGAATCCCTGCACACCAGAGTCTTGGAACAAACCATCAACAGCCTGTACGTGATCCGCTACAAGCGAACCATCAGGCAATTCGTTTTCATACCAGGAGAAGTGACCTGGATACCAAGAGTTTGCCCACAAGTGACAAGCACCCTCAGCCATCGCGGTATACGCATTTGATGGTCCAAGCTCAATCTCAGAAGGATCAGACACGGTATAACCGGCCTCCTGCATCACTTGGCGCACAATCTCGGCCTGGATATAACCAGAAGCCCAGTTCGCACGACACATCGTGATATCCGAAGATGCTTCTTCATCTGATCCATAGACACCGTCTTCAATGTCGTCGTAGGTCAGAACAAAGTCGTCACCGAAATAGGTTGTACCTAATGCAGCCATAGTTCCATCATCAAGCATGGATTGAATGGCGTAGTCAAACGCTGCTACTAATTCGCTTCCCTTAGGGAAGATAAATGCTAGAGGGTCTGCTTTCAGAACCTCATCAAGTAGATCAACATCGTCTGGGTTTTCTCCCTTATAGCCATTTCCTGCTACGTCATCCATAATTACTGCGCAAACGTCACCAGCAATAAGAGCTTGAACGGCAAATCCGAATTGCTCAAAAGCTACAACGCGTCCTTCTCCGACTGTTTCCACCGCTACGTCGTAGTTGGTGGTACCGGTTTGTGAACCGACATTACAGTCTGAAGCTGCAAGAGAAGCTGAATCAGTTACTTCAGCTTCACCTTTTGCAACAAGAATTTTTTGATCAGTGCTGAGATAGCTGATTGAGTAATCAACTATTTCTGCGCGTTCGGCAGTGACAGAAATTCCGTCAGCAGCCATATCAAATTGGCCTTCAGAAACAGCAATAATCATACCGTCCCATGCAAATTCTTGATAATCAGGTACACAGTTAATGCGGGCACAAATTTCGTCGATGGCATCGTAATCCCAGCCACCTGCTTCGCCTGTTGCAGCGTCAATATAGTTGAACGGCAAGTAGGCATTTTCAATAGCGACAGTAACTGTTTGACCGCCAAGGTCAGGGGTGTCATCTCCACCACCATCGCTTGAAGCCGCAGTTGTTGCTGGAGCACTAGAACTAGAGCTAGCAGCGTCATCGCTGTCACTTCCACAAGCAGAAGCAACTAGAGCAAAACCTAGTAGTGCTGCGAGTAGGAACATTATTCGCTTACTCATTGATCCCCTCCGGATCTTTGTAGATGACCTATAGGTATTAAACGATTTGTTTAAGAGGTCATTGATGAGTTGAATGTTACCGCCAGCAGCAAGATGTGCCAATGTTTCATTTCTATATGGTTACAGAATTAATATTTTTTGTGATCTTGTTTTTTAGAAAAGAAGGTCAAAACATAGATGGGCGGGGCTTAAAGCCCCCTACGCTACTAACCTGTTTATTGTGAAAAGTACACGAATTATTGCAGATACTGTCCTGACTTGTGATAAAGATTTTGCTGTAATTTCTCCTGGTGCAGTTGATTTTGATGATGATTGCATTACTTGGGTAGGTACACCGGAAGAAAAACCTGTTGAACCAGAACGGGAGATTAAAAATGTTGGTGGCATTTTGATGCCAGGTCTGGTTAACGCTCATGCTCATACACCTATGACTCTTGTTCGAGGAGCAGGAGATGGGCTTCCACTTTGGCGTTGGTTGTCTGAGGCTATGTGGCCGCGAGAAGGCCGCATGAGTCCTGAAGATGTTTTATGGGGGATGACTCTCGGTTCAGCAGAGATGCTTTTATCAGGGGTAACAACCAGTTGTGAAATGTATTTACATGAAGATTCAATCGTAGAAGCGGTCAAGAACACAGGGGCCAGATTGGTTATGACTCCTGGTGTTGTTTCAGCGCTTCATCCTGATGATGCCGGTGCCGGCCGGACACAGGACATCATTGATTTTCATGCTGCACATAATGGTGCGGAAGGAAGAATAACTGTTGGAGTTGGGCCGCATTCGGCCTATGACCTGGGTGTAGAGAGAGCTTTAGAGTTATCTGAGTTGGCTCAAAAGTTAGATTCCTTACTTCACATTCATTTATCTGAAACATCGCAAGAGAACCAAGATTTGGAGAGTAAGTATGGTCAAAGCGTTGTGAAAACGCTCGCGGAACATGGTGTTTTCAATGGGCGAGTTCTTGCAGCTCATTGTGTGTGGGTAGATGAAGACGACATTTCGGTTTTAGCGGAACATCAGGTCGCAGTCGCGCATTGCCCGTTATCGAATATGAAATTGGGTTCAGGTATTGCTCCGGTTGTTTCAATGCGAGAAGCCGGAGTGCTTGTTTCCTTAGGCACAGATGGCCCTGCTTCAAATGACACACTTGATTTATGGGAAGAAGTCAAGTTTGGCCCTCTCTTAGCTAAAGTTTCAGCCCATGACGCCTCGCTGTTAGGTCCGAGAGAAATTTTGGCTATGGCCACTCGTCTCGGAGCAGAAGCTGTGGGTTTATCTAATGTTGGGAGTCTTGAGCCAGGTTATAAAGCTGATCTTCTTCGAATAGAAACAAATCATCCTGCTTTTGTTCCTGTGACAGAACTTGATGAACTTTTAGCACATGTGGCTTGGTCAGGGTCAAGTAAAAACGTTACTGATGTTTGGGTTAACGGAAATCAAGTAGTCGCCGACGGGTCTTTGCAATCTTTCGACTTAGATGAAGCTGTTGCTGAAGTTCAAAAAAGAGCACAAGGACTTGTAGGTTCATGACCGACAAACTTTCAAGCGAAGAAGTTATTGAGACACTTGGTTTAGAGCCTCTTCCTGAAGAAGGAGGAATGTGGACTCGAACGCTTTACGACGGAAAGTCAAGCGCAATTTATTATCTCCTGAGAAGAAACGATTTTTCAGCAATGCATCGTTTAGTCGGAGACGAAATATACCATCACTATTCTGGATCTCCAGTAGAAATGCTTCTGCTTCATCCAGATGGAAGCCACTCAACACCTATTTTGGGTCCAGATTTAAAAAACGGGCATCGACCACAACTCATAGTCCCCAAAGGAGTGTGGCAAGGATCCTTGACTCTTGGTGACTGGTCTTTAGTAGGAACGACGATGGCGCCACCGTATGTCGACGAGGAGTTCGAGCTCGGTGATCGAGAGTTTCTCAAAACAGGTTGGCCAAAAGCTTCCAGCAGAATAGGTGAACTGACAAGAGAATAGAGATCAGATGCCTTAGTGAAGTGCTTTAAATGCTTAGTTCACTTGAATGTTAAGGTTTTCTTAGAGGTGCTAGTTGTGTTCTTATTTATAGTTGTGGGCTTATTTATAGTTGTGGTCTTGTTTAAAAGGTTTAGAAGAGATAAGTGTTTTCCATATGGGAAAGAGAAAGTTAACGGATCAAAGCCTGAGTCTTTCCCTGAACATGATTTACGTTCGGTGCGTGAAGATCACATAAGCCGGTTGGGTGTGCATTTCGATTGGGTGAAGGAATGTTCCCGTTGTGGTTATGAAGACTTAGGCCTTGGAAACATAAAAGACTACTACTCCGTAACCGAAAAAACAGACACAGCCTTTAAAGCGGAAATGAGGAGACGAACAACGAGACAGTTGGATGAACTTGACGCTTTAGTTCAAACTTTCCCATACTTTTTCGGACCGTTAAGAATTCAAGAGGGTCCTCAGGACAACTGTTGCGCTGTGTCAACGCAAAAGAAAGGTTGGCATTCAATCCGGAAGAGGGGAAATAAGGGCCTAATACTTGAATACAGAGCTGGATACCTTTCAGACTCAAGTCACTACGCGTGGGATAAGAAAGGACTTAAAGGGTCGGTCACTTCTACTGTCGGAAATGGCTGGATCTTCGTGTGGGAGTGCACGTATTGTACGCAACTCGTGAAACAGTATGTTGAGGTTAATACCCCGAGCAACCTTGGCGACTAGTTGCTACCAGCTGGGTTGAGTTAAAACTCCGCCGTCTACCACCAGATCTGCACCGGTTATCCATTTCGCTTGTTCAGAAATGAGAAAAGCGACCGCATCTGCCACATCTTCGGGAGTTCCGAGTCTTTTAAGTGGAGATGATTTCAACCATCGTTCCACTCCTTCTGGCCAGCGATCGTGCAGGTTTCCATCATCAATCAGACCAGGTGACACGGAGTTGACGCGTATCCCGTGTTGACCGAGTTCAGAAGCTGCAGCTTTGGTTGCCATGAGTAAACCGGCTTTAGAAATCGCGTAATGGCTATGGCTAGCGGAAGGCTGGTAAGCCTCTATGGAAGAGATGTTTACAATGGCTCCGGCTTTCTTTTTTGAAACCATGTGCCCACTCGCTGCATTCATCAGAAGTTGCGCAGCTTTCAAATTCACATCAAGCATTTCATCCCATTTATTGCTATCAATAGTTGACCATTCTTCTAGTTTTTGACAGGCAGCATTATTTACCAGAGCATCGATACTGCCTGCTTGCTCCAGAGCTTTCGCCACTAATAGTTCTGGACCGTCAGTTTCTGAAAGGTCAGCAGCAATAGTGACGGCATCAAATTGTTTAGCGAACTCAGTTCCTTGCTCAAAAGAAGAGTTCACGGCAAAAACCAACTTGTAGTTATCGCTGTGAAGGCGTTTAGCGATAGCACTACCGATCGGGCTAGTGGCACCTGTTATCAGTGCAATTTTTTGATCCGAATTAGAAGTCATAGTGTTTTAGTAGAATAGAGATAGAAAATTTAGTTACGGTTTATTTCAGTTTCCTATTAAGAGGGTAGTCAAATGACAGGCAAAGACGAGAATATTTTCACAGTTGAGTATGCCGATGGCAAGTTGATGCTCTTAGATCAGACCGCACTTCCAGCCGCGGAACGCTACATAGAGTGTGAAAATTGGCAGCGAGTCGCAAAAGCAATAAGCGATCTTGAAGTCAGGGGAGCGCCTGCAATAGGAGTCACCGCCGCATTCGGTCTAGTTCTCGCCGTAAAAGCATCTTTAGTAACAACACACAAAGAAATACTGAACGAACTTGAAGCAGTCGCTGAATCGTTGATCGCGACACGACCCACGGCAGTAAATCTTGCATGGGCTGTTCAAGAAGTCATGGAGGTAGCGAGATCATCTCAGACAACAGAGGAAATGCAACAAAACGTAGAAAGTACTGCTCAACGGCTTCACGCCGAAGACCTCGCCATCTGCAAAGCCATAGGTGACGCCGGAGCCGAACTGCTAGCAGAAGCAAAAAACGTCATCACTCATTGCAATGCCGGCGGGCTCGCAACTGTCGGCTACGGCACTGCTCTTGGTGTCATTCGATCGGCACACCGTGAGAATCCAAATCTTCATGTATGGGTAGATGAAACCCGTCCAGTCTTGCAAGGTGCTCGCCTGAGTTCTTATGAACTTCATCGAGACGGAATCGATTGCACGGTGATTGTAGACGGAGCAGCAGCTTCTGTTTTAAGAGAAGGAGAAGTAGGTGCCGCTGTGGTAGGGGCTGACCGCGTGGCAGCCAATGGTGACGTAGCTAATAAAATCGGAACTTACGGCCTTGCAGTGTTAGCTAGATATCATGGGGTTCCTTTTTATGTAGCAGCACCACTATCTACTATTGATTCGGCGACACCGAATGGTTCTTCTATAGAGATAGAGCAACGACCAGGTTTAGAAGTGTCGGAATATCGAGGAGAAGCCATCACTCCTCCAGAAGTGGCCGTACATAACCCGGCATTTGATGTGACACCGGCAGAACTCGTGGACGGCATCGTTACCGAAGTTGGGGTGTTACGTGCCCCATACGAGACATCTATACGTGAAGCTTTAAATAAGTAAGCGACTAACTATTTCCAGAAGTCATTAACTGACCAATTTGCGTGCGGGTGAACTCTTGAGTTGACGCTACGGCAACAAGTTTTCCTTGATAAATAACACCAATACGGTCAGAAAGGCTAAGAATTTCATCTAACTCCGCTGAAACTAAGAGAACCGCAACTCCCGAATCTCGCTGATCCACTAACTGCTGATGCACGAATTCAATGCTTCCCACATCTATACCTCGCGTTGGCTGAGCAGCAAGGAGAAGATCAGAATCATGGGATAGTTCACGTGCAGCAATAACTTTTTGTTTGTTCCCGCCAGAAAGAGTTCGAGCTGGGTTATGAATCGAGGCGGTTCGAACATCAAATTTCTCTACAAGGTGAGAAGCTTCCTCATTGATAGCCACTGGTTGCCTAATGCCACGAACAGCGAAAGGTGAATGAAAGTATTGGTTAAGCACCAGATTGTCAGCTATTGAAAGAGGGCCTACTAGACCGTGTTTCTCTCTATTTTCAGGAATGTGAGAAATGCCTTCTTCGCTGATCTCTCGAGCGTTACAGCCACTCATCTCTTTTCCATTCATCAAGATAGATCCTGAGACTATTGTCCTCAGTCCTGTAATTGCTTCAACAAGTTCTCTTTGCCCATTGCCTTCCACACCAGCAATCCCAAAGATTTCCCCGTGCTTTACCTCCAGTGAAAAATCTTGTAATGCAGGTTGCTCTCTATCATCAAGCACGTTGAGGTCGGTAATAGAGAGAACCGTCTCTCCAGGAATAGCCTCAGATTTAGCGACTCTCAAAACGACTGAACGGCCAACCATCATTTCTGCTAGACCTTCTTCGTCGGTTTCTTTTGGATCTGTTACTCCGACTACTTTTCCACGCCGCATAACGGTTACTTGATCTGCTATAGCTAAAACTTCTCTAAGTTTGTGGGTAATAAAGATGACGGACACGCCTTCTGTTGCTAATCCTCTAAGAACATCTAAAAGGTGATCGGTTTCTTGCGGGGTGAGAACAGCGGTTGGCTCATCAAGAATGAGAATATCAGCTTGACGGTATAGAGAACGAAGAATTTCAACGCGCTGTTGGTACCCGATAGGAAGATCCTCAACTGTCGCCCGTGGGTCAACTTCTAATCCGTATCGTTTACCAAGTTCTTCTACTTCTTGAGCGGCTTTTTCAAAATCAAGAATTCCGCCTTTTGTCGTTGGCTCATTTCCAAGGACGATATTTTCTGTAACAGACAATACGGGAACGAGTTGAAAATGCTGATGAACCATCCCGATTTTGTGTTCAATAGCATCATGAGGACTGCTCATTTCTACTTTTTCGCCGGAGATTCGAACTTCACCTTCATCAGCTTTGTAAAGACCAAATAAGATATTCACAAGTGTGCTTTTTCCCGCCCCGTTTTCTCCAAGAAGCGCGTGTATCTCACCCTTTTTCACTTTGAGGTTCACTTCGTCATTTGCGACAAGAGTGCCAAACCTTTTGCAGATACCCACTGCTTCTAACGCAAGCGGCGTCTGCTGATTATTCATTCTCGGGTATAAGGCTGACCAAGAGCAGCAGGTGGGCGAGCTCTTCCAACAAAACCGGCAAGAACAACAATGGTGACGATAAATGGGATCATTCCAATAAGTTGAGGATGCCCGGTGAGCCATCCTCTAAATTGGAATTGAGTTTGTATAGCGTTTGTATAGCCGAAAAGTAAAGCAGCTCCCCAGGCGCCTATCGGGTTCCAGCGTCCAAAAATCATTACCGCGAGAGCTACGAAACCTTTTCCGTTAGTCATCCCACGCTCAAAAGATCCGACTGCTTCAAGGCTGAGATAAGCACCGGCGAGACCAGCGATTCCACCCCCAATTATCAAATTCAAATAACGCATCTTAGCGACAGAAACTCCGACAGTTTCTGCGGCGCTCGGGTGTTCGCCTATAGCTCGAGTCCTTAGTCCCCAAGTTGTTTTAAATAGTGCGTACCAAATGACACCTACAAGAAGAAGGGAAACATAAGTTATGGGTTGGTTTGAGAAGAAAATTTTTCCAATTACAGGGATATCTGCTAGTGGTCCGAAATTAATTCTTGGAGTTTTCGAATGAATTGTTTCTCCTGGGGTATAAAGAAAACTTGTGAGCCCTAAAGCAAAAATATTTAAAACGACACCTGCGATGATTTGGTCACCTTGGAGACTCACCGATAGGCCACCAAGTGCTGCGCCCATAAGCATTCCACATGCAAGACCGGCAGCTACCCCAAGGTAGAGACTGCTAGTTGCAGAAGTAACGGTAAAGCCCACAAATGCTGACATGAGCATCTGGCCTTCAATGCCGATGTTTACAACTCCGGCACGTTCGCAAAGCATCCCACAAAGTGCTCCTAAAACTAGGGGAGTAGAATGCCGTAGCGTTGCAGCGAGAATTGCAGTTGTTGGATCTTGTCGAAAATCTCCTGCAAAAATTGTGAAAGCAATAATTGCTAAGAAGATAAGTATCCACCAACGTAAGCGAATGATTCTTTCCAATACAGATGTACCGAAGATCGCCTTTAGAGAATTCAT
>Ga0208894_1000853_pt1 | contig 19567 bp, 18 predicted proteins | sample ETNtaG_12_FD_185752 | JGI IMG/M metagenome (GOLD analysis project Ga0208894, IMG submission 185752) | Marine microbial and viral communities from oxygen minimum zone, Eastern Pacific Ocean - ETNP201306SV49 (SPAdes) (version 2) | ecosystem: Environmental > Aquatic > Marine > Oceanic ...
GAGAGCTGCATGCAGAGTTGGCTGTGTTGGTTTTTTCATGAATGAAGAATGGCTACCGAGCTTAGTGCGACGATTAATTTAGCTTGCCTTACTAATGTTAGCAGTTTAGACATATTCATGTGATTATCTACTCCGTATCAATTTCATGATATAAACCCAACCTATTTCTGCTGATTGTTATGCTTACTTCAATAATGCTTCTCAAGTAGTTCTCCTATAAGCAATTTGCAATCAGCAAGCTAGCTTTATTTGACGAAAATCATTTTCATTAAACTTACCCTTGTATTTGATTAAACTATTTATTGTGCCCATGCTATTTGTCAATTATGGTTTACAGCAACCCTGCTGATGCAAATGATTACTTGGTCGTCTAAATACCATCAAATATGCTCTTCTATATCTTTGTTAACACCTGTCTTGTCGTTTCCCTTTGCTAATTGCCTTCTACGCTTCAATCCTTTAATAGCTTTATGTTATGAGTGAATGCGTATTTAGATTGTCAATTCCGAATGGTCTATTCCCTCGATACTGCAACAGCATCTGCCGTCTAAAATCGACTAAAGCTTTCAAACTTTCTTACTATTTCAGAATCGAACTCTATTCATAGTTCGATTCTCCAACCTTTTTGGCCTACGCTGCCCACAAAGACTGAACTTTGATAGCTCTAATTGATTGTTGATAATCGATGGATATACTTAGCGACGTGGCTACACAAGCACCAAACGCTCAGCAGCGACGCAAGCGCCCACGTTTTTGGCTGGGACCACTTTTGACTGGCGCATTTTTTGCATTCGGCTATGGCATCACCCATAGGATCATTACTCTTCGTAGCAGCCTGCCGCAGACTTCGACCCAAACGTTTAATGCAGCTCCCTTCCCCGGTGAGCGACTAGAGCAATTACGTCTCAACTACGACAGCAACAGCACACCTCTTCAGGCTGACGTTGCAGCTAGAGAAGCCTTGCAAGCCGCTAAACGTAAGGCCAAGCTGCAACTTGAAAACTTGGCTGTTGAGGCGGCACGCCGTCGAGAACAGGAGCTGCAGGCAGCCGTAAAAGCTTCAGAGCCTGTCGTTGCTGAACCAGCCCTGCCGCCTCCAGATCCTTCGTTACCATCTGCCCCACCTCAGACAAATACTGTTGAGGCTGCACCTGAAAAGCCTCAGCCATCAGTCATGCGAGCAGCTGATTTGCTTGGCAGGCGAGATAACCCTCAGGCAACATCAGAGATCCCACCTATTCCGCTCGCCCCATCGCAAACTTTCACGAAGCCTCCTGAGTCTCCAAGGCAGCCCTGATTGCTGTTTGGATCTGCCACAGTTCAGCTATCTGTGCTGTGGCCATGAGTTCTGCTGACTCCCTACTAAGGGCCACCCTCAATCGCTTGGTAGTCAGGCTGGGTCATGGGCTTGTTGATGCGGCTGCAAGCCTGGCGGTATTAGCTCAGGATGCGCCTGAACGCTTTAGTCGGGAATGGGATCTTTTCCAGCAGGAGGTTGCTGCCGAGGCCGATCGTTTGGAGCAGGAGTTTGCTCAGCCCGGAGATGCAAATACATCTTCATCACAGGCCTCTGAGCAAGACCAGGCTCAGGCTCAGATTGATCGCCTTAGGGCCAAGGTGGCGGATCTCAATCGCAAGGTCGAGGTTAAGCATTAGTGGATTCTCCTGCTGTGTTGACATCGTTACGCCGTGGGCTACGTGCTCTGCGCATCTGGCGAGCAGTCCTAACCCTGATCTTTTTTCTTTGGTGGGACGCCCGTCCATGGACTTATCCAGGTGGTTGTACTAACGAACGACGTCAGAGCCGCCAGACTGCCCGAGCTCGCTGGCTTACCGCTGAGCTTCTTCAGCTGGGCTCTGCTTTTATCAAGCTGGGCCAGTTGCTCTCGGCGCGTCCTGATGTTTTGCCAGCCCGATGGGTCTCGCAGTTAGCAGAACTTCAGGACAAGGTGCCTCCATTCAGTTTTGATCAGGCTCAGGCTCTGCTGGAGCAGGAATTAGGAGACCGCTGTGCAGAGATTATTGATCTCGATGATCAGCACCTTGCTGCCGCCTCACTGGCTCAGGTTCATCGCGCCAGTCTGCGCAGCGGCCGTCAAGTTGTTTTGAAGATTCAACGACCGCGCCTGGAGCGGTTGTTTCGTTTAGATCTAGAAATCATGCAGCAGGTTGCTGCTGTACTGCAACGTCATCCCAAATGGGGTCGTGGTCGCGACTGGGTTGCGATCGCTCAAGAATGCCGTCGGGTATTACTGCGGGAGCTCGATTTTCGTATTGAAGCGCAGTACGCCGCTCGTTTTCGTCAGCAGTTTCTTGATGATCCCAGAATTCGGGTGCCTGCAGTGGTCTGGGAACTCAGCACCCGGCGTGTTCTTTGTCTTGATTATTTGCCCGGCATCAAGGTGAATGATCTTGAGGCTTTGCGGGCGGCAGGAATTGATCCATCGGCGGTAGCGGAAATCGGAGCCTCTAGTTATTTGCAGCAGCTGGTTCGCTTCGGTTTTTTTCATGCTGATCCCCATCCGGGAAACCTTGCCGTAGCAGCTGACGGAGCACTCATTTACTACGACTTCGGCATGATGGGATTGGTCTCTGATGCCCTCAGGCGTCGGCTGGGTTCAATGATTCGTGCTGCGGCACTAAGAGATGCGGCAGCATTGGTTGAGGAGTTGCAGGCTGCAGGAGTAATTGCATCGGGCATCGACGTTGGCCCAGTGCGGCGGTTGGTGCGGGTGATGTTTCAGGACGCTTTGACGCCACCTTTTGGCGCCAATGTGATTGACAAGCTTTCTGGAGATCTTTACGAACTGGTTTATGGACAACCCTTTCGGGTGCCAGTGGAGCTGATTTTTGTCATGCGTGCTTTATCTACCTTTGAAGGTGTGGGGCGAAGTCTTGATTCAGGCTTTAGTTTGATGGCTATAGCTAAGCCATATTTACTGCCACTGATGACTTCAAGCGGTTCTGGTCCTAACGATTTGTTCAACGAGCTCGGCCGTCAGGTTGGAGCTATTGGCAGCCGGGCTGCGGCACTGCCAAGGCGATTGGATGAAAGCCTTGAGCGACTTGAACAAGGTGATTTACAACTGCAGATTCGGATGGGTGAATCCGATCGGCAGTTGCGGCGCATGATCACCGCTCAAAAGGCTCTCGGTCAATCGGTGCTATTGGGTTGCCTAGGTGTGGCAGCGGCTCTATTAGGGGCAAGTGACCGGCCGATTTGGTCTGTCTTGCCATTAGTGGTTGCTCTTCCGGTTGGCTTGGGTTGGTTTCGATTACAACTCAGGTTGGCTCGTGAGGCGCGGATGGATCAATTGCCTGGTCAACCTGGTCAGAGTCGCTGAAGGCAGCCCAGTGAGATTGCCGCTCGATGTTGTGCGGCTTGGGCTTAGCTCTGCCCCCGTGGACCTTGTCCTGTGACGCCGGCATACACCGCTTGGCTGCCCAGTTCATCTTCGATGCGTAGGAGTTGGTTGTATTTGGCTACCCGCTCACTGCGGCTTAGAGATCCCGTTTTGATTTGTCCAGCACGGGTGGCCACGGCAAGATCGGCAATCGTGGTGTCTTCAGTTTCTCCACTGCGGTGACTAATCACGCTGGTGTATCCAGCGCGACCAGCCAGATCGATGGCCTGTAGCGTTTCAGTTAACGAGCCAATTTGATTCACCTTGATCAGGATCGAATTGGCTACGTTCTGGTCAATGCCTTGTTGTAGGCGTTTGGTACTAGTTACAAAAATATCGTCACCTATCAGTTGGATACGCTTCCCTAATTTTTTTGTGAGTAGCGCCCAACCTTGCCAATCATCTTCTGCCAGTCCATCTTCGATCGAAATGATTGGGTAGCGGTCAACAAGTTTTTCGAGTTCATTCACCATTTCGGTGCTGGTGTAATTGCCGCCCCCGAAGGCATAACAGCCATTTTTGTAGAACTCGGTGCTGGCTACATCTAGTGCCAAGGAAATATCCTTGCCAGGCGAATAGCCTGCTTTTTCGATTGCTTGAATGAGCAGATCTCCCGCGGCATCATTGTTGGCCAGGTTGGGAGCAAAGCCGCCTTCATCACCAACTGCTGTAGATAGACCCTGTGCACTTAGCAGGCTTTTGAGTGTATGGAACACTTCTGCACCCATGCGCACTGATTCTCGGAAGTTGCTTGCCCCATGGGGCACCAGCATGAATTCTTGGAAATCGAGATTATTGGCAGCGTGCGCACCACCGTTGATCACGTTCATCAGCGGCACGGGCAGCAGTGATGCCATCGGGCCTCCTAGGTAGCGGTAGAGGGGTAAACCCAATCCATTGGCAGCTGCACGGGCAGTGGCCATGCTTACCGCCAGGATCGCGTTAGCGCCAAGGTTTGATTTGTTGTCGCTGCCATCAAGCTCCTGCATGCAGCCATCAACCGTGGCTTGATCCAGGGAGGAGAGTCCGCAGAGAGCGGGGGCAATTCGCTCCTCGATGTGGCTTATCGCTTTGTTTACTCCTTTACCCATATAGCGATTGTCGCCATCTCTTAACTCGTGGGCCTCGTGAGCACCGGTGCTTGCTCCGCTGGGCACTATTGCTCGGCCAATGGCACCTCCTTCAAGCAATAACTCTGCCTCAACTGTTGGGTTGCCGCGGGAGTCCAGAACCTCTCTGGCCACGATGGTGTCAATGACGAGGTCGAGGGAATCGATCACCTGTGAGGGATTTAAGTTGCTTGGATCCTATGGTTTGCCCCCCCCGCGAACTCTTTTTGCTTGGTAGTTCTAGGTTCGTTGGGGCGGCTTAAAGCTCTAGGACGACGCAGAATGAACGCAGATTTTGGGGCAGAGTCGTTCAATATGCGGATGTTGCACACGATGTTGAGGGTGGGGAATTTGGATCGTTCTCTGCAGTTCTATACCGAGGTTCTGGGCATGAATCTTTTACGGCGCAAGGACTATCCATCTGGTCGCTTTACCTTGGCGTTTGTTGGTTATGGCGAGGAGGGTAATACCACTGTGCTGGAGCTCACCCACAACTGGGATAAAGAGCACTACGAGCTAGGAGAGGGTTACGGCCATATCGCCTTGGGTGTGGAGGATATTCAATCCACTTGCTCAGCTATCTCAAAACGTGGAGGGCGTGTGGTGCGTGAACCAGGGCCGATGAAACACGGCAGCACCGTGATTGCTTTTGTAGAAGACCCAGATGGCTACAAGGTTGAGCTGATTCAAGAGGCCTGTTGTGCGGCGGCAAGCTGAACCAATGCATTCTCAGACCAGCCAGCCGGCTTCTAGCCAAGGAAGTCTTACCAGTGATCCTGATCTCTTCAGTAATGACGCCTGGGATTTATTGCTGGCTGGTCAGGATGTAGCTCGCCGTTGGCGTCATGGTCAGCTGGATGTTGAGCACTTGCTCCAGGTGCTGTTCAGCGATCGTCGATACAGCGGTTGGGTGATGGATCTACCAATTGATTCGGCCACGCTGCTGGATCAATTAGAAGGTTTTTTGGTTGAGCAGCCTATGGCTAAAGGCGATGGGTTGTTTATTGGTGATGACCTTGAAGATCTCCTTGAAGAAGCTGACCGTTCAAGGGTTCGTTGGGGTTCGAGGTTGATTGATGTTGCTCATTTGCTGATTGCTTTAGGCAGGGATCCGCGCATCGGCGCTGAGCTGTTTGAAGGGTTAGGTATGCCTAGTGAAAGATTGGAAGCAGAGTTACGGCGCGTGCCAAAGGGAAGACGCCAGGTTCGCTCTTCAACGTCGCCTTCTACTCCTGTAACAACTCCTGCAGCAGCCACCTCAGCTTCTGCCTCAATTGCGCCGTCGCCGCAATCAGTAGCACCTGTTGTGAGGCCTGTTGCTTCTGCTCCTGCCCCAGCGCCGAGCTCAGAACTTTCCGCAGTGAAGGCGGAGCCAATTCCGTTGCAACTTCAGCAAGAACCTAAGGCTCTTGAAGCCTATGGCCGTGACCTCACCGCTGCCGCTGATGCCGGACAGCTCGACCCGGTGATTGGTAGGGATCCGGAGATTCGCCGCTTGATCAAGGTTTTGTCTCGTCGTGGCAAGAACAATCCTGTGTTGATTGGTGCTCCCGGTGTGGGAAAAACAGCTATTGCTGAGCTGTTGGCTCAGCGCATTGTGGCTGGTGAAGTCCCTGATTCTCTGAAGGGTTTGCGGTTGATAGCTCTTGATCTCGGGGCATTAATTGCTGGTGCCAAGTTCCGTGGTCAATTCGAGGAACGGTTGCGATCTGTGCTCACTGAGGTGAGTGATCCTGATGCAGGTGTGGTGTTGTTTATCGATGAACTACACACTGTGGTGAGCAGTGATCGTTCCAGCGCTGATGCTGGCAGCTTGCTCAAGCCGGCTTTGGCGAGGGGAGATTTGCGTTGCATTGGCGCCACGACCCCTGAGCAGTACCGGCGCACAGTGGAGAAGGATCAGGCTCTTGATCGCCGTTTTCAGCAGGTTGTGATCAAGGAGCCGAGTCTTGAGTTGAGTGTTGAAATTTTGCGGGGTTTAAAGGAGCGCTATGAACTTCACCATGGTGTGACCATTACTGATGCTGCGGTGCAAGCAGCTAATCGCTTGGCTGATCGCTACATCAGTGATCGGTGTTTACCAGATAAGGCCATAGATCTGATTGATGAGGCCGCAGCGCAGCTCAAGATGGACGTCACCTCGAAGCCTCAGGTGGTTGAAGAGGCAGAGACGGAGCTTCGTCGTGTTGAGCTTGCTGTGCTGGCGGCTGAGCAGGCACCGGAGGCTGAACGTGTGCAGCTACAGGCTGCTCGGATTTCTGCGGCGACTCGGTTAGCGGATTTACGGGAGCGCTGGCAGGTTGAACGAGATCATTTGGCAGAGCTGCGTGAGTTGTTGCAGCAGGACGAAGATCTACGCAATGCCATTGCTGATGCAGAGCGAATGGGTGATTTGGAGTCGGCGGCGCGTCTTCAATACGACCAGTTGCATGGTGTGCAGCAAAGGCGGGCTGACCTTGAAGAAACACTGACGGCCGCAAAGAATTCTGGTACGGCACTGCTTCGTGAGCAGGTGGAGGCTGAGGACATTGCTGATGTCGTTGCGCGTTGGACTGGTATTCCCGTACAGCGATTGCTTGCTGCGGAACGGCAAAAATTGCTGGATCTTGAGGTTCACCTGGGTGAGAGGGTCATTGGTCAGCCTGAAGCGGTTCAGGCAGTGGCGGCAGCTATTCGTCGTGCTCGAGCGGGAATGAAGGATCCCCGCCGTCCTGTTGGCTCGTTTCTGTTTCTCGGACCTACTGGTGTAGGCAAGACAGAATTAGCGAAAGCCCTTGCCGCCGCGTTATTTGATGAGGAGGAGGCACTTGTGCGGCTCGACATGAGTGAATTCATGGAACGCAATGCCGTGGCGCGTCTGCTGGGTGCTCCTCCGGGTTATGTCGGCTACGAGGAGGGTGGTCAGCTCACTGAAGCGGTGCGTCGTCGCCCTTATGCGGTTTTGCTTCTTGATGAAATCGAGAAGGCTCATCCCGATGTGTTCAACGTGCTCCTGCAGGTTCTTGACGATGGTCGTCTCACTGATTCTCAGGGTCGCACCGTGGATTTCTGTCACACAGTAGTTGTGATGACTAGCAACCTGGCTAGTCGAGCCATCCTTGATGCATCTCGTTTGGCGCAGCAGGAGGGAGCGGATAGGGTCTCTCTTGCTCAGGGCCTTGCTCAAAAGGTTGATCAGGCCTTAAGCAAGCAATTCCGGCCTGAATTCCTCAATCGCATAGATGAGTTGATTCGCTTTCGGCCGCTTACCGCTGATGACCTACAGCGGATTGTGCGGCTGCAGTTGGCTGATCTCGCCAAGCTTCTTGCTGAGCAGGGTCTTGAGCTGCGTGTGGATGAAGCCGCTGTGGAGGCTTTGGCACTGCAAGGCTATGAGCCGGAATATGGTGCTCGTCCTTTGCGACGTGTGCTTAGACGTCGGATTGAGAACCCGTTGGCTACGCAATTACTGGAAGACAACTTCAGTGGTGCCCGTGCCGTGCGGGTGATATCGGCTTCTCAGGGCTCCGAACCATTTCAGTTCCTTCTTGAGGACTGAGACAGGCATCCGTTAATGTATCTGTTTGCCGGCGTGTGCTTCAGCACCGGCGTTAGCCACCGGTCTAAGCTCCTTGACCAGCCCTACTTCCGAGGACACCACAGACCTCAGCGAATCTGCTGAGGCCGAGCCTACTCGTCAGAGTGGGTTTCTCTCCGCAACCTATGAGGAGTTGAAGTTGGTGGTATGGCCCAGTCGCCAGCAGTTGTTCAGCGAATCTATTGCGGTGATTTTGATGGTCAGCCTTTCGGCTGCAGTCATCGCTGCTGTGAGTCGTTTTTACAGCTGGGCGTCGTCTCAGATTTTTCTTTGACTGCATAGGGCGCTTCTGCCCTCTCCTTTCAACCGTTCGCTTCCTAATCCTGCGCCAGTGTCAGACCTCGAGCTCACATCACAAGAATCATCTGAGGTCCTGGATCTGCAGGCTCCCATCGCCGCAGATGAGGTTTCTCAGGGTTCTGCAACTGTTGCCAGAACAACAGTTGCGCGTTGGTACGCCGTGCAGGTTGCCTCGAGTTGTGAGAAGAAGGTGAAAGCAACGCTTGAGCAGCGCGCTGTCACGTTGGGTGTGAGCAACAGGATCTTGGAGATCGAAATTCCCCAGACCCCAGCGGTGAAATTAAAAAAGGATGGCAGTCGGCAGTCCACAGAGGAGAAGGTCTTCCCTGGCTATGTATTGGTGCGGATGGTCCTTGATGAAGACACGATGATGGCGGTGCGGAGCACCCCCAATGTGATTAATTTCGTTGGAGCTGAAGACCGCCGCGCTACTGGTAAAGCACGGGGTCATATCAAACCTCGACCGTTAAGTCGTCAGGAGGTGGATCGAATCTTCAAGCGGGCTGCTGAGAAGAAGACGCTTGTAAAGGTCGATCTGGCTGAGGGCGATCAGATTCTTGTCACTTCAGGTCCTTTTAAGGACTTTCAGGGGGAGGTTATTGAGGTATCAGGAGAGCGCAGCAAGCTCAAAGCTCTGCTTTCAATTTTTGGCAGGGAAACACCTGTGGAATTGGAGTTTTCTCAAATTAGTAAACAGAATTGATTCAGCGGCGGCCGTCTCCCTGCGGAGGGCGGCCAGAGAGGTGGTTTTCCACCTCGCCGCACCTGTCCAAAGGCTCAGGTGATCCGCAGTCGTCCAATTACGCTCGCAGATGGCCAAGAAAGTTGTAGCCGTGATCAAGCTGGCCTTACAGGCTGGCAAAGCCAATCCCGCGCCGCCGGTGGGTCCTGCCCTTGGTCAGCATGGGGTCAATATCATGGCGTTCTGCAAGGAGTACAACGCTCGCACGCAGGACAAGCCCGGATTTGTGATTCCGGTAGAGATTTCGGTCTTTGAGGACCGCAGTTTCACATTCATCACCAAGACCCCGCCAGCTTCTGTGCTGATTACAAAGGCTGCCGGTATTGAAAAGGGTTCTGGTGAGTCTGCCCATGGCAAGGTCGGTTCCATTAGCCGTTCTCAGCTTGAGGAGATCGCCAAGACCAAGTTGCCAGATCTCAATTGCACCAGCATTGAGTCGGCCATGCGCATCATTGAAGGCACCGCCCGCAACATGGGCGTAGCTATTAGCGATTGACACTCATGTAGCGTCTGTCGTCACCGTTCATCTGTTCACCATTTTCGGGGGAGACACGTTGTGTCGCTTGCACCCCATTTGTTATGTCAAAACCTTCCAAACGCACCGCAGCTCTCCTTGCCAAAGTCGAGGAACGTGTTTATCAGCCACTTGAGGCCATTGAGCTCGTTAAGGAGAACGCCACCGCCAAGTTTGATGAAACCATCGAAGCACATGTACGTCTGGGGATTGATCCTAAGTACACCGATCAGCAGTTAAGAACCACTGTTGCTCTGCCTCAGGGCACGGGTCAGGCGGTGCGGATCGCTGTGATCACCAGGGGTGAGAAGTTGACTGAAGCAAAAGCAGCTGGGGCTGAGTTTGTCGGGGATGACGATTTAGTCGAAAGCATCGGTAAGGGAGAGATGGATTTCGATCTTTTGATCGCCACCCCTGACATGATGCCCAAGGTTGCCAAACTGGGCCGGGTGCTAGGTCCTCGTGGCTTGATGCCAAACCCCAAGGCCGGCACAGTAACCACTGATATAACGGCAGCGATTAAGGAGTTCAAGGCAGGCAAGCTGGAGTTTCGAGCAGATCGTGCTGGCATCGTGCATGTGCGTTTTGGTAAGGCAAGTTTTTCGGCAAATGCCTTGTTAGAGAACCTGAAGACTTTGCAGGAGACCATTGACCGCAACAAGCCCAGTGGCGCTAAGGGGCGTTATTGGAAGAGCTTGTATGTTGCTTCCACCATGGGCCCTTCAGTGGAAGTTGATGTGACTGCTCTTCAGGACATCGAACAAGAAGGTTGAGCGTGTTGATGTATGTTTAAAAGTTGGCGAAAGCCAACGGGCACGCGCCCGGCCTAAGAAAGCAGGTTGCAATCTTTTGCTGATGCTCGATGCATCAGTTGATTTTGTATTAAGTCCTGCCGAGGCAGACGCGACGGTTTTTCCCTTAGGGATTGGATCGACACGCGGCCTCTGCTCCTTCTGGAGCACTTGATGCCCGCGTGTCCAGCTTGTTCCCCCGATCCAATTCCTATGGGCCGCACGCTGGAGAGCAAGCAACAGATCGTTGAAGAGCTCAAGGGGCTTCTCGGCGAGGCCGAAATGGCACTGGTCCTGGATTATCAGGGTCTTTCTATTAAGGAAATGTCTGATCTGCGAACTCGTTTGCAGGCCAGCAAAGGGGTGTGCAAGGTGACTAAAAACACCTTGATGCGCCGCGCCATAAATGGAAATAGTGCCTGGTCGAATCTCGACTCCTTACTGACTGGCACCAACGCATTCGTTCTGATTAAGGGCGATGTTGGTGGTGCTGTTAAGGCCCTACAGGCCTTTCAGAAGGACACCAATAAATCCGAGACGAAGGGTGGTCTTTTCGAAGGTCAGCTCCTCTCACAGGATGAGATCAAAGCCATTGGCAATCTTCCTACTAAGGAAGTTCTGATGGCGCAGATCGCTGGTTCCCTCAACGCTTTGGCTACCAAGGTTGCTGTGGGTATTAACGAGGTTCCTTCCGGTCTTGCCAGAGCGCTTAATCAGCACGCCGAGAGCGGCGAGAGCTGAACTTCTTCGACTCGACTTTTTCTTACTGATCTGTTGCTGAATCCCAACCATGTCTACAAAAACCGACGAAATTCTTGAGTCGCTAAAGACCCTTTCTTTGCTTGAGGCTTCTGAGCTGGTTAAGCAAATAGAGGATGCTTTTGGTGTCTCTGCCGCTGCTTCCGCAGGCGTTGTAATGGCTGCTCCTGGTGCCGCTGGTGCTGGTGGTGGTGAAGTTGCCGAAGAGAAGACCGAATTTGATGTTGTGCTGGAGGGTTTCGACGCTGCAGCCAAAATCAAGGTTCTCAAGGCCGTACGCGAGGCTACCGGCCTCGGCCTGGGCGATGCCAAGGCCATGGTCGAAGCTGCTCCTAAGACCATTAAGGAAGGCATTGCCAAGGATGAAGCCGAGGCGCTTAAAAAGGCAATCGAAGAGGTTGGCGGAAAGGTAAGTCTCAATTGATCATCATCGGATTGTTTTAGTCCGGTTGTGATTTACCCGTTAATTGAGTTGCGACCGGTCCTGTGGGGCCGGTCTTTTTATTTGTAAGTAAGTGCATGAAAAAAGCCCTGCCAAAGGCAGAGCTTTTTGTTGGAGTGCATCCAGGAGTCTTTCCTTGTTTCGACCCTGAATTCTTTATCACCCCTCACACAAACTTATGTTAAGGGAGGTATTTATGAATGCCCGCTTTAAGGGGCGCTCCGTCAACTGTCCTGCCTTTGGCAGTATGAATTATTGGCGGTAAGGGATCACAACGAGTCGGATCGGTCCTTTGCCTTGCATCACACTGCGGTTTTGGTTTGTGAGCTTGGGGGGAAGCGGTGCACTGGGTGCTCCCAGTTGGTCGAAGATGGCAGGCCTTTGACTAGCGGATGCTTTGGCAATAAGCAGGTTCACAGGATCTGGATGAGCGAAATAGATGTGTTTGAGCGTGCGTCCTTGGTATGTACGTCGTTCCAGCTTCCAGCCAGGCTCCAGTTTCAATTTTACGAAGCCATTTTGATTGCGTTTAGGGAGTATTGCCTTGGCCACGGTGATCGGAACAGCTTGATTTGCGTCAAAGCCTTTAAGTTCAAGGCTCTGCTTATTTTTAGAGATCCGCAGACGGAAGCGTCGAGCCACATCTTCACCGCTACTTCGCAGGGAATAGTTGTTGCTGTTTAAGTAGCGGTTGCAGATGCCTGCAAAGTTGAAGTTATTCAGGGTGGGCTCCACCAAATCTTCTTGAAGGTTTTTCCAGCACAGTGGCCGGTGCTTGATCTGTTCGATTACCAGTAGTTTCCACCGATTTTTTCCCACTGCCTGGGCCAGTACTACAAAGCGTTCCTGGTGGAGTGGCTGACTGTCGAAAATTGTTTTAGTGACTGCCGGGAGTGGCGTCAGCAAAGTAAAAAAACCCAGACCCAGAGCCAACAGCTTGTTGCGGGGCTTCGGTTTCCTTAGTGTCATATGGAGCTCAGGGTAGGTTCGCGACATGACTGCTGACTCTTAAAGGACAAGCGAACCGTGTTGTACCAAATCAGAAAAGAGTTCTCAAATGGCTGATCGCAGTGGAAGGGTTGTGGCCGCCGCCACAGATGGGGCTTGTAGTGGGAACCCAGGGCCTGGAGGCTGGGGTGCAATGCTTCGCTTTGAGGATGGCAGCGTGGAGGAGTTTGGAGGCTATTCAGCTGCCACGACCAATAACCGTATGGAACTTCAGGCTGCCCTTGCTGTGCTGGAAAGGCTGCAAGAGCTTCCTTGTCATCCTGATTTAAAGATCCGTACCGATAGCAAATATTTGATTGATGGTTTGGGCAAGTGGATGGTGGGTTGGAAGCGTAAGGGTTGGCGCACTGCTGCCGGCAAGCCAGTGCTCAATCAGGATCTCTGGCAGGCATTGGATCGTGCTCGCATTGAGGGTGTTTCTCTGGCGTATGTCAAAGGACATAGCGGTGACCCTGATAACGAACGGGTCGATCAGATCGCGGTGAGCTTTTCTAAAGGAGGTGTTCCAGCGTTGAAGAGTGGACGGGTGACATCCTCTGAGGCAGTTGGCCTTGTTGAGCCGATAGAAGAGGCCAGCGATGGAGAAGATCTTGCGCCCGCTAACTTGCAGCAGCTTTTAACACGGCTTGAGCTGGCTGATCGCTTGGCTGAGCGTGGCTATGGATTAAGCCTGGCTGAGTTGGCTCAATTAGTGGAGCAACCTATGGCGCATTTGGAGCGTAAGAAGGCTTCCTGGCGCTGGCGAGATTGGCTAATTGAGCCAGTGGATGAATGTTGCTGGCGGTTGCGTCGCTTCGCGGCAGGATCGGATCAGATCTGAGGAGGCCCAGGATGGCTGAGCCATCACCTGCAAGGGTGCTCTCTACCGGGGGGGCTTACCGGCGTTGGCTGGGACCTGTACTTGCCAAAGATCAGGGTCTTGATCCTGAACAGTTGGTTCAAGCAGCATTGAGTGCTCTAGGCCAGGCGTCTGTTTGCAGGAATTGGCCTGTCGTGTCAGGTGTCTTGGCGGCTTTGGCCAAGGATATGCAACGTTCTGATCTACGGCTTGAGCAGGTGTTGTTTGGCTGTCGGTTTTGTAACCCTGTTGGACTGGCTGCTGGTTTTGATAAAAACGGTGTGGCGGCCAGTATTTGGGATCGTTTTGGCTTTGGCTTCGCTGAGCTCGGCACTGTTACTTGGCATGCACAGACCGGTAACCCTCGGCCTCGACTCTTTCGCTTGGCTGCAGAGCAGGCCGCCTTGAATCGCATGGGCTTCAACAACAATGGTGCTGAAGCAATGCGTCGCACTTTGGAGCGGCAAATCCTGCCTTCACCAGGTCAACGGCCCGCTGTGCTGGGCATCAATTTAGGTAAATCCAGGATCACTTCGCTAGAGCTTGCTCCAGATGACTATGCCTCGTCGCTTGAGTTGCTGGCGCCATTGGCTGATTACGCCGTGATCAACGTCAGCTCTCCAAATACTCCTGGCTTGCGTGATCTCCAGGATTCCAGTCAGTTGCGGCGACTGGTGGAGCGATTGCGGCGCTTGCCAGGTTGCCCGCCGCTGCTGGTGAAAATTGCTCCAGATCTTGCTGATGAAGCTATTGATGGGCTTGCTCGGCTTGCTTATGAGGAGGGTTTAGCAGGTGTAATTGCTGTTAATACCAGCATCGATCGCTTAGGTCTCGAAGAGCGCGTTATTGCTAATACAGGTCGAACTTTGGCGCAGGAAGCTGGTGGCCTAAGTGGAGCACCACTACGTCAACGTGCCTTAGAGGTGGTGCGGCGGTTGCGGGCCACTGCAGGTCCGGCCTTGCCCTTGATCGGAGTGGGAGGCATCGACTCCCCAGAGGCGGCATGGGAGCGGATCAGTGCCGGTGCTTCCCTGGTGCAGCTTTATACAGGCTGGATCTTTAAGGGGCCAGATCTAGTCCCGCATATTTTGGAGGGGCTTGTTGCTCAGCTCGACCGCCATGGCTTTCGCCATGTGTCGGAGGCTGTCGGTAGCGGCGTGCCTTGGCAGTAGCCGATACGCTTTCATCAGAGCGTGGATGCCTCTCCGTGGTGTTGGCTGGTCTACGCGAACGCTTCCCTCAGCTGGAGCAGCTGCAGGCCATGACCGAGTGGTGGCTTTTGAAGCAACGGGTGCTGCTTGCTGTTGACGACACTGCCCTCGTATTGCTTTGGCAACAGGGTGAGAGGCTGACGCTTCGACATGTGCCACTCCCTCAGGGTCTTTGTCGTGCAGGTTTGCCGATGCAGCGTCAGGCCTTGGCTGAGTTAGTAGCAGACCTGCTGCTGGATATGGGCATTCTCGGGGGGCAGTTGGAGATGTTGTTGCCGATGCAGGCATGCCAATGGCGTTTGCTCTGTTGGCCTGATGGTGAACCCGATTTAGATCAGGTGAAGGCCTTGCGCGAGCTCAACCCTGAGCTGAACTGGCCGTTCTCTTTGGCGGAGTCCTATTTGACTGTGAAATCGGTGCAACCAGCCTCATTTTTGAGCACTACAACGTCGATGTCTTTAGCGGTGAGGACTGACAGGTTGATGGTGCATGCCTGGGTTGATGTGAGCGAGGCTGCTGATTTGCCGCTACTGGGCCTTGAGTGGATGCTCACGGCTGCTTGGCGGACTGTGCGTGAGGCCACTAAACACTTTGAGGGTGATCTGATTTGGTTGGTCAAACATGATGGTCGCTGGCGTTTGCTGTTATTACGCGGCGGTTTGCCAGAGTTAGACCATGCTCTGGCGGCCTCTGTTGGTGGGAATTCGCCTGATCAGTTATTGAATGAAGTTGATGAGGTATTGCAGGCATGGCATCAGCGCTGTGGCAGTGCTCTGCCCTTGGCGTGGTGGATTACAGCCGCTGCTGTTGATCAGCAGAAACTTCGTTTAGCTTTGGATTCTCAAGGTCGTGGTGTGTGTCTAAGCAAAGAGAAGTTTTGGCTACTTGAAGATGGGGCAACCGCCCTTGAGGGGCCCGAAGCTAATTTTTGGCGGGGTGACTTTGCAGCTTTGGCCTGTTTAGCTCTAGCAGGCGCCTGGGAGCAATTTTGATGGCTTCTTCACCTAATGGTCCTGGCTTGGATTTATTGCAGGAACGTCGCCTGGAGGCAGGTCTGACAGCTCAACCTGCTCCTGTGCCTCCGTTGCGAATCTTGCTTTATAAGGGAATTGGCCTCGGGGCTCTGTTGGTTGTTGTTGCTTTAGTAGTGGCTGCTTGGTTTGCCTGGCAGGAAAAGCGGCAACAGGTCGAACTTGATCGCTTGCAGCCATTGGAACAACGGTTGAAGCGGGATTTGGCACAACTCAAGCAGATGAAGGCGCGTACAGCAGTTATGCGTCAGGACAACACTCAGATCGCTGAGCAATTAGTGGCGGCTAGGGCGAGTTCTGCATTGATGGAACAGTTGCGTTTGGAGACGCCGGCCAGTATCCAACTGACGGAAGTTTCCGTGGAGGATGAGCGGATCAATATCAAAGGCGAAGCTAGGGATCTTGGTTTTATGGGGGCTGGTGAAGCCATTGATGCCTTGAAGTTGAACTTTTCAGTTCTGTCCATGGTGAAACCGGGTGGGGTGAAGGTTGTGAAAGTGGAGAGGCAGGGTGATGGCCAGGAGGTGCAATTCGTGCAGTTCAGTATTGATGTGACTTTGGATGCCAAGAGCAGGCCTTCTCTGCAGGAGCTGCGTGAGTTGGGTGCAACTGGTTTAGTGGAGCGTTATCAACTACTAGAGCGCTATGGGGTTGCTCCATGACGAACCTCAGCCCAGAGCTACCTAGTTGGCAGCGCAAAATCACACGCGAGCGTGCCTTGGTGGGGTTGCCGTTGCTAACAGGTGGCCTGGTGGCTGGTTTATTGACGTGTCTTGTTGTGCTGCCCACCTTGGTTCGTTTGGAAAGTCAGCAGCAACGTTTGCAGCATTTGCTTAAACAACAGGCGTCAATAACTTTGTTGCCCGGCAAGTTGAAGACAGCCGCTGAACAGTTGGCAATGGTTCAGCAAAAGCAGGCTGTGCTGGTCAATCTGGTGGCAGGCAAGGACAAAATCCAAACTTTCTTGGCCCAGTTGAGTCGTGAATCCATGGCTACAGGGGTAGTGCTCGAGCTCTATGAGCCTGTGTCAGTAGCCCCCTCACCTTCAGCGGTTAGTCGTAACAACCCTCCAGGCAGCAATCCGAAGCCAGATCAGGAAGAGATTGTTTCTGAGAATCCGTTGGCAGTTCGTGGCTATGAGAAGACGGCCGTGATTTTGCAAGCCCGCGGATCTTTTCTGCGCCTGCAGGCCTTTCTTCGAGGCATAGAAGCTTTGCAGCTAGTTGTTCAACCCAGTGATCTTGAGCTGATAGCACTTGATCCTAAGAAGGGGCCAGATGGTGACGCCACAGGACCAGCACTTACGCAGCTAAGGATGCGACTGACCTTCTACGACAAGGTAGCCGTCCCTGCAAAGGAAGGGGAGACGAGAATTCTTGATTCTGAGGAGGGATTACCTCCAGAAGCCTGAGCCCCCTAGCTGGCAAGGAAATCGATCGATACCATCTGTGCAGATTGTGTGCCAGATCGAGCCTGGGTAGCTGTATGTCACGTTCCCAGCGATTGGTTCCTCTGCTTGCTGCGCTTGGCTTATGTGGCATGTCTATAGCTGAGGGGCTGGTGATGCCTCGGCCAGTGAAGGCAAGGATGCAGGGGGTTATGGAGTTGAAGCTGCGGCGCTCACAAGACAGTATTGAGGTCATTATTGAAGGGGTGGGCCTACAACCCGTTTTGCAGCAGCAACGGTCTGGGCAGAGCTGGGAAGGTCGACTACGCACTCAGGGCACGCCTGGTCTTCGACGTGGTCCTCAGCAGGTGTCAATGCCGGAGCTCGGGCTGCAGTCTGTGAGCCTTTCGGGATCGGGTGAGAGCTATCAGTTGAAGGTGGAGGGTGTGGCCGGCCGGCCGCTGTTGGACCCAGTGGTGAGTGCCGACGGCCGCAATTTAATTCTTAGTTTTCCAGGATTAGCTGGCCCGACTGTGCAAACTGGCCGCTTGGACTTGCAAACGCCAGGGCGAGTGCCTCAGGCGGCATATGTACCGCCTTTGCGACAACGTGCTGTGGCGCCTCCACTGGGAGATATGGCTGTGGGCACCATGGTGCTCAGTAATCGCAGTTTTGTGCAGGTGAGTGGACCTCCAGTGACGCTTACTTTGAACAATGCACCTGCTAAGGATGCCTTGATGTCTCTTGCTCGCTTGGGAGGCTATGGGTTCATCTTTGTTGGAGATGATTCGCAGCCTGGAACGTCTACTGCGGTGGAGACATCGGCGACGGCACCAGCCAATAGTGGAGGCAAGAAGGTGTCGATGGCTTTCCAAAACGAGAGTTATGCACGTGCCTTAAATGGGGTGCTATTGGCATCAGGCTTACAGGGCAAGCTTGATGGTCGCACGCTGCTTGTTGGTAGTGCCGTTGCGAGCAAAACATTTGGTCCTCAGGTGTCGAAAATTTATCGCCTGAATCAAGCAAGTGCTTCTTCTGCGGCCGATTACTTAGCCAGCCTTGGAGCATCGATTAGCAAGGTGAACGTTGTCAGCATTACTTCTGGAGAAGCATCATCGGCAGGGACATCTCAGCTGAGCAATCAGGTTTCTCAAACTTCTTCTAAAACGACGAGTATTGAGACTTACGGATCTTCAGTTGGTCCTCTTAAGGGTCTTTCTGGTACAACTGATTCTCGCTTGCAAACGATCACATTAGTAGGCGATTCTAAGTTGGTGTCTGTGGCTGAGAGTTACCTAAAGCAGATTGATCTAAGGCAGCGACAGGTGGCACTATCTGTGAAGATTCTGGATGTAAATTTGGATAATGATAGTGAGATTGATAATAGTTTTTCCTTGCGCTTTGGTAATAATTTAATTGTTAATGATCAAGGGAGATTGTTGGCTGCATTTGGGCGTAATTTACCGGCCGATGCTGGCTCTTTTACCTCTGCCCCGGTGGAGACTGAAACAGAGAGTAGCTCTGGTTCAACAACAACAACTTGGAATCAGGGTTATGACTATGGTTATATTTATGAGCTAGACGATAATGGTATGTCGACCGGAAAAATTCAGCGTGATGATGAAGGTAAGCCTGAAAAGGCTGATGGACTTCAGTTCGATAACTTTGGCAATCTATTGACTAATGGTGGCCGCGGGGCAATTTTATTTGATGTCGTAAGCGATTCATCGGAAGAATCGAGTAACTCTAGTGAGGATAAGGGTACAGAAACCACGACTCGTAATCCTTCTCTAAATTATCCTGACCAAGTTTTTTATGATTTTCTGAAGGCTCAAATTCTATCTAAAAGCACCAAAATACTAGCCTCTCCGACTTTGATCTTATCCGAAAATGCCGAAAGCATTGATTCGTCATCTGATGATGTAGGCCGCTCTAGAGCAAACGAGGCCTTGGTTGCTGTTGGCAGTCAGGTGATCGTAAAATGCGCAAAGAATGAAGATAGTAATGGTAATATTAGCTATGAATCAACAAGAGAAACTGCTGGCCTTACCCTCGGTGCACGAGTCCTGAAGATTGATGACAATGGCTTCGTTACGTTTACGATTGAGCCCAATATTTCAGCAGCAATAGGAGTTCCTACAGATGTGTCAAATTGTGGTTCGGTCTTTACTCTATATGAGCGTAGGTTAGAAACTGGATCTGTGCGTTTACGTGATGGGCAAACTTTGATTCTTGCTGGTGTAATTCAGGATGAAGATAAACAGGTGGTTACCAAGTGGCCCATTCTTGGTGATATTCCTTTTATTGGTCAATTCTTCCGAAATACACAAGGAGCGAGGGTTAATCGTGAACTTGTGATCATGGTGAGTGCTCGCATCATTGATGACAATGTTGGTGGCACCTATGGATATGGATATCGGCCCTCTACTGGCGCCGCACGGCAGCTTATCTATA
>Ga0208894_1000857_pt1 | contig 19536 bp, 13 predicted proteins | sample ETNtaG_12_FD_185752 | JGI IMG/M metagenome (GOLD analysis project Ga0208894, IMG submission 185752) | Marine microbial and viral communities from oxygen minimum zone, Eastern Pacific Ocean - ETNP201306SV49 (SPAdes) (version 2) | ecosystem: Environmental > Aquatic > Marine > Oceanic ...
TTTCATTTTGCCGGGAAAATTTTCCTCTGGATTTATTGCTCGGTCGTCCAGTCCCGTTTTTACCGTTGGAGTTCTTGTTTGCCCCATCCTGATTTCGCTTGTTAACCATGGAGAGATGAGAAGTCAATGTTGTCGCGGATGAAGAGGAAGACGCCCAGAGATGTGGTGTATGCGATCTTTTTCCATTGCCGCCCCCGGCATTCCGGTTCTGGCCGCTATTGGCGTTGCTTCGACCTTGACCATTGCCGTTTTGGCCTTGACCGCCTCTTGATATATTCGAGTTATTGCGCCGTTGGCCATTGCTTCTGCCGGGAGGTCGTTGGTTGCTTCCGTTTTTTTTCAAAATCTTATTCCTTAATAAAAAATAATAAAAATATCAGGCAGTCAGTGATTCAAGTTGATCCACCAAGGTAGAAAATTTTTCGAGGGCTGTACGGATAGGCGTTGGAGATGTCATGTCCACTCCTGCGCCTTTCAGAAGGTCGATGGGATATTTTGATCCTCCGCCCTTTAAAAAATTTAAATAATCATTCAATTCGGCAGAGCCTCCCTCCGATACCCTGTCTGCCAGTGCGTATGCGGCGGATATTCCGGTAGCATACTTATAAACATAAAAACTGAAATAAAAATGCGGGATACGAAAACACTCAAGGGACAGGCAGTCATCGAGAGTGGTTTCTTCACCAAAATATTTTTCAAGGAGCTTTCGGTAAATTTCCTTGAACGCATCGAGAGTCATCGGCTGATCGTTTTCTGCGGCAGAGTAAATCAGGTGCTCGAATTCGGCGAACATGGTTTGTCTGTACAGTGTTCCGCGCAAATTGTCAATCTCTCTGCAGACCAGATAGATTTTCATACTTTGATCAATATCCTGCGAAAGCAGATATTTAGTGAGCAGGGCTTCGTTGAATGTTGAGGCTACCTCGGCAACGAAGATCGTGTAATCGGCGTAAAGATACGGTTGGTTTCGACGCGAGAGAAAAGAATGCATCGAGTGCCCTGCCTCATGTGCCAAAGTATACATGCTATTGATATTGTCTTCCCGGTAATTCATGAGGATAAATGGATTGGAATCATAACATCCAGATGAATAAGCGCCGTTTCGCTTGCCTTGCGATTCATAACGGTCCACCCAGCGGCTTTCGGTAAGCCCTTTTTGCAGTACTTTGGTGTAGCCCGGTCCCAGGAGCTGGAGGGATGCAAGAATCTTTGTGACAGAGTCATTGTATCCAACATGCCAATGAACATCTTTGACCAGCGGCACGCTGGTGTCGTAGATGTGAAGTTCATCAAGTTTTAGAATGCGTTTTCTCAGTGCGAAATATTTGTGCAGGGGTGCCAGGTTTTCGTGAACGCTGGTGACGAGGTTGTCGTAGACCTCAACCGGGATATTTTCACTGAACATGGCCTTTTCTCTGACCGATGCATATTTTTTTTCGCGGGTATAGAAAATATCTTTTTTGATGCTACTGGCAAGAAGTGAAGAGTATGTGTATTGGTGGTCTGCATAGGCATCATAGAAGGTCTCGAATGCTTCTTTACGAATCCGTCGGTCATGGTTTTGCATGAGGCTTTGAAAATTGCCCTGAGTGATGATTATTTCGTTTTCGTGTTCATCGACCACGGTCCCGAGTTTCAGGTCTGCGTTGTCGAGCATTTCAAAAGCATCACGTGCCGCTCTGGCCATCTCCGCTGACGAGGCGAGAAGCTTTTCTTCCGGTTCAGAGAGCGTGTGTTTTCTGAATCTCAGTATCCGTTCCAGATGTAGTTTGTAAAACTCCAGTTCTTTATCCTGCAAGAATTCATTCATCAGGCTTTCCGGAATGGCCATGAGTTCGGATGGTATATAACTGCTGGCTTGCGCAATTCGTGTGTGCAGGCGAACTACCTTTTCAAAAGTGCTCTGGTTCGGTGCGTTGGTTTTGTCTTCGTCATTGCGAAGGTGGGCATAGGTATATAGCTTTTCTATTTTGCGGGAGATATCCATGTCAAACTCAAGGCAAGCCTTGATTCTTCTCACCGAATCCGCAAGGGCTCCCTCGAAAGACTCGTAACCGGCAATGTCTTTTTCCAGTTGATCGAAGTCGTCCTGCCAAACAGATTCCTGTGGGTATAAACCGTTTAGGTCCCATTTGGATTCGTCAGAAATATCTTTCCGAGTTACGGGTTTTGTTGTGGCTTCCATAAATGATTCAATCAAAATTTCGGGTCGTTACCCGATCTTACCGGCTGATGTCAGGAGAGTGCCTGATCAATAGTTTCCAAGTGGGCATTGAGCCGGGTTTGTTTTTTAGAGAGATTTTGTTTTCTCTGGTTGTCTTTCTCGATAACCTCAGGAGGCGCCTTATCGATGAACTTTTTGTTGGAGAGTTTCTTAACTAAGACTATGATATCTTTTTCAATTTTTTTCAACTCTTTTTCTATGCGTTTCTTTTCTTCAGCAAAATCCATCTTGCCTTCCAGTGAGACAAAGATGTCCATTCCATCGGAAACGGACGAGGCAGAAACCTTCGGTTTCTCCACTTCAGGACCTGATTCAATGAGGTTCACTCGCGCCAGAGTGTTGATGTAGAGAGAGTGAGCCTCTAATATTTCAGCATGTTGAGATTGTTCGGTTCGGATCAGTAGATCGAGATTGAGACCGGGATTCAAATTCATCTCACCGCGAATATTGCGTACGCAAGTGATGACGTTGATGATTGTGGAAAAAGTTTCTTCCACTTTTTTGTCAGATTTATTTTTTTCGTACTGCGGAAAATGGGACTCCATGATGCTTCCAGACGCTGAAGGAAGTTTGCTTCGGATTTCTTCTGTTATGAACGGCATGAAAGGGTGAAGCAGACGCAAGCTGGCTTCCAGCACATGGACAAGAATATTCTGGGTTGCTTCCTTATCTTTTTCTCCATACAAATGCGGTTTGGACAGTTCTATAAACCAGTCGCAGTATTCGTTCCAGATAAATTTGTAGATAGCGGAAGCCGCGTCGTTGAATTTGAATTCTTCAAGCGCGTGGTTAACTTCCTTGCAAGCTTCGTTGAAGCGACTGAGAATCCACCGATGCGCGGCAGGACGTTCTGCGTTGGAATCCAACTCGCAGGTTCCCTTGTAGTCTTCCAGATTCATCAGAACGAATCGCGAGGCATTCCACAGTTTGTTGCAAAAGTTTCGGTAACCTTCGATACGTTCTTCGGCTAGTTTGATATCCCGGCCCTGGGCCGCGAATGCCGCCAATGTGAAGCGAAGGGCATCGGTGCCATATTTATCCATCATGACCAGTGGGTTGATTACGTTTCCCTTGGTCTTGCTCATCTTCTGGCCTTCGGCATCCCGGATCAGCGCATGGATGTAGATGTCACGGAAGGGGACCTCATCCATAAACTTGATTCCCATCATAATCATTCTCGCGACCCAGAAGAAGATGATGTCGAATCCGGTACAAAGCACAGAAGTGGGATAAAACTTTTTCAAGGTTTGGGTTTGCTCGGGCCAGCCCAGAGTTGAAAAAGGCCACAGAGCGGAACTGAACCAGGTGTCGAGCACATCACTTTCCTGAATGAGATCACCCGCGCCGCAATGAGAACAAGTAGCAGGGATTTCTCGAGCCACGGTCATTTTCTGACAGGCTTGACAATTCCATGCCGGAATCTGGTGTCCCCACCAGATCTGCCTCGATATACACCAGTCGCGGATATTTTCCATCCAATCGAAATAGGTGTTTTCCCAGAACTTTGGAGTGATGCGGATGGAACCATTTTTAACAGCCTCAACCGCCGGTTCGGCCAGCGGCCTGGCTTTGACAAACCATTGTTTGGACACATAAGGCTCAACCACGGTGTGACATCGGTAACAATGGCCTACCGAATGCATGTGATTGTCGACTTTTGCCAGCAGATCCTGCTCCTTAAGATCTTCGATCAGTTGCTTTCGGCAGACAAAACGGTCCATTCCTTTATAGGCGGAACCTGCTTCATCGTTCATGGTGCCGTCTGGATTCATCACATTAATTAAATCGAGGTTGTGACGGCGCCCCAGTTCAAAATCGTTGGGGTCATGTGCGGGTGTAACTTTCAGCGCTCCTGACCCGAAAGAGGTATCAACATAATTATCGCCAATGAGCGGAAGTTCACGGCCCAGGATGGGAAGGATGAGTGTTTCTCCAATTTTGTTTTTATAGCGTTCATCTTCAGGGTTCACCGCGATGGCGGTATCGCCCAGCAAAGTTTCAGGACGAGTTGTCGCGATGGTCAATGAGTCCTCGCTGTTTTTAAATTGATATTTGATGTTGTACAGATGTCCCTGAGTGTCCTTATGTTCTACTTCCAGATCGGAGAGGGCGGTGTGACAGCGAGGACACCAGTTGATGATGTAATCCCCCTTATAGATCAAACCTTCGTCGTAAAGAGAAACAAAAACCTCTCGCACGGCTTTGGAAAGCCCGTCATCCATCGTGAAGCGATCCCGTTCCCAGTCGAGGGATGCGCCCAGTTTGCTCAGTTGGTGATTGATAGCACCGCCCGATTCATCCCGCCATTTCCAGACGCGCTTGACAAACTCTTCACGTCCCAACTCTTGTCGGGTCGTATTCTCACCGTGCAGTTGACGTTCGACCACGTTTTGAGTGGCGATGCCCGCATGGTCGGTTCCCGGCTGCCATAAAGTGGCGAAACCCTGCATACGTTTCCAGCGGATCAGGATATCCTGAAGCGTGCTGTTGAAAGCATGTCCGATGTGCAGTGTTCCCGTAATATTTGGCGGCGGGATGACTATTGAAAACGGGACTTTGGTTGACGTTTCATCGCCGTGATGCAAGCGTTTGTCTTCCCAGTATTTGCCCCAGCGCTCTTCAACTTCTTTCGGGCTGTAAATTTTTTCTAATTGATCCACGATTGATTAAAAAATTCCATAGAAACCCTTTTCCAAAAAGGAATCGGGAAATAATAAAACAGTACGCGGCGGCCTCCACCGTGCAGGATATATAAAAATAAAATGAATTTCGATTTTTAGAAAGAGACTGGATCGGAGGAACGGCTGGCGTTTCTCATACTTTTTTGATCTTGTCGATTTCTTCTTTAATGATCTCTCGCGCAATCTGTGGAGTGATTTCTCGAACTACCTCCCGCACTGACTGGGTGATGCTTTCAGAGAGTCCTGCAATTTCCTCTTCAATGGAAGTATGAAGTGAGTTTTCCAGAATGTGTTTGACGTGTTCGCCAACGACCCTGACAAAGTGCTCATCTTCCGTATCCACAGATCCGGAAAAACTTTTTAAGTGTTCATTTCTATGCGATGCCATAGCTCGGTGACTTTTCGGTTCCAGAGATGCTTGCGATAGATAAGAGAGACTTTCCTGAATCAGGTTCGGACCTGATACGCCCTTCTTTCGGGCCAGCGCCGAGGGAGTCATTTTTTCCAATAAATCCTCCGGCTCGGGAATGATGTTGTCCACCGCAACCGAGGGGTCAGCTATTGGCTCTTGCCTGATACCTGGAGCCTCTACGGATTCTTCTCCCGACCCAAAGTTTACTATTTCTTGAAAGGCTGTGTCCAGTTCTTCACCGATTTTATCTTCTTCCGTGGGAGCCACTTCGCTCAACTCCTCGTAATCCGAATGGACGTCTACAGGCTCGGTCATGTCTGTGAGCGATTCGACATCTTTGATCATTTCATCAAGGACCTCTTCTTCCTTCGGCAGTGATATATCATTATCCTGCGTCAACTCGGTTGCCGGGGCCGACTTAACGATTTCGTCTGCGGCTGGCTCGATAACTTCGGTGACTTCATTTTTTTGTCCAATCACATTGTCAGCCGAAAGTCCAACAGCGGCTTCAGCTGGTTCAACGGCTTCAATCATGTCCGCCTCTGAGAGATCGAAGACAGGGTCTCCTTCCTCGTCCACCGGAAAAAGTTCTACCGCCGTTTCAGCGGAGTCCTTCGAAATCAAATCAACGACCTTTTTTACGATATTGTCCGATTTGAAAGGTTTTAAAATATGATCGTCCGCACCAGACTCATTAAACAAACTTTCGTTGAAATCTTCAAAGTCACTGCCGAGCAGAAGCACCTTGACAGAGTCAAATTCAGGATCGGCTTTAATTTTTTTGGACAACTCAAACCCTGTCAGGCCAGGCATATCGACATCTGCCAGCACGATATCAGGATTGAAATCGCCTATTCTCTCGAACGCTTCTTTCCCATTACTGATGCCCTCTACTACAGCATCTTCTTTTTCAAAGGCCATAGCGACGATTTTCTGGATAGTGATGCTGTCATCTGCGACCAGGATTTTTTTCGCCATTGGAGGTTTTCCTTCACGAAGCCCGTGGAATGAAAAACAGGTTTTGCACTTGGCTTATCGACTGCTGGAACATGCGGAAGGGGATCGTTAATATAAAAATTTCTCACCAAGTATAGCATAGTTCCAAAAACCAAATCAAACATTGAGGTCTGGTGAGTTTCCTCAAACGAGCAAAGGGTTCCAGTTATGGACAGTCTTCATAAGCTGTCTCCCCTATGCCTCTGTATGAATAAATGATAGCATACTTTCAGAGTCCATATGATTTTAGGTAACTATAATCTGGAGCAAGTGGATCATGAGGAATTGAGAGTGAATTATCATTCAGCACATGGGTCTCTCCAGAAGACGAAGCCTGTAATTTGGGTCGGGGCATTGGTGTTTCTGTTGACGACGGCAGGCACGGCGTTCTCCGGATTCATACAACTAGACGGGATTGCCAACGTTAAAACCCGATTCAGCCGCGGGTGTTCTACTATGCAGGAAGTAACCGAGCTGGCTCGTGCCAGGTCAATAGATGTGGTTGTTTTCGGCGATCAGGCTCGCGACGCTCTGGAATACGGGTTGGTTCCATTCGAACATATTTTCAAGATACGAAATGAAAACTCATCTGTGCTTACTGTGGGCGCACCGGCCTACGTTTCGGAAGTTAATGACAACGACAAACAGTTTGAAGAGACCCTTCTCATTCCCGGGACAGAGGTCGCTCCATTTTACTATTGGACTGGAAATGTTTTTAAAGGCGACCTTGTCGCTAATAATTTAGACAAACATCTCTTTGTCGTTGGATTCGAGGCACCAGAAGTTTATGAGCAGCTACCTATCCTGGACAGTAATTTTTCTCAGCGTTACCTGAAGCGACACCAGTATTTTTTCGGTGGATGTGTCGCGCTTTTTCTATTGTCCCTCGTTCCGGTAGTTAAAGGATATAAGAGAAAAATCACAGGGGTGGTAGCAGGCATTATGTTTCTTCTTGTCGTCAGCAATCAGCCATTGCGAAGTTCTCCTTTTAGTCAGTATGGCGGCGATCTAGGTGCCCAACCTTATCAGGAATTGATTGATTATGTAAATGAGAATGGCGGACTGGTTTTCTGGAATCATATGGAAGCGGATGATGGAGCAAGGCAGGAAGGACGAGTAGGTTACAACACGATGCCGCACCCCGAAGACCTCGTGTTGACTTCCGGGTATACCGGTTTTCAGTCAGTCGCAGATTTTCCGATCATGCAAATCGAACCTGGCAACGAGTGGGATCATGTATTGGATGAGTATCTTCAAGGCCAGCGGGAAAAGCCGGCGTGGGGGTATGGCGGGAATAATTATTTATGCGAGGATGGCGAAATCAAGCTCGGTGACATTCGAACTGTATTCCTGGTGCGGGAAAAATCACGGGACGATGTACTCGATGCCCTGGCAAGCGGACGGATGTATGCTGTGCGCCAGAAGGGTGACGAACGACTCTCTCTCGATGATTTCACCGTGACCGATGTTAAGTCGGGGCAGATGGCGGCCATGGGTGAGGAACTGACCTCAAGCGATTTTCCTGAGTTGAAGGCCAGGATCCGCTTCACAAAAGGAACCGCGCAAACGGTTCGTCTGTCCATCATTCGTAATGGAGTGGAAGTAAAGCAAGAGACAGCGGCGCTTCCTTATGAACTGACCTGGCGGGATGTGGATGTGAACAGGGAAGAAGGGCCCGTGTTTTATCGACTCAAGGTGGAAGCGGATGAAGCAAACTATCTGGTGTCTAATCCGATCTTTGTCCGCTTTGGTGAAGGAATGCCCGATCAGGTAGCGTCACTTCCACAAAGCACGATCAAGAAATTGAGTATGGTCGAACCTGTTAAATCAAAGGTGCAATTGTCGCAAAGACCCGATGCTCCATCGGCAAAACCTCCCGGCAAACCAGATCAGGATAAAGTGGTTCGTCCATTGGCAAGTCCGTCCAAACCTGAAAGCAGGATACAGCCTCCCAGTTTAAGTCCACCGGCAGTAAAACAGTCCACCGCTCCTGCAGTGAAGATGCCATCGGTTCCGGAAATAGTGGGTCAGCAATCGGTGGTCGCGAAAATAAATGGGGTTTCCTTGAAGACGGGTCCCAGTCCTAAATTTCCAGAGGTGGGGAAATTAAAAAAAGGTGATCGCTTGCCCCTGATCCGAAGCACCACCGTCAAATTTAACGGCAAGCCCTGGCTCGCGGTCGATGCGGGTGGGCGCGAAGCCTACGTCTGGAGTGGACTGGTCACTACCGAGTAAATTTCACGAGTTCCCACGCCATACGCATTCAGGAATATTCATTAACGGATCGGCCCTTATCCACCCGGTATAGAAACAGGTTTTTATCCTCATTGACTTTGATGGGTTCCATGTTGCGGATGCAGAACCGGTAGCAGACGATCCGCGCCGAAGGCTTCATCCGGTCCAGAATTTCCGGAAACAACTGGTCCAGTGCCTGATGGGTGAGATAGAGGTAGATGATGTCTGCTTCGCTTACATCGAAATCGTATATATTTCCCCGATGAATTTGCACCTTGTCTGTCAGCTCCGCCGCTGTTACAAAAATTCTTGAAAGCCAGACTTTGATCGGGTCAATCTCCACCCCAGTGCCTCGCACACATTTTTCGCGTGTGGCGCCGATCAGGACGCGTCCGTCTCCCGATCCAAGATCATAGAACTTCTCACCGGGTTGAAGGTCGGCAAAATTTATAATTCGCTCAATGTTTTCGTCCGACAAAGGGTGCCAGGGCGCACCAAAAAATACCGGCAAAATAACCATCGCCGCCAGTAAAAGGACAAATGCGATAAATAAAATGCTAACGACGGAAAGCATTAATATAAACCTTCAAAAAGAAAGGGCATCTTGTGGATGGTTTTCAAATTTTGGGAAGAAAACTCCAATAATTAAGAATGATAAGGGGCCTGTCAATTGGTTACCAACAATAAAAAAAGTTTCTTTGTCTTTTCCGCACAATACATTAAATGCTTTTCTTTCATCACCGGCAGTATACAGAACTGTTTTTTTCATTGGATTTGCCTCGTTGGCAACATATAAAACCATAACAATCAAAGTGTTAATGCCTAGGTCATGCTCTATCACTTAAATGGTGAAATGACACCAAAAATTTTGTAACTTCATCAAATTATTGGTTTAATTATAGGTTTCAGCCTGATCGATTTTGGTTGAGAGCTTGTCCCACTCTTCTGTCAGTGATTTTTCTTCATTGGCTAACTCTGTTTGCTGGCTCAGAGCTTCCATGAGTTGGGGTTTGTTCACCGATTCGTAGATAGCGGATTCGGCGAGTTTCTCTTCCACTGCCGCTTTTTCCGCCAGCACTTCTTCCAATCGCGCTTCGACTTTTTGCAGACGCGATTTCAGCGGTTTAATAATTTTATGTTTCCTGTTTCTGTCCTCGGCTTCACGGCGTTTGCGACCACGCTCCAACTGATTCATGGATATTGAAGTTTCCTGAGTTACTTTAGTCGGATTCAACAACGCGGCCTCTGCCTCCTTGCTTTTGGCCATTTCATATTCGCTGTAGTTGCCGATATATTGGTGCACCTTGCCTTCGTTGACCTCCCATACCCGATTGATGAATCCATCAAGAAAATATCTGTCGTGAGAAATAACGCAAAGTGTGCCCTCGTAATCAGACAGCGCGGCGGCGAGCACTTCACAGGATCGCATGTCAAGATGATTGGTGGGTTCGTCTAATAGTAATAATGATGCGGGTGATGCCAGCATGCGGGCGAGAGACAGCCGGGACCGCTCACCGCCGGACAAGACACTTACCTTTTTGTCCACATCATCACCAGAAAACAAAAAGGACCCCAGGATCGTACGCACCTGAGTTCGCAAAAGATTTTGCGGCAGTCCGTCCATCGATTCGAGAACTGTTTTGTGAGAGTCGAGTGAGTCCGATTGATGTTGAGCGTAATAGGCGCGGGACACGTTATGGCCCGGATGGATTTCCCCGGCATCGTGATCGATGATTCCCGCCAGCAGTTTCATGAGTGTTGATTTCCCCGCGCCATTTTCACCCACAAGGGCGATTTTCCATCCGCGTTCAATCGTGATGGAAAAGTTCTGATAGACCTCAACATCGCCATAACTTTTAGCTATATTTTTCAATTCCATGGAAATACGCCCGGTGCGAGCGGGTTGGGGAAACCGGAAGCTTACTGTTTTGGTGCGGGACATTGTTTCAACACGTTCCATTTTATCGAGCATCTTGATTCGGCTTTGCACTTGCGTTGCTTTGGTGTTCTTGGCGCGGAAGCGTTCGACAAAGCGTTCAATTTCGCTGATCCGCCGTTGCTGGTTCGCCGCTTCCGATTCGAGCTGAACTTCCCGGTCTTGTTTCAGCCGTTCGTAGTCATCGTAATTCCCTGAGTAACAAGTCAACGTTCCTCGGTCGAGTTCAGCGATGCGTGTGACGAGACTATTAAGGAATCTGCGGTCATGAGAGATGAGGAGGAGACTGCCGCCGTAGCTTTTCAAAAATCCTTCCAGCCATTCGACCGACTTAAGATCGAAATGATTGGTCGGTTCATCGAGTAAAAGGACATCTGGATTTCTAAGTAGTAGCCGCGCCATTTCAACCCGCATGCGCCATCCACCGGAAAATTCATTGAGAGGTTTTCTAATTTTGTCTTCACTGAATCCTAGCCCCGAAAGAATGGCGCAGGCTTTGGGCTCGCGTTCGTAGCCGTTCATACGCTCGAAAGCATGTTGGAGAACTCCATAACGTGAAAGTGTTTCCTCGCCATGAGAATCGGAGCGCATTTTTTCTTCCACTTCATCCAATTCCTTACGGATGGCTTGCAAGTGATCGTCTCCTGAAACCACCCGTTCCAGAACCGATCCGCCGAAATCATCCAGTTCCTGTTCGAGCGTTGCCGCTTGCGCTCCTTTTCGAAGTATGACTTGTCCGGAGTCCGCCGACTGGTTTTGCGTTATGATGCGGAACAAAGTGGTTTTGCCCATGCCGTTTTCACCAACGAGTCCCACACGCTCGTTAGGACGCAAGTGAAAGTTGGCGTTTTTCAGGATTATTTTAGGGCCAAATTGTTTGTTCAGATTCTGTAAATAAATCATAACGAATTTTCAGCGAAAAAAACTATGCCCCGGTTTTTAGTTTTGGGTTAGACGCTTCGTGCAGTCCCTCACCACATAAGTTGAATGCTCGTACCACACGGATTTGCGTTGGCAAGGATCATTTCCCTTCCTGAAGTTTTGGATTGAACGCTTCGCGCAAACCTTCGCCGCATAAGTTAAATGCGAGTACAACAAATAGAATGGAGAATCCGGGAATGAAAGTGATCCACGGAGCATCAAAAATGAATTGTTTTCCGTCAGCGAGAATATTTCCCCATGTGGCATCGGGCGGCTGGACCCCGAATCCGAGAAAACTGAGGCTCGATTCAATGAGGATGGCCGAGGCAACGCCTATGGTTGCCGATACCAGAACCGGCGCGATAGCGTTGGGGGTCATATGAATGAATATGATTCGCCACTCAGGGATGGCCTGACTGCGGGCGGCGGCAACGAAGTCCAGTTCTCTCAGCGTGAGAAACTCGGCGCGGACAAATCGGGCGGTGCCCATCCAGCTGGTTAGCCCGATCACGATCATGATGTTGTAGATGCTTGGGGGTAATAGGGCAACAACAGTCAAGATAAGAAAAAATGTGGGGAAGCACAGCATGATGTCGACAAAACGCATGATGATCGTATCGACCGTCAGGAATCCGAATTTTTTCTTTCCGTAATAACCCGCGATTCCTCCAAAAATTATTCCCAAAGCCACCGAGATGCCAACAGCGACAAAGCCAACCGTGAGTGAAACAGAGGTTCCTTCCAGCATGCGTGCAAATACATCGCGGCCGAGTTCGTCGGTGCCCATTAAGTATATGTTGAATGCGGGAGCGTCTTCGGCCGAGGTGATTTTGCTGGTGAAGGATGTCAGTGGCGGAAGAAACTTTTCCGGCAGACGCACTTGCTGAGGATCGAATACAACAAACCAGCGAGTGAGCGCTTTGCCTGCGAAAGCGATTGCCAGGAGGACGATCAGGAATATAAAACTGGAATAAGCAGTGCGGTTGCGTTTGAAGATGTCCCAGCGTTCCCTGAATAAACTGACTGCCGGTTTTAATCCTTCCGCGTCCTGCTTTTCTGTAATTGTGTTCATTCCTGACTCCACTATGCTAAAACTTGATACGCGGATCGACCACCGCATAAAGAATGTCAGATATTAAAGTCCCTACAAGTACCAGGATGGCTGAAATAAAATTGAGCGTGAGTATCACCGGGAAGTCCCGCGCAAGAATCGCTTCGAATCCCAGCCGCCCCATTCCCGGCCAGGCGAAGATGGTTTCAAAAATGACCGAGCCACCGATCAACCCCGGAATGATCAGGCCAAACATGGTGATGAACGGGAGCAGGGCATTGCGGAGCCCATGCCGGTAAATGACAGCATCTTCCGACAGCCCCTTGGCGCGGGCCGTGCGGATGTAATCCTGATTAATGACTTCCAGCATTTGCGAACGGACATAGCGGGAAAGAATTGCCACTCCCGCCACCGCTGACATTAAAGAGGGGATCGTCCAATGCCACACCCGGTCCATCGAACGGAACAGAAGGCCAGCGTCTTCCAGCCCGAAGGTGCGCATTCCAATCACGGGAACGTTAAATGTCTTCACCATAAAAATAATGCAGATATAGGACAGAAAAAAACCGGGAATGGAAATCAATGCGTAAGCAAGAAAAGTTCCCGTCTTGTCGAACGTAGAGCCACGATTGATCGCCGCCTTGATCCCTACCGGGAATGCCAGGAACCAGGTGATGAGTGTTCCCACGATGAACAGTGGTAGCGAATTGAGAAAACGGTCCCATATTTTCTTTAGTACGGGTTGGTTGTCCTTGAACGACTTCAGTTCGTCAGTGAATAAATCCTTCATCCAGTAAACGTACTGAACGTGGAGTGGTTCGTCCAAATGGAAGGCGGCGCGGATGCGCTGGATGTCCTCAGCTTTCATCCTGGGATTGGACGGGTCCACCAGACTGGGTTCTCCCGGTGCCAGGTGAACGATCGAATGCGAAATAATCGAGATAAAAAACAGCAGGACAATGCGCTGGCCGATACTTTTAATTATGAACTGGGTCATGGTTAACTTATAATTTGTGTATGGACATTTTACAGATCAGCCATTATCTCGACGACCTGCTTGATATTAAAGATATCAAGGATTCGCCTAACGCGATGAACGGATTGCAGGTTCAAAACACCGGCGATATTAAAAAAATCGGGCTGGCGGTTGATTTGTGCATGGCAACAATTGAAAAGGCCGTCGCCGCAGAGTGTAACATGATGTTTGTCCATCACGGAATGCTTTGGGGAGGTGTGCAACCGATCCGAGGGAATTTTTACGAAAAACTCTCCACGATGATGCGTAACAATCTGGGGCTGTATTCGGCGCATCTGCCCTTGGACATGCACCCGGTATTGGGGAACAATAAAGCGTTGGCGGATTTGTCCGGACTTTCCGAGATCGAGCCGTTCGGCGAATACGAAGGCCAGAAGATTGGATTCAAAGGTCGGCTGGAGCCGATTTCGACAACTGCCCTGGGAGCAAAACTGGAAGCGAGCATGGGGTCATCCGTCAAAGTGATCGGGTCGGGAGAGGTTAAAACACTGGGTCTGGTTTCCGGCGGCGCGGCGGATATTCTCAGACAGGCTTCAGCGGAAGGTCTCGATGCCTACCTCACCGGAGAAGGGGCCAACCATCATTTCCACGAAGCCGTGGAAAACGATTGTGTTTTAATATTGGCGGGTCATTACGCGACCGAGACTGGAGGCGTTAAGGCCGTGGGAAAACATCTTCAAGAAAAATTCGGTATCGAATCCGAATTCCTCGATTACCCCACAGGGATGTAACCGGGCAAGGGCCTGAGCCAATTTCCCGTAGGTTGTCCCTACGGTTAGCGGCAGATCTTTGTATGAGTTTTGTAGTTGCTCAATTCCCAGCCCTCCACTCATTTGAGTTTTAAGATAAGCTGGACGGGCATTGAGCGCTTTTAAAACAGCCCGATGAATCGGGCACAGCTAGTGATGGCGATTTTGTTTCTTGGTTTTTACCGGGGCGGTTTTGGCGTTCCAGTTAAGAAGCACAATTAAGGTGCCCAGAATTCCTAATCCAACCGGAAATACCCAATCTGCTGTGATGTTCATATGTACGCTCCTCTCTATTAAAAACTGAATCGGTATTTCTCAAACAGTTCCATTGTAACTTCGTTTATTCCTTCTTTTCTGACTTCCTGCTCGATGCGCTTGACGGCCATATCCCGAATGAATGAAATCGGAATCTTCATTACTTTCTGTGCCGCGTCGTCGTGCCACTTGAGTTCGAAGCTTGGCATATCCTGAGGCGCATCAGACTTATTTTGTTCTTCGTTCAGTTCCTCTTCGGTCACCTCCATGCCCATAGCTTGTTTGGCTGAGGCGGGCATGATGTTGGTGAATACTTCTTCAATGATACCAGGGTTGACCATCTTGTCGCCACGTTCCCTGGCACGCGCTTCAATGGTTTGCTTGGCCATTCCCAGTACAAACGGAGGAACCTTTTCCATCTTGGCCAAAGCCTCTTTACTCCAGGGCATTCCGCTGGCGGGCGTGACCTCCATGTAGTTTTTAAATTTTTCAATGATGTCGTCTTTCTTCTCCGTCCGCATGGAGAGAAAGTCTTCGATTTCTTCAATCACTTCAATTTTGCGCGGACTCTGCTTCATCTTGTCCTTGGCGACATCAAACGCGCCCATGGACAACTCTTCGAATCCGAACTGTTTCACCCGCTTGGAAACCAGCATCATGGATTCATTGCGAATTTCAGTGAGGAAATCGGATTTAATATGTTTAAATCCTCTTTTAACGGCCCTTTGCACCATGAGCTTGCGAATTCCGGGGCGGACGAATTCCGGGGCGTGTTTCACTCTCTCCCAGGCATCGGCATCCCATTCAACATTGTTTTCACGGGCGTAGGGATGGTCTATACTTTCTGTTGATGGTGTTTCATCAGTCATAATTATTCTACAGGCGATGACGCCCGTTTCACGGAGTTCTGAAATTAAACCTATACTTAAAAACTACTTGAAGCAGAATTGAATGTCAATTACTTTAGGTGGTTTCCAAACCCGGTTTCCTGAGATATAACCTTACTATAATGAACCGTTCCCCGATCGTATACTTTCTATTCTTATTTTCCGGAATCACAGCACTGATTTACGAGGTGGTCTGGACTCGTATGCTCTCTCTCGTGTTCGGACACACCGTGTTCTCCGTATCCGTGGTTCTGGCGGCATTTATGGCCGGACTGGGTTTCGGGAGCTATTATTTTGGCTGTGCTATTGACCGTATTTGGGAGGAAAATAAGGCGTTCAGCGAGGAGAATTGGGATGAAAACCTGCCCGAAGACTGGAAGGCACCCACTCCGCTGTTAATCTATGGCTGGATTGAGATATTGATATTTGTGATTTGTGCCATAGTTTCACTGATTCTGTTCGAATTTTCTGTGGTCTATTCCTGGCTGAGTGCTTTTATTCCTGAATCGCTTGTGGTGCAAAACATCGTCAAGGCCGTGACGGCTTTCGGATTGATGTTCATTCCCGCATCCCTGATGGGCGCGACTCTGCCCATCATCAGCAAATATTACATTACAGATAACACCAGGCTGGGGACTCAGATGGGGATTCTATACGGTATCAACACACTGGGTGCCGCGTTCGGGTGTCTGCTGGCCGGATTCTTTCTGATCGGAACCTTTGGGGTTTTGCAAACGGTATTGGGTGCCGCGGTGATGAATCTGTTCATCGGAGTGTGCGCCATTCGGATATATCAGGAATCGGGAGGAAGCAGTCCGAGTTTACGTTTGCCGCGTTTTAAACTGCCATCATTTAAATGGACGAAGGAGCAGAAGGAGTGGATGGCAATCAGTTTTGCATGTGGTTTCACCGCGCTGGCTTATGAAGTGTTGTGGACCCGGTTGCTGGTCTTCAGCATTTCCAGCACAGTTTATTCTTTCAGCATGATGCTGGCAGTTTTTCTCTTTGGAATTACGCTGGGAAGTTTGCTCATGGTGCCTGTGTTCAGGTCAAGCCTGAATTTGCGGACGGTCCTGATATGTCTTCAGGCGGGCATCGGATTTTACGTGATCGGTTCTTTATACAACATGGATCAATTACTTTCATCGCCATGGAATAGTTATAGCCTGCAGAACCCGGGAGTCGTGTTTGGTCGGTATTTTATGGATTCAGCGGCGCTCATATTATTACCCACAGTTGCTTTGGGTATGAGTTTCCCCATCCTCATTAAGATGATTTCCGGAGGTCACGAACATGTGGGAAGAGGAACCGGGCAAATCTATGGAGCGAATACCCTGGGCGCAATTTTTGGATCGCTTGTTGCTGGTTTTTTATTTTTGCCCGGACTGGGGTCTGAGCGGAGTTTGCTTCTTGTCGCGACATTGAACCTGATAATGGTGATGTATCTGTTTCGCACTGGAAGTTACCTGACAACAGCGTTACGGAAAGTGTTGACAGTGGTTTTGGCGGCGATAATTGTTGTAGTGAATATGGGCGTGCCTTCGAATTTGCTCGACCAATTTTTTATGCGTGACAGTACAGGTCGGAAAGATATCAGCAAGTTGTTGTACTTCAAAGAAGGTCTCACTGATACCGTAGCTGTTTTCGAGGACGATTACGGTATTCTGGACCCGGAAGCAAAGCGGCTGGTCACCAATGGTATTTCCATGTCCGCAGTTAATTTTATTGCTTCGCGGTATATGAAACTGCTGGCGCATATACCCATCCTGTTGGTAGAAAATCCGGAAGATGTTCTGGTCGTTTGTTTTGGCACGGGGCAAACGACGGGAGCCGCAGGGGTGCATCCGCACGTGAAATCGGTCGACAGCGTGGATTTATCAGAAAGTGTTTTCAAGGCAGGTCATGTTTTTGCGTCACACAACTATTCCGCTTTCGATAATGAGAAGATCAACCTTATCCTTCAAGATGGAAGGAACCATTTGCTGACCTCTCGAAAAATGTATGACGTTATAACCTCCGAGCCGCCGCCGCCGCGTACCGCGTCCACTGTTAATCTTTACACCCGTGAATATTATGAGTTGGCGCAAAACCATCTGAAGTCCGGCGGCATTATGGCGCAATGGATTCCACTGCACAGTCAGGGGAAGGATGAAGTGTTTATGCATTTTAAAACTTTTCTTTCCGTGTTCCCTCATGCCATGGCCTGGATGCCGGTTGCCAACGAAATAATCCTCATCGGGTCGAATAGCCCGGTTGAGATGGACCTTGAAAAGCTGAAGGGGCGTTTTTCTGACCCAATTGTGAGCCGCGCCATGAAGGAAATACAGGTTCCGGATGCTCTTTCATTTCTCGGCAATATTTGGTTTTTGGAAGACCAGATGAATGATTTGTCTCTGGGGCAACCCGTGATAACCGACAATCGGCCCGCGATTGAATTCTATCTCGACCTGGGAAAAGTGATAGGCGTGTATGGACGCGAAGACTTTGTGTTTACGCGGGCACCCTTCAGGAAGATTGTGGGCCGCATTTCTGGCATGACTTACGATGACCAAAAAAACTTGGAAACCATTTACGATGCGATGGATCTGTACCAACGCGGGGTCATGTATGGTAATCGTGAACAGCTTCTGGAGGCCTTGGTCAAATTGGGAGACAATGATCTGGTGCGCTACCATTTGCAGGCCGGGACGAAACAGGTTTCTGCGTTGATTAAGGAGGTGAGTACCAATCCTGCTAATTTAGAAGCTTTGCTTAATCTGGGTCATGCATATTATCAGATTGGCGAATATGAAAAAAGTTTTGGAATCCTCCAGACTATTTTAGAAAAAGAAGCCGCAAACTCATTTGCCAACCTGTACTCGGCTTTAAACCTGATGGAACTGGGAAGGCGGGAGGAAGCGAAAGCTTTTTTTAAAGCTGCCAGCAAGAATAACCGTGGTCAGTTTGGCTCTGTTATGCAGGAATTCGCACTGGTTGATTTGCATGCCAAGTTGGATGCCGACCCTGAAAATCCGGGCCTGCTCAATGCGGTGGCACGGTTTTACAATATTAAAAAGGAATACCAGAAATCGCTGGATTATTCTTTTCAAGTTTTAGAGAAGGAACCTCTGAACAAGCAGGCACTGCAAAATATTGTTTTTGGTTATCGCGGCAGGGGAGAGCCTGCGGAAGTGTTGGACTACGGCAATCGCTACGCTATGGTGGACCCTGAAGACATCAATTTGCAATATATGATGGGGGAAACTTTTGCGAAGACCCTTCGTTGCGGACAGGCGGTTCCCTATTTACAGCAGGTATTGAAGAAGGACGATACCTACCGTAATACCCAGTCTCTATTGAATGAATGTCTATCCCGAGAAATGCAAGAAGAGGGTGCAGGTAAGTAACTAGGAGGCCAGTTTTGCCGATTCAAGGGGAGATTTAAGAGGAAAGTCGATGTGTTTTTTGCTTGCGGTGCGGAATATTTTAAGTAAATGTTTTTCTCCGTTAGTTTCTGCGAAGTCGGCGAGACGGTTTACGATTTTAACCATTTCCGGTAATACTTTTTTGAACGCATCGACCATACGTGGTTCGAAGCCTGTTCCTTTTTTCTCCTTCAAATGATTTCCATTTTGGGCCTTTTTTAACTGATCGATGACCTCGAACCCGGTTACATGCGGCATATTCAAATCCAGTAAAACCAGATCCGGGCGATATTCATCGTAGGTCGTTACCGCCAAACGGGAATCGCTGATACTCTTTATATTATTGAATCTGCTTCCTTTTAAAACACGTTCCAGGATAGCAATATTCCCTGACTCGTCATCAATGATCAGAATCCTTCCGTCGGTCACTTCCATTTTGCCATCATAAGAATTTATATTCTGACCCATTGTTTCTATTGGCTAATCATATTTATATTTACAGATAATACCATTATATTAATTATGGTCCGTTTGTTTAAACTGTCAGTATCTAAAGGTGTTTTCATTAAAAAAATGACAGGCAGTGATGGGGGGGGGGTAGGTAGATGCTTTTACTTAAAGTCATTTCCAGAGCTTTAAACGCTTGAGTATTGAACCCAAAGCATTTGTAATTTTTCCTATCAAGTATTTCGGGTGGTCAAATAATTTGTCGTGGGTTTCAAATAATAATTTCGGGATATTCAAATTCT
>Ga0208894_1000863_pt1 | contig 19471 bp, 19 predicted proteins | sample ETNtaG_12_FD_185752 | JGI IMG/M metagenome (GOLD analysis project Ga0208894, IMG submission 185752) | Marine microbial and viral communities from oxygen minimum zone, Eastern Pacific Ocean - ETNP201306SV49 (SPAdes) (version 2) | ecosystem: Environmental > Aquatic > Marine > Oceanic ...
AACTTTCAGATCTGTTGGAATAAATTCCTTTATACTCTGCATTGCATCTCTAGGACATTCAATAATCTTAATTTTTGGCATTTCTATTGGTTAAGGAGTATTAAAATTAGCTTAATTTTCAGAAAGTAATATAATAATTGCTATTGAAATTAATACGATAATATTTATCCATTTTAACAATTCGGAGTAGAATCTAAATTTTTTAAAATTTTTATAGATCAAAGAAGAAAAAAATGCAATAGAACTAAAAACAATAAAAGTAATTAACATAAAAATTCCTCCTAATATGTAAAACTGAATTACAGGACTTAATGAATCACTAAAAATAAATGTTGGAAAGAATGCTAAAAAGAAAATTAAAACTTTTGGATTTAAAATATTCATTAAAAATCCATTTATAAAAACCTTAAACTTATTAACCTCATATTTCTGATCCTTAAAATCTTTTATTTTATTATCAGACTTATAGACTTTTATCGCAACAAATAGCAGATAAATTGCACTAATATATTTTAATATAGATAGAAGAAGACTATTATTAATTATTAGAGCTGAAACGCCAAAGGCAACAAGAGATGTATGAATAAAACACCCACATACTAAACCTAAAACAAATAAAACTCCCAAAGTTCTCCCATATTTAGCGCTAAATGTTAAGACAAAAAAATTGTCTGGTCCTGGTGCTAAAGCAAGTAAGAAACTAGCAATAGTAAAAGAAATTAATATAGTATCCATACTTATAGTTTTATCAAAAATTAACTATTTTTGCTATCAATCCAAGAATAAAATGAAAAAAATATTTTTTATATCAACTCTTTTACTTTCACTAGCTTCTATTGGTCAAAATATTGATAATTTCTGTGGAACTGAAGTTCCTGAAAATTATCTCAGTCTATTAAATAACAATAAAGACCTTATTGAAAAATATGAAAGAGAATATTATGAGTTAAAGAAAAATAGAACTTCAACAGCTATAACGAATGTACCCGTTAAGATTCATGTAGTTACCCAAGCAAGTGGTGAGACTCCAATCACTGAATCTGAAATTATAGCTGAAATTCAAGAAGCAAACTCATATTTGATTAATTCTTTTTTAGAAATGACTGTATGTGAAGACATCAACTATATTGCGGATAATAATTTGTATGAATTTGATACTGCTGATCAGGGGCAACTTTATTCCTATCATCAACCAAACATTTTAAATATATATTTTGTAGAATCTATTACCTCAGGTGGCAATGGAATTTGTGGATATACTTATCTACCTGGAAACAACAGTCAATATTATGACGTTATTGTAATGGATAATCAGTGCACAACGAATGCAAGTGGAGATACATTACTTCATGAATTTGGCCATCACTGGAACCTAATTCATACACATGGCACAACAAATGGAACGTTAACCGATGAACTTGTAAATGGTTCTAATTGTTCTACTGCAGGGGATAGAATATGTGATACTCCAGCCGATCCACAATTAAATGGTAGCAATGTAAGTAATGTTAGCTGCGTATTTACTGGAAATGACACTGATGCACAAGGACAACCTTTTGATCCAGACACATCAAATATTATGTCTTATTCTCCACAAAGCTGTACAAACACACTATCTGATGGTCAATTTGCAAGAATGTATGCTGGTTTTCACACCTTTAAATCATATTACGAATGTCCATCATTTAATGTAGACTTTACTTCAGTAGAAAATCAAGACTGTGATGACAATATGAGTGTTGATTTCACAGATACAAGTTTTGGTGCAGTATCTTGGCAATGGGATGTAAATGGGGATGATGTTATAGACTACACTACACAAGATGTTTCCCACACATATACTCCTGGCGACTATGATGTCACTCTAACTATTACAAATTCAAGTTCATCTTCAATAACTAAAGTTTATCCAAATTATATTAGTTATGATTCAAGTATATATGAAACAACCAAAGTATTTGCAACCATAAAAGTAGTTAATGGTGTTGATCAAAATACATGGGAGTTTACAGATAGTTTAGGTGCAATAATAGATTCTGGAGGACCTTATAGCGCCTCTGGTGAATACACACATGAATTAGATGTTGTACAGTCTGAATGTTATACGTTTACTATATATGATACTCAGGGTGATGGTTTATCAAATAACAACAACTTAGCGGGCGCTGCCGGTCAAGAATGGTATGAATTAAAAACAGATGATAATATTCTTATTCATACTAACACAGATTTTGGCTCTGAAGAAAACACACAAATAAGCACTAATTACCTAGGTTTATTAGATATAAATACTAATAATTTTAGTATATACCCTAATCCTTCTGACTATATGCTTACAATTAAGACAAATGGATATAGTATTCCAGACAAATATTCAATAATTGATTTTAATGGAAGAGTAATATCAGACAAGATTATCCATTCGGAATCTGATTTATCTATATCTATAAATTTATTAGAATCTGGAGTGTATTTTCTTAAAATAATTTCAAAGGGTAAAGAAGAAAATATAAAATTTATAATAAAATAAGCTAGTTTAAATCAACTAATGCCTTATTTATAGACTTTATTAGTGATGGACCTTCATAAATAAAGCCAGTATATATCTGAACTAGATCAGCTCCCGCTTCAATTTTATCAATAGCATCTTGAGCAGAATGTATACCTCCTACTCCAATAATTGGAAATGCACCTTTGCTTTTTTCTGATATATACCTTATCACTTGATTTGATCTTTCTGAAATTGGCTTACCACTCAATCCACCAGATTCATTCATATTTTTAGATTTCAGATTATTTCTTTCTATAGTAGTATTAGTCGCTATTATACCATCTATTCTTAATGAGAGAACTATATCAACTACATCAGAAATATTACTTTTAGATAGATCAGGAGAAATTTTAAGAAGTATTGGCTTAGGCTTAGATTTTTTTAAATTCTCATCCTTTAGGGATTTTAAAATAAGGGATAAGGAATCCTTGTTTTGTAATTCTCTTAAATTAGGTGTATTAGGAGAGCTTACATTGACAACAAAATAGTCTACACAATCATGTAAGTAATTAAAACATAACAAATAATCATCTACAGCATGGCTGTTTGGAGTTGATTTGTTTTTTCCAATATTTCCACCAATTAATACATTTTTGTTTTTCTTCAAACGAGCTGTTATTTTAGACATTCCTTCATTATTAAAACCCATTCTATTAATTATACCATTATCATCAACTAGCCTAAACAATCGTTTTTTTGGATTCCCTTCTTGAGCTCTCGGTGTAACAGTTCCAATTTCTATAAATCCAAATCCGAAAGAACTTAATTCATTGAAAAGTTTTGCGTTTTTATCAAATCCAGCAGCTAATCCTACGGGATTATCAAATTCTAATCCAAAGAGTTTTCTGTGTAATTTTTTATTATCTACAGAATATATCTTTCTTACAATAAAACTTATAAAAGGAATATTTAAACTTATTTTAAAGAAAAGAAAAGTAAAATTGTGAACTTTTTCAGGATCAAATAAAAATAAAATAGGAAGAATTATTTTTTTATACATTCACAACAATGAACTATGGAGCAAAAATATAATAAAATGGCTTAACTAAAAAACAAGTAAATAAGTTATTAGCTTTTAGTTTTATTTAGCTTATTAGTTAAATCCATAGAAATTGCTGATTTATCAAACTTAATCTTTCCAGCCATAGTTGCAATTATACACGTTCCTTCTTTATGATTTATATCATTTAGGGTGCCATAAATGCCACTCTTAGTAACTATTCTATCACCTCTTTTAAGATTAGTGGTAAAAATTTTTTCTTTTTTTGCCTGATTCATTTGTGGCCTTATCATAAAAAAGTATAAGACCAATAAAATTAAGATGGGAAAAATTAAACTATCCATTAATTAAAGAATTATTCAATAACTAGACCTGGTTGCGGCTTTGCCTGCATTTTTGATCCATTTATAAAAGCTGTTATTTTAACTGTTTCACTTCCCTTTTCAGTATTTGCTTTAACTGTAACTGTCTTGGATGTTTGATTAACACCTTTACCGTTAAATTTTACAGTGAATTGAGAAGATTCTCCAGGATTAAGTGGTTCTCTACTCCAATCTCTGGGGACTGTACAACCACATGTGCTTTTAATGTCTGTAATAACTAATGGAGTCTCCCCTGTATTTGTATAAGAAAAAACAGTTTCAACAGGCGTTCCATCTTGAATCACACCAAAATCATGAGATCTCTTATCAAAAGTCATAACCGGAAATTTTATTGGAGAATTATCTCTAACAGATGCCTTTTGAACATTTTCAGAATTTACCTTATTAAAAGGATCATCTCCACAAGCGAATAGAAGAAAGAACGATAGTACGTATAATATATTTTTCATTTCTTATAAGATTAAATTTTGCTGTAAAATTAACAAAAATTGTTATTCATGCAAGCCTCTTCCTTCTTTAATTATTTTACCCCTTTTTGTGTAATTCTTTACAATATTATCGAGAATACCATTTATAAATACGTTACTCTTAGGAGTTGAATATTCTTTTGATATCTCTATATATTCATTTAACGTTACTTTTATTGGAATAGTTTTAAATTCAAAAAGCTCACATAAAGACATGCTTAAAATTACATAATCAAGCTTTGCTATTCTATCAGCATCCCAATTTTTAGTATTTTTTGAAATCTTAGTATTATAGTTATTATAATTATTTAAAGTAATCCTAAGTAAATCTTTCGCAAAAATCTTATCCTGTTTATCTTTATATAGTTTGGGCAAAAAATGAGTCTTAGAATTTACTTCTTTTGTCTTATTGATTAATTTTAAAATAATAGTATTTATTAATGGAAAATCATCAACCCAGTTAATGTTTCTGTCTTCAAGAAAGCTATAAAGCTTTTCATTTGTAACAATAATATTTTTATAACATTTTGCAATAAAATCTCTGTCATTATTGAAAGAAATTTTATTGCTATTCATGTATTCGGAAAAGATTTCACTTTTAATTATATCTTCATAAATTATATCAACATATTTGAAATTCAAATCCCAAAGGTTTAAATCTCTTTTGGTTACTTCTTTATTAAATAGTTGATCTGATTTTAGTAAATTTAAAAACTGATTATTTACAAATTTCTTATTATCAAAAATATTGTTTTGATTAGATAAGAACTTTTTTTGAGAAATTTGATGTTTTGTCTTTGCTTTTTTAAATATCCCTATAAGCAATGAAATTAAAATAAGATATAGGTCATAAGCAGAATCTATACTTTCTAAAAGTTTTTTCTCTGTCTCTTTTGTATATTCGAAATCAGAAATCTTTAATGCGTAGATAATTTGCATTATTTTTAGGCGAATATGTCTTCTAGTAAGCATTTTAAAGAACTTTTAATTAAAAAACTTTAATAAAATTTATCGCAAGATACTATTAAATTTTATTAGAAAGAATTTAGAATAAGTGAAAGAATTAAAATATCTAAACAAGTATTTTTATAAATATAGATTAAATCTAACACTAGGAGTTATTATAGTAATAATTGCTAGAATTCTATTATTATTTACTCCAGGTTTGATTAGAAATTCCATAAATATCATAGATGAGTATAGAAAAAACATTATAATTGACCAATCAGTAGTAGAATATGAGCTTATCCAAAACATCTTTTTAATTCTTTTAGCTGCTACTTTATCAGGATTTTTTACGTTTTTAACTAGACAAACTATAATTAATGTGTCTAGATTTATAGAGTTTGATCTAAAAAATGAAATATATAATCAATATCAAAATCTATCTTTAAATTTTTACAAAAGAAATAAAACTGGCGATCTTATGAATAGAATTAGTGAAGATGTTTCTAGAGTAAGAATGTATGTTGGCCCTGCTATAATGTATTCAATAAATACTATAACCTTATTGGTAATTGTTGTTTTTTATATGTATAGACAATCTCCTGAATTAACCCTCTACACCATATGTCCACTTCCAATTCTATCAGTCACAATTTACAAGCTAAGTAAATTAATAAACCAAAGGAGTACAATTGTTCAGGAATCTCTATCCAAACTATCTTCATTCTCTCAAGAAATATTCACTGGTATTCAGATAATAAAATCATATACAATCCAAGACAAAACCTCAGATTCATTTAACGACTTATCGTCAGAAAATAAATTAAATCAAATTAAATTAGCAAAAGTTCAAGCACTCTTTTTCCCATTAATGATATTATTAATTGGGTTAAGTAATTTACTTGTTATATATATTGGAGGCAAACAGTATCTAGATGGGACTATTAGCAGTATTGGGATCATAGCAGAATTTATTATTTACGTTAACATGTTGACTTGGCCAGTCGCATCGATAGGATGGATAAGCTCCATTATTCAACAAGCTGAAGCATCTCAAAAGAGAATCAATGAATTTTTAAAAGAAAAATCAGATATAAAAAACTATAAAACAATTGATAAATCAGAAATCAAAGGTGAAATTATTTTTAATAATGTAAACTATAAATATCTAGATACAGGAGTAATAGCAGCTAATAATATAAGCTTTAAAATAAACTCAATTAATAAACTAGGCATTACTGGAAGTACCGGTTCTGGAAAATCTACACTAATGAATCTAATATCAAGATTATATGATATTGATAGTGGTGAGATATTAATAGACAAAACTCCTATTAAAGAAATAAACTTAAAGTCTTTAAGACGTCAAATAGGGTATGTGCCTCAAGACACATTCCTATTCTCAGACACAATAATGAACAATATTAAATTTGGCAAAAATAATGCAACTAATGATGATGTGGTTGCTGCATGTAAAACTGCTAAGATTCATAAGGAAATACTAGGTTTTGAGAAAGGATATAAAACAATTCTAGGTGAAAGAGGAATAAATCTTAGTGGTGGACAAAAACAAAGAATAGCAATAGCTAGAGCATTAATCAAGCAACCTAAGATACTAATACTAGATGATTGTCTTTCAGCTATGGATACTCAAACTGAAAAGTCAATATTACAGTCCCTAAATAGATACACAAAAAATATTACAACCATAATTATTAGCCATAGAATTTCTTCAATTAAAAATGCTAATAATATACTTGTTCTTAAAAATGGTAGAATAATCCAAGAAGGAAATCATGATCAACTAATCAATCAAAAAGGCTACTATAAACAACTGTATAACAAGCAGATAATTGAAAAAGAAAGTATAGAATAAGTTGTGTTCTTGATTTTTTTTTAAGATTTTTGGCATCTAAAGACTATTTATTAATATAAAAACTGACAAAATGGAGAGAGAAGAAATTTTTTCAAAAACAATGAGAGCAGGTAGAAGAACATATTTTTTTGATGTAAGATCTACTAAAGCAGGAGACTATTATTTAACCCTAACTGAAAGTAAAAAATTCACAAATGATGATGGATCTTATCACTATAAAAAACACAAAATTTATTTATATAAAGAAGATTTTAATGAATTCTCTAGCAACTTAAGTGAGATGACAGATTATATAATTAAAGAGAAAGGTGAAGAAGTAATTAGTGAAAGACACCAAAAAGATTATCAAAGAGAAGAAAAGCCAGAAACTAGTGTAGAAGAACAAGATTCGGCGAATGAAGATGAAACTAATAATGAGGTTGTAGAAAGTGCCGACTCAGAAGCTGAGGAAAGCACTGATTCAGAAGCTGAAAATTCGGATAGTGAGGATGATAAAGACTCAAACGAATTTACTGATGTTAAATTTGAAGACATCTAATAAATCACTTCAATTATTTAATCTATTATTTACTCTAAATACATGTATATGAGAGTTTTACTATTGCTTTTGTTTTTCATTTCTTTGAATCTATATGCACAAAATTCATCTGTAGATTTAGAGTACTATTTTTCTAATCAAAATAATCTTTTTGATGAATCAATTCCAACCCCTGAGAGCATTATAGGCCATCAAGTTGGTGAATGGCATATTACCCATGATAAGCTAATTCAGTATATGGAAGAGCTTGCAAAATCATCTGAAAGAATAACAATTGAAAATAGAGGATATACATATGAAGATAGACCGCTGGTCTTACTTACAATAACCTCTAAAAACAATCATAAAAATATTGATAAAATAAAAAGAGAACATAAAGCTATAACAGACGGGAATAACTCAGCAGGTTTAACTAGTTTGCCATTAGTAATTTACCAAGGATTCTCCATTCATGGAAATGAACCTAGCGGATCTAATGCTAGTTTATTATTAGCATACTATTTAGCTGCATCTAAAAGTAATTTTATAAATAGCTTATTAGAAAACACTATAATTCTATTAGACCCATCTTTTAATCCCGATGGATTACAGCGATTTTCTTATTGGGCAAATACAAATAGAAATAGTAATTTAAATCCTGATCCAAATGACCGTGAATATAATGAGATATGGCCAGGGGGAAGAACTAATCACTATTGGTTTGATATGAATCGTGACTGGCTTCCAGTACAACTACCAGAATCAAGAGCAAGAATTAAAAGCTATAATGAATGGGCCCCAAACATCTTAACAGATCATCATGAAATGGGAACAAATGCAACTTTCTTCTTTCAACCTGGAATTCCCTCAAGAACTCATCCTCTTACTCCAGAATTAAATCAAAAATTAACAAAAATGATAGCCGAATATCATGTCAAAGAATTTAATGAGATAGGGTCGCTATATTATTCTGAAGAAAGTTTTGATGATTTTTATTATGGTAAAGGATCAACCTTTCCAGATATAAATGGCGGAATTGGAATACTATTTGAACAAGCTAGTTCAAGAGGACATATTCAAGAAAGTGACAATGGAATACTTACTTTTCCATTTACTATTAAAAATCAATTTACAGCTGCTATTTCAACATTAAAAGCTGGGTTAAACCTGAAAGAAAATTTATTAGAATACCAATATAATTTCTATAAAAATTCTAGAGAAGAAGCTCTAAAATTCAAGAATAAAGGAATAATTTTTGGTGATAATAAGGACAGAGCTAGAACCATCCATTTAGCAGAAATATTAAGAAGACATGAAATAGATTTTTATGGAATTAAAAAAGACGTAAGACATAAAGGTGTGAAATATAAAAAAGATCATGCATTTGTTATTCCTAAAAATCAAAAAAAATCTAAACTAATTAATGCTATGTTTGAGTCTAGGACTGAATTCAAAGATAGTTTATTTTATGATGTATCTGCGTGGACACTTCCCCTAGCCTTTAATTTAGATTATGATATGAATATTGATATGAATATTGCAGAAAAAACAAAAAATTCTAATATTCTTACGCTAAACAATGGAGGAGTAACAAAAAAGACAAACTATGCATATTTAATGGAATGGCATGAATATTATACTCCAAAAGTTTTGGATGAAATTTTAAATAATAATATGATTGCTAAAGTTTCATTAAAAAGATTTAAAATAGATGATAAAACCTTTGACTACGGCACTATTTTAATACCCGTGTTTAATAAAGAAGTTGATAGTAAATATAATTTCCTAGATAATCTTGCTAAAAACAGCTCAATAACTATTCATGGAGTAGATACAGGCCTGGGTGAAGGTATAGATTTAGGTAGTAATAATTTTAGGAAAATATCTAAGAGAAAAATAGCACTACTAGTAGGAGAAGGTGTCAGCCCATATGATGCTGGTGAAATATGGCACTTATTTGATACTAGATATGATATTACTTTAACAAAACTTGATGTAAGGAACTTATCCTCTACAAATATTAATAAGTACACCACTATAATAATGCCTAGTAGCAAAGGATTAAATAGCAACAACTCAACTAAAATTAAAAAATGGATAGAAAATGGAGGGACACTTATTTCATATAAGAATTCCCTAAAATGGGCGGAAAAAAATAATCTTGTAAAATATAATTTTAAGAAAACTGAGCGTACAGCAATAAATATAAATTTTGAACAAAAAAGAAATTATTTTGGTTCACAAGCTATTGGAGGCGCAATCTTTAATGCTAAGATAGACAGAACTCATCCTATAAATTTTGGGTTTAAAAATAATTCAATTTCACTTTTTAGAAATAGCACACTATTTATTGAAGCTGACAAGGATAGTTATAATAATCCTATAATATATTCTGAAAAACCACTATTAAGTGGTTATATATCTGAAGAAAATCTTAATAACTTAAAACTAACTGTTCCTTTAAAAATCAATAAAATAAACAAAGGGAAAATTATTTCTATAACAGACAACACAAACTTTAGAGCATTCTGGTATGGGACAAATAAATTATTAGTTAATGCAATTTATTTTAGCGATCAATTCTAATTTAATGAATCCTTAGACCATTCATAGCTGTATCTTCAGTAGAAATCAGTATTACATCTTTTTCATTTACAGCCCCTAGCACAAGACATTCACTCATAAAATTTGCAATTTGTTTTTTAGGGAAATTTACAACTGCTATTACTTGTTTGTCAAGTAATTCATCTTCTGAATACCTATGGGTAATTTGAGCAGATGAATTTAATATTCCTAATTCTCCAAAATCAATTTTTAGTTTATATGCAGGTTTAATTGCTTCAACAAATACTTCTGCAGCAGTTATAGTACCGACCCTAATATCAATTTTTGAGAAGTCTTGAAATGTTACTTTATCCAAATTAGTAGTTTTTATTTAGAATTTTTTGTAAAATTACAATTAAATATATAATTATATAAAGTGTCAAGAACTCCTTCAAATATGGTTTCTTTAGGGACTAAAGCTCCTAAATTTAACTTACTAGATGTCACTACTGATTTAGATAAATCACTTGATCAGTTAAAAGGTAAAAAAGGAACAGTTATAATGTTTATATGTAATCATTGCCCATATGTAAAACACGTAAATACGGCAATTGTTGAAACTGCAAAAAAGTATCAGCAGGCTGAAATTAAATTTATCGCTATTTCAAGTAATGATGTTTTAAACTATCCTGAGGATAGTCCAGAACTTATGAAAGAAAATGCAATTGAATATGGTTTTTGCTTTCCTTATTTATATGATGAAACCCAACAGACAGCTATAGATTATGATGCAGCATGTACTCCTGATTTTTATGTTTATAATTTTGATTTAGAGTTAGTATATAGAGGTCAACTGGATGATTCTAGGCCAGGAAATAATCTTCCATGTGATGGAAATGACCTAAGTCATGCATTAAATTGTTTAATTACAAATAAAGTAAACGAAAAATTACAAAAACCAAGTATTGGCTGTAATATAAAATGGAAAACTAGCTAAAACCAACTAATTCAACATCAAAAATAAGAGCTGCATTAGGCGGAATTATACCTCCAGCACCCATTTCACCATAAGCTAAATTACTTGGAATTAAGAATGTTGCCTTTTCGCCAACACTCAACAAACTTATTCCTTCATCCCATCCTTTAATAACTTGACCTATACCAAGTTTGAATTCAATTGGCTCATTTCGTTTATAAGAAGAGTCAAAAACTGTTCCATCAATTAATTGGCCCTGATAATGGACTTTAACTGTATCACCAACTTTTGGTTTATCTCCATTATTTTCTGAAATTATATTATAACGTAATCCTGAATCAGTTATCTTAAAACCCTTTGAAATTTCATCAATTTTATTATTTAGATTTAATTTCATTTTCTTATCTCTTTCCTCTTTTAGATTATTAAACTGGTTAAAGGAATCTAATGAATCAAAACTTTCAGCTTTATCTCCTACTCTAGTTATTGTCAATTCTATAATTTCATCACCTTGTTCAATAGAATTTACTACTGATATCCCATCTATTACTTTACCAAAAACAGTATGTTTATTATCTAACCAGGGTGTTTCTACATGTGTTATAAAAAATTGACTCCCATTAGTTCCTGGACCAGCATTAGCCATAGATAGAATTCCTTCACTATTATGTTTAAGATCATTATGAAGCTCATCATCAAATTTGTAGCCTGGATCACCTGTTCCATTTCCCAAAGGACAACCACATTGGATCATAAAATCATTAATAACCCTATGAAAAATTATTCCATCATAGTAAGGAGTTCCAATTTCTTTATGAGAGTTTTTCATCTTACCTTCAGCTAATGAAATAAAATTTCCAACTGTACCAGGAGTTTTCTCATACTCTAAAGCAATAACAATTAATCCTTTAGAAGTTTTAAGATTAGCATATATACCTTCATTCATAATAAAAAATTTGAACGAATATACAATTATTCATTAATATGTATACATTAATTTAGTTTGCAAGTTCACTTAAGAATTTTAATCTATAAATTCTTAACTCAAAATCCTCATACTCTCCCTCAAATTCCTTCATAGCTTTTTCAATATCATCAGTCTCAGATTCTATAAAATATTCATATAATTCACTTTGCTGATCCTCATCTAAAATATCATCAATACAATAAGAAATATCCAATTTAGTACCAGAATAAACAATTGATTCCATTTCTTTAACAAAATCATCCATTTCAAGGCCCTTTGCAGAAATTATATCATCAAAAGGCAATTTCCTGTCAATACTTTGAATTATATATAGTTTTCTTGCTGAATTAGACCCCGAACTTTTCACTACAAAATCATCAATTCTACTAATGTTATTTTCCTTAATATATCTTGAAATAACATCGACAAATTCATTGCCATACTTTTTTGCTTTTCCTTCACCCACTCCATGAATATTAGCCATTTCAGCAATGGTTATTGGATATTTGAATGTCATATCCTCAAGCGATGGGTCCTGAAATATTATATAGGGCGGAAGATTAAGTTTCTTTGCAATCTGTTTTCTTAATCTTTTTAATATTGACATTAATTCTAAATCAGCGGAAAAATCTGATTTTTGTTGAGTTATAATTCTATCATCATCTGAATATTCATGATCTTTAGATATCATAAAGCCTATTGGCTTAGATAAATATTTCTTTCCCTTTTCATTAATTAAAATAGTACCATACGATTCTATATTTCTTTCTAATAAACCTAAAACAACAAGTTGTCTAATTAACCCTTTCCAAAATGACTTTTTAAAATTTTGACCATTTCCAAAAAACGGCTTTTCTTTTAATTTATGAGATTTGATTATAGAAGTTTCAATACCCATTAAAATATCTATCAATTCCTTAGACTTATAAATCTGCCTAGTTTCATTAATAAGATTAAGCAGTAAGACAATTTGATTCTTTACGTCTATTTTTTTCTTTGGATTAACCATGTTGTCATCTAACATTCCTCCTTCTCCTGTTTCATTATCAAATTCTTCTCCAAAATAATTCAGCAAATATTTTCTTCTTGAGATAGATGTTTCACAATAAGAAACCACTTCTTCTAACAATAAAGATGAGAGTTGTTGCTCTGAATTAGGTTTTGATGTGATAAATCTTTCCAATTTTTCAATATCTTTATAAGAGTAAAAAGCCAAGCAGTTTCCCTCTCCTCCATCTCTTCCTGCTCTTCCAGTTTCTTGATAGTAGCCTTCCAAACTTTTAGGAACATCATAATGAATTACAAATCTTATATTAGGCTTATCAATACCCATACCGAAGGCAATTGTAGCAACAATCACATCAACATCTTCTTTTAAAAAAAAATCCTGATTATTAGATCTTGTCTTGGAATCTAAGCCTGCATGATACGGCAATGCTTTTACATCATTTAGCTGTAACAAATTAGTTATTTCTTCAACTTTTTTTCTACTTAAACAGTATATAATACCTGATTTATTGCTATTGTTTTTAATAAATTTAATCACTTCTGAATTTACACTTTCATTTTTATAACGTACTTCATAAAACAGATTAGGTCTATTGAATGATGATTTAAAAATCTGTGCGTCAGAAATCTTTAAATTTTTTAATATATCTGACTGAACTTTAGGAGTGGCTGTTGCAGTAAGAGCAATAACAGGAACGTTTTTTTGAATTTTATCAGCTATTAGCCTTAAATTTCTATATTCTGGCCTAAAATCATGACCCCATTCACTTATGCAATGAGCCTCATCTATAGCTAATAGTGATATATTAATTGATTTAAGGAATTCTACATTAGAATCCTTTGAAAGTGACTCTGGAGCCATATATAAAAGCTTAGTAATGCCTTTTTTTACATCATATTTAACCTTTTCCTGCTCATCCCTTGTTAAAGAAGAATTTAAAACATGTGCAATTCCGTTAATATTAGAAAAACCTCTTATATAGTCAACTTGATTTTTCATAAGTGCAATAAGAGGTGAAACAACAATTGCAGTTCCTTCTTTAATAAGTGCTGGCAACTGATAACATAAGGATTTACCACCACCAGTTGGCATAATAACAAAAGTGTTCTTATCTACACAAATTTTAGTAATTACTTCTTTTTGGAGTCCTTTAAATTCATCAAAACCAAAGATTTTTTTTAATGAATCGTAGATAACCTTATCATTGATTTTCATTTAATCTCTATAGAATATCATTTTTTATACTACTATTAAGATATGATATTATGATAATTTTAAGAAATTCTTTATTAAAAATTTTGTTTTTTTGTATAATATCTGGTGTTTGAAATTTTAAGAGTATTTTTAAATACATAAATAATAAATTTTGAAAGAAATAAAATCTATTTTAAGTTTTGCTAAAGAGACTATTGAACTTCAAGCTAGTAGTATCAAGAATCTATATAAACTACTAACTAAAGATTTTGAAAAAGCCGTAAACTTAATAAACAAAACTAAAGGAAGAGTTATTGTAAGCGGTATAGGGAAAAGTGCTATTATTGCTCAAAAAATTGTAGCAACATTTAACTCTACTGGAACACCTTCAATTTTTATGCATGCTGCAGATGCAATTCATGGTGATTTAGGATTAATTCAAAAAAATGATATAATTATTTGTATTTCCAAAAGTGGAAATACTCCTGAGATTAAAGCATTAGTTCCTTATATAAAAAAAACCTTTAATAAACTTATAGCTATAACAGGTGAGACTAATAGTTATTTGTCTGAAAAATCAGATATCGTAATTAATAGTTATGTAGATGCGGAAGCATGTCCTAATAATCTAGCTCCTACAACTAGCACTACTGCTCAACTTGTCATTGGTGATGCAATTGCGGTATGTCTAGTGAAATTAAGAGGCTTTTCTTCAAATGATTTTGCAAAATATCACCCTGGCGGTAACCTAGGAAAAAAATTACTCCTTAAAGTTGAAGATTTAATTGACACCAATAAAATGCCCAAAGTAGATATTTCTGATCTTATGAAAGACGTAATCATAGAAATTTCTAATAAAATGTTAGGAATTGCAGTTGTACTAGACAAATACAAAATTGTTGGCGTAATAACAGATGGTGATCTTAGACGTCAATTGCTAAAAAGTGAAGATATTTCTAAAATTAAAGCTTCTGAAATAATGAGTAAATACCCAAAAATTATTAATAAAAATATACTCGCATCTGAAGCACTTTCTATTATGAGAATAAATAAAATATCTCAGCTTGTAGTTGCTGATAAAAACAAATATATTGGAGTTATCCATATTCAAAGTCTAATTAAAGAAGGAATTATATAGTGAGCACCAATCAAGTTGATAGTATGTCATTTTTAGAGCATCTTGAAGAATTAAGATGGCACATCCTTAGATCAATGTTTGCAATTATTATTACAGGAATAGTTTGCTTCGTGATGAAAGATTTCATGTTTGATACTATAATATTTGGCCCAAAAAATATTTCTTTTCCGACATATAGATTCTTGTGTGAAGCAGCAACTTTTTTAGGAGTTGAAACTAACTTTTGTGGAACTGAATTTCCATTTATTATTCAAAACAGAACAATGGGTGGTCAATTCTCTGCTCATATATGGACCTCTATTATTGGAGGTTTTATTTTATCATTCCCATATGTTATATACGAATTATGGAAATTCATAAGTCCTGGATTACATCAAAATGAAAAAAATAGATCTAGAGGGTTTATTTTTATTTGTTCTTTTTTATTTTTTATAGGAGTTTTATTTGGCTATTATGTCGTAGCGCCTCTATCAATTAATTTTTTAGGTGGCTATCAAGTTTCAAGTCAAATTTTAAATGAAATTGACATTAGCTCTTATATTGCCCTAGTTAGATCTTCTTGTTTAGCATGTGGCATTATGTTTGAATTGCCTATAATAATCTTTTTCTTAACTAGAATTGGGGTGGTTACTCCAACTTCATTAGTAAAATATAGAAAATATGCAATCTTGATTGTTTTAACTTTTGCTGCAATTATTACCCCACCTGATGTAGCTAGTCAAATAATTGTTGCCATTCCTGTAATGATTTTATATCAAATAAGTATATTTATTTCTAGGTTAGTTTTAAAAAACCAAAGTAAATGATTTTAAGAGCTGAAAATTTAATGAAATCCTATTCAGGGAAGAAAGTTGTAAAAGACATTTCTTTACAGCTAAAACAAGGTGAAATAGTAGGTTTGCTTGGTCCAAATGGTGCTGGAAAAACAACATCATTTTATATGATAGTTGGATTAATTAAGCCTAACTCAGGAAAAATATATTTAGACGAAAAAGATATTACTAAATTCCCAATGTATAAAAGAGCTCAATCAGGTATTGGTTATTTAGCTCAAGAAGCATCAGTTTTTAGAAAAATGACTGTTGAAAATAATATTTTAAGTGTGCTTCAACTAACAAGTTTATCCAAGAAAGAACAAAACAATAAAATGGAGTCATTGCTTGATGAATTTGGATTAACACATATAAGAAAAAATAGAGGAGATCTTCTATCAGGTGGAGAAAGAAGAAGAACAGAAATAGCACGAGCTCTTGCTAGTGACCCTATGTTTATACTACTTGATGAGCCGTTTGCTGGAGTTGACCCTCTAGCTGTTGAAGATATTCAAAAGATAGTTACTAGACTAACCAAAAAAAATATTGGGATACTTATTACAGACCATAATGTAAGAGAAACATTAGCTATAACTGACAGAACATATTTAATGTTTGAAGGCAATATTCTTAAAGATGGTAAACCTGAAGAACTAGCTAATGATGAAACAGTTAGAAAAGTATATCTAGGTCAAAATTTTGAGTTAAGAAAAAAATCTTAATCATTTACCTATTCTTCCTTCCTAAGGCAAAGTAAGATACTATATAATAAACTACTAATATGACTGGGATAGAGACCTCCCTAAGCCAGATAAATAGCATTGCTGAAGCTATTAAAAGTAAAAATCTGTATTTATTAATTCCCGTAAACTTAAAATTTTTGAACTTTAAGTTTATTAATTTAAATCTTGAGTTTAGTAAATAACAACTTAAAATTGTAACAAATATTAAAAAGTTATTATTTAGAAAAACATCTTTTATAAATAAATTATTAACTGACTCAGCAATTAACATTAGGGATAGAACAAATACTGTATTGGCTGGAGTTGGCAAACCAATAAAATATTTTAAATCTTTATGAGATAGATTGAAATTTGCAAGCCTATAGGCAGAACCTAATGTTATAGTAAAACCAAGCAAAGGAAGAAATGGATCTAAAGAAACTTCCATAAATAACCTATACATTATTATTCCTGGAACTAAACCAAAAGAAATTAGATCTGCTAATGAATCTAATTGAGCACCGAGTTTACTTTCTGAATTGAATTTTCTAGCAATAAATCCATCCATAAAATCAAAAAACAAAGTAATTAAAATAATAAAAGAAATAGATTCCATTGAAAGATTACCCTCAATTAACAGCAATGTAATAACACATCCTAAAAAAAGATTTAAAAGTGTAAATATGTTAGGAATTATTCTCATAAACAATAATTGAGATCTGAATACTAATATAGCAACTTATTAAATAATATATACATAGCAAATAAATTTTAATTGTTTTTATTATTATTACACAATAAGCAAGTCATTTAGAAGTTTTTATTGATATTATCAATAATGAAGAAGTTAATTTCCTTATTAGTATTTTCCATTATAGGAGTAAATGCGCAGAATAATTCAAAATATTCTAATGAATTCCTAAATATTGGTGTAGATGCTCAATCAATAGGGATGAGTAATGCGGTTGTTTCCAGCACATCTGATGTTAATTCTACTTATTGGAATCCCGCTGGTTTACTACAATTAAAAGATAAACAGATTTCTTTAATGCATTCAAACTATTTTGCCAATATAGCCACTTATAATTTTGTTGCATATGCAATGCCAATTGATGATGAATCTGCACTTGGCTTTTCTATGATTAGGTTTGGAGTTGATGATATATTAGACACAACACAATTAATAGATGATCAAGGAAATATAAATTTTGATAGAATCAACCTGTTTTCAACTGCAGATTATGCTTTTATGTTTTCTTATGCAAGAAGATTAAAACTTAAGAAATTAAACTATGGAATTAATATAAAAATAATTAGAAGAATAATTGGAGATTTCTCTAGTTCATGGGGTTTTGGAATGGATTTTGGGATACAGTATAGGACAGATAATAATTGGAGTTTTGGTCTAATGGCAAGAGACATTACAACAACCTATAATTCTTGGACTATAAATGAGGATAAATTAGATGATATTCAAAATGCAATTGAAGGTCAAAATCAAGAAATACCAAACGGAACTGAAATAACTATCCCTAAACTCCAATTAGGATTTTCAAAAGAGATTGACATTAAAAATAGCTACACTTTGTTAGCAGCATTAGATCTAATACTTAAATTTGAAGAGAATAATGATATAATTTCAACTAATTTTGCTAGTATCAATCCTGCATTAGGTGTAGAGATTGGCTATCTTGACTTAGTTTTTTTAAGATTAGGTATGGGTAATTTTCAAAATGAATTACAATTTGATAATTCAAAAGAAGTAAGCTTTCAGCCAAATTTTGGCATTGGATTTAAATATAAAAGCATTGAAATGGACTATGCATTTACTGATATTGGAAATCAAAGTATTGCTTTATATTCTAACATTTTTTCGTTGAAATTTGACCTTAATTTATTTAGATAAAGCTATGCTAAAAAAAATTCTATTTTTCTTATTTCTAGCATTTATTCTCAAGATAGATGCGCAAGAAAATATAGAAGAAATACAGCAATATGAAATTAGTATTCTAACCATCGGGCCTGGAAATTCTCTTAGTGATGCTTTTGGTCACTCTGGAATTAGAGTGATAGATAGAGTAAATAATTTTGATATAGTCTTTAATTATGGAGTATATGACTTTAATGCACCCAATTTTTATATAAATTTTGTAAAAGGAAGACCTATATATAGTCTTGGATTAAATAATTTTAATGACTTTTATAGAAATTATGTAAATCAGTCTAGGCAAATAATAGAACAGAAATTAAATTTATCTGAATATAAGAAAAGAGTCCTTGTAAATAAGCTTATTACAAACTCTAAAGAAGAGAATAAGGATTACGATTATAACTATTTTGAAAATAATTGCTCCACTAAAATCGGAGATA
>Ga0208894_1000865_pt1 | contig 19467 bp, 26 predicted proteins | sample ETNtaG_12_FD_185752 | JGI IMG/M metagenome (GOLD analysis project Ga0208894, IMG submission 185752) | Marine microbial and viral communities from oxygen minimum zone, Eastern Pacific Ocean - ETNP201306SV49 (SPAdes) (version 2) | ecosystem: Environmental > Aquatic > Marine > Oceanic ...
AATAATCAATTTCTGATTCATATTTACCTCTTTTTTTTTCTATTTTAGACAAAAGATAATTTGCCAAAGCTTTCTCATGTAAAGTAGAATTTTTTTTATTTATAATTTCAAGAAACAAGTTTTCGTATTCTTCTTTTAAGTGGTCAGAATTTAAAAGATAAATTCTATAGTATGTTTCAATATAATAAGGATATAAATTTAACAATTTTTCATAAATATCTTTTGCTTCTTCCAATTTTCCATATGATTGCTCTAGATATGCTAATTTAATTAAAACCTCTTTTGAATTTGTGTTATGTTTTAAAGAATTGTTATAATGAAATTTACTTTTTTTATAATTTTGCAATTCAAAATAAAGCATGCCTAAAAAATAATTTACTAACATTAGATTTTCATTCTTATGTAATAAATTTAAAAATATTTTCTCTGCTTCTAAATAATTTCTTTCTTTTATAAATTTCTTGCCAGTTTCTATGTCCATATTATAGTATTGGTATTACTACATAATTTAAGAATATTAAATTTATACTTGTGAAAAAAGATTTCAATTTTCCAAATAAAATCCCTATTTTTCCTTTATCAAACTTTATTATTTTTCCAAATACTACTGTTCCATTAAATATTTTATTTTTAGTCGTTGGCCAACTATATTTGTTTTAAGTTTGAACTTAAAAATTCAAAGTTATTTTTTGAAATACCAATAGTTCTATTTGTTTTAGTTCTTTTTCTTATTTTTTCATATAGTATATCAACTGTAAAACTTTTTTTTATCAACGCTAAAGCAGTTACAAAATTAGTGAGGTTATATCCTATTAAACAAACGTTCATAATATTATTTAATTTTAACAATAATAATAAAATGATACAAAGTGACAAATTTGTTTTTTAATTTATATGAATGAATTTATTAATAAAATAGGTAGTTTCTGCATAAAAAGACTTGCTGAATTGATAGGTATAAGTTTAATAACAATTTCTATTCTTCTACTAATATCACTGCTTAGTTACTCTCCAGAGGATCCAAATTTTATTTTTCCTGAAAATACTGTTGTAAAAAATCTTTTGGGGTCGAAAGGCAGTTATGTGTCTGATTTACTCTTTCAGAGTTTTGGCTTAATTGCTATTTTAATACCAATCACATATTTTTTTACTGGCATAAATATTCTTATTTCTAAAACCTTTTTAATAATAATAGAAAATACATTTTTTGCAGTTTTTTACATTTTTATTGGATGTTTATTTTTTACAGCTTTTCATGAAAAATCTTTTTGGTTAATAATAAATGGCAATAATGGATTTTTAGGGAATTTATTTGAAGATAATTTTCTTTTGAGTGTAGTTACTTCGAATAAAAAATTTTCTTATTATTTCTTAATAATTTTAATTTCTTTAATTTTTTTTAAAAGCATAAATTTTAAGATATTTTTTATTTTTAGTTTAATAAAAAAAATTCTTTTTATATTTTCAAAAAAACCCAAAAGAGAAAGTGATTACAACCAAGTTAATTTTGAAAAACCCACAGAGCCAATGGTAAATGAAACAAGAATTCAAGAAAACTTCTCATTCAAAAAAGAACCAATATCGGATACTAAAATTGTCAAGTTTAAACTACCTATTATAGATTTTTTAAAAAAACCAACTAAAAAAGAAAGAGAAAATTCTTCTGAGATAAAAATAAATGGAAACACTCTAGAAAAAATTCTTTTAGATTTTGGGGTTGAAGGTAAAATTAAAAAAATTAGCAACGGACCAGTTGTAACATTAAATGAATTTGAGCCTGCACCAGGCGTCAAAGTTTCAAAGATTATAAATTTATCGGAAGATATAGCTAGAAATACTAGTTCAGAATCTGCAAGAATTGCTACTATACCAGGAAGTAGTTCGGTTGGAATTGAATTGCCTAAGTCATTTCGAGAAAATGTCTATTTAAGTGAAATAATATCTAGTAATGATTTTTCCAAAAAAAATATCAAATTACCTATAGCTTTAGGTAAAAGTATTTCGGGACTACCTATCACTGGAGATCTAAGCTCAATGCCTCATCTTTTAATAGCTGGAACAACAGGTTCGGGAAAGTCAGTTTGTATAAATACCATAATTTTATCATTGCTCTACAGACATCCGCCTGAAAAATGTAAGTTTATTTTAATTGATCCAAAAATGTTAGAGCTTTCAACTTATGAAGGGATACCACACTTGCTATGCCCTGTAATAACTGAAGCTAAAAGGGCGGCATCAGTATTAGGTTGGGTAGTTAAAGAAATGGAAAGTCGATACAGACTTATGACTAGAGTAGGTGTAAGAAATATTGACGGATATAATGAGAAACATAAAGTTTCTATGCCCTATATTGTTGTCATAGTGGATGAAATGTCAGATTTGATGCTAGTAGCAAGCAAAGAAATCGAAAATTATATTCAAAAACTTTCTCAAATGGCTAGAGCTGCCGGAATACATATTATCATGGCCACTCAAAGACCAAGCGTCGATGTAATAACTGGAACCATAAAAGCAAATTTCCCGACTAGAATATCTTTTCAAGTAACATCTAAAATTGATAGCAGAACAATTCTCGGGGAACAAGGTGCAGAGCAACTACTCGGTAAGGGTGATATGTTATATATGTCATCTGCCAACAGAATTGTTCGTATACATGCTCCCTATGTTTCAGAAAACGAAATTGAAAAAATAAATAATTTTTTAAGAAACCAAGCTGAGCCAAATTATGTTGATGAAATTTTAAGCTACGCAGATGATAAAGAAGCAACCTCTAGTTTTAAAGATAAAGAAAATATGGATGAACTATATGATTCTGCCCTTGAAATTATTAAATCAGAAAGAAAAGCTTCCACTTCTTTTTTACAAAGAAAGTTACAAATTGGATACAATAGAGCAGCAAGAATAATTGACCAAATGGAAATCAATGGCGAAGTCAGTAAAGCTAACCATGTTGGTAAAAGAGAAGTTCTTAAATAATGAGAATTTTTATATTAATATTTTTTTTTTTATTTCAAAACTCCGTTAATGCATCAATAAAATCTAAAATAATAAGTAATTTTAACTTAACTGAAAATTTAAAATTTAATTTTGTTCAAAAAATTGACAAAAAAATTGAAAAAGGTGAATGTATAATAGCTTACCCAAAAAGAATTTTTTGCAAATACGATGATCGATATAATAAAATATTAGTTTCTAATGGAAAATCATTAATAATTAATAGTGATAGAAGCAATCAATACTATAGATATCGTTTGGACAAAACTCCATTAAATCTTATTTTAGATAAAAACTTTTTAATTAAAAAAATTAAAGATTCTGAAAACCAAACTAACTCTTTAAATTATTATTCATTTAAAATTCTTTATGAAAAAACAACGATTATTCTTCATTTCGATAAAAATACTTTAAACTTAATTGGCTGGATAACTTATGATATTTACCAAAATAAAGTAGAAACAAAAATATCAAATGTGGAAAATAATCTAATGATTAATAACAATATTTTTAAAATACAAAATTATATTAATTAACATTTAAATTTAACGTTTCCGATTTAAATATTTTCATTCCTCTGGCTTTATAATTTTTTAATGCAGATTCATGGTCTAATGAGCATGTATGTAACCACACTCTTTCAATCCCATCTATAAAAGAATTTTTAATTGCTTTAGATAAAAGAAAACCTCCATATTTTTTTCCATAATATTCTTTTAAAATTCCAAAGTATGCAATTTCACAATTTTTTTTTTCAAAATGAAAAATTTGTTCACAATACCCAATTAAATCTTTTTTATCTTGTAATACGTAGGTTTTTACTTTTGAATTTTCCACATATTGAATCCATTTTTGGTCATCCCACACCAATCGATCTATCCATTTATTATCTTTTCCAATTTGTTTGTAAAAAAATTTATTTATTTGAAAATCGGGTGGATCTATAAGTTGCAAATTACAGTTTTCGTTTGGTTTTTGTGAATAATTTAGATCTTCTATAGAATTTAATTCTAGGTAATTTCTTTCGACTTTAATAATCACAAAACCATTTTACCAACTTTTTCACCGCCAAATAAATGAAAATGAAAATGTGGAACTTCTTGTCCACCATCTTCACTTATATTTGCTAATGCTCTATAGCCCTTACCTGTATCAACTGAAATACCAAGTTTTTTTGCAACAGTATTTATTCCTTTTAACAGTCCAACCATCTCCTCTGATGAAGCGTTCTGACTGAAGTCATCAAGATCAACATATTTTCCTTTTGGAATAACTAATGCGTGAATTTTTTTTTGTGGATTTATATCATGAAAAGATAAAACAAAGTCATCTTCATAAATTTTTTTACAAGGAATTTCTCCTCTTAAGATTTTTGCAAAAATATTATTATCATCGTAACTCATTTTTTCCTATTATTTAATTCTTCCATTATATCCTCGATTTTAATTTCGTTAGCCTCGAGATACATTGTTAAATGATAAAAAACATCAGCCGCTTCATGAATTTTATTTGTATCTTTTTCTACTGCTTCAATTAATTCATTAATTTCTTCTAAAATTTTTTTTTTACTTAAAGATTTATCACTTAGAAGTTTATTAGTATATGAGCCTTCTACAGGAGTATTTTTTCTTTCTCTTGCAAGCTTAAATAGGTTTTCAAGTGCATTGAGCATATCAAATTCTAACAGGAATTCCTTTTGAGTCCAAATATTCCTTGGCCTGTTTTAATGAATATTTACCATAGTGAAATATAGATGCTGCTAAAACAGCACTAGCATTTCCTAATTTAATACCCTCGACTAAGTGATCTAAATTACCTACTCCACCTGATGCTATTACCGGTATATTAACTTTAGAAGATGTCTTTGACATTAAATCAATATCATAACCAACTTGAGTCCCATCTCTATCCATAGAAGTAACTAACAATTCTCCAGCTCCACTATCTTCCATTTTTTTTGCAAATTCTATTGCGTCTATTCCGGTATTGTTTCTTCCTCCGTGTGTAAAAACTTCCCATTTATCTCCATTTTTTTTAGCATCTATTGCAACAACAATGCACTGTGATCCAAATTTTTTAGAACTTTGAACAACAACTTCTGCATTTTGAACTGCAGCAGTATTAATAGAAACTTTATCAGCTCCACAATTTAATAATTTGCTTATATCCTCAACACTTCTAACTCCTCCTCCAACTGTTAGGGGCACAAAACATTTTTTAGAAGTGTCTTTTACAACATCATAAATGATATCTCTATTTTCATTTGAAGCAGTAATGTCTAAAAAACAAATTTCATCAGCACCACCATCACTATAAATTTTTGCTTGTTCTACAGGATCTCCGGCATCTTTAAGATCAACAAAATTTATACCTTTAACGACACGACCATTTTTAACATCTAAACAAGGTATTATTCTATTTTTAAGCATCTATTTCTTTTGCTAGTTCTTCTAATTTAATATCACCATCGTATATAGCTTTACCAACTATTACACCTTCAATATTTTTATTATTTAAATTTTTTGCTTTTTTAACATCATCAATAGAAGAAACTCCTCCTGAAATAATAACTGGACAATTAGATTTGTCGGCAACTTTTGATGTTTCTTCAAAGTTTGGGCTTGCTTTAGTGCCGTCTCTATTAATATCGGTATAAATTAATCTACTAGCACCATAATCATTAACTTCTTTTAAATAATCTAAGGTTAATTGATTTGAACTTTCTTTCCAACCAGACACGGATAAATACCCATCTTTAGCGTCTAAACCTAGGGCAATTTTATTAGGAAATTTTTCACATGCTTCTTGCAAAAAATTTTTATCTTTAATAGCTGCGCTTCCTAATATTACTTTTTCAACACCTACATCAATATATTTTTGAATACTTTCAAAGGTTCTAACACCTCCACCTATTTCAATTTGAAGATCAAATTTACCCACTATTTCCTCAATAATATCAATGTTAAATATCTTTCCAGTTAAAGCTCCATCTAAATCAACAATGTGTAAATTTTTAAAACCATGATCTTTATATTTTCCAGCTTGATCAACTGGGGACATTTCATATTCAGTTTTATTATCAAAATCTCCTTTGACTAATCTAACACACTTTTTATCTTTAATGTCTATTGCTGGAAAAATTTTCATTTACAATTTTATAAAGTTATCAATTATTTTAAGTCCAATTTTATCACTCTTTTCGGGGTGAAATTGAGTTCCAAAAATATTTTCCTTTTCAATAGAACAAACAATATTTGATGAATAATCTGTTGTTGTAGAAATTACATTTTTATCTTCTGGTATAAATTCATAACTGTGAACAAAATACATGTGCGATTTATTTTCTATATCTTTAAAAATCTTACTTTCTTTAACAATATTTATTTGGTTCCAGCCAATGTGAGGAAGTTTATATTTTCCGTTTTGATTATCTATCTTTGATACTTTTCCTGAAATCCAACCTAAACCTTTTGTTTCTGTTTCCTCATAACCAATATCTCCAAACATTTGTAAACCTACGCAAATTCCAAGAAGAGGTTTTTTATTATTAACTGCAAACTCATTCAAAGTATCAACTAAACCATTGATGTTGTTAAGAGCATCTATACAACTCTTAAACGAACCCTGTCCTGGTAAAACAACCTTATCGCTTGATTTAATCTTTTTTAAATCTGAGGTTACCTCGATATTTACTTTATCTTTAGCAACTTCCTTAAAGGAGTTTATTACAGAGCTAATATTGCCCGAGTTATAGTCAACAATTGTGACATTCATTAAACTTATAAAGAACCTTTTGTAGAAGGAATTGCATTTTTATTCCTTGGATCCATTTCTAATGCAGCTCTTAATGATCTTGCTAATCCTTTAAAACAAGACTCAATTATGTGGTGGCTATTGTCACCATAAATATTTTCAATGTGCATAGTAATTCCCGCTGCTTGTGAAAATGCTTGAAACCATTCTTTGAATAGTTCTGTATCCATCTCACCTAGTTTTTCGACTTTTAATTTAACATTCCAAATTAAATAAGGTCTGTTTGACATATCTATTGCAACTCGAGTCAATGTTTCATCCATTGGAATTAATGCATGAGCATATCTTTTTATTCCTACAAATTTCTTAGATGCTTTTTTTAAACATTCGCCAATAGCAATTCCAGTATCTTCTGTTGTGTGATGAAGATCTATATGAGTATCGCCTTTTGCTTTAAGATTTATATCCATAGACGAGTGCTTTGATAATTGTTCAAGCATATGATTTAGAAAACCTATGCCAGTTTCTATTTTATATTTACCTTTACCATCAATATTTAAATCAACATTGATGTTGGTTTCTTTAGTTTTTCTGCTTATTTTTGCTTTCCGCTTCATAACTTAAAAAAGGTATATATCTATTATTGAATTATGGCAATAATACCGAGTTTAGTCTTGAACTATTAAATTTAGTATCCATTTATAGGCTATGACAACAATTGTATTAGTTAGAAAGAATAATGACGTGGTAGTTGCTAGCGATGGACAAGTTAGCATGGGAAATACTGTAATTAAGAAAACCGCAAATAAAGTTCGTAAAATTGAGAAAAGAAATGTGATCGCAGGTTTTGCTGGATCAACTGCAGATGCACTAACTCTTTTCGAAAGATTGGAATCAAAATTAGAAAAACACGCTGGAAACTTAACAAGAGCAGCTGTTGAATTAGCTAAAGACTGGAGAACAGATAAATATTTAAGAAGACTTGAGGCGTTAATGGCGATTGGTGACAAAGAAAAAAGTTTTATAATTTCAGGTACAGGAGATGTATTAGAACCTGAAGGAGACGTAATAGGTATTGGTTCAGGTGGAAATTATGCTCTAGCTTCTGCTAAAGTTTTAATGGACACAGATTTATCAGCCGAAGAAATAGCAAAAAAAGCTATTAAAGTAGCATCTGAAATATGTGTTTTTACAAATGAAAACATAAGTATAGAAAAGATTTAAATTATGAAAAAATCAAATGTAACATCATTCCCAAAAGAAAAAGTTTCACAAGAAAATAAAAGTGTTCAAAATTCTCTTTCACCAAGAGAAATTGTATCTGAACTAGATAGATTTGTTGTTGGTCAAAACAAAGCAAAAAGGGCTGTTGCTATAGCTCTTAGAAATAGATGGAGAAGACAGGCTCTTACAGGTGATATGAAAGATGAAGTTCTCCCAAAAAATATCCTTATGATTGGACCAACGGGAGTTGGTAAAACAGAAATTTCAAGAAGACTTTCGAAATTAGCTGAGGCTCCCTTTGTAAAAGTAGAAGCAACTAGATTTACTGAAGTTGGTTATGTGGGAAGAGATGTTGAACAAATTATTAGAGATCTATTAGAAATTGCAATAGCAATGGAAAAAGTCAAAAAAAGAAAAGAAGTTCATTCACAAGCACGAAAACTTGCAGAAGAAAGAGTATTAGATTCTTTGGTTGGCAATAAAGCAAGTGTTGCTACAAGAGAAAGTTTTAGAAAAAGATTAAGAGATGGAGACCTAGATGATAATGAAATAGAAATAGCTATAAGTGATTCTGGAAGTCAGATGCCATCATTTGAGATACCCGGTATGCCTGGAGCAAATGTTGGTATGATAAATATTTCAGACATGTTGGGTAAATCAATGGGCAACAAACCTAAGAAGAAAAAAATGTCCGTAAAAGAATCTCATGAAATATTAATTAATGAAGAGTCTGATAAATTAATTGAACAAGACAAAATTATTAAATCTGCAAAAAATACCACAGAGAATAATGGAATAGTTTTCTTGGACGAAATAGATAAAATTTCCGCAAGAACTGATCGTGTTGGTGGAGATGTGTCTAGAGAAGGTGTCCAAAGAGATTTGCTTCCGTTAATTGAAGGCACTACTGTAAGCACAAAATACGGACCGATTAAAACTGATCATATTTTATTTATTGCATCTGGAGCTTTTCAGTTGGCAAAACCGTCTGATCTTTTGCCAGAATTGCAAGGGAGACTACCAATAAGAGTTGAGCTTGATGCATTAAATAGTGAAGATTTTATAAGAATATTAAAAGAACCAGACAATAGTTTAATTAAACAATATAAAGCTTTGCTAAAAACTGAAAATGTAGATTTGGATTTTACAGATGGTGGCATTGATACAATTGCAAATATAGCAAATGAAGTAAATTCAACAGTAGAAAACATTGGGGCAAGAAGACTCCACACAATTATTGAAAGAGTTTTAGATGAAATTAGCTTCACAGCAACAGATAGGGCTGGTGAAAAAATTACTGTAGATTCTGATTATATTAAGAAAAATATTGGTGAATTAGTAAAAGATACTGATTTATCAAAGTTTATTTTATAATTTTATATTCAAAATTTTGTGTTTCATTATTAACTTGTATCTCTTCAGCGCCATTATTTAGATGAAAATTTCGAGCCATTTCAGTTAGAGGAGATAATGTTACCAGTCTATTTAAATGGTTAGATTTTTTTATCATTTTGAATACTTGTTTTACAATTAATTTTCCTCCACCTTTTTTGTTAGACCAAACAGTATATGCTATTGCAATCTTGCCAATATTTTGATCTCTATTAGCACTTTGTAAAAAAGCATCTTTACTCATTAAATCTAATTCCTTTACGCTTTTTGGGATTTGATTGGTAAATGCAAAACACATTACGGCATGAATTTCATCTTTATATTTTACACCAAATATTTTTCTCCCATAACTTGTTCTAAAAATATTATCTAACTCTGGTCTCACAGGATCTTTTGAAACGTCACATTCTTCAAGTTCAACTAATTTTGCTCCTTTTATCCATTCAAAAAAGTTTTTTAAATTTTTTTTAATATCTTTTTTTCCTTTTCTGGTTCTACCTCTAAATTTCTTTTTAATATTTTTAACATTTTTTTTAATATCTTTTTTTCCCTTTCTAATTCGGGCTATTATTTTTTTTTTATTTAGTTTCACTTTTTTTTTGATTTTAAAATTATATCAAAATTTCCTTTTGAAGGACTATTAACTGAATCAAAATCTATTTTTAATATTTTATCCATCAATTCAGTATTATTCTTGATAAAATTTGGCACAGAGTATTTCAAAATACTTAGATCATTTGATTGATATGGATCATCCAAATTTTTTGATCTTAAACCTTTTCCGGTAATAATATTTATTTTGTCCACATTATTTAAATAACAATTTTCTATGTATTCAAAAATTTTTTTATTGGCCCCTTCTAATGTGCAACCATGAAGATCAATTATTTTTTTAGTAAATTTTTTTTCTTTGTTTAAATATTCGGTATCTTTATTTTCTATTTTTTCATTACCTTCAACAAATGTTTTCCAATCTTTTTTATCTTTATCTGAAAGTTTATTTGTCAATTATGCTTGGGTATCAATTACAAACCAATTTGGGTTGGTAGATCTAATGTCTTTTGAAAATTTCCAAATATCATGTACTTTTTTTATTTTTTCTGTATCTCCTGAGATTATTTTATTATCTTTGTCTTTCATACAAGAAATAATTTCACTAACAAATTCTACTGTTACCTCAAACATATTTTTATTTTTTTTATGGTTTTTTATTTCGGCAGAATTTATTCCAATAAATGTTGTTTCTGTAGATATATTTTTTGAACTTCTATCTTTTATTGCTTCATCAAATTGTTGATAAACAGTTTTATCTAATAAAGATTTTATTTCTTTTAATTTTCCTTTTGCAAAGCTTGTTATTATATTTTCATACGCAATTTTTGCACCTTTTAAGAATTCTTTTTTTTCATTATCGTCAAAATTATCTACATCTAATTTTGTTGTATATTTATTTTCAGGAGATTTGCGAGAAAAGTCGGATCTAATATCTTCTTCAAATCCTGTTTTTTTTCCTAAAATACCTCTTAATCTTAAGAAAATAAAGCCCGCTATCATTGCAAGAAGTATTATATCAATGTATTCAAAACTATAACTCATATAATAATAATATTTACTATATTGAATAAATTCAACCTGCTAATTACATAATAGACAAATGAACACACTATTATTTCTTATAATTTGTATTCCAATCATTGAAATTTATCTATTTATTAATATTGGTTCACAAATCGGAGCATTCAATACAATATCATTAATATTTTTAACTGCCATAATTGGATTGGCATACGCAAGGCATGAGGGTTTCGGTGCTCTAAGATCTGGGGTTTCCAAACTAATGAAAGATGAAGTACCAATTTATGAGATGATTACAGGCGCAACTCTTGCTTTTGCGGCAATGCTTCTAATTTTGCCTGGTTTTGCAACGGATACCTTGGGTGTATTATTAATTTTTCCTTATACTAGAAAAATATTTACAAAATATTTTTCAAAAAATTATTATAAAAAGAAAAGTACCACTGAAGAAAAAAACTTTATTGATGGTGAATATAAGGATATGGATGATGAAAAATGACCATTAAACACAAAATTCTTCTTGGTTATATAAAAGATTTATCTGTTGAAACACCGGACCCTGAATCATTAATTATCGCAAGGGAAAATATTTCCAAATATTCTTTAAATTTAGATTTAAATTCTAAGGTTTTAAAAAACAAAATGATAGAAGTATATACCAAGCTTACTCACGAAAATAAAATTAGTAAAAAAAAAACTTACTTTGAAATGACTTATGCTACAGTTGTTAAAATAGAAGAAGAAAAACTAAATCCAGAAGAAATAAAAAAATTTATTTTATGTGATTTACAAACTCAGATTTATCCACAAATACAAAAAACATTTTTGCAAATATTAAAATTATCAGGCTTTCCTGATTTACAATTACAAGGTAATATTGATTTTAATAAACTTTACAATGAGAGAAAAAATTAAAAAAAATTCTTTTTAAAATTTTTTTTTAGAAATTCTTTATGTTTTTTTATTTCTTCTGCCGAAGGAATAATTATTTTTTTTGAATAGTTATTAATCCCTTGATTATTTTCATTTTTTTTAATTTCATTTAAATTATTAAAATTAAATTTTGGTTCTTTTTGATCAAGTAAATTTATGTATACTTTTGCTAATAATTCACAGTCTACAATAGCCGTATGTTTTTTCCTTTTTGAATTATCTATTCTGAATCTTTTGCACAGAGCATCTAAGCTTATTGCGGCACCTGGAAATTTATTCCTAGCTATATCCAGCGTATCTACGATATTTGTTTTTGTTATTTTTTCTTTGCCTGCTATTAAAAGTTCATTGTTGATGTGAGCAATATCAAATTCTGCATTATGAATTATAATCTTTTTTTCCTTAATAAATTCAAGAAAATCTTCAGCGATTTCACTAAATTTTTTTTTATCAGATAAAAATTCATCTGAATATCCATGAACTTTAAATGCGTCTTCAGAAACCTTTCTTTCGGGATTCAAATAGGCATGAAAGATTTTTTTAGTTGGAATAAGATTATTTATTTCTATACAGCCTATTTCAACAATCCTATGACCATCTTTTACTGACAATCCCGTTGTTTCAGTATCAAGTACGATTTCTATCATATAAAATCTGTTTTTTTATAAATGTAACATTCTTTTTTATACTAGAAAACTTAAAGTTATTTTTAATAACATAATGAGATAATTTTTTTTTGATTTTTGATGATGTTTGTAATTTTCTAAAGTTATTTATTAAAACTTTATTATAATTTGATCTTTCTTTTAATTTTTTATTTATATAAAATTTTTTTGCTTCGATAAAAATTAATACAAAATTTTTATCATGCATTTTATTTTCAATTAACAGTGGAATATCAAATACTACCATTTTACTTTCATAATTTTTTTTTAAAAAATTATTCATTCTTTTTCTGACTAAAGGGTGAACAATATTAACTATTTTTTTTAAATTGTTTTTATTTTTTAATATTGCTCTACTTAATTCTTTTTTTTTAATTGGATAAGATTTAATATATTTTGGAAGATTCTTCTTTAATTTTAAATAACAAGATTTTTCGGTTTTATAAATTTTCGCTACCTCTCTATCAGCATTAAAGACAGGATAGCCAAATTGTTTTGCTACAACACTTTTCCCAGACCCTATATCTCCCAAGATTCCTATTTTAATCATTAATCTAATAGTTTTATTACACCTTCGTCAATTGACGGTTCAAATTTGTGCCAAATATTAAATGATCTAAGTGCTTGATATATAAACATCATTTTTCCATTTTCTGTTCTATTTCCAAATAATTTTGCTCTTTTTAAGAAAATTGTTTCTTTAGGATTATAAATAACATCATAAAAAAATTTATCCTGTCCTACGGCCGAATAATCAAATTTAATTTCATCTTCTTTTTTTAATCCAATACTTGTCGCATTAATAATCATATCAAAATTTGGGATTTCGCCCCAACCAACTACATCGATATTTTTAAAAGAATTTTTTAATTTGTATGCTTTTTCTTTAGTTCTGTTGCTAACAATAATTTCTGAAGCATTCATTTTATTAAGGGAATAAATTATAGACGAGACTACTCCACCGCCACCTAAAATAAATACTTTTTTATCTTTAACATCATATTTACAATGTTTTAAACCAAGTTCGAAACCTTCTATATCGGTATTATGGCCCATTACTTTCCCATTATTGAAATAAATCGTGTTAACTGATTGTGTTTCGTTTGCTTCGAGTGTTAATTCTTCTAAAAAAGGAATAATTGCTTTTTTAAATGGTATTGTAACATTAATGCCTGTTATTTTCTTTTCTTTAACTTCATAAATAATATTTTTTAAATCATCCCCATCAAGTTTTTTTTTATCATAAAATGCTTCGATATTATTTTTATTAATCCAATAATTATGAAGTTTTGGAGATAAAGAATGTTCAATAGGATTTCCTATAACTAAAAATTTTTTCATTTTTTTTATCCTATACTATTAATATATTCTTTAATTTTTTTTACAGGTAAACCCATAATTGTATTCTCGTCACCTTCTATTCTTGAAAACAAATCTCTACCCTCGCCTTCAATTTGATAAACATTATAAGCGTACAAATCCTCATCCTTTATTTTTGATAGATATTCTTTAAGTTCTTTATTGGACATTTTTTTCATTGTTAATGACGCTTTATCTATATAATTCCATACCATTGATCCATTTTTAGATATACATACAGAACTTATTAAGTGATGTTTTTTTCCATTTAATTTTTTTAAAATATTCAGTGCCTCATCTCGATTTGTTGGTTTGGAAATTAATTCACCTTCTAAATCAATAACGCTATCTGCTCCCATCACCATCTCTCCGTTTTTTTTTTTACTTACTTTATTCGCTTTTAATTCAGCTAAATTTTTAGAAATGATTTCGGGAGAGGCTCCTTTGCTTAAAAGACCATTCTTAATAAAATCTTCATCAACATTTGACGATTCAACCTTGCAATCAATGTTATTCTTATCAAGTATTTCTTTTCTTACTTTGCTTTTCGAAGCTAAAATTAAATTAGACATTTTTTCTATTTTTTATTTCATAAATTTTAATAATTGAAGCAGCCGTTTCTTCTACAGATTTTCTTGTTACATCAATTATTGGCCAATTATTTTTTCTGAAAATTTTTTTAGAATTCTCTAACTCTTTTTTTATTTCATTAATATTTGCATATTCTGTGTTATCGCTTTCTTTTAAAGAAGTAAGTCTATTTTTTCTTATATCAAAAAGTCTATCAGCTTCTGTTGTCAGGCCTACTACGCAAGATCTAAATACTAATTTTTTCATTTTTTCTGGTATGGATTTATCATTTACAAGTGGAATGTTGGAAGTTTTATAACCTCGGTTTGCTAAATAAATTGATGTTGGAGTTTTGCTTGTTCTGCTTACGCCAAGAAGTACAATGTCTGATTTTTCAATATCTTCTATACTGTTTCCATCATCATGATTCATTGTAAACTGTATTGCCTCTATTCTATCATAATATTCTTTGTTCAAAACGTGTTGGCCGCTAGGTTCGTGTGTTGCTTTTTGATTTAATAATTTAGAAAAATTTAATATCAAATCGCCCAAAACTCCAAAACAAGGAATTTTTTTTTTATTTGATTCTTCTGCGAGAAATTTAGCTAATTTGCTATTAACAATAGTATATAATATTATTGAGTTTTTATTGGTCGCCGCTTTTTCTATAATTTTTTTAATTTGAGTTTCGGTTCTAGTAAATGAAAATTGGTTTATTTGATAATCAAAACTTTCGAATTGGGCTTTTAATGCTAAAAAGATTCTATCTAAGGTTTCACCGGTAGAGTCAGATATGAGATAAATATTATGTGAATTTTTCATGTATAAGATGTTTATAAACTATCAATTAAATAACAAAAATACAGATTTCTATTTAATGACAATAATTTTCAATTAAATTAACTTAAATTAAACAAATAATAAATTGTGAATATTTTTCATAGATTTATTAAAAATGTTTAATTTTATATATTATCATTGAAAAATAATGATTTTAAATGATTGGATTGTTAATAATGTCTTAATAAACTGTGATAATTCAATAATTTACGTTATTCACATTCCATAATACTAATATAACTAAATATTATTTATCTATTATTACATGACTCCAATTAAGAACTGTATTTTAAATAAAGATACAACCACCAATCCTATATGGTTAATGAGACAAGCTGGAAGATATTTGCCTGAATTTCGTGAGATAAGAAAAAATAATCAAGATTTTATAAAACTTTGTTTAAATGAAAAGTTGTCTTCTGAGATTACTCTACAACCACTTAAAAGATTTGGTTTTGATGCTGCTATAATTTTTTCTGATATATTAATGATTCCATATGGAATGAATCAAGAAGTTAATTTTGAGAAAAATATTGGACCAAAATTAGGTGATTTAAGTATAGATAAAATAAAAGAAATAGATGAAGGCAGTTTTACTCAAAGACTCAATCCTATTTATAAAGCTATTTCTCAAACATCAAGGAGCGACTTATTAAATAATAAAGATTTAATTGGGTTCGTTGGCGCACCTTGGACAATTCTTGTCTACATGATAAATAAAATGTCACCAAAAAAAGGTTTACCACAAAAACTTTTTAACGATTTTTCATTAATAAATAGTTTATTAGATATTATAGAAAAATTTATTAAACTTCATATTAAAAACCAAATAGACGCAGGCGCAAATATTATACAAATATTTGATAGTTGGGCCGGTTTATTAGAAAATAAAATTCCAGAATATATTTATAAACCCACATTCAATATTATTAAATATGTAAAACAATTGGGTGTACCAGTGATATGTTTTCCAAGAGGAATAAAAGATTATAAAAAATTTTGTGAAACAGTTAAACCCGATATGGTTAATATAGATTATGAAGTTGACCCAAAGAAAATAATTAAAGAAATTACAATACCCGTCCAAGGTGGTTTGAATCCTAAAGTTTTATTAACTGACAAGGAAAACCTTAAAAAGGAAGTTAAAAAATATTTAACAATATTTAAAGACCACCCCTATGTATTTAATTTAGGGCATGGGATTTTACCCGAAACAAAAATAGATTTAGTAAAAGAATTAATTAATATTGTAAGAAATTATAAATGAAAGTCGCAGTAATATTATTTAATCTTGGAGGTCCTGATAAACTAGATAATGTTGAACCCTTTTTATTTAATCTATTTAATGATCCAGCAATTTTAAACTTACCTTTATTTATAAGATATCCTTTTGCAAAATTAATTTCAAAAAAAAGAGCTCCTGTCGCAAAAGATATATATAAAGAAATTGGAGGATCTTCACCCATTTTAAAATTAACACAAGACCAGGCAGATAAATTAGAAAAATCCCTTAATAACAATCAAAAAGGCTTTAATTACAAGGTTTTTATTACTATGAGATGTTGGCATCCAAGAGCATCTGAAACAGTAAAGATGGTAAAGGATTTTAATCCGTCAGAAATAGTTTTACTTCCCTTATATCCCCAATACTCAGCGGTAACCTCGGGCTCATCCATTATGGAATGGAAGAAAATTGCAAAAAAAAACAATCTCAATATAAACACAAGTACTATTTGTTGCTATCCTGAAGATGATAAATTCATAAAAGCACATATAGAATTAATTAAAAAAAAAATTGAAGGACTAAGTAATTTTAAATTAATTTTTTCTGCTCATGGGTTGCCAGAAAAAAATATAAGAAAAGGAGATCCTTACCAATGGCAGGTTGAACAGAGCGTCAGCAAAATTATGGAAGAAATTAATAATGATAGTATTGACTATATATTAAGCTATCAAAGTAGGGTTGGGCCGTTGAAATGGATTGGTCCATCAACAAAAGATGTTATAGTAGAAAATTCAATAAAAGAAAAACATTTAGTTATAGTTCCAATAGCTTTTGTTTCCGAACACTCGGAAACTCTAATGGAATTAGACATTGAGTATGAGAAATTGGCCAGAAAAAATGGATGTAAAAATTATATAAGGATAGAAGCTTTGGGAATTAATGAATATTTTATTGAAAGTTTATGTGATTTAATTTTACATAAAGATCATTATAAATTTAAAGATAATTTGTGCCCACCTAAAAACAGATGTCCTTCTAATTTTACTAAATGCCCCTGTCTAAATTAATTTATGAATCTATATCTATTATTTAAATCCTTACATTTAATTGCGGTTATCTCGTGGATGACTGGACTTTTATATCTTCCAAGAATTTTCGTTTATCATGTAGAAAATTTCGAAAAAAAACAAACTACAGAAGTTTTTGAAATTATGGAAAAGAGATTGTTTAATTATATCATGAGACCCGCCATGGTCCTGTCGTGGCTTTTAGGTATAATATTGATAATAATAATTGGAATTGAAACTTTTTCATTTTTATGGCTTCAAATTAAATTTACTTTGGTGTTTTCATTATCGATTTATAATGAATATCTTGGAAAATGTATTAAACTACTAAAATTAGGGGAAAATAGAAAATCAGCAAAATTTTATCGAATAATCAACGAAATACCTACGGTTTTGCTTATTTTTATAGTTTTTATTGTAATATTTAAACCCTTATAGACTTGAAATTTATTAATCAGTATATATATTTAATCTATCTAACAAACACAAATCCCCAAACATGAATATTCAAGAACTAAAAGAAAAAAGCTCAGAAAAGCTAATTACAGAAGCAGAAAAATTAGGCATTGAAAATGCAAGCACATTAAGAAGACAAGAAATCTACTTTGCAATTTTAAAAAAATTGGCAGAAAAAGGCGAAGAAATTACAGGCGGGGGAGTTTTACAGTTGCTCCAAGATGGATTTGGTTTTTTAAGGGCAATGGAATCAAACTATTTACCTGGTGCAGATGATATTTATGTTAGCCCAAGTCAGATTAGAAGGTTTGGTTTAAGAACCGGTGATACTGTTGAGGGCCCTATAAGATCTCCAAAAGAAGGAGAAAGATATTTTGCACTTTTGCAAGTAAGTAAAATTAATTTTGAAGACCCGGACAAGTTTAAACATAAAATTGCATTTGATAATTTAACTCCACTCTATCCAAATAATCAATTTGTAATGGAAGTTGAAACAAATAAAATTGAAAAAAAACCTGATTTAACTCCAAGGTTAATAGATCTAGTTAGTCCAATAGGAAAAGGTCAAAGGTCATTAATTATTTCACCACCAAAAGCAGGTAAAACAATGATTTTACAGAGTATTGCAAATTCAATATCAGCAAATCATCCAGAATGTTATTTAATGGTTTTATTGATAGATGAAAGACCTGAAGAAGTAACTGATATGCAAAGAACAGTTAAGGGCGAGGTAATTAGCTCTACTTTTGATGAGCCTGCACAAAGGCATGTTGCGGTTGCCGAAATGGTAATTGAAAAAGCAAAAAGATTAACTGAACATAAAAAAGATGTTGTAATTTTATTAGACTCAATAACAAGATTAGGAAGAGCTTACAATGCAGTAGTTCCAAGTTCTGGTAAAGTTTTAACAGGAGGTGTAGATGCTAATGCCCTTCAAAGACCAAAAAGATTTTTTGGTGCTGCAAGAAATATCGAAGAAGGTGGGTCATTGACAATAATTGCAACAGCATTAATCGACACTGGTAGCAGAATGGATGAAGTTATTTTTGAAGAATTTAAAGGAACAGGTAATAGTGAAACAATACTAGATAGAAAAATATCCGATAAAAGAATATTTCCTGCTATTGATATAACTAAATCTGGAACCAGAAGAGAAGAACTATTATTTGATAAAAATGATCTTCAGAAAATGAATGTGTTAAGAAGAATCATAGCCCCAATGGGAGCGATGGATGCAATAGAATTTATTAATTCAAAATTGAAGAATACAAAAAACAACGCAGAGTTCTTTAATTCAATGAATAAACCTTCTTAGCACCACCATTTAGTATTTTCATATTTCCTATCAGTGATATTCTTACATAAATGATAAGTAGACAGTTTATTGATAATTTTATCCGATTATTTAAAGAAA
>Ga0208894_1000875_pt1 | contig 19313 bp, 18 predicted proteins | sample ETNtaG_12_FD_185752 | JGI IMG/M metagenome (GOLD analysis project Ga0208894, IMG submission 185752) | Marine microbial and viral communities from oxygen minimum zone, Eastern Pacific Ocean - ETNP201306SV49 (SPAdes) (version 2) | ecosystem: Environmental > Aquatic > Marine > Oceanic ...
GTTTGTTGACAGTATTATTTAGCACAGAAACAACACACTGGACAAATATAATTTTATTAAAAAGTTTTATAAATTTGATTTATCCTGGATGGGGAGAAAGTTTTGCTGAAACATTATTGATGACCATCTGGGCATTTGTCCATGGTTTTTCTGCAGGATTTTCAATTGCTTTTTTTTATAATATTTTTTCAAGCAAAATCAGATTTCCAACATTAACATTTAAACCATCTGTATTCAAAAAAATGGATTTCGAAAAACCAAAAGAAAGTTTTGATAATTTATTAAAATGGAATGTTGAAAATAAAAATTTTTGGGAATCTACAGGAAAAAAAATTGCAACACGAAACCTTTGGATTTCTATTCCCAGTCTTCTTTGCGGATTTGCAATTTGGTTGATGTGGGGAATTATAGCAGTGCAAATGCTTAATCTTGGTTTTTCTTTTTCAAATGCTGAACTTTTTACTCTTACGTCTATAGCTGGATTGTCTGGTGCCACTCTAAGAATTCCTAGTACTTTTTTTATTCGTATTGCCGGTGGAAGAAATACAATTTTTTTTACCACAGCATTATTGATGATTCCTGCCGTCGGTGCTGGAATTGCATTACAAGATAAAGAAACCCCTCTATGGGTATTTCAAGCTCTAGCCTTACTCTCTGGATTTGGCGGTGGTAATTTTGCATCTTCCATGTCAAATATCAGTTTCTTTTTTCCAAAACGAGTTCAAGGAACTTCATTAGGACTTAACGCAGGTTTAGGAAATTTTGGTGTTACAACAATGCAGATTTTAATACCATTAATGATGACGATAGGAGTATTTGGCGGAGCTTCAATGGTGTTAGAAAATGGTAGTGGCACTCTGATTGGAAAAATTCCTGCTGGAACCGAAACCTATATCCATAACGCAGGATATGTTTGGCTTATATTACTAATTCCACTTGCATTTGCTGGTTGGTTTGGCATGAACAATATTGTAAATGAAACAGTCACACCTAATCCAGGCAATCCCATACAAGCATTTTTAAAAATTTCGGGTTTATTGTTAATTGGATTGTTTACTTCTACAGTAGGACTATATCTTATTATTGCAGGTCCTCCTGGTTCAATTTTATTGAGTAAATCGGTTATCTTGCCTGCAGTTATTGCATCGACAGTATTATTAATGCTTTATCTTACTCGAGGCGAATTACAAAAGAATTTAAAACGACAATATAAAATTTTTAAAAATAAACACACATGGGCAATGACAATCATTTATACTATGACTTTTGGTTCATTTATTGGTTTTTCGGCAGCTTTTCCTTTATCTATCAAAGTAATTTTCGGCTATAGCCATACTTGCCACGCTTGCATCGTAGGTTCTGACGCTGTATGGAACCATGATACCATTAATCCCAATGGACCTAGTGCACTGATGTTTGCTTGGATGGGTCCGTTTATTGGTGCTTTAATACGTCCAATAGGAGGACGAATTGCAGACAAAGTAGGAGGAGCTAAAGTAACTCAAATTGTTTCCGTTGTGATGATTTTAGCAGCTTTAGGAGTTTCTTATTATATGGCTGCAGCTTACAGATCAGCTACTCCAGAAGAATATTTTTGGCAGTTTTTTACTTTATTTATTATTCTTTTTGCAGCGACAGGAATTGGTAATGGCTCATCTTTTAGATCTATTGCTATGATTTTCAACCAAGAGCAAACAGGACCAGCTTTAGGATGGACATCTGCAGTAGCCGCATATGGAGCATTTTTTATTCCCAAGATCATAGGTGAACATATTTATGCTGCAACACCTGAAAATGCTTTTTATGTTTTTTCCATATTTTATGCATTTTGTCTCGTATTGAATTGGTGGTTTTATCTACGTCCAAATGCTTATGTAAAAAATCCATAGCTTAGATTGATCAAAATTTTAAGACATTTGAATAACTTGAATAAATTTTTTAATTAGTTTGAATTGGATTGCCTTTTAGCCATTTGCTATCTTCATTTTTATAATGCTCTTTTTTCCAAATCGGAGATCTTTTTTTAATTTCTTCAATAACATATCTTGAAATGATGTAAGCTTCAGCTCTATGAGGGGTTGCGACAGCTATTATAATACTAATTTCTCCAAGTTCCACATATCCCTTTACATGTTCAATAAATACAGTTTTATCTTTGATTTTTAATTTTTGATCTAATTCATTATAAATTTCTTCAAAACTTTTTATCACCATTGTGTCATGACTATCGTAAGTTATTCCAGTTACTTTTTTATTTTCATTTAATTCTCTAACAGTTCCAGTAAAAACTATTGATGCACCAAATTTTGAAGAAGAAATAAATTCATTAGCTTTTTCTAAATCTATCTTTTGTTTTTTTATATCAATTACTTTTGCGTGTAACACTAACCACCTCCGATAGGGGGAATAATTCCAATCTTTTGATCTCTGGTAATTTTATAATTATCATAAATAATATTATTGTCTTCTGAACAAAAAGCCGAAGTTTCAATTATCTTCTTAAAATTTTCATTTCCTTTGAAATTTTGATCTACATAGCTAAGTATTTCTTTTTTAAGATTTTTTAATGAACTTTTGGATTCCAAATTAAATTCTATAAAATCTTTATCGCTTAAATCTCTGTTTGCGCCAAATAGTTCAAGTTTTACTTTCATAGTTAAAAGATATTTTCTAGAAATTTAGGCAAACCATCTGGATTGGTCCATAATCCACTTTTTCCACCTTCTTTAATTAATAACTTTACATTATCAATTTTGAGATGAGGATTTACTATTTTGCTTAAATCATAGATAGTGATTAGTGCAGCATTAACTCCCATTATAGCTTCCATTTCAACGCCAGTTTTAGCAACAGCTGACACAACACAGAAAACTTCTAGTGAATGATCATTTTCATTCATAACAACTTTTGTAGCTGTATGGTCAATAGAAAGCGGATGGCACAAAGGTATTAGTTCGCTTGTTTTCTTTACTCCTAATATGGCTGCAACCTCTGCTATACTAACAGGATTTCCTTTGGGCATTTTATTATCTATAATAAGATTAAAAACGTCTTTCCCAACATAAATTTTTCCTGTTGCCAAAGCTCTTCTAAAGGTTTCTTTTTTTGAAGAAACATCAATCATGTTAAATGAATTTTTTTTGAAAATATCTTCAGCCCAATCTTTTAATTTTGCATCATTAATAATTTTTAAATTTTTCATATTTAATTAAATAGTATAAAATAAAAAAGTAACTAACAAATATTTATTTTTTATGATTAAATCATTTTATGCTAATAGATCCATTTAAAAGAAAAATTTCCTATATAAGAGTATCTGTAACAGACAGGTGTGACTTTAGATGCTCTTATTGTATGCCACAAAAAATGAAATTTCTTCCTCGTGACAACCTTCTTTCGTTAGAAGAACTAGAAAGACTATGTAATGTATTTATAGAGCTTGGTGTTAGAAAAATCAGAATTACCGGGGGAGAACCATTGGTAAGAAAGAATGTAATGCAGTTATTCAAGGGTATTAGCAATAATCTAGGAAAAGGATTGGAAGAACTTACCTTAACGACCAATGGATCACAGCTTGAACGTTATGCAGAAGAATTATTCAACTACGGAGTTAAAAGAATTAATATTTCTTTAGACACGTTAGACAGAAATAAATTTAAATCAATTACAAGGTTTGATAATTTTGACAAAGTTATAAGAGGCATTCATGCTGCAAAAAAAATAGGCATGAAAATAAAAATAAATGCAGTAGCTTTAAAAGATATTAATGACAATGAAATTTTAGACTTGGTGAATTGGTGTGGAGAAAATCAATTTACTTTAACATTCATAGAAGTAATGCCAATGGGAGAGATGGGTAAAAGAAGAGTTGATCAATTTATGCCACTTTCAAAAGTCAGAAGTTTAATAGAAACAAATTATAAAATATTTGATGATACTTTTAAATCAGGCGGACCAGCCACATATGTTCATTGCAATGAAACAAATCAAAAAATTGGTTTTATTACTCCACTTACTCATAATTTCTGCGAAAGTTGCAATCGTGTAAGAATTACTTGTACGGGAAGAATGTATATGTGCTTAGGACAAGAAGATAAAGAAGACCTATTAAAACCATTAAGAAACACTAATAACAATGATCTTTTAAAAGAAGTAATTTATAAAGCTATTCTACGCAAACCAAAAGGTCATGATTTTGTAACTGTAAGAGAAAAAAAAGAAAAATTAGTTCCAAGATACATGAACGTTACTGGCGGATAAACCTTATCAATATATTTTATCTGTATTTAATAAATTAACTTCCAACCATAATGATTGGAAGTTAAATTTATAAGAATTATTGTCCTGGAGCTTTGTAGGCACCAGCAATTTTTGCAGCATTTCCAGCAATACTATTTAAATTAATAGCTTCACAAATAGTAATATTTGTAAGTGCTCCAGTAGCTTCTGTTGCCACTTTAATTCCTGCGGCTTGTTCAAAAGTTCCTTCGAATACAACTATAAAATCATACGTTCCTCTTAATGCATCGTAAGAAACCATTTTAGCTCCTACAGCATCACCAGCAGCTTGTGCAGCTTTTGATCTATCTGAATTTGGATCTTTGATAAAACCTTGGAATGCTTTAGCAGTGTAATTACCCATAGCATAAAATTTTGCCATATTTACTCCTTTCTATATTTTTGATTATTATTCTAACTGACTAACTTCATAAATAAAATTATATTTATTATTTATTTAGAATAGCTTGCCTGAATTATACTACTTCAGCTTGATTTTTAGATGTTTTGATTTTTGTTTTAAATTGATTGGAAATTTTTTGAACTTCAACTGATGAAACTTTGTATTCAGCACACATTGTTTCTTCGTCTTTTCCATTGCCAGTAACCATATTAACCATATGTTCTGGAAAATGAAATGTTGTGAATACTATTCCTTCTTTGACTTTGTCAGTTACTTCAATTTTTAAGGCAACTTCTCCTCTGCTCGAATAAAGTCTACCGATATCGTCAGTATTTAAACCTCTTTTTTCAGCGTCTTTTGGATGAACAAGCAGTATATCTTCATTTACAATATTAATATTGTTAGTTCTTCTAGTCATTGTTGCTGCATTATAATGTTGCAAATTTCTACTAGTAGTCAATATAAGTGGATAATCTTTTTTATTGTTTTCAATTTCAGGTGTTTCTTGCCAATCAAAATTCTTTAATTTTCCTTTGCCAAATTTGAAAGTTTCTTTGTGCAAGATTTTTGTATCCGTTCCATCTTCTTGAACAGGCCATTGTAGGCCAAATTTTCCTAACCTTTCTCTTGTTACACCTTTAAAGAAGGGTACTACATTAGCAATTTCAGCTAGCACTTGATCTGCATTATAAAGAGGCTGGTTGTATCCTAATTTCTGCATCATTTCTGTAATAATTAATCCATCTGGTTTTGTACCAGGTAGTGGTTTTGCAGCTTGATTAACTCTTTGAATTCTTCTTTCGGTATTTGTAAATGTTCCGTTTTTTTCTAAAAATGTTGTTCCAGGAAGAACTACTGTTGCAAGTTTAGCTGTTTCGCTCATAAATATTTCTTGAACTACCAACAAATCTAAAGAGTTCATGGAATTAATTACATGAGCACTATTTGGATCTGTTTGAACCACGTCTTCACCTATAATCCATAAAGCTTTTACTTCTTTATTTATCGCTCCATCAAAAATTTGAGGTATCTTTAATCCAGCTTTCGTAGGATGAACAGCTCCATATTTTTCAGTATAAAAGTTCTGAACTTTTTTATCATCCACTGAAAAATATCCAGCACCTTGATGAGGTTGACATCCCATATCGGCAGCACCTTGAACATTATTCTGTCCTCTTAAAGGATTTACCCCAACACCTGGTCTACCAATATTTCCAGTTATCATAGCAAGGTCAGCAATTAACATAACTGTTTTTGATCCTTGTGTGTGTTCAGTTACACCTAAACCATGAAACTCCATTGCATTTCTAGCCGTCGCGTAAGCTATTGCTGCATCTTTAACTTGTTGTTTATCTACTCCAGCTATATTAGCTAATTCATCAATATTTTGTTTCTCTATTTCTCTAACAAAAATATCAAATCCTTCTGTTCTAGTTTCGACAAATTTTTTGTCGTACATTTTTGATTTTACTATGAAGTACAACATCATATTTAATACAGCTACATTGGTACCTGGTCTCAATTTAATATGATAATCGGCAAGATTTGCAAGTTCAGTTGTTACTGGATCTATTACAATTAGTTTTTTACCTTTCATAGTTTGTTGTTTAATTTTTGCTCCAGTTACAGGATGAGCATTGGTTGGATTTGCGCCAATAACCATGAATAGATCAGCATGATAAACATCTTCTGTAGAATTGGTTGCCGCTCCAGTTCCAAAAGTTTGTTGCATTCCCCATGCTGTAGGAGAGTGGCAAATTCTAGCACAACAATCTATATTATTAGTACCAATTACAGCTCTAATCATTTTTTGGAAAACATAATTTTCTTCATTAGTGCATCTTGCTGAAGAAATGCCTGCTACTGAATCGGGTCCATTTTCTTTTGTAATTTTGTTTAATTCTTTTTTTATAAATTCATAAGCTTCATCCCAAGAAACTTCTTCAAATTTTCCGTTTCTCTTAATTAATGGGCTTTTTAGTCTATCTGGATGATCGTAGAAGCCAAAAGCATATCTTCCTTTAATACAAGTATGACCCGCATTAACTTCAGTTTCTTTTGGAGTATCAATAGCAACAACTTTGTTATCTTTGATTGATGTTTCCAAGTTGCATCCAACACCACAGTAAGAACAAGTTGTTCTTACTTTTTTATCTATCTTTGCTGATTTTGATTGAAATACGTCTGAAATTGCATCTGTTGGACAAGTATGAGCACAAGCACCACAGGATACGCAAGAAGAATTTCCGAACAACATATCGTTATCAGCTGTAATTCTTGAATCAAAACTTCTTCCACTCATTGTTAGCACAAACGATCCTTGAATTTCATCACACGCTCTGACACACCTTCCACAGTTAATACAGTTATCTAAATTCATTCTCATATAATCATGAGAAGTATCTTTTGGTACTCCTTTATGTTGCTTTGGGTTATTGTATCTATGTTTTATAATTCCAAGATCATTAGCAACATTTTGCAATTCACAATTTTGGTCTACCTCACATGTGCTACAGTTCATTGGATGATCTGTTAAAACTAATTCAACAATATTTTTTCTTAAATTTTTTAATTCTTCGTTGTTTGTAAAGATATGCTGGTTTTCACCAACAGGAGTATGACATGATGCTACAACTTTAGTTGGCCCATCTTTTTCCAGGGCAACTTCAACTGAACAAACTCGGCACGCACCGTATGGTGTTAAATTTGGATCATCACATAAAGTTGGAACTTTTTTTTCACCTAGGTAACTTTTTACAAATTTTAATATAGAGGTATGATTTGAACCAATTTCATACGGTTTACCATCTATGTAAGCAATTTTTCTTTTTTCTGCACTCATAAACTATCTTTTATTGTATCATTTTTTATTTCATCACTAAAATACTTTAAAATGTTCATTATAGGCGTAGGTATCGCGCCACATAATGCACAAAGACATCCTTTTTGCATAGTGATCAGTAGTTCATTAAGTAATTTTAATGGAATTTTAGCAACTTTATTTTTTGCCTGATCAAACATTTCTTTTCCCCTGTAAGAGCCCAGTCTTCCAGGAAAACATTTTCCGCAAGATTCTTCAGCAGAAAATTCAAATAGATGATGAATGTATTCAAGCATGTTAAAATCTTTGGGAATACTAACTACACTTGCGTGTCCCAGCATAAACCCGGCTAAAGTAAATTCTTGAAAGTCTAAATTTAATTTTTCTGCTTCTTCTAAGGGCACTACTCCTCCAAGAGGACCGCCTATTTGTAGAGCTTTAACTGGTTTTTTAAATCCTCCGCCTATTTCATTAATAATTTTTTTAACAGGTGTTCCCATATCAATTTCATAAACTCCTGGTTTGTTAAAAAAACTATCCAAACAAACCAGCTTTGTTCCTGCAGATTTCTTATTTCCTATTTCTGAAAACTTTTTTGATCCATTAAGCAATATTCCAGTAGCAGCAGCAAGAGATTCAACATTATTTACGACTGTTGGTTTTTTATATAAACCTTCAGTTACTGGAAAAGGTGGTCTTACATCAACTTCAGCTCTTCTTCCTTCAATTGATGCAATTAAGGCTGTTTCTTCTCCACATATATAAGCACCTTGCCCAATACAAATATTTAAATCAAATGTGAATTTTGTACCTAAAATGTTTTCACCTAATAATCCTTCATTTTTTAATGCGTTTATTGATCCATTTATAGATTCAATAGATTTAGGATATTCACCTCTAATGTATAAAACACCTTCATTGCTTCCAATAATATAACCACAAATGATCATTCCAAATAATACTTTTAATGGTTGTTTTTCTAATAAATAACGATCAGAAAAAGCGCCAGAGTCACCTTCGTCAGCATTACAAACAACATATTTTTTTTCTGAAGTAGTTTTGCTACAAAAATCCCATTTCATTCCAGTTGGAAAACCCGCGCCTCCTCTGCCAGTTAAATTAGAATCTAATAAGGATTTAATAATTTCTTTTTTGTCAGTTTTTAAAAATTTATAAAGATGTTCTTTAAATTGTTCAAGATTTGACAATTTGTCATCCATCAAAAAAGTTGTAGTGGCAAAACTTTTTGAAAAATATTCTTGTTGTTTTATTTCTTCTCCTTTAATTATTTGATCTATTTTATCTATGTCATTTCCAGCATAATTTTCACCATTATAATGAAATGCATGATTTTCATAACAATGACCCAAACAAAACATTTCCCCAACTTTATCTTTACCTAATTTTTCTTGTAATTTTTCTTTTAGGGTTTCTTGTGTTCCAGCACACATACAAGCACTTCCATTACAGACAAAAGCTTTTTTTTCTTTATGGGATGGTCTTAAAAATTCGTAAAAACTTTCCGCTCCATGAACTGTAGATATACCCATTCTATATTCATCAGCCAATTCTTTCATACTCTGATTATTTATTGATCTTAATGATCTTTCAGATAATTTCTTAAATAGGTTATTTTTTAATCCAATTCTTCCAGATAAATTACTAATATTCTTTGACACAGTCTTCCTTTACTATTAGTTTTTTAATATAACTCTATTTATATTGCTATAAATATTAAAACTTTCCTTTTTAACAAAACCTAATAATGTCATGTCAAAACGTTTAGCCAAATCTATAGCGAGACTCGTAGGTACACCTATACCTGCCATAAATCCAATATTTGCCATTAATCCTTTTTGGATCAACTCAAAATTCAATCTTCCTGAGCATACAATAAATTGCTTTTTTGGATTAATAATATTTTCTTTAAGCGTATAACCAATAAGTTTGTCCAAAGCATTGTGTCTTCCAACATCTTCTTTTATGGCAACTATTTCTCCACTTTCATCTATTAAAGAACTTGCGTGAATTCCCCCAGTTTTTGCAAATTCTGATTGTTCATTTATAAAAAGTTCTGGAGATTTTCTGATTATATTTTCCTTAATTAAAGGAAACGATAAATCTAATTTTTCTTTTAATAATACTTCTATCGAATCAAGAGAAGTTTTTCCACAAACTCCACAAGATGAATTAGTTATAAAATTTCTTCTAATTTTTTTTATATCTAAATTGTCTGTGTTGTTTATTGTAGCTTCTATTATATTCTTTAAATTATAATCTCCAACTTCATTACCTATTTGTTTTATCGAATCTATTTGGCCTAAATTCTCAATTATTCTTTCATTAAAGAGAAAACCTCTAATAAGATCCTCATCGTTCCCGGGAGTTCTCATTGTTATTGATATGTTTTGAGTCTCCCAATTATCATTTTTTTTGTATTTCAATCTCATTTCTAATGGTTCTTCTATAGAAACAGAATCTTTGATTTCTTGAACTTTTGAATTTTCTAATTTTGAAACGGTATACTTAATATTCATTTACATAGGATATTTCTTTTTCAGAATTAGTCGATTTAAAATTATACCAAAGGTTAAAATGATAATTGTACCAGAAATTATTGGGTTGATTAAATAATCTAAGGAAACACTACCTATTATTACAATTATAGGATTCCCCCCAGCCGGCGGATGAGTTACATCTAACATAATCATCAAACTGACAGCTACACCTACAGCCAAAGGAATTGTTATATAAATTGGCAAAGGAACAAAAAATAAAAATATCATTCCACAGATTGTTGATAAAAGGTGTCCAAAAAATATATTTTTAGGTTGCGCAAATGGGCTTTCGGGATATCCATATAATAATGCCATTGACGATCCAAATGATGCTACTAAGAAAATACCGTACTGAGTTTTATAGGTTAACAATGTCAAGGCAGCTATTGTTATTGTTGAAAATAAACCTGCTATTAATCCTCTAATTATATTTTCTTTTTGCATTTTAGGATTTTAGTGCTTTTGTTAGAGTTTTGAGTGGTAGCAAAATACACTCTTTTCTTGAAAGATTTTTTTTATTAAATAGCGACGCAAATTTCATCAATTCTTTTGGAAATTTACTATTATTGTTTTCAAAAAATACATCAAGTAAACTTATAAGTTCTCTAACGGTTTTGATTGATTTATTTATGCAATATTTAGAAAGAATGCTAACAGAAGCTTGGCAGTAGATGCATGATTTACACTGATAGGCAAAATCAACAATTTTATTGTTTGAGATTTTTAGGCTAATTTGCATCTCATCTCCACAAAGTGGATTTTTCTGTTTTGAGATATGCGTACAATTTTCAAGAACTTTGTGATTTTCGGTGTCTGATGCTATTTTTAATATTTCTAAATCCATTTATACATCTTTAATTAAACATTAGATGACTTATATTTAATTTAATGAGTGAAAACAATATTTTAGGAACAGTGTTAGCTGGCGGAAAATCTAAAAGATTCGGTAGCGATAAATCATCTGCAAAATTAGGAGATAAGTCATTAATTGAACATACAATTTCAAAAATTGAAAATAATTTTAAAGAAATATTAATTATTACGAATAATGAAAATATTATTTTTAATAATAATAATATATTTTTAATAAATGATATAATTAAGGGCTACCTCGGGCCTTTGGTTGGAGTATTGACAGCAATGGATTGGGTTGAAAAAAATAAAAAAAATTATAATTGGATTGCCACGTTTCCATGCGACACACCATTTTTTGATCAAAGTGCAATAGAAACAATTATTAACTATCCTAAAAAATCATCAAAAAAACTATTTTTTTTAAAGAGTGGAAACAAGAGACATAATATTTTTGGTTTATGGTCTATGGAACTTAAAGATATTTTATCAAAAGATATTAACCACGGATACAGAAAAGTAGAAGATTGGGCAAATAAAGTGGGCTCTGAAATCATAGAGATAAATTCTAACAATGATTATAATTTCTTAAATATAAATACAAAAGAAGATTTGGAAAAAGCAAAAATAAAAAATAAATGAATTCATATCAATCAGCAATAAAAAAATTAATAAAAAATAATTTTAAAATTAAAAATGAAATAGTTCAAATAAAGAAATCTTTAAATAGAATTACTGCCTTTGATATTATTTCACCAGTTAATTATCCCGCATCTGACAATACAGCATTTGATGGTTACGCTATCAATTCAAAAGAAACAAATCTTCTGAGTAGTAAAAAAAGTAAAAAATTTAAAATTATAAAGACCCTTGCTGCTGGAGATAATCCAAATATTAAAAAAATACCAAAATTCTCTACTATAGAAGTAATGACTGGAGCTATTATTCAGAAACCTTTTGATACAATTATTCCAATAGAGCAAATTCATTTTTTTCCAAATAAATCAAGTCCAAAATATATTATTTTAAAAAAAAAAATTAATATAAATGAATACATTAGACCAGCTGGTTCAGATTTTAAAAAGGGAAATAAAGTAATTAAGAAGGGGCAATTAATAAATCCTTCACATATTTTAGCTTTAAAAACTTTGGGCATAGAAAAAATATTAGTTAAAAAAAAACCAAATATAATTTTCTATCCAACTGGAAACGAATTATCAGAAAGTAAAAAAATACCAAATTGGAAAATAAGAAATTCCAATAGTATTTATCTGTATTCTTTTATAAAAAATCTACCCATAAACTTCAAAGAAAAAAAAATTTTAAGAGATAAGGATATTAATTCTTTTAAAAATGAAATTAAAAAAAATATTAGATTAAATTCAGATTTAGTTATTACATCTGGAGCCGTGTCAGCAGGTAAATTTGATTTTATTCCAAATGTAATTAAACAATTTAAATTAAAAAGTTTTTTTAAAGGCGTTGCCATAAGACCTGGTAAACCGTTAATGTTTGCGAAATTTAAAAACAATATGTGTTTTTTTGGTTTACCTGGAAATCCTATTTCTTCAGTTGTTTGCTTTAGGTTTTTTGTTTTGCCACTGCTATTTAAATCACTAGAAATAAATTTGGAAAAACCAATTATTGCAAAATTAAAAAATAATTTTTCAAAAAAAAAAAATTTTACAAAATTCATTAAAGGCAAAATTACTTTCTCAAAAAAAGGCGAAATAGAATTTGAAATTTTTAAAGGTCAAGAGTCTTATAAGATGAGATCTTTCACAAAATCTAACGCATGGGGTGTATTTAAAGATGGAATTTCAAACTTTAAAAAAGGCAGTAATATTGAATGCTATTCCTCTTCAGGCTTCAATGAATTATTAATGGGGTAATTATATTTTCTTGTTTCATAAATAAAAAAATAATAAATATTTCGGATGACAAATTTAAAAAATCAAAGATCAGCTATTCTTATTGTTTTACTTGCGGGAACTTTTTGGTCTTTAGGACCTTACGTAGTAAGACACATTGATCAACCTCAATTAGTTCCATGGCAGTATTTATTCACTAGAGGAATAGTAATATTTATCTTATTAAATATTTATTTGTTTTTGAATGAAGGTTTAGGATTTTATAAAAATTATTTAAAAATAGGAATTTCAGGGATAATAGGAGGAGTAGGCCTTGGTACGGCCATGATTACTTTTATCTGGTCAATTACTAATACAACTGCAGCAGTAACATTATTATGTTTAGCTGCCATGCCATTTATAACTGCTTTACTTGGTTTTATGTTTTTAAGAGAAAGAATTTCTCTTACAGTATGGATATCAATTTTTGTGGCCGCTTTCGGAATATTTGTAATGGCAATTGGGAATACAGAAAAAAATTCACTTGCAGGTCTAATTTTTGGACTTGCTTCAGCATTAGGTTTTTCAATTTTTTCAGTTACTTTAAGATGGAGAAAGAATACTCCAAAATTTACAACAGTTGCTATAGCAGGTTTATTTTGTTTTTTATTTTCATCATTAATGATTTCAATTAATGATTTAAGTTTTTTATCAACAAGTAAAAATGAAGCTTTATTTGCAACTCATGGAACACTTGTTTGTTCTGGTTTAATTTTATACTCAATTGGATCGAAAAATTTACCAGCAGCAGATTTAACCTTATTATCACTAACAGAAGTTATTGGAGGAATATTTTGGGTTTGGCTTCCCTGGCTTGGTATTAATGAAGTACCATCAACGAATACTATTATTGGTGGTTTCTTTATTTTTATAGCTATATTTTATTATAGCTTAATAATGCAAACTAATAGAAGATTTATTGGTTTAAATTAAAATGAAAAGACCAGATTTTTTTGAACTAAAAAATGGGTCAAAGGTAAAATTACCTTTTACAGAAACTGAATATCAAAACCGATTAAAAAAAATAAGAAACGTAATGTCTGAAAAAAATATAGACATGACAATTCTTACTTCAATGCACAATGTTGCTTATTATACAGGATTTATTTATTGTTCATTCGGTAGAACTTATGGATGTGTAGTAACACAAGAGAAAATCGTTACAATTTCTGCAAATATAGATGCCAGCCAACCTTGGAGAAGATCATATTGTGAAAATATAATTTTTACAGATTGGAAAAGAGATAATTTTTTAAAAGCGATAGTCTCAATAATTGGAAGAAATGATCCACCAAAAACTATTGCAATTGAAAACGATCACGTAACATTAGATATAAAAGGTAAATTAAACTCTATTTTTAATCTTTCTAACTTTAAAGACATATCCAAAGATCTTATGAAATTGAGAATGATAAAGTCTCATGAAGAGATAGATATAATAAAAAATGGTGCAAGAATTGCTGATTTAGGTGCAGAGGAAATTGTAAAAAATATTAAAGTTGGAGAAAGTGAATTAGAAATTGCTATTGCGGGAAGAGATAGAATGGAAAGAGAAATAGCAAAAACTTATCCAGACGCAGAATATATGGACACATGGGTTTGGTTTCAATCAGGAATAAATACCGACGGGGCACACAACCCAAAAACTAATAGAAAACTTAAGTCAGGAGATATTCTATCTTTAAATACTTTTCCAATGATATCAGGCTACTACACAGCACTAGAGAGAACTTTATTTGTTGAGCAAGTAGATGAAGAATCTTTAAAAGCTTGGGAAGCAAATGTCAAAGTTCACAAGAGAGGATTGGAACTTATAAAACCAGGAGCTAAATGTTCTGAAATTTGCGAAGAATTAAATGATCTTTTTACACAACTTGGTTATTTGCAATATAGAACTTTTGGATACGGACATTCTTTTGGAATGCTTTCGCATTTTTATGGCAGAGAAGCAGGACTAGAATTAAGAGAGGATATTGATACGGTACTTCAAGAAAATATGGTTATATCAATGGAACCAATGATAATGATCCCAGAGGAAAAACCTGGAGCAGGGGGTTATAGAGAGCATGATATTTTGGTTATTAAAGAGAATGGAGCAGAAAACATTACCAAATTTCCTTTTGGGCCTGAAAAAAATGTAATAATAAATTAAATGAGTTCAGAAAAAATTATAGTTAATTCTTGGAACGAATGGGATCCTTTAAAACATGTAATTGTTGGAAAAGCTGATGGGACATGCATTCCAGCGCCTGAACCAGCTTTAGAAGCTAAAGTTCCAGAAGACTCTGATATGAGAGGTCAGTTTGGTTCCAGAACCAAAGATAGCATAGATAAAGCCAATCAATTACTTGATGATTTTTCTAATATTTTGATAAAAAGAGGAATTAAGGTTGATAGACCAGACCCAATTAATTTTAATCAAAAAACATCAACACCTGATTGGGAAACCGAAACCATGTTTGGCTGTATGCCGCCAAGAGACGTTTTGTTAACCATTGGAAATGAAATATTAGAAGCTACTATGAGCTATAGATGTAGATGGTTTGAGTACTTATGTTACAGACCTTTGTTGAAAAAATATTATAATTCCGATCCTAATATGCGTCATGAATCCGCTCCAAAACCAAGGCTAACAGATGATGATTATAGAGAGGATTATCTATCTGATAAGATTGGAATTCAAAAAAGATTAGAATGGACTGAAAATAAGTTTTTTGTAACTACAGAAGAAGAACCACTATTTGATGCGGCTGATATTTTAAGGTTTGGAAAAGATTTAGTAGTTCAACATGGATTTACTACGAATTTAAAAGGAATAGACTGGATCAAAAGACATTATAAAGACCATAGAGTTCATGCTGTTAATTTTCCAGGAGATCCATATCCAATTCATATCGATGCTACCTTTACACCAATTAAAGAAGGTTTGATTATTAATAACCCTCAAAGAAAACTTCCCAAAGAACAAAGAAAACTTTTTGAAGACAATGGTTGGGAGATAATTGATTCTGCTCAGCCAGCACACAATGCACCACCTCCATTATGTTATTCTTCTGTTTGGTTATCTATGAACGTGTTAGTTTTAGATCCTAAAACTGTATGTGTGGAAAAAAGTGAAATTTATCAAGCAGAACAATTAGATAAACTTGGTATGGAAGTAGTTCCTGTTGAACTTAGAGATGCTTATGCTTTTGGGGGAGGACTCCATTGTTGCACTGCAGACGTATATAGAGAAGGTGAATTAAAAGATTATTTTCCCAAACAATAACTAACTTGGGTTTTTTTTTAAAAATTCAATATACTTTGTAACTTCATCAAACTTTTCATCATCAATATCTTTATAACTTGCATTGAACTCACTTTTTATACAGATAGCCACATGAGCATACGGGTTTCTTCCCTTAGGATGATTGGCGTGGTCGGGGAGCTGACCGCCCAAATAATCACCAGCTTCCTGAATAATTTTCCAGAGTTTACTTGTGTTTTCTTTGTTCATACTACTCAAAACCTTGTTTTATCTCAATCGGATCTAGTTATGGGTACAGTTTATCCCACATAATCCTATCTATTGCTAATAATAACTGATATAAGGAGTTTTTAGATACTGCCAGATAATATTAAACTTCATTACCAAGGCGAGTATTTTTCGGAAAATACCAATCTAAAGAGAATTCATCATTCATGTATTTTATACGTGAATAATGAGATCAATTTATTATGATTATAAAAGATATAACAGCGGAACAAATTTCAACAACAGGTACTATTCTACCATTTAAAAAAAACATTTTTCCTAATAAGATTAATAAAACGATTGAAATTGTTATTGTTCCAAAATTAGTTGACATAACAGCAAATCAAAAAAATGTTGGGATTGTATTAGATGAAAAACTCATTTTAAAGATTTTATCTGAACGTTACAGAAATGTCTCAATTACCGAGATCATTACTAAAAATGATTTGAAAAAATTAGCATTAAGAAAACCAGATTTAGTTTTCTCGGGTGTTAAATATTTTTATTTTGCAGATGGAATTATTTGGCTTAACGATTATTTAGAACTTCATGATATTTTATATATCGCTTCAAACAGGACAGCGCTTCATAATGAGCATGATAAAAGTATAGCTAAAAAAATTGTACAAAAAACAAATATTAGGACTGCTGATTTTTTCACAACAGAGCCTGGGGAGCACCAAAATGAAAAGTCGATCCCTATTTCTTTCCCTCTTTTTATAAAACCCTTAACTGGTGGAGACAGTAGAGGAGTGGATGCAAATTCCATCGTGTATGATTTTTTAAGTTTTCAAGCAAAGGTATTAGATATTAAGTGTAAGCACAATTTACGTTCTTTAGTAGAAACGTATTTATCTGGAAAAGAGTACAGTGTCAGCATTCTTCAAGATAATTCTAATGGAAATCTAATAGCAATGCCGATAGAAATTGTTGTTAAAAAAAACATTAACGGTCATCGTATTCTTGATTATGATATTAAGGATAATGATCACGAAAAGGTAATTGAAGTTTCGGATAGTAAAATTTTTAATCAACTCTCTGATTTATCAAAAAATGCTTTTACTGTATTAGGTGGCAAGTCACTGGGTCGAATTGATATTAAAATGGATCATCGTGGCATTCCTCATTTTATCGAAGCTAACCTTATGCCTGGTCTTCGAAAAGGTTATTTTTACAGATCTTGTTTATTAAATTTTAATATGAGTTATGAGCAAATGATTTTAACTGTTGCAGATAACGGATTGTCCTCTCAAAGAATTCATTTCTCCACTAATTCCATTAGAGGAAAAAATTTATAACAAACCCAGAACCATGATCCCTAAAAGTTTTTTCATTAAAAAATCTATTTACCTTTTTTAATTACTGAATGAACAATCTTTTTCCAATTATAATTTTTATATAATGAATTAACGACTATTATTCTTTTATTATCTAAATCAATTAATATTTGTTGACCTGCAAATCCACTCATCCCTATAATTTTTCTTGTTTTTTTCAGTCCAAAAACATCAAAATGAAATTGACCACCATAAGTTTTTGTATAAAGACCTACATCATCTGCTTCTTTTGTATTATCTTTCTTTTCAACTCTATTTTTGTAAATAGTTTTTAAATACTTACCGGCACAAGTATCATTATGCCAATCATCCATAATCGCTTTTGCAATTCTTAAATAATCATATCTGTTTGCATAAAAAGAATATCTTGCAGAAACAAAATCTGTTTTTAAATACTTTTTAGATTTTGAGAAGTAAACACTATTTTTAACTCCAACGTGTTCATTAAAAACTTTATGTAATAATTTTTCCCAATCACCATTGGTTTTGTACTTTACGTAATTCATAATTACGTTAGTTGTTAAAGCACTATAATTATAAATTAATTTACTTTTTTCTGAACCTCTTAAATAGACGCTCATAACCTTCATTAAACCAATTACATTTACATTTTCGTTCTTAGGACCTTTAATTCTATTGTCTGAACCGTTTTTACGTCTTTCGCCAATCCATTTCTGGTCCCCTGCTTTCATATTTAAAAGATCAAGCAATATTGAGTCTTCATACAAAGTATTTTTTATTAACGGCCAATCATTTAATTTTACATTTACGCTGTCGATATAATCATTACAAATAGCGTGCCCTGTTACATAAGATACTAAACTTTTACCCATTGAATGCGATGGTAACAAACCATCAATAATTTTGTCTCCTTGAACTGATATTGGTATATCAGACTCATCAATTACAATTTTACCATCTTCAAATAACAAATAACTAATTATTCCGGTTTTCTTACTATTTTTAAATTCTTTTAAAACGTCTTTATCTTTTCTTAAATTTGATTGAAACTTATAATGATTTTCTGAACCTTTTGCTTCCCATCCTTTATAAACTAAAAAAGGGTAATCCCAAGTATTGGTATTTTTTTTTGCATAAGCAATATTGCAAATTATTAAACTCAGAATCACGATCCCTAAAAGTTTTTTCATAATAATATGTTAGCAAAAAGCTCTAGAACTGACCATTTGATTTATATCAACTATTTCTAGTTTTACTCTTAAATTGATGAGTCTTTATGCGATTAATTTTTTATGAATTGTAAATTGTCTGCATAACTAGTGTAGAGTAGTGTAGGTGAGTGTGAGCTAGTGTGTCCTCGTAATGCCCCAAATAATCACCAGCTTCCTGAATAATTTTCCAGAGTTTACTTGCGTTTTCTTTATTCATACTACGACTAGTTTTTTTATTATTTAAAAAGCTCTATTTCTGCTTCTATTATGTTTCTTAAATTTAAATGATTTAGGTCGATTTCTATTTTTAAATATTTTTTTACCCTTCTTAAAATTAAATTTTTTTCTTTCATTATTATCTGTTTCTGTATTTTCTTTTTGTTTGTCTAAAAATTTTGGGTTATTTGTATAACCTTCAAAACGAAAATCTTTTTTTTTAAAAAATCTTTTTTTACCTTTTTTTAAATT
>Ga0208894_1000881_pt1 | contig 19185 bp, 9 predicted proteins | sample ETNtaG_12_FD_185752 | JGI IMG/M metagenome (GOLD analysis project Ga0208894, IMG submission 185752) | Marine microbial and viral communities from oxygen minimum zone, Eastern Pacific Ocean - ETNP201306SV49 (SPAdes) (version 2) | ecosystem: Environmental > Aquatic > Marine > Oceanic ...
ATTTTCAAACCAAACCTGTCTACCCAGTACATCAAAAATGGAGACAGAAAAATTTGTTTCATTTGGAATATCCCACTTCAAAAGCACCACATTATTAAACGGATTAGGGAAGGCTGGATACGTACGAAATTCCGTAGGCATAGATTCATCTTCTAAATCAAGTTGTACATTTTCAATCGTGATCGTGATCGACAATGTATCACTTGCCCCATGCAGTCCCGAAAGAACAAACGCAATCAATATGATCCATTTTTGCATCATAAATTTATCTGCGGCTTATTTGATTGGTATTGACTTGAGCTACCACCGCTGCGCCTTGTCCATCACTGACAATGAACTGGATATTGGCATAGGTCCCGGCCTGTGTATAATCCGGCGTCCAGTTGAATGAGGCAGTTCCATCGGAATTATCCGTCAATGCTGATCCGGTTGGTAGGTTTACAGAAGACCATGTAAGGGCATCACCATCAACATCTGTTGCCGTAAGTGTAAAGGTAAGCTCCGTGCCTTCTGAGCCTGTCTGGTCTTCCAGAGATGCAATCACTGGTGCATCATTTACACCTGTGACAGTCACATCAAATGTATCGCTATCAGTTCCACCATTTCCATCAGACACTGTTAACGTAAAAGTTATGGCTGTACTTGTATTGTAATTAGACGCTGATGTTAATGTCAATGTTGTACCACTAACAGATCCTGAAACAGTGGAACTTGAACCTCCCGAAACGGAATAGGATAAATTATCATTATCTGCATCGGTAGCAGAAAGAGTCAGTGTCATGACAACATCTTCCGTCATAGTTTGGTCACCAATACTGGCAAGAATGGGTGCGGTATTACCTGTGATAGTGAGTGTTCCACTCACATACGTTGAGCCATCCCAAAAACCACCACCGCCTCCGGAAGAATGTCCACCGTAAGCATAGGTAACGCCACCATCAATGGAAAATCGGCTGGCATAATAGTAAGTACCGATCGTTGTAATGCCTGTTCCGATCTCGGCAATATATTCATCGTTATTTCCACTATCTGAATTATAAGAAGCCGAAACCCATGTCCATCCATCACCAGACGGATCTGTATTGGTGGCTGAGTGTCCAATCCATGCAGCTATACCACTTCCTTGCCCTGTTCCGTTCGTTACACCCGATTCATAAATCTGAGCATAGACTTGATAAGATGTCCCCACGTCAATCGTACCACTTTCGGGATGCTGAAGGTTGGCCCAGTCAATAGTATTATCATTAATCGTCATAGAAATAGACGTTGTATCATTCGCACCAAAACTGAGTGTTAGGATGAGAAATAGAGTTATTTTTTTCATGATTGACTCCTTATTGTTATTTTAAATATAGAATTTTATGCGTTTTAAGCCCTAATTCTGTTTTCAAAGAAACAAAATATACACCGGATGCTAATTCATTTCCAAAATGAGTGCTAGCATCCCAGGTTATAAACTGAGAGCCTTTTTTCCATTTTGATTGATTGAATGATTTAAGTAATTGTCCTTGAAGGTTGAAAATAGAAAGAGTGCCGATGACTTCTTTCGGGAAGGAAAGATGAATTTGGATCTTGCCGTTAAATGGATTTGGATATGCAGATAACGTTTGGAAACTTTCCGGCACTGTTATCTCATCATCAACACTTAATTCCCATTCCTGGTTGGCATATACCACTGCAGATTTTTCTGGAATCAAATATTCACCGTAATTACCATCTTCCGAATACAGATTATTTCCGGGATCAGTTATGTTATACCAATTCCCACCAGATATAAATGGCACATTATTGACTGTTTGGTCACTGGAAGAAAAATTCGCTATCACAACGATCTGATCATTATTGTTACCTTCAGATTCGTCCTTATATCCATAAACAATAACTCGTTCTGCATCGTATCGCCAAAGGTCATAAAAAGTACCTTTGGAAAATGCAGGATTGGTTTTTCGAAATTTCGCCAACATGGAATAATGAGCTAAATGTGACTGCCCAACTTCCGAATTCAATAAAGGCCAATCTAAAGGTCTGTAACCAAGTTTTTCGTCATCCCAGTCTCCATCTCCATTTACATCTGTCCAACCAGACTTAAATCCGAATTCCTGCCCCTGAAAGATCATGGGAATACCCAATGATGTGAATAAGATAGTTCCATAGAATTTGTCCCTTTCCCGAGCTGCTTCCAGGCTGTAACTGTCAAATTCCACCATCTCTTGTATCACGGACTGCTCATCGTGACTAACCATATATTTCATTGCCTGGGTTCGATAGCTGTAAGAGTCACCCGAGTTGGAATATTCATGGAGGCCCACCGCTTGACTCATATATGTCATGGTAGTATTATATTGTCCATGAGCATCATTTTTAATGACGTCATGAAAACTGTCATGCCAGGAAGACGTAAGAAAGGTATTATCTATCAGCCAGGGATGGGCCGGTAAATGTTCTGCAATTTGGTATGCGTCAGGATCAAGATCATGGAGTGCCGAGGTCCAAGCTGGCAATCCGTATTCCGACTGGTTTAGATTCCATCCCATATACCGTGTAGCGTCAAATCGGAAACCATCAACTCGATATTCATCAAGCCAGATTTGATGGACCTTATTGATATAACTTATAGTTTTTTCATTAAAGTGATCAAGATCCAACATACCCCACGACTCTTCTTCTTCGTTTGGGTTAAGCTCCGTATGAATTTTAATATAGGGATTTAGGCTGTAATCAGGCTGAATCTGCCAGATTGGACCAGATGACGTAACATGGTTCCAAACCAGATCCAAAATCACGGCAATGCCTCTTAAATGAGCTTCATCAATCAGTTCCTTGAATTGTGCCGGCGTGCCGTAGGCAGATTCCACGGCTGACATGATCTGCGGATTGTATCCCCATGATCGGTCCCCGGGAAATTCAGTGATTGGCATAAGTTCAATCGCATTTACACCAGAGATCTTTAGATGATCAAGTCTATCTATCACGTGTTCAAATTTTCCTTGTCCATTTCCCTGTGCTGCAAAATCATCAATATGGAGCTCGTAAATGATCAAGGTATCAAGTTCAGGTCTGATATAAGCATCGGACTGCCAGGCGTAATCATCAGCCGTTGTGACTCCGCCCCCACCGATTTCAATCCGTGTTTTTCCATTGCTCAATCTCCGCGTCAACGGATCAGAAATCCTACTACCGTTCAACAGCAAATACTCATATTCATATTGCCCTGCGGGTAAATCTAATTCTGTCCACCAGACGTCGGTCTGGTCTGGATCTCGGTTCATCACAATGGCATCGGATGCCAATCCCGTCTCACCCGGGCTTGTAACAATCAACTGTATAACAGGTTGGGAAGGTGCATAGATGGCTAAAATCATGTTGCCGTTCAACCAATTGGGGCCCATTTCAACATCCGCTGGGAGAGGCACTTCCACAACCTCAATTTCCGGCTGATGGAAGACCGTATGAAGTTCTCCATCAATTGACGCCTGTATCCAATAGGCTTCAAACAATGTTGTCGGTGGATCCAAGGCAACGTAAAAAACACCATTATCATGATAGAACTCTGTTGCGGAGACCGTATCACCGCCAACAGCATAACGAACCGAATCCACATTGCCAGTTGTGAAAATTCCAACACTTAGCCCAGCCACAAGTCCTTCTTCATTCAGATGCCTTGCGGGCTGATAAAACAAGGGATCGGTGACGTCCAGAACCGAATTACCCCACTCATCATTCGTGGTTTCCGGATTAAGCGGATCGGAGATCCAACTATAATCTGTTCCAGAGGAATTATGGTGAAAATGAATTTTATATAAATAAGTTGAACCCACAGTTAAAGAGTAGGATTTATCGTAACTATCTGTTGCCTCATTCAGAATCATTTGAGAGGCAGCGGTTGGAGAAATAACACCGCTTGAATTCGGTCCCCAATTGTTCATTTCACCCGGAACAAAAACTTTTATAAAATCATCTGCGGGACGCTCAATGTAGCGAAAAGTCACATCCAAAGATTGTGTAAATCCAAATGTTAAACTAAAAAATATTAGATATTTTTTTTTCATGGGCTAGATTTTAACCTCCTTAGATAAATGGCGGAACCAGAACCAATACAAACCTACTGAAAGAACAATAAGAACTGCAGTAAGATTCATAACGTTTGTCCATTGTTTCATTACGATCATCATCCCGGTTAAGAATAGAACAATCTGCCATGGAACTGCAATGAAAGTGGCAATAATATCTCGACGATTCTCTGCATTAATCTTTAGTTGAATAGCAAAAGGTAATTCTTTTTTAATTGATCCCCAGAAACCAAAAGGTCGTGTGATCTTATAAAATTTTGATAAAACAGCCCCATCAGTTGCTGGTGTTAAATATGTTCCTAAAATACAACCCACCAGTGAAGAACCACTGGCAATTAAAAATGAATTATATTCAGCTATGGGTCCACCAAATGTTTTTGTTAAAACAGCAGCAACCATTCCAAACGCTGTTCCAATGGCAAACCCATAGCCATTGAAACGCCACCAGTACCATCGAATAACCTGCGGAATAAACATACCGGCACCAATACCCATGGTAATCCAGCCCCAAATCTCATTGATATTAGTTATAGTTAAACTAAACAAAAGTGCCAATGTCACAATCACAATAGATGCCAGCCTACTTTGAATCATAAGATCTTTTTCATTGGCTTGTGGTCTTAAATAGGTTTGATAAAGATCCTTGACCCAATAAGCAGCACCCGCATTGACCGTTGAGTCAAATGTGGACATGGCGGCTGCCATAAGGCCCGCAATCAAGAAACCCTTGACCCCAACGGGAATATAGGTTTTGATTACAGTCGGTAAAACCAATTCAGGGTCTGCGATTACGGTTCCTGTTTCAATCCCATGATATACACCCAACATAGCAAAAGATGCAATTAAAGGCCAGCGAAAGGCTAACAGACATGTCCAGAAAAGGGATAGTAATCCTGCTTCACGATCACTTCTGGCAGCAAAATACCGCTGAAGCATATAACCACCAGCGCCACTTGATCCTTCAAGTGTCACTTTAAATATATAGAACATAATACTAATACCAAACAAGTTATATATAGAAAATGTAGATCCTTTCGGCATAGCCATTTCCGAAGGAGGTGTCATTCGCGCCCACTCAACCAACGAAGTTTTAATCGCAGTAAATGAGCCATCTATCATGGGAACTGACACAAAAAATTCTTCCGGGAGCGTTACAGTTTTCATTGCCATTCCCGTAATATAAAGGATTACACCAAAAATAAACATACCCTGAAATACATCGGTCCAAACCACACCATAAAAACCACTAGCCACTGTATAGATCATGGCTAAAACCACCATGAGCAATGATGCAAAAATCGGTTCAATCCCCAAGAATTCTCCTACAAATTTTCCGGCACCAATGACAAAATAAGTGACCATAGCTACTGTCATAATAATCGAAGCGATGGCGCTAATTATACGTGCAACATCGCCTTCTTTTTTAGTTCCAAATCGAAAATGCATCCATTCCGCCTGGGTCATCACTTGAGACCTACGGTTCCATTTCCCCATAAAGACCATGAGAAAAGCCATGATCAATGTAACCCCACCTCTTATTTCAATAAAAAATCCTTTTGTTCCAAGAGCATAAATAAATGCTGTATTTATCATGGTACCGGCAATATCCGTATTCGATGCCATCCCCGATGCGCCCAAGACCCACCAAGGTAAATTTCGATTTCCTAGAAAATATGAATCAATACCAGCAGACGCTTTTTTTTGCATTACAAGACCAACCACAACAATCGCTGATAAATAGACGACAATAATTATAATATCAATTGTAGCCATATGTTATTTCCCCTGATAATATTTTTGATTGTATTCTTCAATCATTCGATGTGCCGTAAAATCTACCCCTGTTTTAATAGCGTCTTTCATGATAGATGCCCATTTCACTCTTTCATTATAATACGTAGGAATCACTTGATTTTCTAGCACAGAATATAGATGATTTGCATCTTTCTCATCATTAGGATGTTCAGGGTCCCCTACTGCCCAACCATTCACACCATCTCTACAACCTTCTGCCCACCAACCATCCAAAACGGATAGGTTTGGAACACCATTCAGGGTTGCTTTCATCCCACTGGTGCCCGATGCTTCATTTGGTCGTAGAGGTGTATTCAACCAAATGTCCACCCCGGAAGTGATCATACGCCCCAGCCACATATTATAATTTTCAAGAAAAATAATTTTTACTTTTCCAATCATGGATTTTGAATTTTCCACAATTTGTCGAATCAATTCTTTTCCATCTTGATCATTGGGATGGGCTTTTCCTGAAAAAATGATTTGTATTTTTCCTTCTCCGATTAATTGTAACCGTTCCAAGTCATGAAATATTAATTGGGCACGTTTATATGTAGCGGATCTGCGAGCAAACCCAATGGTTAATGTATTTCCATCCAATGCTTTTGAAACTTGTGAATTCGCATATCCCAATAAATAATTTTTTCTAATTTGGTGAGCTTCTAATAAAATATCATTGGGGATATTATCCACATCCAATAAAGCTTCAGGGCTTGCTCTCCAATTTGGTAAATATTGATCATACAATCTTTTGAATGGGCTCCCCATCCAATACGAATGATGAACACCATTTGTAATGTATCCAATATTCGCCCAGGGGAATTGATCCTGAGCTACTTGACCGTGTAACTGAGAGACTCCATTTGCTGATCGACTAAAGTATAATCCAAGTTCAGTCATATGAAGCCGGCCATTTTGAATAAGTGATGGCAATTCCAAATTTTCAGGCAACAATCCACGTAATAATTTTTTAGCACGTGATTCTGCAAAATGATCATGCCCAGCAGGAACTGGCGTATGTGTTGTAAAATGACATAGAGATTTTACTATTTCAACATCTCCATCAAATTTTTTCATAAGATCCAAGACTAGAAATGAACAATGCCCTTCATTCATATGGTACGTTTTAATCTCATTTTGTCCTAATCCTTCCAGAAGTTTAGTTCCACCAAAGCCAAGAATTGCTTCCTGAAGAATTCTGTGATCTTTATCTCCAGAATACAAACGTAAAGTGATATTTCTATCATCATCAAAATTTTCTTCTACATCTGTATCTAAAAAATAAAGTGGAATTGTATGACCACCATGCCCCACATAATCAAATTGATAAGCTTGAACCCATACATTCCTTTCCCGAAGGCGGAGTGTGAATTTTACATCCAATTTTTTTAACAATGGGTGCGGATCAAACCGAGGGTAGGTTTCAGTCTGGATACCGTCTTCATCTATGCGTTGTTTAAAATACCCTTCTCTGTAGAGCAATGTAATTGCACACATATTTAACCCAATATCACCGGATGCTTTAATATGATCTCCTGCTAAAACACCTAATCCGCCACTATAAGTTGGCAAACTAGATGATATCCCGATTTCAGCTGAAAAATAAGCTATGTCATATTTTTTATTCATGTTCTATTAGAATTCTCCGTTAATTGTCGTAAATGTTGCTTTATTTCTTGAGTTAACATGCCAGGAGACATACGCCATTCCCAATTCCCACCAACTGTTCCAGGTGTATTCATTCGTGCTGATGAATCTAATCCCAACACATCTTGCATAGGAATTATGGATGTATTTGCATTTGCATTGAGTGTGAATTCTACCATTTTCCAATTCACATCATGTCCATCTAAGTTTAAAACGTTTTTTGCATGCTGTCGTTCGTTTAAAAAATTCTGTTCAGATTGGGTTGATCCATTTTCAAATTCAGCATTGTACCAACCAATGGATGTATCATTATCGTGCGTGCCTGTATAAACAACTGTATCTTCACTCATTGAATCAAACGGATGTCCATTCCCAAATGACATTTGAAGAATCTTTATCCCAGGTATTCCAAATTTTCCCCTTAATACAGCAGCATCTTTGGACGCTTCACCTAAATCTTCTGCTAAGATTGGTTTTCTCCCAATTTGGTTCGTGATAGCATTAAATAGAGTTTCTCCAGGACCTTTTACCCAATAACCTCGAGTACCATTATCATCTTCTGCAGGGACCTCCCAAAATTTTGCAAATCCATTAAAATGATCAATTCGAACTATATCAACTCTTTGGAATAAATGGGCGATTCTGGATGTCCACCATTCAAAATTATTTTTCCTATGCTCTACCCAATCATAAATTGGATGACCCCATTTTTGACCTGTTTCTATAAAATAATCTGGCGGGGTTCCTGATTGGACTATCATATCGCCCTTATTAGACAATTTGAATAATGATTGATTCGCCCACACATCTGCACTATTGAATGAAATATAAATGGGTATATCACCAATTATTTGAATCCCTTTTGAATTGGCATAGGATTTTAGTTCTGACCATTGGCAATCAAATAAATATTGAAGAATCTTTATATCATCTAATTCTTGAGAGTGGCTCTCTTGGATTTGATTAAGTATATCTTTAGAAAAGGTTTTATATTTTGAATTCCAATTAATCCAATTTTCACTGTTATGGATTTTTTCTAAAACATTAAATACAGAATAATTTTGTAACCAATATTCATTTTGATTACAATAATCTAAAAACTGGTTAAATTGTAAATCTGACCTATTAATCCGAAAGGAATTGGCAGCTTTCGCCATTAAATCCAAACGCCATTTTTTAATTAAATCAAATTCAACTAGATCAGAATTAAACTCTGGTGCCATCCCCAAATCACCTGCACTGAGCCATCCATCTCGAACTAATAATTCCAGACTAATAAGTAGTGGATTATTTGCAAAAGCAGATTCAGCACTATATGGACAATGATACTTATCGGGTGGATTTGAAGGTAAAATTTGCCAAAGACTCTGCCCCATTTCTGATAAATCATCGATAAACTGAAATGCCGATGGCCCAATTTCACCAATCCCATATTTTCCAGGAAGAGATGTAATATGTAATAAAATGCCGCTTTTTCTATCCATTGTTAGTAAGGATGGTTCGCTCTTAAGGTTTTTTATAACAAAAAATTAGTAACTCATCTATGAGTAACTAATAAAATTGCTGAAAAGAATCATAGGAGTCAAGGTCGAATCAAGTTTGATTTGTTAGGATTTGATCAAACGATCAAGATCGAGGTCCGGACGTTTCATAATCCGTTTTACAATAGGGTTCGGATCAAAGCCAAGTCTTTGCCCTGCAAGTGTAATATCCAAAATAATATGATTAGCGGCAATTTCAATAATAGCTTCATTTTTAGTGTAGATAGAACGACTTTCGTTGGTTTCCCTAGCACTTCCCATGATGGTAGAAGAATGATCCACAACCAGAATTACCTTGGGAGTCCATATCTTCCTCAATTTTTCTTCATCTAATTCGTATGATATGGTTTTTCCAATCTGTTTATCTAAACTGCAAAATGAAAAAAGTGTAATATCTAAACTTCGTTCTTTTGCTGCGATTAAATCTTTCTGAATTGCTTTAATTTCACGAGGCCAGCCACTCATAAAAATTTTATCTTTTGCATTATTAATATTTTCTCGCATCTTCAAAATAAGATTTCGATATCCATGTAGATGCCAAAAATCAAATGCATCATCATCTATATCAATTTTTCCAATGCTCTCCTTTAAATCATCTAACCGATCTTTATGGGAGTGGTCAAAATGTTCTAATAATGATGAAGGTGCTAATGGTATAAATTTTTTCGGTGATTCGCCTACGGAATTCACAATCCCAATTGTTTCCAAGCGATTCAATATCGAATAAATCGCAGATCTAGGAATACCGGATTGAGAACTAATTTCGTATCCGGTTGAAGGGTTATATTTCAGCAATGCCAAGTAGGCTTTTGCTGCATTTGCTGATAATCCAAAATGCTGTAATAGTTCTATTAATTTTGACATAATGTTGAAAAATTCATTGTTTAATTTAAGTGTAACTCTGCCATGAGTTACCAAATTAATTAAAATGAATTTCATCAATATTGTGAAAGCTAATTTTGTATTGATTAATAATTCACATTATTCTTGTTTTTGAAAATGAAATATTGGCATTACATTCCACCCCGCAATTTCGTCACTACTAAATGAGTTACTACCAAAAATTAAAAACAAAAGAGCTATGCAGTGTATTTATTTTATTCTCTTCCTTGTTGGTCGGTGGAACGACCGGAAAAATAACCGGTAAAGTCACTGACATTCAAACGGGCGAACCCCTGATTGGTTGTAATATTATTATTGAAGGAATGTCAATCGGTGCAGCTACAACTTTGGATGGAACTTATTTCATTCTCAATGTACCACCAGGTAATTATACATTAAGAGCTTCTATGATCGGATACGGGTCCGTTCAAATGAATGATTTACAAGTTATTGTAGACCTTAATGCAAAAGCCGATTTTTTCTTGAGCTCAAAAGTTATTGAAGGAGAACAAGTTGTTGTCACCGCCCAAAAACCAACTGTACGATTAGATCAAACATCCATGTCTGCTGTTATTGGGGCAGAAGATATTGAAAATCTACCAGTCTCAGAAATTGGAGATATCATTGAATTACAGGCTGGTATCGTTCGTGATCCTGGTGGAGGTTTCCATGTTCGCGGTGGACGCAGCAGCGAAGTATCTTTTTGGGTCGATGGTGTATCTACAACCGATTCTTACGATGGGAGTTCAGGATTGGAAATAGAAAATTCAGGGATCCAAGAAATACAAGTAATCTCTGGTACATTCAATGCCGAATATGGACAAGCCATGTCTGGCATTGTCAATGTAGTTACCAAGGATGGCGGGCAGAACTATAGCGGTAATCTGGATATCTACGTTGGTGGCTACCATACCTATCACTCGGATCTTTTTTCATTGGCATCCCCATTTTCCAACTGGCAATCTTTTTCGGATAATAATAACAATGGCAATTGGGACTATGGTGAAATTCTTTATGATTTAAATGAAAATGGAATGTGGGATGATGGTGAGGTATTTTGGGATAAAAATGGAAATCAGCAATGGGATGGTGACAATGACACAGAATCACTGAATAGTGATGTGGGCTACGATGGTTACATGGGCGATTACTATGATTATAACGGTGATGGCAAGACCACTCAGCCAAGCCCCGGTGAAGGCAATGGCAGGAAAGATTGGGGAGAACATGAATTTGTAATGGATCAGGACGGATACACTAAATATCTGAATATCGCAGAAAACTTGTTCCAACAAACCAATTTTTCGGGAAGTTTAAGCGGACCTTTCCCTGGTCTGGGTGATAAACTCACATTTTATTCGACCCTCCGCTTTTACAATTCAGCCGGTAGGTATTATGGAAAAAGACTTTTTGAGCCCACTGGATTATTCGGCGATGAAAAGATAATGCCACTATCACCTTTTTCAAAATTCTCAGGACAAATTAAACTGACTTATAAAATTACAAATTCAATGAAGATGAATTATACAGGTTTCCTAACGGAGAAAGCTTACCGGAATTATGATAGTTACTATAAATATAATCCTGATGGATTGCAATGGAACTATGAAACTGATGAATCTCATATGCTGGCACTGACCCACAGTCTCAGCCAGAAAACTTTTTACGAGTTAAAGTTCTTAGACTTTAATAGTGGCTATAACCAAAAACTATATAAAAATATAAACGATGTTCCCAACCCTGTGTCTATTATATCTAAGTCAGAGCTTGATAATCTAAACCTTGAAGAACGAGTTCTATTACATACAGGTTATGAAGTTATTGATGATGCTTTACGGTTTCATGTTACTGAACTTGATAATAATACATACCGTGTTATTGATAGGCAGGACCAGAAAGGGTATATGGCCAGTGATGCATTTCAAACTCCAGCATGGTCATTTGGCCTGGGTGGTACTCAGAATGGCCGGTTCAGCCGAAATACTTCTTTCCAGCAGGTAAAACTTGATATTTCCAGCCAAGTAAATCCAGTTCACTTCATTAAGGCAGGTTTTCTATATAAAATATATGACATGTGGGCAGATGAAAAATCGCTGAATTACAAAACTGTCGGTGAGTGGTCCATTACACAAAATGGTGATTCCCTGGGCTACAACCCATTGGCAGGTGCTCGCTTGAGCCCCTTTACACCAATCATTAACCCTACATATACATCGGATCATAATTATTTCAGGGTAAAACCCCAAGAGATTTCCTTATATGTGCAAGATAAAATTGAACTCGATGAATTAATTATCAATGCCGGCATCCGCTTTGATTACTTTGATCCAAAGTGGAAAACTTTATCTAATGACCGCTTCCCTGGCAATCGTAAATATTACTTGGTAAAAACACCTAATGATACGGCAGTATTCTGGGAATATGATTATTCTGAACTGCACAGCGATTTGATCATATTGGACTCACTCAGTGAACAAGGAGCCGTTGCTATGGAAAATCTTTTTACTGCCGGTATTGATTTTGATTCTACACAAAACACGTATTCTGAAGCATTTCAGGAAGCCTTCGATAATTCCCGAAACACTTATCGATGGAAGTATGGATACTCTGATGTAAAACCATCTTATCAGATTAGTCCTCGAATTGGCATCGCTTACCCCATTACAGACCGTGGAGTGATCCATGTTTCTTACGGTCACTTTTTCCAGATACCTAATTTTAGCTTTTTATATGCCAACCCAGAATTTGAAATACTGAATAGTAATAATGGCGGTATTTTAGGCAATGCTGCATTAGCACCGGAAAAAACAGTAATGTACGAGATTGGATTCAAACAAGAAGTCGCCTACCGAACAGCTTTGGATTTGACTATTTTCTACAGAGATACGAGAGATTGGGTTGGTATGTCCGCACCAATAAGCAAGTACCCTGTTGGGAACTATCGGAAATATGAGAATAAGGATTACGCCAATACTCGCGGGTTTACACTAGTTATCGATCGCCAATTTTTCAATGGATTTGGCGGAGGATTAGATTATACATGGATGACCGCAGAAGGCACGTATTCAAACCCTCAGGATGCTTACTTTGATGCTCAGGACAATCAGGCACCACGATTAAGTATGATACCTTTAAATTGGGATCAAACCCATACTCTCAACTTCAGGGCAACCCTGGGCGGTCAGGACTGGGTAATCAGTGCGATCAGCAAACTTTGGACAGGAAAGCCTTACACACCAGAGTTTAAAACAGGTGTCGTTTCTGGTGCAGGAGCGTTTGCCGGTTTTGCCGATAACAGCGAGCGCAAACCAAATATTTTTGATATGGACCTGAGAGCTTCTTATAAGGTTAATATTTTTAACCTAAATATGAATCTCTTTTGTAACATATATAATGTATTTGACATCAGAAATGAATTCACCGTTTGGAATGACACCGGGAGAGCGACCTATACCCTTTTTGCCCGCGATGTTCCATATACAGATCCCAGCAGGATTGGGCATCTTAATGAACATCTGCTCTCTCCTGATTGGTATGGGGAACCACGGCATATAAATATGGGCTTTAAGCTTACTTTTTAATGAGAATGAAAAATAAAATCATATTTTTCATGTTTATCGGACTTGCCAGTCTTATGGAAGGTGCTCCTTCTAAGGGCAACCCCTTAGCCCGTGCTAAAAATGATCATTCTGGAAATAAAATCCGTTCTACATTTTATAACTACGGATTGATAGGGCGCTGGATGAGTGAGCCTGAAGATATTGGAGGTGAATGGCCTATTAATTCTGGTCATGAATATATCGGTGATGTGGGTCATATGGTAGGCTCTGAATTCCAGGATCAGGGCAATAACACAAAAAGAAGTGTTGTCACTATTGATAGCCCCAGGGGCAGCGAATACAATTTGGACACACACTGGGGCTGGGAGCCGCTATCAGGCTACACAAATCCGGATACTGCGCTGATTGCCATGAGCCATATGGGTCCTTCCAGTGGAGAGTCTGCTGTTGCAAACACCTGGCCACCACAATGGCCCGATAAACTGGAAGATCCCCTCGATCCCGGCTGGGCAGGTTCATGGAACGGGTACTTTGGCAAGAATCAAAAAAATGCAGAGCAGGAAAGCTATTTTGTCATGGATGATGCGCAGGATGCTGAATTCTTTTATTATCCTGATTCAAATGATTTGGAACGCCGCGGATTGGGTCTGAGATGCACCATACGCGGATTACAATGGAATCACATATTAGCTGAAGATGTACTATTCTGGTTGTATGATATAAAAAATATAAGTGATTATGATCTAGAGAAAATGGTGTTTGGCTATATTATAGGAACCATAACAGGTGGTGATGGGGACAGCCAGGATGATTGGGCGGATTTTGATAAATCAGATGACATTGCATTCTCTTTTGATAATGGTACGGACCTAGAGACAGGTCTGGGTGGTATCGGTGCCAACGGCTGGACACCGGTTGGCTTAGCAGGGTATGCCTTTTTAGAAAGTCCCGGTAATCCATTTGATGGCATTGATAATGATGGGGATGGCACTGATGGCCCTGGACTGGAACTTTCTGAAGAAGTATTTGCCAGTAGAAGCTACAGCCCTGGAGATACGGTTGTTGTTATCAATTATCAGACTTATGAACGCAGCCTTATACCCATGCCATCCAATGGATTGACTATCGAAAAATCAAATAATAGTTTAACCTTCATGCCTAATGAAATCTTGGAGGAAATACCTCGGAATCTTTTTGATGATAACTTGAACGGATTGATTGATGAAAACAATGGTGCTTCAATTGAAATCGCACCCGGCGTTTTTGAGGATATTTATTTATATTTTGATCCCCTTTCCGGAGAAGGTCTAAAATATATTGATTATAAAAGTGGGAATGGCATTGGGAATTTTCTTATTGATGAGAGTAGAGAAGATGGTATCGATAATGATGGTGACTGGAACCAAAGTACAGATGATGTGGGTATCGATGGTATGCCAGGAAGCGGGGACCTTGGTGAAGGAGATGGGTTGCCTACGTCTGGAATGGGTACTGACCTTCCAGGGGAACCTAATATTGATAAAACAGATGTGGATGAATCCGATCAGATAGGATTATCCAGTTTTTATTATTTCAATTTTGGCGTCGGTCCACAAATGAATGATGATGACAGGATCTGGGAATCAATGCTACCTGGTTATTTTAATAATTCCATCCAAAACACCGATGCGGATTTTCTATTCAGTTCAGGCTATTTTCCACTACAATCAAACCAAACTGAGAGATTCTCAATCGCTCTTCTTTTTGGGGATAACCTGCCAGATCTGGTTCGCAACAAGCAAACTGTTCAGACCATTTACAATCAAAACTACAATTTTGCCAAAGCACCAGACCTGCCCAGTGTGTGGGCATATGCTGGTGACAATTATGTCACTCTTTACTGGAATGACATAGCAGAACAATCAGTAGACAGAATCACCGGAGAAGATTTTGAAGGGTATAAAATCTACAAAGCTACAAACACTCAATACACTGATTCAGGTGTGATAACTGATGCATTTGGTACACCAAAATTCAATATTCCAATTAAACAGTTTGATGAAATCAATGAATATGAAGATTTTTTCCCGGGACATGTTGATGGGATCCAGTTTTACTTAGGCAGCAATACCGGTCTGGTACATACATGGACAGATACCAACGTTATCAATGGGCATCGTTACTTTTATGCGGTCAGTGCCTATGATCATGGATCTATAGAAAAAGAAATCCTTCCGGCGGAAACATCAAAATTTGTTACCATGGACCGTGGTGGCCGGGTGATCACCGCTAAAAATGTAATTACAGTTGTACCTGATGCCCCATCAATTGGTTATGTCCCGGCACCAGAAAAAAGAGATGTTTATCCCATTGTAACACCAGTTGGTACAGGTTCCTTGTCAATTCGAAACCTGGACCCCAGCAAGATACCTGATGCAAATGTATATCGTATTTTCTTTCAGGATACAAGAATGAATGGTATCGATGATGACAATGACTGGTCACCTGATTCCCACGATGTAGGCATAGATGGCTGTTCGGACTACTTTGAAAACGGCAGTGGTGGATGTAATGCCTATGTAAATCCAGGTGCAGTTGATGAAAATAACGATAACTGGCAGGACTGCGGTATTGATGGTTTATGCAATGAAAATGAACCCGGCTATACCGAAGGATCAAACCAAGACCCCAATGGAGATGACTACAGTTATGAAACAAACCCATACGGGACAGAAAGCAACAACAAATTTGATATTGGCGAAGGTACTGAAAACAATAGTATCCCCGATCCAGGGGAACCACGAATCGATGAGCAGGACCTGGATGAAGCTATCCCTGTTACTACTCATTATATGGTAATCAATACAACAGATATAAATGAACCTGACACGGTAGTGCACTGGAGTAGTGGTATTGAAGGAGATCTGGGTCAATTCAACGGCATGGTACTGGATATTGAAAATAACTGGTCCGTAAATCAGGATCAAGATAAGTCGGGGTTCTCTCCGGAGATGGCTGTGAATTATTCCTTTAATTATACTCCATTTTCTTTTGGGGGCATCGCCACCCATGGAGTTGCATTTCCCAGGAATTACGGGCTTGTTTTCGCCGATTCGGCAATATACCCATCGAGACCTTTAGATCTAGTTAGAAACAATGGACAAATAATTACCATTGATACCACCTATTTGAATTACCACATTATTGATCTGGACAACCCTGACCATGAAATTGATTATGCGGTAATTGACTACTCATGGGACTATTACACTCTGGCTACTGGTTTGCCTGACTCGGTGCCTGTTGACTCTATTATAAATAGTGAATTTTACCTGCAACCAGAACAATTTGATTATTTCAATATAGCAGATACCATTCTTGGAAATTGGACTGATTTCGGATTTACAGCTTCACCATTTGGCTCTGAATATGCTCTGAAAGTAAACCTAGCCAGGCAAGGCCATTTTTCTTATTCTGACCGTATCATTCTGATCGAAAGTACGGGAGATACAATGATGGTTGTCTGGAACGTTACACCGGGGCAAGACAATATCCCCTACCAGCACGCACCAGGAAATGGTGACACGTTAAAACTAATTACTACTAAACCATTTTCCAGTGCAGATATTTTTGAATTTGTTTCTCAGGGGTCTTCTTTTAATCAGCAGGATTTAAATAAGATAGCCCAAAAAATAAAGGTTGTACCCAATCCCTATATTGTTGCTGCCAGTTGGGAAGGTCAAAACCCATATGCCGATGGCAGGGGGCCCAGATCATTACACTTTACCCATCTTCCGCCCCAGTGCCGCATTCGCATTTTTACTCTTTCTGGAGAACTGGTGAATACTTTAGAACATAACACCGTCTTTGACGACGGCTCTTTTGAATGGAATATGCTCACCAAGGAGAATCTGGGCATTGCCTACGGAGTATATTTTTACCAGGTAGAACCACTAACTAAGACCCAATACAGTTTTCAACCTGTTTTAGGAAAGTTTGCAGTGATCAAATGAGAATAAAATATACTATTCTCGCCTGCCTTTTTATAAGTAGTACCATTGTCAGTCAAACAGTATCCAAAGTAGGAACAACTGCTGCACAATTTTTAAAAATTGGAATCGGTGCCAGAGCCCTTGCTCTTGGCGGTGCCTACTCCGCCATTGCCGATGATGCATCGGCTCTGTATTGGAACCCTGGTGGATTATCCCGGATTCGCAAAAACCAGATTTTACTTGATCACTATGATTGGATCTTGGATGTAGATTTGGATTTTATCGGCGCAATTATCACTACACCTTACGGTAATATTGGAGCAGCATTCAGTTATCTTCATATGGGTGAAATGGAAGTCACTACTACCCACAGCCCTGAAGGAACCGGTGAAAAATTTGGTGCCGGGTCTATAATGGCTCAACTTTCATTCGCCCGGAATCTGACTGATCGATTTTCGATTGGCGGTTCAACAAAAATTATACAGGAAAATATCTATAATTCCAGGGCAACAGGTATTGCCATAGATTTGGGAACCTTATATTACACTCAACTGCCGGGCTTGACCATGGGAATGAGCATTTCTAATTATGGCACAAAAATGCAGATGTCCGGTCGGGATATGATTCTACAGACGGAGGTCGATCCCAGTCTGGAATCGGACCCTACTAATATTAATGCCAACTATGCCACTGATCGTTTTGATCTGCCGCTAATCTTTCGCTTCGGACTAGCTTATAAGAAAATATTGTCAAATAATCTGAACCTTTTAATTGCGGCAGATGCTCTACATCCCAATGACAATACGGAAAGTATCAATTTGGGGACAGAACTTGTTTTTAAGGATTTTGTGTACCTTAGGTCGGGAAGGGAACATCTTTTCCAGCGTGACAACGAGGCCGGCTTTGCCCTTGGCGGCGGAGTAAAATTAGCCATTGGTAAAACAAACTACACTATTGATTATACCTACGCCCAAATGGGAGTATTAGGGGATCAAAAAAAACTCACACTCATGGTATACTTTTAACAATTGTTAGCATATTATCCATTGTTATTTGTGGGATATTTGCTAAATTTAGCTATAGTGACTCTAAACAGAGCTACTAATTAGAAGTCTGTAGTAACCAAAATAATAACTCAGGAGTATAAAAATGACTAAACGTTTTTATGTTGTCTTTTCATTAATCTTTACATTCATGTTTACTAGTGTTTTTGCTGTAAATGTTACCCTCAATGTTGATATGGAAAATGTCACTGTATCCGATGACGGTGTCCATGTGGCCGGTAGTTTCCAAGGCTGGGATGCTGGTGCCACAGCACTGACCGATGATGATGGTGACGGAATATATACTGTCACTGTTGATATGTCTTCTGTCGCTGATGATACAGTCTATTTTAAATATATTAATGGCAACGCCTGGGGCAGTGATGAAACTGTATCAGACCCTGCCTGCGGTGGAGCTGGCGGATTTGGAAGCGATCGATGGTTGGCAGTACCAGGTGAAGATACAAGCCTCGACCCAGTTTGCTTTAGTGAATGTATAGGCTGTGATCAATCTTATGTTGAATTTGAAGTGGATGCAGGAGGCTTCGCAATCACAGATGGAGTTCAATTGGCAGGCGGCTTTAATGGCTGGGATGCTACCGTTGATTGGATGGGCGATGAAGATGGAGATGGAATTTATGAAATAAGAAAAGCATTCACAGAAGGTGAAATCATCG